>Ga0194110_10008596_pt1 | contig 11581 bp, 6 predicted proteins | sample TA2Kig1200mmetaG_FD_146192 | JGI IMG/M metagenome (GOLD analysis project Ga0194110, IMG submission 146192) | Freshwater microbial communities from Lake Tanganyika, Tanzania - TA2015032 Kigoma Deep Cast 1200m | ecosystem: Environmental > Aquatic > Freshwater > Lake | place: Tanzania: Lake... | reverse complement strand
CAGTTGCGCGCCGTGGTTGATCCGCCCGTGGCTCAGGTAGCGGTAGCGGTGGTCGCCCGAGCCGTACTCGGCCACCTTGAGCACGCCGTAGAAGTTGCGCGAGAGCATGCGGATGGGCTTGGGCGAATCGGGGTCCTGGTCGTCCTCGTCCTCAACTGCCGCGCTGAGCACGTCGCTGGCCTGGTGGTAGAGGTCCGTCCCCACGTAGAGGAGCGCGCCAAGGAAGAGCGGGAGGCAGAGCGCCCAGACCCACTCGCGCCGCCAGAAAGCCAGGGCGACGAGGCCGCAGGCAAGCCAGACGCCGACGAGGTGCTCCACGCCGACGGCGATGGACGGCCGCTTGAGCCAGGTCTCGGAGCCGAACACCTCGGCGGAGAGGACGGCGTTGAGCAGGAGAAAGCAGGCCGCGGCAAGGAACCACCAGCCGCGCCAGGTGCCTTTCAGCTCGATGAGCACCCAGAACGCCGCGAGGAAGAGGAGGAGCCAGGGCCACACGGCCGCGAGCGCCCCGAAGGTGATCGGTTCCCCGAGGAGCTTGAGCCAGAGAAGCGGCCCGAAGAGGAACACTGGCAGCCCGATCGCACCTGCATAGAGGTAGCGTGCCGGGGACTCGGCCGGCGGCCGCTTGTCCAGCCACACGGCCACGATCGCAAGCGCGCACGCCACCCACAGCGCGATGTCCCTGGCCGTGGCGGCCCTCTCCGCGGCGCGCTGCAGCTCTGATTTGCCCTCCAATGACCTGCCGGGCCCGCCCGATGGCTCGAACCCGTCTGTGGAAGTTCCGCCCTGGACCGCAGGAACGCTCCCCGCGCGCAGTGATTTAGAATCGTCGGGAACTGGTCTTGCGGCGTTGAGCTGGGCCATGGCAAGCGCGACACCCAGCAAGAAGCAGGCCGTCGCCCCCAGCCAGAGGAGCCGGGGGAGAAGTCGGTCGAGGAACGCCCAGGCGCCAGCCAGGAAGAGGCCCAACAGCGCCCAGAAGCTCAGGAGCGCCCGCAGGCTGAGGAGCGCCGGCGGCGAAGCTGGGTCGCCGCCGGGCTTGGGCCAGGGAAGCGGCCCCGGCGCCATGGCCAGCAACACGGCCCCGGCGAGGAGGTAAGCCGCTGCGCAAAACAGCACGTACCACGACGTGGGCCACCGGCGGTGCGGCTTTCTGGCAATCCACCAAGCCACCACCGCCAGGACAGACGTCACCCAGAACCCGATCTTGGCCACCTCAATGGCGTCAAGTTCCTCCGCCGAGAGCTTGGAGGGGATGTAGTAGATGAGCACGCCCAGGAGGAGGAGGCATGCGGCGGCGCCCAGCCAGCCCCAGCGCCGCGGCCGCTCGATGTCTATGAACACCATGATCCCCGCTATGAGGATGCCGACGAGGACCCAGGCGCTCAGGATCGGCTCCACCGGCACCGGGTCGCCGCCCACGCTCACCCAGGGGGAGGGGGAGAAGATGAGCGCCCAACCCTCCGCGCCCTTTGGCCCCTGATGGGACTGGAGCTTGAGCCAGGGGGCGGGCGTGAAGATGAGCACCGCGGCCCCCAGCAGGAGGAACAGCGTGATCCCCAGGACCGCAAGCCGGCGGACGGGCCAGCGAAGGTGCGGCTTCTTGTCCATCCAGAAGGCCAGCACCGCCAGGGCGCAGGTGGCGAAGAGGCCGATGTGGAACTCGAGGTAGGTCTTGAAGAGCCTTGTGGCGAGGAGTGAGACGAAGATTCCGCCGAGCGCGCCGCCGGCCGACACCATGAGGTAGAAGGCCGTGAGGTGTCGCGGGCTGGGCTTCAGCCGCACCAGCTCCCCGTGGCACACCATGCAACAGCCGAACAGCCCCAGCGAGTAGCCGATTATCTGCGTCCAGGCCACCGCGGGCGCCTCCTTTTTCAGCAAGCCGCTCAGGCCGGCCGCCTTCAGGAGCCCGGCCACGTCCGCGTCGGCATCCACCCCCTTGTGCATCAGCCAGAGCATCAGGAGCACGCCGCCCGCCAGCCACGCCCAGAAGACCGGGCGGAAGTACCACCGCTCGTTGTCGAAGCAGACGATGAACGAGAAGAGGTAGAGGCTGAGCGGGAGGACCCAGAAGAAGGGCACCACGGCCACGTCGAGGCACATCTGGTTCGTGACGGCCAGGAACATCGTGGAGCCGCAGGCGGGGAGGATGAGCCACATCGCATAGCGGCCCCAACCCGGCCTGTCGTCATTTCGGATTTCGGATTTCGGATCTCGGATTTCAGAACCCAGCAATTCGCTCTCTCCTGTGGTCCGGGCGCGGATGGCGCAGTAGGCGGCCAGGAGGGCGACGAGCGCGAAGGCGACAGACCAGAGCCACCCTTGGGTCCGCAGGGGCAGCCAGGGCTCAAAGACGAACGGGAAGCTCAGGAGCGCGAGCAACGAGCCGACGTTCGAGAGGGCGTATAGGCGATACGGTGAGCGCCCGGGGTGGGTGCGGCTGAACCAGGCCTGCATGAGGGGACTTGTGGTTGCCAGGACGAAGTAAGGCACCCCCACGCACACGCCGAGGAGGAGGAGAATCTGCCAGGTCGGGTTGCCGCCGCTGGCCGGCTTCCAGCGGTCCCCCGGGATGATGGGGAGCATGGCGATTGCGACGAAGAGCACCACGATGTGCACGATGGCCTGGGTGCGCTCCTGGAGCTTCGTGGCCACCAGGTGCGCGTAGGCGTAGCCGGCCAGGAGGAGCACTTGGAAGAAGAGCATCGCGGTGGTCCAGACGGCCGGCGTGCCGCCGAACCAGGGGAGGATGAACTTGCTGATGAGCGGCTGAACCTGAAATAGCAGGAAGGCGCTGAGGAAGATCGTCAGGGCGTAGCGGAGCAAGGGACATCTCCTCGGAAGGAAGGAAGCAGGCGATGGAGTAGTCTAGCCTCTTGGCCCGGCGGCGTCAAGGGGCGCAGATGGGCCAGTAGCAACGCCCCTGGTCTCTTGCATATCGTCCTCGTCCTCGTCCCTCGTCCTCGTCCTCGATTCTGCTTGTGTGGGGGAGAAGAGTCGAGGACGAGGGACGAGGACGAAGGACGCGGACGATTGAAGAGCATGAGGGGTTCAGGCTATCCCTCTCCCTCACCGCCCTCCTCGGGCTCTTCCCCTTCGACCTCAGTCCCCTCATCATACAGCCCCTCTTCCTCGAGGTCGTCGGCGGCGGTGGTGACGGGTGGGGGCGGGGCGGTCGCGCCGCCCTCTTCGTCCTGCTCTTTTTCGGCCACGCGGCCGATGGCGACCAGGCGGTCGCCCTCGCCGCAGTTGATGACTCGGACGCCCTGGGTGGCGCGGCCGATGGCGCGCATCTGGCGGACGGCGGTGCGGATGACCTTGCCCTGGGCCGTGATCATCATCACCTCGTCGTCGTCGGTGACGGTGAGGAGTCCGACGACCTTGCCGTTGCGCGCGGAGGTGCGGATGTTGATGACGCCGTAGCCGCCGCGGCCCTGGATGCGGTATTCGTCGAAGCCGGTCCGCTTGCCATAGCCGTTCTCGCAGACGGTCAGAAGGGTGCCCTCGGAGTCGAGGACGGCCATGCCGACCACCTTGTCGCCCTTGCGGAGGCGGATGCCCCTGACGCCGCCGGCGATGCGGCCCATCGAGCGGACCTCGCTCTCTGGGAAGCGAATGGCCATGCCGTTGCGGGTGGCCAGGAGGACGTGCTGGTCGGCGCTGGCGAGGCAGGCGCGGATGAGGCGGTCGCCGGGGTCGAGGTTGATGGCGATGATGCCGCGCGACATTGGGCGGCTGAAGGCCTCGAGGTCGGTCTTCTTCACCGTGCCGTTCTCGGTGGCGAAGACGACGAAGCGGCTGTCGAACTCGCGCACGGCCAGGCACGAGGCCACGGTCTCATCGGAGGCCAGCGACAGGATGTTGGCGATGGCGCGGCCCTTCGAGGTGCGGCCCATCTGCTGGATGTCGTAGACCTTCTGCCAGTAGACCTTGCCCCTGTTGGTGAAGAACAGCAGGTAATCGTGGGTGGAGGCGATGAAGAGGTGCTCGATGAAGTCGCCCTCTTTCGTCTCGGCGCCGCGGATGCCCTTCCCGCCGCGTCCCTGGCTGCGATAGGTCGAGAGCGGCAGCCGCTTGATGTAGCCCTCGTGGCTCAGCGTCACCGCCACCATCTCCTCCGCGATGAGGTCCTCGCGCTCGAACTCCACCGCCTCCTCGGAAATCTGCGTGCGCCGCTCGTCGCCGTAGCGCTTCTTGAGGTCGAGGAGCTCCTCCTTGATGATGTTGCGCACGAGGGCCTCGGAGGCGAGGATGCTCTCGTATTCGGCGATCTCTTCGAGGAGTTTGCGGTATTCCTCCTCGAGCTTGTGGCGTTCGAGCCCGGTGAGGCGCTGGAGCCGCATGTCGAGGATGGCGGCGGCCTGGCGGTCGGAGAGGCCGAAGCGCTCGACGAGCCCTCGGTGGGCGGTCGGCACGTCCTTCGCCTTCTTGATCAGCTCGATCACCTCGTCAATGTGCGCGAGCGCTATCCGCAGGCCCTCGATGATGTGGGCGCGGGCCTGCGCGCGGTCGAGCAGGAACTGGGTGCGGCGGCGGATGACCTCGATGCGGTGCTGGACGAAGCACTCCAGGAGCTGCTTGAGGTTCAGCGTGCGGGGGCGGTTGTCCACCAGCGCGATCATGATGATGGAGAAGGACGACTGGAGCGGGGTGTGCTCGTAGAGCTGGTTGAGGACCACCCGCTCGTCGGCGTCGCGCTTGAGCTCGATGACGAGGCGCTGGCCCGCGGCGCCGCTCTCGTCCCGCATGTCCGCCACCCCCTCGATCAGGCCGCCGTTGACCGCTTCGGAGATTTTCTCCTTGATCTGGAGGCGCGTGACCTGGTAGGGGATCTCGGAGACGACGATGTTCTTCTTCCCGCCCTTGAGCGCCTCGGTGAACGCCTTGGCGCGCACCTGGATGATCCCGCGGCCGGTCCGGTAGCCGTCCTGGATGCCCTTCCGCCCGTAGATGGTGCCGCCGGTCGGGAAGTCCGGGCCGGGCACCAGCGCCATCAGCTCGGCTATCGGCACCTCGGGCTCGTCAATCAGGCGGACCAGGGCGTCCACGATCTCGCCCAGGTTGTGGGGCGGGATGCTGGTGGCCATGCCCACCGCGATGCCGGTGCCGCCGTTGCAGATGAGGTTGGGGAACCTGCCCGGCAGCACGGTCGGCTCCGTGCGCGTCTCGTCGTAGTTCGGCACGAAGTCCACCGTGTTGTACTCGATGTCGGCCAGCATCTCGGTGGCCAGGCCGCTCAGGCGGGCCTCGGTGTATCGCATGGCCGCGGGAGGGTCGCCGTCGAGCGAGCCGAAGTTCCCCTGGCCGTCCACCAGCGGGTAGCGGCAAGAGAACTCCTGAGCCATGCGGACGAGGGTGGGGTAGATGACCTCCTGGCCGTGGGGGTGGTAGTTGCCCTGGGTGTCGCCGCAGATTTTCGCGCACTTGCGGTGCTGGGCGCGGGGGGTGAGAGCGAGGTCGTGCATCGCCACCAGGATGCGGCGTTGCGAGGGCTTCAGGCCGTCGCGCACGTCGGGCAGCGCGCGGCTAATGATCACGCTCATCGCGTAGCGCAGATAAGCGTCCCGCATGTCGTCTTCGATGTTGATGTCGCGGATGCGTTCGCCGGGCTGGGACATGCGGTGGGGTGTCTCTACTGGGCAACTCTAAAGGCAAGCGGGTCAAGCACTTGCGACGCTGCGGCCGGGAGTGCGGAGTCGTGGCCGCGGGCGGCCTCCCGACCTCGCAAGGACGCCCCGAATTATACCATTTTCGCCCCGTCATGAGCAAGCCCCATTTGCCCTGGAACTTCGCCCCGGAATCGGGTATATTGCGCCTCATCTGCTCGATCCGTCCGATCAGTCGGATCAGTCGGATCATCCCCTTGCAGGAGGCCCAAGCCGTGCGAGCGCCTCTCCCCCTCGCCCTCGCCCTTTCAGCCTCGTGCGCCCTCGCCGCCGACTGGCCGACGCTTCGCGGCAACGCCGCGCGCACGGGCTACGTTGACGCCGAGATCAAGCCGCCGTTCCGCCTCGCCTGGGTGCGGCACTTCGTGGGCGAGCGCATCGGCAGCGCCGTCGAGCCCATCATCGCCGAGGGCAAGGTCTTCATCGGCACCCACAGCGGCAACCTCTACGCCCTCGACGCAGAATCCGGCAAGCCCCTCTGGCGCCGCCAGGCCAGCAGTTCTATTCTCCCTCAATCGCCCGGCTACAGCGACGGCATGATCACGTTCGCTTCTGCGGATGGGGACACATACGCTGTCGACGCCACCACCGGAGGTCGCCCGAGAAGCCTTCCGCCCCCCAGTGACCAGCCAGGCACGGGCATGCCGCCGGGCCATACGCTCATGGTGATCACCAGGCCGGATTGGCTCAGCTTGGGCGGCCGCCAGGGAGCAGCTTGCGATGCCGGCCGCCTCTTCTACACCACGCGCGACTTGCGTATCATATGCTGCGATGCAATAGCCGCGGGCCGTGACCGCATATGGACCTCAGAGCCCCTCGTCGGCCAGACGGCGCGCGACTACTATCCCGTCATCGCCAAGAAGGGCGGGCGGACGGTGGTCATCGTGCGCACCAACCCGGTCATCCAAATGTCGCGGCTCATCGGCCAGGACCGCCATCTCCTCTGCCAGAACGCCGGGGCCGACGACAGCCATTGGCAGAAGCTCGATGCCTGGATCAAGAGCAAGGAGGCCCTCGGCACGCCCGAGCTCTGGGAGAAGGAGCAGGCCGCCATCTGCGACTACCTGGCGAAGCACCGCGAGGCGCAGACCTTCTTCGTCCTCGACGCCGAGACGGGCAAGCTCCTTCCCCCGCCGCCCGTCCTCTGGGCCGCGGGCTGCCAGGGGGTCGGCACGCCGCCCGTCGTGATGCCCGATGGCCGCCTCCTGGTCTTCTACCGCAGCGCCTACGGCAACTGGAACCACGGCGTGGCGCCGTTGGTCGCCCTCGGCCTGCTCGACCTGGACAAAAACCGCATCGAGCCGCTCACCCACGCCCACGGCATGCAGCCGCCCTGGAACACGTTCTGGGGCACGGCGGACGAGAGCCAGAACTTCGTCGTCGCACGCGACACCGTGATCATCATCCACCAGGGCACGCTGAGCGGCTTCGACCTGAAGACCAGGCAGCTCTTCCTCATCTGGGGCAACCGCGACACCTGGGGCGGCTTCAAGAACCTCCCCTGGGCGCGAAACGAATGGCACGGCCCCGCCCGTAGCGGCGTCGCAATCGTCGGCAACCGCATCTACTGGCAGACCGGCAGCCGCATCCTCTGCATCGCCTCCGGCGAGAAGGGCGAGCCCGCGAAGGATGAGGGGATTGAGGCTGCGAGCGTGACAACTCCGGCGGCGCAGGCGCCCGTGGAGGAGCGTTCCACAGTTGAACAACTGCGGAATGCTTGTCGCACCCTCGCCGCAGACACCCTGGCCAAGCCATGGGCACCGCTCTACGTGGAGCCGGGGCTGTCGGGGCGCGAGTTCCACTTCGATGACAGCGGCGAGATGTTCGAAGCGCTTGCCTGGGCATTCCCGCTTCTCAATGTACAGGACAAGGGGTCGGCCAAAGCCCTTCTCTTCAAGGAATGGGAGGCCCATCCGCCCTTCACGAAGCAGGCCTGGTATCCCCTCGATAGGGGCGAACGCCGCGAGCTGTTCTGGGTGCCCCCCGAGGTCCTCACGCCCGCCGGCCAGCCGAGGCCGCATCATCCTTTCGGCAACGTCTACGCCGTCTGGCTCTACGCCGAGCGCTGCGGCGAGTGGGACCGCGTGAAGGCCGCCTGGCCACAGCTCAAGGCGTGCTTCGACGACTTCGCCAAGACCAACTGGCGGCTCGACCCCGAGAAGGGCGGCCTGTATGCCAACCGCTATCTCGCCTCCCTCATCGCCTTCGCCCGAATCGCCGAGAAGGCGGGCGACGCCGACGCCGCGAAGGAGGCGACGGCGCTTGCCGACAAGACGAGCGAGGCACTCGTCGCCTGGTGGAAGGCCGTGGCCGGGCGCATCGGCCCAAGAGTGTTCGCCGACATTCGGGAGTGGGACGACTTTATCGGGAAGGGGAACGGCCTCTTCTACAAGATCATCCCCCACAAGAGCAAGGTGGCGCTCTTCCACGACCTCACGCCCGAAGTGGCCGCCATCGTGAAGGCCAAGGCCCCAGAGGCCGTCGAGAAGGTGTGGAGCGCCTTCGAGTCCCTCTGCCCCACCTGGTATCTCGTGGGCGAGGAGCGGCAGGTGCACTTCGGCGAGAACTTCGTTGACCCTCCCGATTTCGCCCTCAACGCGCTCAAGGCATTCGCCTGGCTCCGAGGCGCCAAGGGGCCTGAGCTCGCTGCCCGCGTGGACATCCCCTTCTGCCGTGCCGACCTCGCCCACCTCACCAAGCTGGCCATCGCGCTGGAGAAGTAGCCCGCCGCTCCGCGGCGGAGTCCTTCCGCCACGGAGTGGCGGGCCACGTTGCCTGGTTCCCACGCTCCACGTGGGAACGAGAAGAATGGAGAGGAGAGAGGTGGCTGCGTGCGTGGTTCATCCCGGAGTTGGCCAACTCCGGGACCTGTTGACCTCAGAACTGCCGCTTGGCAGCGAAGGCCGCGGGGCACATGGGCTGCTCGCTGGCCGCATCTTCACAGTGGTCGCCCACTTTGACCGCTTCGCTGGCATCCAAAGCGGTGACTTCGTCACCGCACTCCACAACCGTCCGGTGGGTGAAGCGTAGACACGCCTTGCGCCCGCTTGGGGATTCAGGCAGAATGGGGTTCGGAGGTGGTGAGTGGCTATGGCAGCGGCCCCAGCAGGACTGAGGCTCACGAAGGACGCACTCGATGGCCTCTACGCGCGCCTCAACCGCCGCGAGTTCGTCCACCCCGACCCGCTGGAGGTGCTCTACGGCTACGAAGACCCGCTCGACCGCGAGGTGGTGGGCCTCGTGGCCGCCTCGCTCGCCTACGGGCGCGTGAGGTCGATCCTCAACAGCGTCCACTACGTGCTCGCCCGCATGCCGTCGCCGCGGCGCTTCATCACGGAGAGCGCGCCGGGGGAGATTGGGGCGGCCTTCGCCGGCTTCAAGCACCGCTTCGCCACGGGGGAGCAACTGGCCGCGCTTCTCATCGGGGCCGGCCGCCTCATCAAGGAGCACGGCTCCCTCAATGCCGCCTTTGCCGCACACCTCAGGGGGGCCGAGCCGCCGAGTGTGGAGTGCGGAGTGCGGAGTGCGGAGTGCGCCTCCCCTTCGCTTCACACTCCGCACTCCGCACTTGCTCCCTGCCCTCGGCCGCTTCGTTGACGAGCTGTGCTCCGCCGCGGGCGGGCTCGACGACCATCTCCTCCCGCGCCCCGAGCGCGGGAGCGCCTGCAAGCGCCTCAACCTCTGGCTCCGCTGGATGGTCCGCCGCGACGCCGTAGACCCCGGCGGCTGGACCGGGGTCTCCCCCGCGCAGCTTGTCGTGCCGCTCGACGTCCACATGCACCGCATCTGCCGCGCCCTCGGCCTCACGCGGCGCGAGGCGGCCGACCTCCGCACCGCCGTGGAGATAACCGATGCCTTCCGCTCCTTCGCGCCCGACGACCCTGTGCGCTACGACTTCGCCCTCACCCGCCTCGGCATCCGCCCCGGCCCCGAGGCCGACCTCGAGGCCTTCCTCGCCAAGTGGGGCACAAGCCCGCTGCCGAAGAGGAACAGGTAAAATGATTACGGGTAAAATGATAGGAGAGGAAGCGATCGGGAGAGTAGAGGTAGGGCGTGCATACTTGCAAGCGAACTCTTATCACTCTTGCTTCCAGCTCGCAATGTCATCGCCCCCGCCATCCTCATCCTTGCCGTTCGGACCGGAGGAACGTATCTCGATTCTCACTCATACCAGCGCGGAGCTGGGGAAGGAGACCCATGTTGACCATGTCGCGCCGGGGTAGCCATCTTCTCAGTCCACTTTCTCATTGTTGATCCTGCTTCACTTGCGGTGCCTCAGAGGCACGCGCGTCTGTAATCATTGCCAGGTATGCCTCCGCAAAGGACCCAGCGCTTGGATTCCCCTTTAGACCCAACGGCTTGCGCAAGTACCCCTTGAACCGCCAGTCGCTTCTCTCGTACAACTCGATGAGGAGACGATGGACCGACTCCGGTCTGCTTGACCTGACCGCCTCTTCGATCATCTGCCTCCACATCTCCGTCGAAAGAGCATAGAATCGATCCCCAAAACCGTCAACGGACTCAGGGGTGTTTACGAAGCGCGTTCGTTGGACGTTGAGCTTGAGCCGCCAACTGCCCCTGATGTCTATGTCAGCACCATTCAGCCCGGGCACGGGGAACAGAGCGAAAAGGGCAGCCGGGCCACCTTCGGTCGCTTCATCTTCCTTTGGCTTGGGCCTCTTGCCTTCGCTGCTTGGTGTATCCAGGTCGCCCACAAGAAGACCATCCTGGGACCATCTGAAGGTTGATTTCACCACTTCCAGCACATTGCGGTCGGTATCGTAACTTTCAGATGCTGGCGGCTTCCTGCCGTACTTGTCCCGGTACACACCCCTGACTTCGTCCGTACCCCAATCATCTGGAAGGCCCAGGTCCATTTCGGCGCGCTTGTCCCTGTACGCTGGGGTTGTCAGGCAAAGGTCGCCATCTGGATCGGTGAACATCTTGAAGCGCGAGTCCACCGCGCAGCCAAGGCATAGATCACCATTGGAATCGCATGGAAGGATGAAACGGAACACACCGGCCATTCCCTGTGTTTGCACTCGGGTGTACCGGAACAAGAACTGCTTGTATCTTTCCCTCATGCACGGACGCGCAGCCCAGTCGATCTCTGGTAGTAAGAACTCGCCGGGCTCAATAACAGATACGTGCCCTTTCGGTTCGGACACGATGACAGGGACATCCAGATGAACCGCAAGCCTAGTGAGAGCGTGATGAACCATCTCAAAAGCCATCATGTGGTCGCCATGCCAGCGCTCAAGGTCTTCAAAGCAACCGCGGAGCGAGTGGTCTCGCATCATCGGGTGGGGACGCAACATGCGGCAATGGTCGCACCGGCGGGCAACAGCCCCTTCGCCCAAAAGGAGGGAAATCGCGGTCCCCTCTCGGCTCTCCGATAGCCGCCTTATCACAACGTACCGGTTGCCAGAGTCTATCTCGATCAAAAGCGGCGTCCCCTTGCCGAGGTCCTGATCCACCCGTTGCGTTCGAATTCGGACCGTGTCAGTAAGCATGAAGCATGACATGAGGCCCAACCCGAAACGACCGATTGGCGATAGATCCAGGTTCTGGGTGCGGAACTCCGGCGAACTGTAGTAAGACCGACCAATGCGCATCAGGTAATCCTCTACGATGTGCTGGTCCATGCCTGTCCCGTTGTCCTCGCAGGTGATCAAGACGTCGCGCTCGCGGCTAGCAGTCGGGCAATCGATATGGAAGCATATTTTGGGCGTGTAACCTATCCCTCTCCTTCGGGAAAGTGCTAGCCTGTGGGAGCAGGCGTCGAGGGCATTCTGGAGGAGTTCTCGAACGGCAAGCACAGGATCCCCCCAAAGCTCTGTTCCCATAAGAAGATCAACAATTCGAGACTGTAGCAACATTACAGAGTTTTCTTCTTGACTTTCGCCTGGCAATCG
>Ga0194110_10008592_pt1 | contig 11584 bp, 9 predicted proteins | sample TA2Kig1200mmetaG_FD_146192 | JGI IMG/M metagenome (GOLD analysis project Ga0194110, IMG submission 146192) | Freshwater microbial communities from Lake Tanganyika, Tanzania - TA2015032 Kigoma Deep Cast 1200m | ecosystem: Environmental > Aquatic > Freshwater > Lake | place: Tanzania: Lake... | reverse complement strand
CGGCCACGACGAGCTGAAGATCCCCATGTCCACGCTGACGCTGATGATCCTCATGGTGCAGTTCGTGGCCTTCTTCGGTGCGCTGCTGTTCAGCCCGCTGGCCGGCTGGATCGGCGCGCAGCGCGCGGTGATGCTGGCCCTGGCGCTGTGGACCGCGGTGGTGGCGGCCATCTACATCTCGGTGCGGACCACGGCGCAGTTCTTCGTGCTGGCCGCCGTGGTGGCGCTGATCCTGGGCGGCAGCCAGGCCCTCAGCCGCTCGCTGTTTTCGCAGTTGATCCCCAAGGGCCGGGAGGCGGAGTACTTCAGCCTGTACGAAGTCACCGACAAGGGCACCAGTTGGATCTGCCCGCTGCTGTTCGGCCTGGCGCTTCAGTTCACGCGCAGCTACCGGCTGGCCATTCTCACCCTGATCGTCTTCTTCGTGGGCGGGATGGTCGTGCTGGCCCGCGTGGATTTCGTGCGCGGGAGGGCGGAGGCGGAGGGGGCGCTGCGCTGATTCCGGGCGTTGAGGCATGCAAGAGACCTTGTCCGGCAAGCCACTCCGCATGCCGTTGGACCTGGGATTCCGGAAAGCGCGGCTTCAAGTCTCGGACCCGGCGCACCAACTCATGCAGAGGCAGGGTCTCTGAAGCGCGCCGTGGCTCACGGTCCACGTAAATCATGGTGCTGACGAGTTCTAGCTCGGCACTGCCCAGATCCTGAAAACTGCCGAGAACCCATTGGATATCTGCCTCGTAGCGCTTCAGGAAGGCCGCCCCTCTCCCCCGCACAGTCGGAGCGTGCGGGGCAGCCTCGATCACGTAACCGTAGCCGCCGGAGTAGTAGACAACCCTGGTTTTCACCGCGCCAAGGGATTCGGCGTTGTCCAAATCCGCGAGGACGTTGGAGTCGAACGGACCATAGGCGTAGAGGGTGAACCGGTACCCGAGGGGTACTTGTCTTAGCGCCTGAAGGAAGTAGCAGAACTTCATCAAAACCGTCCGCCCCAATCTCCCAGACGGGTACTGCTCCGACATAAACGTGATGAGCGCCAAGCGATCACTCTGTCCGATGCTCATGGTTGCTCTAAGGTCCTTTCAACGATTGTACTGGCGGCAGGAACGTCCTCGGGCCGCACATATAGCAGGACTTGGTCGTTGCTCTTCAGGCTCGCGATTGGGGTGGAGTAGGAGGAGAGGGGAGACACGCTTTGCGGTTTCGAGCTGCTAATCACAGGTATGTCCGTCGCGCCGGTCCTGTACCAACTCTTGTCCGCAGACTCCTCCGCCACCAGCAGGTCTCCGAGTGCGTCCTTGAGCCGCTCCAGCTCTTGGAGGTCTCCTGGCCCGCACACTTCATGTGTGTGGTGGATCATTCGATAGTGATTTCGTGATGCCAACCGAGCGCCGTGTTCACCGCCCTCCTCGGCAGCCAGGAGACCCAGCACGCGCCAGTCGTCCCATGCGAGGAACTCCTTGAGCTCTGCTTCAGCAGGTCTCGGAAAGCAGCCACCAGGCAACAATCCCTTCAGGGCGCGGCGCAAGTGCACGTCGTAGGCAATCCGCGTCTTGTGGAAGTACACCTGGGTGAACATGAAGTAACGGGCCAGCACGAGGGCCTCGGCGGCATGCCATCCTCCTTCGCTGATCCCGAGTCTCGGCGGCCGGTTGTCACGTCCCGGTATCGCCTGGATAGTCGAGATAAGCCGGTGCAGATCAAAGCGTCCGTACTGAACGCCAATGTGATGAGAATCGCGCAGGAGGTAGTCCATGCGATCAGCATCCATCTGCCCAACGATCAGGTCGCGCCAGAAAACGCCTTGCCCGGCGCTCGCGCTGCCTTCTATCAGTGCAGCCACGTCGTTAGCGCGCAGGTCGTAGTTCGTCTTGTTGAGGGGGTGCTCCTCGATAGCGGCGCGAAGTTGGCTCCGGACGATCCCGGCCGAGTAGTCCTCCGAGTTGCCGGTGCCGCGCTAGTCCGTTCTGGTCGTAAGCCAACTCGGACCTCAGGATTTCCGTGGAGTTCCGACAGATTGCGTCGTACAAGAGGGTGGCTGTGTGCATCACGCCCAAGGAATGTTCAAAGCGAGAGTGCGTCGCACCTGGGTAGACTTGATCAGCCCACGCGAGTTGGCGAATGCGCCGCAGACGCTGGAACGCGGGCTGGTCGATGATGGTCCTCTCCCAATCGTTCAGCGTGATGAAGCCGTGAACCGGGCACCGTATCTCATAGACTCGATGCGGGTCCACACCACACCTCCTTAGGAGGAACCCATGGGTCCCTACCAGCCGCGCTGTACGGCTGCGGGGTTGTCACCCTCACATCAGTATAGGCGAACAAAAGGCAAAAGTCAACACACTTCCACAGAATCTTGGCGAGGGCTGAGCAGGGGGTTCCCAAGCGTGGGCGCCGGACAAGAACAATTGGCCCGAGAAATGTCTTGCTCAAGGTCCTACGTAATCATACACCAACCGCCGGGGTTGGCGGAAGCACGAAACCTGAGTCCACCGTTCTCCGGCTCCGCGTGGTGGCCAAACGCGTCCGAGCACTTGGCCTGTGCTCTTTCTGCGGCCCCCACTCCCCTCTCCCGCCCTCAGCCGCTCGCTGTTCTCGCAGTTGATCCCCAAGGGCCGGGAGGCGGAGTACTTCAGCCTGTACGAAGTCACCGACAAGGGCACCAGTCGGATCTGCCCGCTGCTGTTCGGCCTGGCGCTTCAGTTCACGCGCAGCTACCGGCTGGCCATTCTCACTCTGATCGTCTTCTTCCTGGGCGGCATGGTCGTACTGGCCCGGGTCACCGTACCGGAGGGCGGGGCCGGGCGGCCCCGCCTCAGAAATCCAGCCTGAAGCCCAACTGGATGCGCCGCATCTCGTGGATGGAGATGAGGTCCCGGAACGTCGCCACCGGCGTCGAGCCGGTGCCCCACACCCGGTTGATGAAGGTGGTGGTGGAATCCGGTATCGGCGTGTTGAGGACGTTGGCCGCTTCCACCAGGAACTGCGCCTTCACGCGCTCACTCCCCAGGTTGAAGAACCGGCTGTAGCGCACGTCGAAGTTGGCGGAGGCCGGCCCCTTCCCGGTGTTCCGGCCGAAGTAGTCCGGGCGGTCGTTGTTCACTGCATCCTGGTTCAAGTCGGTCCCCGCCAGCGTGTTGAAGGTGCTCCCGCTGCGGGCGAAGAAGAACACCGCGAGCTGATTGTGGTTCAGGACCGGGTTCTTGAGCCTGGGCCGCAACACCGCGCTGCCGTTCAGCACGTGCCGGACGTCGGCCAGCGAGTTGCCGTACTCGGCGCGGCGGTTGAAGGTGTCCTGCGGCTGCTCGCTGCCGCCGGAGATGCCGGTCTCGGGTGCGTTGTCCAGCGCGTGGGACCAGGTGTAGGACAGGTTGAACTGGAAGTGCCGGCGGAAGCGCTGGTTGAGGTTGATTCCCAAGCCGTTGTAGTTGGAGTTGCCCGCGGCGGTGATCATGCCGATGTTGTTAAAACGGGCATCCAGGCGCGCGGAGCTGTAAAGCGGCCGTCCGTCAGGCAGGCGCCCCACCGCCGGCGCCAGGTTGATGTTCTGAGCCATCGGGATCTTGGTCCCCCGGGTGAAGGCCCAGGTGAGGCTGAGCGACAGGTCTCGGGTCAGCCCGCGCTGCACGGCGAGCTGGGCCTGCTGGGCGTACATCCAGGTGAAGCGAGGGTCGATGACGGTGAGCGAGGGCCGTACCGCCGCCAGGCCGGCCGGTGAGGTGGGGTAGTTGGGATACACCGGAGCGCCGGAGGAACTCCCCGAGATCTGTATGGTAAGCTGCCGCTGCGCGTTGTTGGCCAGCGCGTCGCGGAAGTAGTTGCCCTGGGGCGCGTCAAAGTACAGACCGTAAGTGCCCCGAATGACGGTTTCCTGCGAGCCGCGCGGGGTCCAGGCGAAGCCGAAGCGCGGGGCGGCGTTGTTGCGATCCACCGGGAAGTGGCGGGACAACTCGAAGGGCGAGGTGGGGTCGGTTTCCGGCGGAGTGCCGGTCTCCCAGCGCACGCCGTAGTTCAGCCTGAGGTTGCGCGTCGCGCGCCACTGGTCCTGGAGGTAGAGGCCGTAGTACACCTGGGCGTAGCGCAGCACCCGCTCGCCGAAGATCAGGCTGAGCTGCGTGTAGGTGAACGGCCGGTTGGTGGCCGGATCAATCGCCCCCTCGCGCGCCCAGAGGTAGTTCTGGAGCGCGGTGACCGGGCCGCGGGGTCCGGACGCGGACAGTCCTCCGAAGGTGAAGCTGGGGATCAACTGGTCCTCGAAGGTCAGCGGCGACAGCACCACATTGAAGCCGCCCTTCACTTGGTGCTGCGACATCTGCCAGGTGAGGTTGTCGCTCCACTCGACGATCTTCTCCCGGTTGGCGGTAAGCCCCGAGGGATAGCCGAAGGTGGCCACACCGCTCACCGTGGTCCGCGGCAGCGTGTTCGGCCCGGGCTGGACCACCGGACGGCGGCGGGTGAAGCGATCGGCGACCTGGCTGCGGAACTCGTTCAGCGTGGAGGGCGAGATCGAGTAGGTCCACGAGAAGGCCGCGGCCGCCTCGTTGAAGATGGCGCCGTTGGAGGAGCTCAGCACCGTGATGCCGCCGGGATCGCGCGCCGTGAACAGCTCCCGGAAGGTGTTGGCGCGCAGCGAAAAGGTGTGGCGATCGCGGGGGCGCCAGTCCAGCTTGACCAGCCAGAGCTGCGGGTTGAAGCGGGAGGGCAGCACATCTATCTCCGCGCCGGTGAAGCCCAGCACCGCGGCATTGGCCTTGGCGGCTGCGCTGGTGAAGCCCAGCGACTGCGGGAAGGCGCGCCGGCTGGCTTCGTAGCCGGCGAAGAAGAACAGCCGGTCCTTGCGAATCGGGCCGCCCAGCGTGCCCACCCACACGTTGCCGGAGGGCTTGATTCCCTCCCGCGCCCCGAAGGGCCGCGCATTGATGGTCTTGCGTGAAGTCAGGTAGGAGGCCCGGCCGTGGAACTGGTTCGTGCCGGAGCGGATGATGTTGTTCACCACGCCGCCGGCGGTCCGCCCGCTCTCCGCGGTAGCTCCGAAGCTGGCTATCTGGGTCTCCTGGAGCGCCGCCGTCGAGAAGATGATCACGCGGAAGGCCTTCTGCTGCGCGGTGCTGTTCTGGAACCCGTCCACCTGGAAGTTGACGCGCCGGGCCAGCCCTCCGAAGTCCAGCCGCGGCGCCTCATACTCGCGCGGACGGTTGCCGTTGACAAACGGCTGGAGAAAGGCGAAGTTGAGCTCGCTCTGGGACAGGTTGGGCAGGCTGTCAATGTCCATCTGGTTTACGGCGCGGCTCTGGGTGACCTGCGCCCCCTCAATCAGGGCCGCGTCGGCGACAACGGTGATGTCCTGCTGGGTCGCCGAGAGGGCCAGGCGGGCGTTCACGGTCAGAATCTGACCGGTGGAGAGGTTGATGCCCGATTGCCGATGGACCGCAAACCCGGCCGCCTGAACGGTGACTTCGTAAGCGCCGATTTGCAGCAGCGCGGCGCGGTAGAAGCCCGCCGTGTCCGTCTTCAGCTGGCGCACCTGGTTGGTGTCGAGGTTGCGAATGCGCACCGCGGCGCCGGCCACACTGGCGGCGGCCGGGTCGGTGACGATGCCTTCAATCTGACCGGTGTTGGCCTGGGTCTGGGCCAGCGCGGTCGCCGCCCAACTCAAAGCCATGATCAACGCTAGAACACGGTAACGCATACCAGTCCTCCTAGCAGGCCGGCCTACGAAGCGTAGCTGAGGTTGCTGCCGCGGAGCTCGCCCCGAAAGGCCTGCGTTTGTTCCACCCAATTCTGATAGGCTTCCAGTTCGGCCGCCTGCCGCGCGGCCGTCCAATTCAACTCCTCCGCCATCAACCGCGCCACCGCGGGCGCGGCTGCCATTCCCTGATCCGGACTGAAGCCCAGCAGCGACCGCCGCAACAGGAAGTCGGTCAGCCGTTCGCAGGCCTCCTGGCGCACGGCGAAGGCGACCTGCGCCGCTATGTCAGGATACTGCGGCGCCAGCCGCGCCGCCCATTCCTGGTGGCTGGCGGCGATGGCCAGCACCGGTGCGGCCAGGCTTCCGTAAAGCGATCGCAAATGCTCCAGCGTTTCCGCCTCCACCCCGGACGGCGCCTCGCCGGGCGCTCGGCCCGCGGCCCCCGGCAGCGGCGCCTGGGCCGTGGTGCAGGGTGCTTTCAGGCGCAGTCGCCGGCCGGCGAGGTCGGTGACTTCCTGCGCGATCACGCGATAGCCCGTGAGCTTGCCTCCCAGGACCGAGATCAGCCCCGGCGGTCCCTCCTCCACCCGGTGCGCCCGCGACACCGAGGATTCCCGGCCCTCCTGCGCCACCAGCGCGCGCACGCCGGCGTTGCTCCAGTGGACGGGGCCGGAGGCGATCGGCGGAAAGTACCGGCGCAAGGAGCGCAGCAGATAGTCCACGTCCTCGGCCGTGGCGCACGCCTCCGCAGGGTCGCCGCCGAAGTCCGTGTCAGTGGTGCCCACCCAACTGTAGCCCAGCCAGGGAATCACGAAGACAAGACGTCCGTCGAGTTCCGAGAACAGCGCAACCGCCCGCTGGCTGACCGGCGCTACGGCCAGGTGAATGCCCTTGGTGGTCCGGATCCGCGGGCGCGGGTGAGGCCCCAGGCGTCCGGCCACCCGGTCGAACCACGGCCCGGAGGCGTTCACCACCAGCCGGCCGCTGACCTCGACTTCGCCGCCCTCCAGCACGTCCCGGACCCGCAGGCCCGTCACCGCGGCGCCCTGGTGCAACGCCCCGGTGACCTCGGCGTAGTTCAGCACCACCGCGCCCTGTTCGCGGGCGTCGATCAGGTTCTCCAGGCAGAGCCGCTCGGGCGAATCCACTTGCGCGTCGTAATAAGCGACCGCCGCCTGCAACCCCTGCGGGGACAGGTGCGGCTCGGCGCTCCGCGTTTCCGCCGCATCCAGGCTCCGGTGGTTGGGCAGGTCCTTGTCGAAGCTCAGCGCGTCGTACAGCAGCATGCCGGCGCGGAGCTTGGCTCGCTCGAACAGCTCCCGGTCGTAGAAGGGGAGGAGGAATTCGAGCGGCCTGACCCGGTGCGGTGCGACGCGCAACAGCGTCTCGCGCTCCCGCAGGTCCATGCGCACCAGGCGGAAGTCGAGCATCTCCAGGTAGCGCAGGCCGCCGTGGATGAGGCGGGTGGAGCCGGCGGTGGTGCCGCCCCCGAAATCGGTTTTCTCAAACAGCGCTACGCGCAGGCCTCGGCGGGCGGCGTCGCGGGCAATGCCAGCGCCGATGATGCCGCCGCCGACCACCAGGAGGTCGAAGGGGGCATCTAGGTTGCGTAAGCGCTGCATCCGGCGCCTTGTCTAGACAAGTTACTATAGCCTCTCCATACCGCCCTTGTCAAGCTGAATCTCACCATTACGCGACCAAAGGCATGGCCGCAAGCGGGACGCAGAGTCTATCTTGACGCTTTTGTCTAGACAAGGATATACTGGCCTCCATGTTCCTCCCGCTCCGCTGGTTAAGCCCTGCTCCCCACCTGCCCCGGCTGCCGGAAGCCGAGGTGGCCCGCCGCTATCCCCGCCTGCGCTGGCAGATCCTCGAGGCCACCTTCATCGGCTACGCCACCTATTACTTGGTGCGCAACAACCTGCCTGTGGTCTCCAAGGAAATGGGCGAGGCGCTGGGTTACACCAAGAGCCAGATCGGCGACATCATCGCGCTGACGGCCATCGCCTACGGTCTGGGCAAGTTCCTGATGGGCGCCTGGTCGGACCGCAGCAATCCGCGCTTCTTCATGCCGGCCGGCCTGTTGCTGACCGCGCTGTGCAATTTCCTGTTCGGCGGCTCGAGCAGCTACGGCATGCACCTGTTCCTGTGGACGCTGAACGGCTTCTTTCAGGGCATGGGCTGGGGACCGTGCGGGCGGTCGCTGGGCCACTGGTTCAGCGTGAAAGAGCGCGGCACGGTGTTCGGCTTCTGGAACATCGCACACAACGTCGGGGGAGGGCTGACCGGCATTATCGTGGCCCACAGCACCGCCTGGATGGGCTGGCGCTCCGCGTTCTTCGTTCCGGGCATCCTGGCCGTGCTGTGCGCCCTGTACCTGCTGCTGCGGCTGCGCGACACGCCGCAATCGGTGGGCTTGCCGCCGGTCGAGGACTACAAGCGCGATGCGCTGCCCGGGGGAGTGCGCGACCACGAAGAGGAACTCGGAACCCGCGACCTGCTGCGGAACTACATCCTGAACAACCAGTACCTGTGGCTGTTCGCCGCCGCTAATTTCTTCGTGTACATTGCACGCTACGCGATGCTGGACTGGGGACCGACGTATCTGAAGGAGGTCAAGCGCGCCAGCCTCGAGGACGGCGGTTACAGCACCGCCGTATTCGAGTTCGCCGGCATCTTCAGCACGCTGCTGATGGGGTGGCTGTCGGACCGGGCGGGCGGGCGCCGGGGCATGGTGAGCCTGCTGTGCATGCTGCCCGTGTTTGGCGCTTTCGCGGGCATCCTGTACACGCCGCCGGGCATGCTGTGGATGGACCTGCTGCTGTTCGGCGTGGTGGGCTTCTTCATCTATCCTCCGGTCATGCTGCTGGGCGTGACGGGGCTGGACTTCAGCTCGAAGAAAGCGGTGGGCGCGGCGGCGGGCTTCATCGGGCTGTTCGGCTACCTGGGCCGCACGGCGCAGGGCAAGGGCCTGGGGTGGATCGCCCAGCACTACGGCTGGGACGCCGCTCTGTACGCCTCGCTCGGCGCGGCGCTCATGGCGATTGTGCTGCTTTCGGTAACATGGAAGCTCAAGCCGCGGCCGCGCGCCGCCCGTGACGCGGGCGTGGAAGCTGCCGCGCACTGAGCCGGCTTATGCAGAGGAATGCTCCCCTCTACCTGAAGATCGCCGAGTCCATCCGGCAGGACATCCTGGCCCACGGGCTGACGCCGCACAGCCGGCTTCCTTCGGAACCGGAACTCGTCCGGCGCTTCGGCACGGCGCGGGCCACCGTGCGCCGGGCCCTGGCCAAGCTCCAGGCCGAGGGGTTGGTCTACTCGCGCCAGGCGGTGGGCAGCTTCGTCGCGGAGCCACGCGTCGAGCAGGACCTGGATCAATTGTTCAGCTTCACCGAGTTCATGGTATATCGCGGCCTGACGCCGGGCACCCGTCTGCTCACCGCCGAAACGCAGCGCTTGACCGAGCCGGATTCCCCGGTCCTGCACTACCTGGGCCTGAAGCCGGGGGCCAGCGTGATTCACCTGAGGCGGCTAAGGCTGGGCAGCGGCGAGCCGCTGGTGGTGGCCAACACCTGGCTGCCGGAGTGCCGCTTCCCGCACTTCCTCGAGCAGGACCTGGCGCAGCGCTCGGTCTACCAGATCATGAGCGCCATGGGTCACAAGCCGACCGACGCCATCCAGACGATGGAAGCCGTCTCGCTGGGCGACGCGGAGGCAGAGCTGCTGGCGGTCCCGCGCGGCGCCGCCGCCCTGCTGATAAGGCGTCTGGGTTTCGCCAGCGGCATCCCGGTTGAATACGCCGTGGACTACTATCGCGGCGACCGCACCAAGTTCCGGGTGAGGCTGGGAGTACTGGAGAAGCGGCTCAGCGACCGGATCCGCGAAGACGACATCGCGATCTAAGGTGAACCTGCGACTGGACCATCAGCGGAAGCCCGGAAACTCCTCCGCAGACCTCATGCGAGATCACTCTCGAGACCCTGGAGCATTCCCCCGAGGGTCGCAGGGTGCTCAGTTGCATCCAGTGCGGCACCTGCGCGGGCACCTGTCCCTACGTGGATCGCCTCAAGCCCCTGCTGACCAAGAAGCTCAACTACACCATCACCTATCACGATTCCTGCTGTCTGGGCCGCCACAACGGCTTCTACGATGAGCCGCGCGCTGCTGAAGGCCATCCCCGGGGTCAAGCTGGTGGACATGGTGCATAACCGCGTCAACGGCATTTGCTGCCGCGGGGGCGGCGGCGTGTGGTTGGATACCTCCTTCAAGGCCAAGGGTTACGGGAGGCTTTCCGACCGCCGTGTTAGGGAGGCGGTCGCCACCGGGGCGGACGTGCTGGCCACCCAGTTCGGCCACGACGAGCTGAAGATCCCCATGTCCACGCTGACGCTGATGATCCTCATGGTCCAGTTCGTGGCCTTCTTCGGCGCGCTGCTGTTCAGCCCGCTGGCCCGCTGGATCGGCGCGCAGCGCGCGGTGATGCTGGCCCTGGCGTCGTGGACCGCGGTGGTGGCGGCCATCCACGTCTCGGTGCGGACTACGGCCCAGTTCTTCGTGCTGGCCGCCGTGGTGGCGCTGATCCTGGGCGGCATGGCCGTGCTGGCGCGCGTGGATTTCGCGCGCGGTGCGCGCGAGGCGCAGGTGGAATAGGCCTCCAGGCCTGTTCTAGTCGCATCGAGCGACAGGCAAGAATGCCTATTCCACCGGCAAGACCGTCTCGGCCTTGACGATCCCCTGGCCGCGGGGATACAGTCAGCAGACGAGAACCATCGAGGAGGCCCGTCATGAGTTTTCTTCCCCAGCACCTGCCACAGCCGCGGTTCCTGCGCCGGAGCTTCGTTTTCCTGGGAACGCTGGCGGCCGCTGCGCGAGCGCGGACCCGGCGGCAGGAACCGCCGCCCGCTCAGAGTCCCGCGCCCCGGCCCGTTTCGAGCCAGGAGCCGGCCGAGCCGGGCGCGCCCTTCGACGCGCACCTGCATTGCCCCAGCGAGACCGGGCAGGTGTGGCAGTGGCATCCGGTGACCCGCACCATGGACGAGTTCGTGCGTCACCTGGATCGCACCGGAGTGCGGCGCGGCATCATCAACAACGTGCGTTGCCAGCTCGCCAAGACACCGGCGGATTTCATCGCTGGCAACCGCGAGGTGGCGCGCTACGTCGAGAAGTACCCGGGCCGCTTCCTGGGCGCCTGCGTGGTCAATCCGCTGTTCATCGACGAGGCGCTGCGCGAGATCGAGGACTGCCGCCAGCAGCTCGGCTTCCTCTGGGTGGGCGAGCTGTGCAACTACACGGTGCCCTACAAGTACACCATCGAGGAATTCGCCCGGCTGGTCGAGCAGGTGGTGAAGCAGCACATGGTCCTGGACGTACACACCACGCTGCCCGAGATGGACTACATCATCCAGAAGTTCCCCGAAGCCACCATCGTTTTCCCGCACATGGGCGAGCACTCCGACATCTTCAAGCGCATCGAGCTGGTGGCCCGCCACCCCAACTGCTACCTGGACACCTCGGGCGCCGGCGAGAACCGCATGGGGATGCTCGAATACGCCGTCCAGACCATCGGCGAGGACCGGGTCCTGTACGGCTCCGACTTCTCGATCAACGATCCGGCCAACGGTCTGGCGCGCATCCGCCACGCATATTTGAGCGAGGCGCAGAAGCGGAAGATCCTGTTCGCGAACCTCGAAGCGCTGCTCAAGCGGTTTGAGGGAGGGCCCAAGGCCTGACGCCGGCGCTCAGCTCCGCTTCACCCGGCCCAGCTACGTTCCCCCGAGCAGCGGGTTTACCACCCGGACGCCGGTGAAACGCGACAGGTCGCGGTCCGCCGACCAGAGCGTTTTCAGGCCGTGCTGCCGGCAGATCGAGACGATTCTGGCATCATGGACCATGCCGCCG
>Ga0194110_10008589_pt1 | contig 11587 bp, 8 predicted proteins | sample TA2Kig1200mmetaG_FD_146192 | JGI IMG/M metagenome (GOLD analysis project Ga0194110, IMG submission 146192) | Freshwater microbial communities from Lake Tanganyika, Tanzania - TA2015032 Kigoma Deep Cast 1200m | ecosystem: Environmental > Aquatic > Freshwater > Lake | place: Tanzania: Lake... | reverse complement strand
CTCCTCTGTAAAACCTTGCTGGCGTTGAGTAAAACCTCAATCGGTTTGTGAAAAGAAATAGCTGCAACTTTATTTTCGTCAAAATGGATTTTTTCTGAAAAGATGCAGCTCAGTATCTTCCTTTTCGTCTTACCATCACTGTTCTACTTGCAATGGTGCAATGAACCATTCTCTTGGTGTGTGACGATTGCCATTATTGTCATAAACATCAATATTAAGACATGACCTACCAAAAAACCCATGTACCAGTTGTTCTAATTTATGAGGATTCATATTGTAACATTTGTATGCCATGACAATTTTGACATCTGCCATTAAATAGGTTGGCTTAATTTGGTCAGTATATTTGAAAATAATACGCTACTGAGTAGCGCCAATACACCCAAAAAAGGTGTTATTGGCGATATAAAGTAGCGGGTATAGGCAAGTTAGTGGCAATTTTAAAGACAGAACCTAAGTAAACAATAGAACAAAAATGAATAGACTTCTTCAATTGACAGTTTTACTTTTATTATTCGTTACAAGTTGTAAAACTCAGTCCAACAAGACAGACTTACTACGAAATAAAATTGAGCAAATATTATCCGACAAAAACACAGTAGTTGGAGTTTCAATAATTGGTAATAATGGAAAAGACACTCTTTCGCTGAAAGGAGACAAGCGATTTCCTATGCAAAGCGTATTTAAGTTCCACATAGCATTAGCTGTATTATCGGAAATAGACAAAGGAAAACTTTCCTTAGCCCAAAAAATTGAGATTAGCAAAGATGAGCTTTTACCGGAAGATTTTTGGAGCCCTCTTAGAGACGAAAATCCTAATGGTGGAACTTTTACCATTGAAAGACTAATTCAATATTCCGTTTCTCATAGCGACAATACTGCTTGTGACGTGTTAATTCGCCTGATCGGAACACCTAAAACGGTTGAAGAATACATTAAGAAAAGTGGCATAAATGATATACAAATCACTTATAACGAAGAACAAATGCAGGCTAAGTGGGAAAATATGTTTCAGAATTGGACTACACCAAAAGCAGCAAGCCAAACTCTTAAATTATTTTATGAGAATAAAAGCAATTTGCTTTCACAAAGCAATTATGACTTTTTTTGGAAAACGAATAAAGAGACAACAACTGGTAAAAACCGTATAAGGGAGCAATTGCCAGAAGGAACAGTTGTTGCTCACAAGACAGGTTGGTCAGGGACAAACAAAGAAACAGGAATTACTGCCGCAGTTAACAATATTGGTATCGTTTTTTTACCTAATGGCGAATACTTTATCATAAGTGTATTTGTAAGTGAATCAAAAGAAGATTTTGACACAAATGAAAAAATTATAGCAGACATTGCAAAAGCAACTTATGACTTTTACACAACAACTGAAAAATAGAAAAACTCCCACTAACACGGGTTTTGCGTCAGGCGGGGCGACGTGCAAACTTGGAGCTTTGTGCTTCTATTCAAGTGTAGTACTGGTTGACAGTTTAGTGCTCCGAAACCCGCCCGAACGCAAAGCCCGAAAACGTTAGCGGTCAGCTTAAAAAACGACAACAGACAATGACGACAGTACATAAAATAAAACTGAAGATTTCAAATTGCTACCTTGTAGAGGGAGACAAAAAAGTATTAATTGACACAGGATGCCCAGGTGAAGCAAAAACAATAATTAGAGAACTTAAAAAAAGAAACGTAGAACTTTCAGACCTATCACTAATACTACATACTCACGGCCACTCAGACCATTGTGGCAGTACAACAGAATTGATAAAACTGCATAAAATTCCGACCGCTATACACTCTGCAGACAGCCATATGACCGAGAACGGAAAAAATGATTTTTTAAAAACTACCCGACCTATTGCAAGGTTTATCAAGCCATTCGTTGACAAACCATTTCTAGCATTTAAATCTGATATTTATATTGACAACTATACAGACCTAAAAAGCTTTGGGATTAATGCGAATATTCACTTAACAAAAGGACATACAAGCGGAAGCATATCATTAGAGTTTGACAACAAAGAAGCAATAATAGGAGATGTTATGATGGGGGGCTTTATGGGTGGAGAATTTTTACCACATTTACCAGACTATCATTACTTCGCAGACGACATAAAAGAAATTGACCAATCAATCAAAAAAATATTGACATTTAATGTCGACAAATTCTATGTTGGACACGGTGGACCATTAAAAAGAGACGACATTGAAAAACGATTTAAATAAGAGCCGCACCGCTAACAGCCGTTTGCCGCAATGGGGGCTTTCCTTTTATAGTGTAACCTTTTTAATTTTATGAATAACCTAGCTCAATTCTTTAAAAAGTACCGAAACGAAATCATAGTGGGCGTACTTGTTTATCTCTTCTTGATTTTCAGAGACGCAATTAAGTCCTTCTTAAAATTTTAGGAAGGTCAATTCTTTAATCTCCTAATAGACACATTCTCAATCATCGTATGATAGCTGCATCTTTCGTCTGTAAGGGGAGCAATAATGATAAAAAGGTTATAGTTTTATAGTGTAACCTTTTCTATTTTCTATCTTATGATTATCCCATCATCTCCAATCGTACTAATTCATTTGTGCATTATTTTACCCTGTGTTGTATTTGGTACGTATTTGATATCTGCAAAAAAGGGAACTCAATTCCACAAAACAATTGGAAAGGTGTATATGATATTGATGGGAATAACAGGCATCTTAACGTTATTTATACCAGCTCAAGTAGGTCAACGGATTTTCAATCATTTTGGATTACTTCACCTTCTGAGCTTACTAACCATATATTCTGTTCCAAAGGCTTGGTTTGCAATTAGGAGAGGTGATGTAAAAACACATAAGTCAGCAATGATTAAGTTATATATTGGCGGTATTATTGTTGCAGGAAGTTTTGCCATTCTAGCACCAGGTAGGTATTTACACACACTATTTTTCAATTAAAAAATCAACTTCCAGTTATTTGACACGAAGTTCAACTCTTTGTTTTCCTGAAAGTCACATACTCAATCATCGCATTATAGTTGCATCTTTCGAGGAAAGTGGATCGACCCCTTAATTCATGGACAAAATGGGGTTAAATTTTGGGGTAATATTGGTATTATAGCAACAGAAAATGATAAACAGGTGACCATTAGAAAAATGGGTGGAACAGATGTTACGATTGCCCGATCTGAGATCAAGCAGCTGTATTCACAGGGCACATCGTTGATGATGGAGGGACTTGAAGGCAGCATTTCTCCTCAGCAAATGGCGGACCTACTAACCTATTTGCAGCAAGGCACGAACGAAAAATACCGGCAAAGCAATATACTATGAGTCAATACTATACTTTTATGTATATCTTTTTTCTGTGTAAAATGTAACCTACAAGCCAACAGGTTAGCATCACCCATACACCGAACAGAAAAGAACCGGTGTAATCACCTGCAAGCTTGAAAACATGGGTATAAATCCAACTGAGTACACTCTCGGGTTGTACCTTTCCCGGAACAGGCCAATATGCGCCATTTGGCGTCCAATACATCAGTATGACCAAGATCTCGGATAAAATATAAATAAACAGCGTGTTTTTCCCGAAGACCTCAAAAAACGGTGTCCAACGCTTTTCCCCAAGGTGTTCAATAACAAAAATAATGATTGGTAAAATCAACAAATCTAGTCCAACCGTTTGAAATACATAACTGGGTGTCCACAATTTTTTATTTATAGGGAAAAACAGATCCACCCACTGTGCCGCAAGTAACAGTAAAGAACCAGCGATCATGAGTTTGGCAATTATTTCATATCCATTTCCTTTCTGACTGATAAAGCGGGCAGTGAGATATCCTGCAAGCACATTGACAACTGAGGGAAGCGTACTTAAAATCCCCTCTGGGTCAAAAGGCATTCCTTCACCCTGATAGAGATGGTCGGCCCCCAAGAGCAATAGATCAAGCTTATGCCCTGCGTTTCCCTGAAGTGTTAAATCACCGAAACCCCACAGCACTGCTGAATAAGATACGAGGGCAATCACCATAAACCACACTAATGATCTTACTTTTAGAAAATGTACCAATAGCACCGATATACCATAACATAGTGCAATTCGCTGCAGTACTCCAAGAATTCGAGTATGACTCAACGGTCTAAAAATCAATTCACCGGTTTCAGAAATATTGAAAAAAGGGAACCAATACATCAGATACCCAATGAGAAAAATTATAGATGTTCTTTTCAAAACTTTAGAAAGGATAGCTGAATTACTGAGAGAAGTGTATTTCTGCATGCTGAAAAAAATCGAATTACCCACTGCAAATAAAAAAGTGGGGAAAACGAGATCAGTCAGCGTAAATCCATGCCATTGAGCATGTAACAGTGGCGACCAGGCTGTATCAAAGCTTCCAAGTGAGTTCACAATAATCATTAAGGCCACATCCATTCCGCGAAGAACATCAAGGCTCAGGTAACGTTGTTGCTGCATAAAAGGGTTTTTATTACTTTAATATACAAAAGATGGCTAGAAATCGGGTGCTAACAAAAGTTCTGTATATCACTCTTTACTTCGTACCAGATTCCGTGCCAGAAATGTCTATTTATGATGAAAAAGGTATTAAATTTAAGAAAAGTAGATCTGTCTGGAATACATAAGTGTAAATCGTCAGCATAAAGTGGACAAGAATGTTTGGGATGAACTGAAGGATAAAGGATACATTATCAACCACAAGAAAGTCTATCGGTTGATGAAATCATACCAACCTACTATGCCCCATTTATTTATCAAGCCATTCAATAAAATAGCTGCAAGTAAAATAACAAACCCTATGAAATAAATCTTAAACATGATATAAAATAAATTCAAAGAAAAAGCCCCGCAGAATGGATATTCTACAGGGCTTATATTTGTTTGACTAGGACAATTTAGAAAAACATATATACATCAGTATCCCGAATTTTGAACAAGGCTTTTGTTAACATCCATTTCCCTTTGAGGTATTGGGAGTATCAACTTGGGAGAATTCCATGCATTTGCACCAACACTTTTTTGTAAGCGTTTGGCTTCATGAAGATTGTGCCCTTCGAATGCCAATTCAAGAAAACGTTCTTTTGTAATATCATCTAAAGTAACTGCTGACAATGAAGCCAAGCCAACTCGATTGCGAATAGCATTGACATCACTCAATGGTGTTGCACCAACATTAGTGCTGTTTCTGAAATTTGCCTCTGCACGTGTCAAATACATTTCAGCAAGACGAATTACAGGTACATTCCCGAAACGATCGAGGTGTTTTCGTGTATAGTTGTTACCACCACTCAATACAAAATGTGTTTTCCTTGCATCACCAGCTTCATACAAGGCAATGTGAGCAACTTTGATTTTGCAATCACTTCTTCCGGCAGTTCCTGCTATACCAACATTTCTTCCAAAATAAGTATTCAGTGAATTTGTACCATCCTGAGCGGTCACAGTCATTGAAAACAAATATTCAGCTGGATTCGCACCACCGTTGTTGATAAACGTAAACCACAACTTAGTGAAATCAGGATTCAAACTTTTTCCACTTCCTTTTATTACCCTGTTGGCTGCATCACCAGCAGCTGTATAGTTTTTTAACATTAAATGTACACGAGATAACTGAGCGGCTGCAGACCACTTGGTTGCATATATTGTATTCGTTGCAGGCAACAATGATTCAGCTTTTGTAAGATCTGCAATCACCTGATCATAAACAGCTTTCACTGAAGATCTTGGCAAGTAATCGGATGCACTTACACCTTTGGTCGGATTCAACACAAGAGGTACACCCGGATTAACAGATGCATCTCCGTCTCCAATAGTTTTTCCATAAAGTCTTACCAATTCGAAATACATCGAAGCTCTCAAGAACAATGCCTGACCTTCTACTGAATTTTTCTTTGCAGGAGAAGAAGTAACCTTGTCAATCGCAGACAATACACTGTTGCATCGATTGATTGTATTGTATGCGGCAATCCATGTACCTGCAGCAAATGAATTGTTGGCAGTCATGATTGTTTGATATGCATCGACTAAGCCGGCAAAAGTCCCTGTAAAAGTGATATTGGCATTGTTACCGATGAGGTCATTCAATACCATGATGTCGCCACCATAAACAGCGGCAGACTGAGTCCCGTCGTAAGCACCAATCAATGTTACATTGACATCGCCTTCGCTTTCCAACGCATTGTCTGCTGAAATACTCTGATAAGGAAGAATATCAAGACGCTTCTCACAACCAACAATGGTTAAAAGTGCGCAGGCAGCTAATATGATGTATGAAGTTTTTTTCATTTGTATAATATTTTTCATCATGAATTTCATTAAGAGTTAAAAACTAATATTGATGCCTGCCAGGAGTGTTCTAGGTTGTGGAGGAGTATAGAAATCATTTCCTTTAGCAATATTTGAATCGAATGAATCGGCATTCACTTCTGGATCCCAATAAGGATATTTGGTGAAAGTCAGCAGGTTTTGTCCAGAAAGATAAACTCTCAATTTTTCTATCTTGTACTTACGCAAAGTTTTGCTGTCGAGATTGTATCCGAAAGTTACGTTTCTCAATCGGATGTAAGATCCGTCAACAATATAACGGCTGCTTGCCTGAGAACCGTTGGTATAGTACAAACGAACCTGCGGTACACTGGTAATGTCACCGGGCTTCTGCCAGCGCTGTAATTGATCTGCTGTATTGTTGTCTTCATACAACATACTTGCAGAAGAATATCTACCCATGCCATAAATATTGTTTTGGTTTCCTCTCACGCCATTGAAGAATACAGAGAGATCAAAACCTTTGTATGAGAAATTGTTGGTAAAACCAAAAATCAAATCCGGATTTGGATCACCTACAACTATACGCTCTGCTTCATTGTATTTATTGGTAGTCGTTCTGTCAAGCTTGCCATCAGGAAGTTTGGTGTTTTTATAAAACAACGCATCTCCATTTTTTGGATCTACCCCTGCATATTCAGGTGTAAAGAATACACCTACATTGTACCCCTGTTCAACACGGTTCATGTTGCTTACACCGCCCTGTATGATCTGACCCTGAATATCAGTAACCTTGCCTTTGTTCAGGGCTAGATTGATATTGGTTGTCCACTTGAATGCTCCAATCAAGTTTTGTGTATTCAAAACAAATTCAAAGCCTTTGTTTTCAAGTTTACCAACATTCTTAACAACACTGGTGAAACCTGTCGTTGCTGGGATGTTCACAGTCAGCAACAAACCAGTTGTTTTCTTTTCATAGTAATCAATTTCACCCGTAATTCTATTGTTGAACAACCCGAAGTCAATTCCGAAATCAGCCTGCTTGGTGGTTTCCCATCTCAAACTGTCATTCCCCAACTGCGATGGTCTTTGACCGGCATTGCCTGCATATCCTGCATCACCAGAGAACAAACCAAGCTGAGGGAAGTCGCCAATCTCTGCATTGCCAACAATACCATAGCTCGCTCTTAACTTAAGAAAACTCAAGAAATCGATTTTGCTCATGAAATCTTCGTTGGTCATGATCCATCCTGCAGACAATGCAGGGAAGAAACCTTGACGAGAATCTTTACCAAATCGAGAGGAGGCATCCAAACGTCCACTTGCAGCAACTATATACTTATCCATTAAAGTATAATTGGCCCTTAGGAAATAAGACAAAAATCTGAAGTCAGTCTGTGATGAGCTACCGCCTGATTTTGTTGCAGCACTTGCAATTTTAGTATACGAATTCGAAGGGAAATCAGTTCCTGAAGTTGAATTGTATTTGGCCTGCGATTGCTGATACTGCATACCCAGAGTAGTAGAGAGATTAGACTTTTTACCACTGTAATTGTAGTTGAAATAAGAGTTGATATTGTAATTGGTTATAAATGTACCTGTATTTCTTCCGGAACCACGTACTGCAGAAGTCTGATTTCTTACCGTCTCAGACCTGAAGTACCCTTCTTCATTCTGACTCAAGAAATCCATTCCGAATTCCGTTTGGAAAATAAGCCCTTTCATGAGTTTTGCCTTTAAATAGGAATTTCCAAAGGTCCTGTATACTTCTTGCGTGAACTTTCCGTAATCCACAGTGAGTACTGGGTTGTAATAAAGTGGAATATTGACATCCCCAGGAGGAGTACCAGCTGGCAACCCTGTTTTGGGATCAGCGAATGGTGTCATTGGATTGAGGGCAATCGCCTGAAGCGGATTTGAAAAGGCATTGTCATCAGGCAATCTTCTGTTGAGCGTTCTGGCTAAACTCATAGAAACACCAAGATCCAACCACTCATTTGCTTTTTGGTCCAAATTGATTCTTCCGGCTGATCTTTGTAAATTGTTTCCAATGATGGTTCCGGTTTGATCAAGATGTTGGAATGAAGTAAAGAATTTTGTTCTATCTGTTCCACCGCGAATTTGAAGATCTGCTTGTCTGTAAGGACCTCTTTGAAATACTGCATCCTGCCAATCGTATGATTTGGTTGGGTCTTTGGACCACTGTCCATAACTGTAATAATCCATTACATCATTCTTGACATAAGTAGTATAACTGTAAGGGTCATTGTATGGTATTCCTTCTTTGTCGTCAGAATATTTTGCTGCCTCCAGAATCAACTCAGCGTATTGCTCAGAGTTCAACATAGGCAATCGCTTGGTTGCCTCAGCATATCCAGTTTGAAGATTGAGAGACACATTCGTTCTGCCTGCTTTACCTTTCTTTGTGGTAATCAATACAACACCGTTTGCAGCTCTTGAACCATAAATAGCACCAGCTGAAGCATCTTTCAAAACTTCAATTGACTCAATATCATTTTGGTTAAGATCAGCCAATGGATTCATTGCTCCACCATAACTGCTCTGACTTTGGGAAGTGATGGGAACACCATCCAAAACATACAAAGGTTGGCTGTTGGCACTGATGGATGAATTTCCACGTACGCGCACTGTAACAGCTTGTCCCAACTTACCTGATTGCGCATTTACAAAAACTCCTGCTGCTCTACCTTGCAATGCCTGATCTACGGTTGGTGTTGGCAGGAATTCAATTTCCTTGGATTTTACCCTGGCAATGTTGCCGGTGAGTTCACGCTTTAAGGTAGCGCCTCCAAATCCAGTTACCACTACTTCAGACATCAATCTGGAATCGGCTTTTAGTGTAATTTGGATATTATTGCTTGCATTCAGTTGCAAAGCATCATACCCAACTGCAGTTACCACAATTTGCTTGCCCAATGCATTCGGCAATACGAAAACGCCTGTCGCATCAGATGTAACTCCTGTAGACTGCCCTTTGATGACAACACTTGCCCCAACAATGGGTTGTCCGCTTTCATCTGATACCTTACCTCTGACTTCAGATGTTTGCGCTAGGAGTGTTAAAGAAAATAGGATTGTTAACAATGAAAATCCTAAACAAAATAATTTTTTATACATGCTCTTTATATTTTTCTCGTACCGAAAGGTGTAACAACAGCTAAATTACAAAATTTTTAAGCTATTCTAAATATTTTTTGAACCAATCTATATGTTTATTGTAGCGATGAATAATATAGCTTGGTACACTTACGCCATGATTTTGGTTGGGATATATGATCAGTCCAGTTGGAATTCCTACACGCTTTAATGCCTGATACATCTGTTCAGATCCTGCAACCGGCACATTGAAATCATTCTGACTAGCCATAAAAAGCGTCGGCGTTTTGATCGTTTTTACATTCAAAAAGGGATAAGACAAATCCATCCATTTCTTGGGATTTTCCCAGGGTGCGCCCAACTCTTCATCGTATTGCGTCACATACTGATCTGTCCCATACATGGTAAATTGAAAAGAACTGCCTGCACCACTTACCGCTGCCTTAAATCTCCTGTCTTTGGCAATACTGTAATTGGTTAGAATTCCCCCGTAGCTCCAACCTCCAATTCCCATTCTGGTAGAATCGGCAATGCCGGTTTTGATTAAATGATCAGCAACTGCAACGATGTCTGTAACCTCTTTGTTGCCCCAGTCACTATAGATGGCCCTGGAATAGGCAGCACCCCTTCCGCTGCTCCCGCGATAATTGACGGCAGCAACCGCAAACCCGGCAGCAGCAAGAATTTGACGTGATTCATCAAATGAATAGTCGTCTTGTGCAACAGGGCCTCCGTGGATAAAAAGGATAAGGGGGAATTTTCTTTTGCTGGAGTCAGGTACATAAAGAATACCGCCTACCTCTGATTTGTCTGCAGCCACTGCTGTAAACCCTTTTACATGTGCGAGCTTCAGATTTTTCAAAAAGGTTTCCTGCTCAAATGTCAACCTTCTTTGTTTGTTATTTTCAAAGCAATAAATTTCCTCTGGTGTTTGTGGATCACTGTACAACACAACTATTTTACCAGCCTTGTTGGATTGAATTGCACTGAAAACTGCTTCTCCCTTTGTTAGTTGTTGTGTCGCACCAGTTGCAAGATCAATTTGATTGATATGCTGCTTGCGATCATCCTCGATCAAAGCAATGATCGACTTGCTGTCGGCAGACCATGCATAACCCCTTACTGAACGATCCATTGGCTTGGTGAGATTTTTTTCTGCCCCATCACTGATTTTCTTGACCACCAACTCAGTGACATCATACATGTTGAAATTTTCTTCTGTCAAACTCTGTGTGTATGCCAAATATTGATCATCTGGACTAAACATGGGAGAATTGTTGCTTCCCTTGAAAGTTGAAACTTGCCTGACTTTTTTTGATTTCAGCTCCAGTAAGAAAATATCTGTATTTGAATTCCGATCAGGATCAGACGAAATATTACTTACATAGGCAATTGATGCACCATCATGGCTGAAAACAGCTCCTGTTTCTACTTTATTGCCTCTCGTGAGAGAATCTAACTGCTTTGTGGCTATGTCAAATAAATACAAATGACTTTTGCGGTTGTCCAAATACCCCACATAATCTTGTTTAAACTGATAGCGGTTGATTTCATAAGGCACTCTTACATTTGATTTTGCTGTATCGGTATAATCTGGATCTTCAAGCACTAGAAGAATTTGTTTCCCATTTGGGCTCCATGTATAAGAAGCAATATTGCACTTAACATTTGTCAGCTGAACAGGCTCTCCCCCTCTTCTGTCAAGTATAAAAAGCTGTCTTGCAGCGGAGGATTTGTCATCACTTTTATTATTTGCCAGAAATGAAATGTATTTATTATCCGGGCTCCACGCGTGTCCACTTGGATTGATGGTTTGTTCCGTCAAATGAACTGTTTCTTTGCCATCCCAACTTGTCATGTAAAGTTTAGAAACATTTTTATCCTTGATGCTGTCAACCCGTGAAATACTGTACAGCACCCAATTCCCATCAGGTGAAACTTTAGGCTGTCGAATACTTTTCATACCAAGCACATCGTTTGGCAACATCATGCGCTTTGCAATTTGCTGTGCAATCAATACATTGATAAAAAGCAAACTTAAAAACAGAATAATAACTTTCTTCATATGTGTTTATTGATTAGGAGTGATTATAAAATTTCATCCCTCATTGTAAACATACTACTTAAGCAAGTTCCTTCAAAAATAAAATGTAGGCAGACCCTGCGGAGGATAAATAAATCAGGACAATGTTAAAGGGTAGATCG
>Ga0194110_10008586_pt1 | contig 11589 bp, 12 predicted proteins | sample TA2Kig1200mmetaG_FD_146192 | JGI IMG/M metagenome (GOLD analysis project Ga0194110, IMG submission 146192) | Freshwater microbial communities from Lake Tanganyika, Tanzania - TA2015032 Kigoma Deep Cast 1200m | ecosystem: Environmental > Aquatic > Freshwater > Lake | place: Tanzania: Lake... | reverse complement strand
CAGAATCGGACCGTCGGCAGCGAAGAAACTCGCCTCCTTCCCCGGCTCGATCGAGCCCAACCGATCGGCCACACCCAAAAGCCGGGCCGGATACAACGTCAACCCGCGCAGCGCTTCCTCCGCCGGCAGTCCAAACGCCATCGCCTGCGCCGCTTCATACGGCAGATTCCGCAGGTTCGACGCATCGCGACGCCCACCCGCGGCAAACGCCACCATCACTCCCGCCCGATGCAACACCCCGGGCGCGCGATAGTGCACGTCGTAAGCCTGCGCATCGCCCGCCGGCAAGTCGAACGTCGAGCCGTACAGGACCGGCACCCGCTGCGCCGCGACCCGCTCCGCCACCCGCCAGGCATCTCGCGCGCCCACCAACACCATCTTCCACCGGTTCGTCTCCGCCCAGCCCAGCGCGCCCTCGATCTGCCGCACCTCGTCCGCATGCACAAACAAAGGCGCCTCCCCACGCACAAAGGGCAGCATCGCCTCCCAGGCCGGCACCGGCCGGAACCCGGCCGACCCAGCCCCCACAGCCGCCTCCTTCGCCCGCGCATACGCTCGCGCCTCCTCGAAGAAATCCTGCAGCGCACGCAACCGTTTCCTCCGCTCTTGCGCCTGCTCCGCCAGCGACTTCCCCTTCGCCCGGTCCCCGGCGCGCTCGCGCGCCTCGAACTCGAGCTCGAGACTCGGCCAGTTCACGTGCAACGCCACCGGCCGCTTGCGCATCATCTCCTCCGTGGTCCAACCCTTGAGCGCCAGGAGCCCAGACTGACCGGCCACCACCCCGCCACTCGGCACCGGCACGATGTGCGTGATCCCGTTGGCACGGGCCACCGGGATCAACTCCGAGTCCGGATTCACCGCCGCCCAAGACTCGACATCGGGGGTGTACTCCCCCGTCTCCGTCGTGTCCCGCGTGGCGCGCACGGCCTCGATCTCGACCAACCCGAGTTGAGTCCCCGCCACCACCAATCCCGGATAAAGATGCAGGCCGTCCAGGCGCTCGACCCGGTCCGCCCGCCGGTCCAACGCCGGCGCCACCGCCTCGATCGTACCGTCCCGCACGTACACGGCCCCGTTGGTCAGTGCCGGCCCAGTCACCGGGTGCACCGTCGCCCCGAGCAACAGAAGCGTCTCGGACTCGGCCGACCACCGCAACGCGAGGAGACAAGCCACGGCCAGCCATACCGCCCCCCCACACCTGCCTCCCCAGCCACGGCTGCCACCCGGTCGGGCCCGGCTCGCAACACCTTCCACTTCTGGCATCATGCGCATCCGTTGTTCCTATTCCTCGCCCCTACTCATCCGTGCAATGTCGGTCCCAGCCGTCGTGCTCCGTCTCGAGGCTGCACCGCCAAAACCGGCCCGCGTCCGATTCCGCCTCCGCGCCCTTCCCACGATCCGCGGCGCTGGCCAGTTGCTTGGCCTTCTCGATCAACACCGACCGCTCCTGCTCAAGCGCTTGGGCTTGCGCGGCCGCCGATTCGCGGTCGAAGTACTTCCGCCCTTCGATCCAGGTCTGGAGACACACCGACCGGCTGTCCAGCGGCGGCCCAGACCAGACTGCAAAATCCGCGTCCTTCCCCACCTCGAGTGACCCAACGCGCTCCTCGATACGGAGTTGCCGGGCCGGATTGGCCGTCACGAACTTCAGCGCCTCCACTTCAGAAGTGCCGCCGTACTTCACCGCCTTGGCCGCCTCGAGGTTCAGCCGCCGTGCCAACTCCGACGAATCCGAATTGAACGAAACCAACACGCCGCGCTCCCGCATCAGGCTCCCAGCATAAGGGATCGCGTCGTAAACCTCGAACTTGTACGCCCACCAGTCTGAAAAGGCCGAGGCGCCTGCCCCGTGCGCGGCCATCTCATCCGCCACCTTGTAACCTTCCAAAATGTGCTGCAGCGTCCCCACCTGCACTCGGAACTGCTCCATCGTGCGCAGAAACGTCAGGATCTCGTCCTGACGGTACGCGTGGCAATGGATCCAACGTTCGCCCCCAAGCACCTCGCCCAGCGCCTCCAACTCGAGGTCGCGCCGCGGTTCCCTGCCCCCAGTCTCCCGATACACCGCCCAATCCTCCAAGTACTGCTGCGCCGCCGTAAACCGGTTCACGAAAAACGTCCGTACCCCCATCCGCGTCTGCGGAAACCGCGTCGTAAACCGTTCGCCCCAGTTCGCCTGCTTCACATTCTCCCCTAAGGCGAACTTGATCCCCAGCGGGGCGTCCGCCACCTTCAACTCCTCCGGCGCCGCGCCGTCCCGTAGCTTGATCAGGCAGTTCTGGCCGCCCACCGGGTTGGCCGATCCGTGAAGCAAGTTCACCAGCGTCACCCCGCCGGCCAGTTGTTGCCGAATCGTGATCGACTCGGAGTTGACCACGTCCCCAATCCGCACCATCGCCGACGAAGGCAAAGTGCCCTCGTTGACCTCGCCCAAAATCATGCTGTGGCTGTGACAATCGATCAGCCCAGGCGTCAGATGCCAACCGCGACCGTCCAACCGAAGCGCACCCGCGCCCTCCTCGAACTGCCGCGCCGCCTGCGGGCCAACCCCGACAATCTTGCCACCACGCACGAACAAGTCCGCCTCCTCGACGCGCCCCTGCGGCCCACAGGTCCAAATCGTCGCGTTCTGAATCAGCAGCGCCGGCGGTTCCACCAGCGGCCCTCGGCCAGCCAACGGCGAGCGCGCCACGCGCTGTCGCCTCGACGCCTCGGCGTCCGCCTCGGCGCGGCCCTTGGGTTCGCCGCCAACGCCCGCCCTCGACGCGTCTTCCCCCCGCGACTTCGCCGACCCCGCCTCCTCCGACACCACCGGGTAGATGCGCCCGTCAATCCACACCTCGCGCACCTTCGCTTTGGGCGTGAAATAGCCACCGCCCGTCACCACCGTCAGGTTGGCGAGCTTGCCGGGCTCCACCGTGCCCAACTGCTCTGCCATCCCACAAAGCCGGGCCGGCACCGTCGTCAACGCCGCCAGCGCGTCCTCCTCGGATAAGCCGCGATCCAGCGCCGACCGCAAGCGGGCGCGAAACTGCCGGCGCTGGGTCAAACCCCAACTGGTCAACGCCACCTCGAGCCCCTGCTGACGTAACAACGCCGGATTCTCCGGCGCCCAATCCCACGCGCGCAAGCGATCCAACGACACCTGCTGCCAATCCTCCGCCTCAGGCAACTTCGGCGCCTCCGGAAAATCCACCGGTACAATCAGCGTCGCCCCCAAACCCTTCGCCAAATCCGGCCGGCGCCACTCCTCTCCCGAACTCACCAACGCAAACTCGAGACCCAACTCGCGCGCCACCCGCGCCGCCCGGTCCATCATCAGCGCGCTGCCCGGCTCGAACAACACCCGCTGCCGCCCCTCCGCCGCTGGCCCCAACTGAGCCAGCGCCGTGTTGAACGCAGGCCGGATCCCCCCACCTTGACCCTGACCCCGACCCGACCGGAGCGCGGTATCCGCCCGCTCGCTCGCGTAATGGCGCGCGTCCAAAAACGCCTGCCGCACCACCGCCACCACCCCCATCAGCGACCCCGGAAACACCCGCTCCCGACTCCGGTTGACCTCGAAGGCAACCACCTGAAACACCTCCGGGGCAAGCACCGCCAGGTTCGGTGCGCCGTCCGATAGCGCCACCAAGGCCGAGCAGCCGCGCAGAATCCCTCGCCCTGGTACCACGTGGCCCACCGTGAACCCGACCTCGCGCAACGACTCCAACGCCTTCGCCTCGATCGCGTACGCGTCCACCGCCCGCCGCTCCGGAGTCACACCCGCCACCGCATGACCAGGACCCGGCCCCCCAGGATCGCGGCCCTGCCCAGGCACGCCAAAGAAGTCATACCCACCCACGCCCCCCGTCAGCGAGCCAGCCTCCGCCGAATCGGCACGCACCGCCACATTGGTCGCCCCCAACACCAAGTACGGCTCGATGAAGCCCGCATAGATCCTCGTGCCTTGCATCGTCCAAACCTGCGCCCCTGCCGGCACCTCAATCCCGCTGCCCACCGCTACAAGGTAACCGTCGCGAATGATAATCGTGGCCTCCTCCAACACCTGCCCCGGCTTCACCACCACCTTGCCCCCAACCAAGGCATGCCAACCCACGGGCGCGGGCCGATGCCCCGCCGGCAACAGCTCCACCGCCCAACCCGACCATGCCAATCCCAGCCACACGACCACCGCCGCCCATCCGAATCGCGCTCTCACCAGAGCGGATTATCCATCGGGCCGCCCGAAGACCAAGTCTTTTCCCAGAGCCACCCTGCGACCTCTCACGCGCGCCCGCGTTCGATTGGCCTCGCCGCCACCGCCCCGCCACGGGCCCGAGGCAAGTCAGGCCCCCCGCAAACGTGGCCCTCCACGCACTGGACAAGCCCGCAGCGATCGTGTTGGCTTGTCCCATGCGCCTCCTCACCCCGATAACCGTCGGCGTCTTCATCCTCCTCGCCTCGCCCCTCGCGTGGGCCCAACCAGCTCGAACCGACGAACCGATGCCTGTCGGGTCTGTGCCTAAACAGGTGCCGCAACTCCAAGCCATTCCTCAGCCCAACCACCAGGTTTCGTTCCAACGCGACGGCCTCGAACTAGCACGCTACCATTTCGGTCCTGACCTGCGACGGCCCTTTGTCTTCCCCATCATCGGCCCGGCCGGCCGGTCCCTCACCCGACTCGGACATCCGCATGACCCGGAGTCGCACAGCCACCATAACTCGGTCTGGATCTCCCATGCCGACGTCAACGGCGCCAGTTTCTGGGACGATCGCGGCAAGGGCCGCATCGTGCATCAGCGCCTCGAGCAGTTCGTCGACGGCCCCCGGGCAGCCTCCGTCGCGTCCCTCAACGCTTGGCTGGCTGATTCCGGCAAGGTCCTCTTGCGGGAACGACGTCAAACCGCCGTGATCGACCTCGGCAACGCCGAGTGGCTGCTGCTGATTGACCTCCAACTCGAGGCAGCCGAGACCGGCGTGACGCTCGGCAAGACGCCCTTCGGCCTGCTGGGTGTCCGGGTTGCCAAAACCATCGGCGTCCACGACGGCGGCGGCACCATCCGCGGCTCGGAGGGTGGCCTCAATGAAGCCGGAGTGTTCTGGAAACGCGCGCGTTGGGTGGACTACTCGGGGCCCATCACCGCCACCGCCATCGAAGGCCTCGCGCTCTTCGACCACCCCCAAAACCCCGGCCATCCCGCCGTCTTCCATGTGCGCGATGACGGTTGGATGGGCGCCGCCCTCACCTTCGATGCCCCGCGTTCCCTCGCTCCCGGCCAACCCTTGATCCTTCGTTACGGCCTCTATGTCCATCGCGGTCACCCCAGCCCCGCCATCCTCGATCGGCAGTGGCAAGCCTTCGCCCAGCTCGGCCATACCCACACCAACACCACCCCCACTGAAGCCAACCCCCAGGTAAAGTAGGCATCGCAGCCCCAAGCGTGGTTTCCCCAGTCCCCGGCTCCGTGCCCAACCCCCAAGCCAAGCCGCATCTGTCAATGACTTTATGCCAGTGCTTTAATACTCCCAAGTCCCAGTCCGAACCGCCCGACCAGGGGTAGATCCTTCAGGTCGTAGCCCCTGCTGCGCCCTATATCGTCGAACAACAGGGTGGAACCTAAGACCTGTGTGAGATTGTTGTAGCCGTGGGCGTTGAGAACGTTGGCCCCGTTGCGCAGTTCGGTCGAGGTCAGGCGACTCGAGCCGTCGTACCCGTTGACGATCGATAGCGCGCCCGGGAGGGTCACGCTGCCGATGCGCGCGCCGGCCCCGCTGTAGTTGTACGTGAACCCCCCCGCCGAGGAGGTGACGGTCTGCAGGCGGTGGGCGGCGTCGTAGCCGTAGCTCTGGCTCCAGGACCCGCTGGGCTGCTGGACGGTCAGGGCCGTGCGCAGCCGGGGCGCGCTCGGGTGGTAGCCGTAGGACACGGTGTCAGTGGGCCAGTGACCGCCGTCGCTGGCAAGCAGTTCCGCATCGGTGTAGCTGAACGTGATCGTGCCCAGGCCCGGCTGCGACAGGGTGCTCAACCGGTTGACCTCGTTGTAGCCCAACGTGATGTCCGGGCTGGTGGGGTAGTTGATGAACGTCAACCTGCCAGCGTCGTCCTGGGTGTAGAGGGTCTGCTTGCTGGTGGTCGGGGTCGACCAGAACTTGCGCCAGGCCAGCCGACCGTCGGCGTCGTAGGCGTACTCGAGGTTGGCGAAGCTCTGGCTCAGGTGGCGGAAGTCGGTCCTTCGTGGCCGACGTGGCTGTTCAGGCGGACGCCCTTCTGCCCTTGATTCCCGCCGATCGCCGGCAGTTCTACCAGGGGCACTTGCTGACCCAGGCGCGGATTAACCTGCGCTCCCTGGACATGCTGGCGCGGCACAGTCAGGCGCCGGAGGCCTACGCCAAGGGCAACGGACACCCAAGGAAGAATCCCGGGGCGAGTACCGCACCAGCCAGCACACCTGCTGCCTGCTACTCAAGTGAAGCGCGCCGCCTCTCCAATTCCTCCCGCGTGTCACGTGCCGCGTGCAGCACGCCCAGCACCACGACCTCGTCTCCCGCGAGGAAGTAGAACACCCCGTAAGGGAAGTGGTTCAGGTTCATTCGCCGAATGTCCGCGAAGCGCACGGCGCAAAGCAGGGCCTGAGCCGGCAAGCGTCGGAGATGCAGGTACGCCTCAGCCCCGAATCGTGCCCCGAGTCCGGCCTGCTGCTCCTCGTACCACAGCGACGCTTCCACCAAGTCAACCTCAACGAGCGGATGAAAGACGAGCGCGGGCATCGGCAATCCGGCGGAACATGGCCTTCAGGCTCTCTTCATCCATGTGGGCGAAACGCTCCGGATGATCACGGTATTCCTGCTGCCGACGGAGCAGTTCGGTCCTCACCGCTTCCGGTTCCGGCTCTGCGCCGGCGTCGGCCATCGCCTCTTTGAACTCGCCGGGAATCCAGGAATCGTCTTGCTCGACGACAAAGCGCGTCACCTGCTTTCGCTCTTCCGGTGGCAGAGCTTTGATTTGCCGAATGACTTCGAGCGCGCTCATGGCGCCACTCTCCACGAATGGCAACAATTCCGCAAGTTGGAATCCGGGGTGGGGATGAAGTCCAATGGCAGCTCCTGGGCCGAAACGATCTGCGGCTACGGCGCCGTGCTCCCAACCCGCAGAAAGCTGGCCCTTGGTGGAAGCAATGACGGAGAGGGGTCTTTCAGCGGAATCAACTGTGAAGGTGACCCCATTGCCACTCCTCTTGTCTCTAGAGTCCTCCTCGCCTCTTGTCCGGGACACCCAGCGAATAGTGGCCCTGCAGAAAGCCAACCGGTATCTGGATGAACACCCGCGCGCCCAAGTAGCCACCCAGCAGCGACAGCTAGCCGCCCGGCTGGAAACCCTCAACGTGGCTGAGTGGCTCAAATTGGAGGTCAGTGAACAACGGCTGCTCTTGACCCGCAACACTGCCGCGCTGGAGGCCACGGCGCAGTTGGACGGTTGCTATGTGGTCGAGACCGATCTCAAGAGGGCTCAGGCTGACGCGCAGACCATCCATGACCGGTACAAAGACCTGGCCCTGGTGGAGCGGGACTTCCGCACACTCAAGACCGGGCACTTGGAGTCCCGACCGTGGTTTGTTTGCACCGAGGACAATACCCAAGCCCACGTATTGACAGCGATGCTGGCCCTCAAAGTACGCCGTCATTTGGAAACTCAGCGCGCCTTCGCACCCCGCGGTACTCCGGGCCGTCATTCCTTCCCATAGGACGTAGCCTTTTGTTGCACCTGCAACAAAAGGCTCCTAGCAACCGCTCGCACACGTGTGATCCGATAAAACCCGCGCCGCCAGTGACCAGGAAATTCATGCGCCGATGATGCGGACCGGACCTGAAGGTTGAAGGGGCAAAGCTCCTGAGTTCGTAAGACTTCGCCCGAGAAAAGAACCCGCTCGCGCCCGTTCCAGCCCGAACCGTGGTTCACGGCGGTGGTGGCGGACGAGGGTTACACGGATGCCGTCCGGAAGTTCTCGATAAAGGAAGTGGTAGGGGAAGCGCTTGAGGTTGGCGCGATGCAGCCCCGGCTTGATCAAATGAAACCGTCCCGGCTGGGCAGCGGCAACCGCGATGACTCGACGTAGCTCAGCTTGGAATTCCTGGCTCAACCGTAACGACACCGCCTGATACCACCGCAGCGCTTCGGCCACATCCTGCTCGACGGCGGGATGGAACTGGATTTTCACCGGTTGCGCCCGGCCTCGACTCGCCGCCAGAATTCGGTTTCCGGGATGGGTTTGACCTCGCCGCTTTCGATCTCGCGTTCGCGCCGTTCCGCCTCGGACCAATCCTCCGCCTCGGACCAATCCTCCGCGGCAGGCGGCAGTGAATCCAGCAAGGCTTCCGTGAGTACGACACGCTGCTCGACGGGTAAGGCCAGCACCGTCCTTTCTATTTCCAGAATCGCAGACATGCCGACAGGCTACCGCCGACTTGGGATTTGGCAAGTTGAGCCTTCATGCGGTGTTCGACCACCACAGCTTGGGCAGGGAGCGAACGGCGCGCAGGTTGCGCTATTTGACCGCCGGATCGTAAAAGGGGTTTAGGTCATCGAACGCCCAAACGGCATGGCCCGCGCCGTGCAACTGCTCGCCCGCGTGCGATCTGATGAAACCCGCGCCGCCGGTGACCAGATGGTCCATGCGCCGAGGATGCGAACCAAGCGCGGAAGCTCAAGAATCAAAGCCAGCCAAGTTCCATTCGCGTTCAGGGCGAGGGGGGCGAGCCGGATTGCGTCCCGGGTCTCAAGGCCGGATGAATTGGTGTGTTTGTAGAAACGACCGAGGGGCGGATTTCGAGGTCGACAGATTGCCCATCGGAGGCGATTCGGGGATAAACCTCGATATCCATCAGCATTCCCTCGTCGAGGGCTTCAAACTCCGGGTAGAAGCGCTCGACCAGTTGATAAAATGGCGACTGTTGCGGGTGCCGGGGACGATAGACGCCGCCAGCCTCCTTGGCCCCGCATGGCATACCTGACCTCCTTACGGAGAGAGAGGTTACGCCCGTGGATGCCCAAGGGCAGCCCTTGGGGGGCGCCGGCAATTTGGCCGAAGGCATCGTGTATGTCGGGCGGCGGGCGCCTTATCCCGAGTCTGCTTTTATCCGGAGTCAAGCCTTTATGGGCAGGGCGGATTGGCCTGAGCTCGGCCGTTTGCGGGCGATGGTGTGCGTGGCGTGACCGTAGAAGACCTCGGCGCATTCCATAATGGTCTCCGAAAGGGTCGGGTGCGGGTGGACGGCCAACGCCAAGTCGCGCGCGGCCTGCTTTTCGTTGATGAGCGGCCCCAGATGCACCTGGCCTTTGAAGGGATCCCCCACATGCAAATTGCGCGCCCGCTGTGCGAGCTTTTCTCCATAGGCTTTGGCGAGCGACAACGGGTTCGTTGTTCAGGTGCCGCCTCAAGTCCGCCGCCAGGCCGTTGGCCGTCTCGTAACGACGCTGGCGATCCTTCTCCACGCAATTCATCACAATCCAGTTGAGGTCGCCCTTGAGTTGGTGCAGCAGCTTCGACGTGACGGCGGAGCGGCGCTTGCCCGTGGTCGTATGTTGATCAGCACCGAGAGTCGCCAGGCGCGTGCTGGGGCGCGGCGGTTTTTTCTCCCGGATCGTCTTCCGCATCGCGTCGATCCCCGACGCCATCAGTTCCTTCGCATCGAACGGCGTGCTGCCGGCCAGCAGTTCGTAGAGCAACACGCCCAGGCTGTAGATGTCGCTCCGAGTATCAATATCCAGCCCGCTCATCTCGGCCTGCTCCGGACTCATGTAGGCCAGCGTCCCGATGAACTGGTGCAACTGGGTGTAAACCGTCGCGTCGGTGAACCGCCCCTCCGTCGCCTTGGCGATGCCGAAGTCAATGACCTTGGGCACCGGCACACTGTCGTGGAGCGTGACGAGGATGTTCGACGGCTTGATGTCGCGGTGAATGATCCCCTTCTGGTGCGCGTGCTGGATGGCCTGACAGACCCTGATGAAGAGATCGAGCCGGTCCTTGGTGCTGAGGTTGGCCTGGTCGCAGTAGTCGGTGATCTTGATCCCGCGCACCAGTTCCATGACGAAGTAGCGCCGGCCGATCTCGGTCGTGCCCGCGTCGAGCGCCTTGGCGATGTTGGGATGGTCCATCCTCGCCAGCGCCTGCCGCTCGGCCTCGAAACGGGCGACCCCCTGCTTGGTGTCCATCCCCAGCTTGATGACCTTGAGCGCCACGCGACGTCGCACGGGTTCGGTCTGCTCGGCGACATAGACCACGCCGCACCCGCCTTCACCCACCCGTTCGAGCAATTTGTAGCGGCCGAGCGTCTGGCCCACCGCTTCGTCGGGCGCGTCGGCGAAGTCGAGTTTGATGGTCGGGCGGGCCGCTGCGGCTTGCGTGGCCAGCAGTGTTTCGGGTTGCTCATGCGCGGCGAGCAGCGCGGCGAGGCGTTGGCGCAGGGCGGCATCGCCTTGGCATTCGGCGTCGAGCCACACCGCGCGAGCCGCTGCGGGCTTGCTCAGCGCGAGTTGGAATAGGAGTTCTTCGCGGTTCGGATTCGTGGCTGGATGTTGAGGCGGCGTGAAACCTTGTCGTTGTCGGAGCCAGCTCGGAGTGATACGGTTGTCGCCATGAGCGACTTGGAAAAAGTGCTGGCCAAAGCCGTCCTCGTGGCCCGCCAGTTCGGGGCCGAGCGGTTGCTGCTCTTTGGCAGCGCGCTGGAGCACCCGGCGAACGCGCGCGATCTGGACCTGGCCTGCGCGGGGGTGCCGGGCTGGAAGCTGTTCGAGTTGTCGTCGGCCCTGGAGGACACGCTCGGTGTCCCGCTGGATCTGGTGCCCCTCGATTCCCCGACGCCCTTCACCCGGCTCATCGAAAAACGCGCCCGTGTTCTCCTGTGACCGCGGAAGAGCTGAAAGCCGAAATCGCCATCGAGTTCGATTCGTTGCAGCAAATCGTGAGCGAACTCGAATCCTTGCGGCGGGACGTGGCCGGTCGTGAGCCGACCGTGCGCGAGAAGACGGCGGCAGCCGCGTTCCTCGCCCAGTTCTACTCGGGCATTGAAAACATCCTCAAGCGCCTGAGCCGTTTCCACGGCGTCGAATTGCCCACAAGCGAGAACTGGCATCTGGACTTGTTCAAACGCTTTTGTCCGCCCGGACAACCGCCGCTGCCCTTGTTGTTCGACGAGGCGCTGGCCCGCCAACTCGGCCCGTTCCGTCGCTTCCGGCATGTCGTCCACCACGGCTACGGATTTCAAATCGAGTGGGACCGGATGCGCGAAGGCGTGGAACATGTCGCCGAAGTGCTCGGGGCGTTTCACGATCGAGTCGAGGCTCATTTGAAAACGATCTGAAGCGCCGCCAGTCAGTGTGCTTCGTCAGCGCCAGTGCGAACACCTGATAGGCATTTCCTTTTTCGACGTGGCTGGAATGTGCCTGGCCCGGTGTGGCCATTCAAGGCGAAACGGGGCAGAAATGTCCTCTGCGATGTGCTTGGTCGGCCTTTGGGGCTGGTGGGTGGCCGCCCACCAGCCCCCGAAAGGCGGTCCTAACCTCCAGCAGGGCCGGTCAGCGGGCCACCGCGGCTGGAAACGGCGGTCGCG
>Ga0194110_10008583_pt1 | contig 11591 bp, 8 predicted proteins | sample TA2Kig1200mmetaG_FD_146192 | JGI IMG/M metagenome (GOLD analysis project Ga0194110, IMG submission 146192) | Freshwater microbial communities from Lake Tanganyika, Tanzania - TA2015032 Kigoma Deep Cast 1200m | ecosystem: Environmental > Aquatic > Freshwater > Lake | place: Tanzania: Lake... | reverse complement strand
CGCGGGGAGAAGACGTCTCGATCGGGACCGACTGGCGGGCCTCGATGATGGCCAACTCGGCCCGGGATCCCTACTGGCAGGCCTCCATCCGCCGCGAAACGCTGGCCCACCCCACCGTGGCGGCGGCCATCGAGCATGAGTGCTCGGCCTGCCACATGCCCATGATGCGCTACCAAGCCAAGGCGGAGGGAGGCCTGGGCCGGGTCTTCGCCCTTCTCCCCGTCGTCCCCGTGAAAGGGGAGGAGCAGGCCCTGGCCGTCGACGGCGTCTCATGCGCGATGTGCCACCAGATCGGCCGGGAGAGGCTCGGCACGAGGGAAAGCTTCATCGCCGGGTTCGTCGTCGACGCCAAGACCCCCGCCGGCCGGCGCAAAATCTTCGGCCCGCACGAGGCGGACGAGAGGCGCCGCCAAGCCATGATGTCCTCCTCCGGCTTCGCGCCCGAACAGGCCGACCATATCGGAAGCTCCGAGCTCTGCGCCTCCTGCCATACCCTCTACACCCATGCCTTCAACGAAAAGGGCGAGGTCGTCGGCGAGCTCCCCGAGCAAGTCCCGTATCTCGAATGGAAGCACAGCTCTTATGCCAGCCGGCGCGGCTGCACGTCCTGCCACATGCCCGCGGTCGAGGGCGAGATGCCCATTTCCTCGACCCTGGGAAAGCCGCGCCAGGATTTCTCCCGGCATGTCTTCCGGGGCGGCAACTTTTTCATGCCCAAAATCCTCAACCGCCACCGCGACGAGCTGGGAATCGCGGCCGAGCCCCTCGAGCTGGCCACGGTCTCCGCCCGGACGGCCTCCCACCTTGAAACGTCCTCGGCCGAACTGACGATCGGAGAGCTCCGAATCGAGGACGGCGTCCTCCGCGCCGAGGTCGCGGTCAAGAACCTGGCCGGTCACAAGCTCCCCACGGCCTATCCCTCCCGCCGGGCCTGGATTCATCTCACCGTCCTTGACCGGCACGGCGACCCGGTCTTCGAGTCCGGCCGGATGAATCCCGACGGATCGATCATCGGCAACGACAACGACGCGGACGGCACCCGATTCGAGCCCCATTACGCCGAGATCCGGGACCCCGGTGAGGTCCAGGTCTATGAAGCGATCCTAGGAGCCCCCGGCGACAAGGTGACGACCGTCCTCCTGGCCGCGACTCACTACCTCAAGGACAACCGCATCCTCCCCCTCGGCTTCGACAAGGCCGCCGCGGACAAGGACATCAGCGTCAAAGGGAGGGCGGCGTCCGACGCGGACTTCACGGGCGGGAGCGACCGGATTCGCTACGCCGTCAAGGTCGGGGAAGCCGCTGGGCCGTTCACCGTCCGGGCCGAGCTATGGTACCAGCCGATCTCCTTCCGCTGGGCCCGGAACCTCGACGACCTTCCCTCGGCCGAGGCCGAACGGTTCGCCGTCTACTTCAAGGAATTTTCGGCCGGATCGGCCCTGAGGCTGGCCCGCGCCGAAGCTCGGACCAAGTAGAAAGAGAAAACACGAAGCATCGATGCGCAACGCGGAGGGTTCCGCCGCCGAAACCGGCCGGCCGGGTCTTCTCCGGACGCTGGGCCTGGCCGACGGCGTGGCCATCGTCCTCGGCATAACGATCGGCGCAGGGATCTATTCCACGCCCCAGATCATCGCCGGCTACCTCGGGGCCTTCGACCAGATCATCCTCCTCTGGGTCGCCGTCGGGATCTTCGTCTACATCGGGGGCCTGATCTATGCCGAACTGGGGACGCGCCTTCCCGAGGCCGGCGGGGAGTATGTCTATCTCGGCCGGGCGTTCGGGCCTTTCGCCGGATTCATCTTCGGATGGGCACAGCTTTTCATCATCCGGACGAGCCCGGCCGCCGGTCTGGCTCTCATCACCGCCGACTACCTCGGGAAATTCGTCCCTCTCCGCGGCCCCGCCCACAAGCTCACGGCGGTCGCCTTGATCCTTCTCCTGGGCGGGCTGAATTACGTCGGCATCCGGAGGGCCAGCCTCTTCCAAAAAGCGGCCGCCTTTTTCAAGACCTTCGGACTTTTCCTCTTTGTCCTCGGCGGATGGCTGCTGTCTCGAGGGCACCCGAGCCTTCTCTCCGCTCGGGCCGATCCGACCATGCCCCTGGGCGCGGCCGGCAACCTCATCGCCGCCCTCCTGATGGTGTTCTTCGCCCACACGGGAATGGAGCGCCTGGGATATTCGGCGGGCGAAATGAAGAACCCCCGAAAAACCATTCCGACAAGTCTGCTCCTGGGCATCGCCGCGGTCGTCGTCCTCTACGTCCTGGCGAACTTCGTCTACCACCGGACGCTGGGGATGGAGGGCGTCCGGGGGAACACGGTCGTGGCCGCGGCCGCGGCGGTCAAGCTGGCCGGAGAAGCCGGGGCGGTCTTCGTCTCCCTCCTCGTCATCGCCTCGACGACCAGCAGCATCAACGGGACGATGATGACCGCCACCCGGGCCTACTACGCCATGGCCAGGGACGGGCTTTTTTTCCGATGGCTGGACCACATCCATCCGCGGTTCCGGACGCCCTCCCGGGCCATCGCCGCCCACTGCGTTTGGGCCGTCGTCATCCTCTTCTTGAGGGGGACCTTCGAGGTCATCGTCGCCGGCATGGCCTTCGGCGTCCTCATTTTTTGGGCCCTGAACGCCCTCGCCCTGTTCAAGATGCGGAGAGGGGAGCGAGGAGCCGCGGGGACGGGAGGGGATTACTACCGGGTCCCCCTCTATCCCGTCCTGCCGGCCGTTTTCCTGGCCGGGATCGCGGCCTTCCTGGTCTTTCGGGCGGCGACGGACTGGCGGAGGTCGCTCGAGGATGTGGCCTTCATCGCCACGGGGATTCCGTTCTATTTCTTCTGGATGAGGAAGCGCAAAAAAACCTCGTCCTGAGGAGTTTGCGTCGGCGAGGAACCTTTCCGGGTCAAAATCATTATTCTCCTTTGAAGGGACCGCTGGAGAATCCGCATGCTGAAAAACTACCTGAAAATCGCCTGGCGAAACCTCCTCAAGAACAAGGCCTATTCGTTCATCAACATCCTCGGCCTGGCCATCGGCATCGCCGCGAGCGTGCTCATCTTCCTCTATGTCCGGGACGAATCGAGCTACGACCACTATCACGCCCAGGCCGACCGCATTTACAGAATAACCGCCGATTGGTCGAACAAGGGCGATTCCCGGATCCACCAGCTCGGAACGCCCTCGATCCTGGCCCGGACGCTCCGGACGAAATATCCCCAGGCCGAATCCGTCACCCAGTTTTTTGGGCCTCTCGGGGACACGTACCTGAAAAAAGGCGAATCCGGACTCAAGGTCGCCGACGTCTACGGCGCCGAGCCGTATCTCTTCGACATCTTCTCCTTTCCGCTCGTCCAAGGCGACCCCAAGACCGCCTTGAGCGAACCCACACGGCCGTCCTCTCCGAGTCTCTGGCGGCCAAATCCTTCGACGGGGAAAATCCCCTCGGCCGGCAGCTCGAAATCCAGGTCGCGAACAGGACGCGTCTCCTCAAGGTCACGGGCGTCGTCAGGGACGTCCCCGCAAATTCCCACTTCCGCTTCGACCTCCTCATCTCGATGTCGACCTTCTTCACCGGGGAGGAACAAGGGTGGACGAGCAACAATTTCTCGACCTATCTCCTCCTCAGGCCGGGAGTGACCCGGATGCAGATGGAGGAAACGCTCGTCGAGCTCGAGCTCAACGACGCGGCGGGCGGCCAGCCCCATATGCCCTGGGTCTGGACTCTCGTCCCGGTCGCTAAAATCCACCTGGATTCGGACCTGGCCACGGGCAATCAGCCCAACGGGAACAGGGCCTATGTCAAGCTCTTCGGCTGGATCGCCTTTCTCGTCCTCCTCATCGCCGGCGTCAATTTCGTCAACTTGTCGACGGCCCGCTCGGCCCGCCGGGCCAGGGAAGTGGGCATCCGGAAAACCGTCGGCTCCACTCGGAGCCAGCTCGTCCGTCAGTTCCTGGGGGAATCGATCCTCCTCAGCCTTCTCGGCCTCGTCCTGGCCGTCGGCATCATCCAGCTTGTCCTGCCGCTCTACAGGAATGTGACCGGAAAGGCCCTCTCCCTCCCCTATTTCAGCGACCCGGCCGTCATCCCGGGCTTGCTGGGCCTGGCCCTGGCCGTCGGGTTTATCGCCGGGCTCTACCCGGCCTTTTACCTCTCCTCCATCCGGCAGGCCGACGTGCTCAAAGGGTCCGCCCTCGCCGGGAAGAGGCGCGGGGCCCTTCACCTCCGCCATGTCCTCGTCGTCTTTCAATTCGCCATGTCCATCCTCCTCATCCTCGGCTCGCTCGTGATTTCCGGCCAGCTGGACTTCGTCAAGAGCCGGGACCTCGGATTCGACAAGGACCAGGTCATCATCGTCCGCAACGCCGAAATCCTGGGCGGCCGGCTCGACGGCTACATGGAAAAGCTCAAGCAGAATCCCGCCGTCGCCGGGGTTTCGGCGGCCCGGGCGATTCCGGGCCAAGGCACGGTCAATTGGGGGATCGGGGTGGAGGGCATCGGCCGGGAGCGGCCGCTGAACATGAATTTCCTGTCCTGCGACCAGGATTTCGCCGGCGTCCTCGACGTCCGCATGGCCGAAGGGCGCTTCCTGTCGCGGGAATTTCCCTCGGACAAGGAGGCCGTCGTCATCAACCGCAAGGCGGCCGACTATTTCGGGCTTCCCGAGCCGGTCGGGAAGAAGCTCCAGATCTGGTCGACGCGGGGAACCTACACGATCATCGGCGTCATGGAGAACATCCACTTCGAATCGCTTCACCGGGACGTCCGACCGATGGGCTATCTCCTCCCGGAGGCCGTCAATTCGACCCGGCGGCCGTATCTTTTCGTGAGGATCAATCTTCCCCAAATAGAAAAGCTCCTGCCTTTTCTCCGGGCGAGCTGGGACGAGCTCGGCCCTCCCATTCCCTTCGAATACGGCTTCCTGGATGAGCGGATCGACAGCCTCTACCAGGGAGACGTTCGGGCCGGGAAGATCGTCGCGATCTTTTCGGGCCTGGCGATCTTCGTCTCTTGCCTGGGCTTGTTCGGCCTGGCCGCCTACGTGACCGAGCAAAGAACCAAGGAGATCGGGATTCGCAAGGTCCTCGGAGCCCGGATTTCTCACATCGTCTGGATCCTGGGCGGCCAATTCTTGAAATGGGTGGCCGTCGCCGCCGTCGTCGCCTGGCCCGCCGGCTATTGGCTGGCCGGCCGTTGGCTCCAGGGGTTCGCCTTCCGGACCGGCCTTTCGGCCGGATTCTTTCTCGCGAGCGGGCTGGCCGCGGCCCTCATCGCCGCCGTGTCCGTCGGCTCCCAGGTCGTCAAATCGGCCCGGACCGACCCCGTCAAGAGCCTAAAATACGAATGAACGACGGCGTCTCACTCAAAATGACGATGGAGGACACTTTAAAGTGTCCCCCAACTTTACCGCTTCAGCAGAGACGCCTGGAAGTGCGTCCTCGCGGCTTCGTAGAGAAAACCCGCGCTTCCGCGCAGGGAAATCGTTCCGTCCTTGGCGACGCTGAAACTCATCCCCAGGCCGTGATTCTGCTCCGGCATGACGAGCATCCGGAACCGCTTTCCGGCTTTGATCAGCGCCTCAGCCATTTTCATAACCGCCGTCAGAGGAGCGTTGATGTCGCTCGTCCCCCCGATGAGGAGAAGGTCGCCTTGGAGCTTTTCGACCAGCTTGAGGTTGGAAGCCTGGGCATATCCGTCCGGATTGTCGCCCGGCAGTCCCATGGTCCGCTCGGCCACGGGAATGTGATCGACGAGGTCCGCGACGGGGAAGTAAGAAACGCCCGCCCGATAGACTTCGGACGCGGTCAGCATCGCCCGAAGGGTGTAATATCCTCCCCAGGATCCCCCGAAGATGCCGACCCGGCTCGCATCGACATAGGGCCGCGCCGCGGCGAGCTGCTTGAGGACGGCGACGTGGTCCGGGATTTCGAATTTGCCGAAATTCCGGAAGGCGACATCATGAAAGGCCTTGCTTCGTCCCGGCGTCCCCCGGTTATCGACGACCATGACGAGAAAGCCCGCTTGGGCGAGGGCGCGCGGCCACGTCCCCTCGGTGAACGACCTCGGGACTTGGGTACGAGCGGGGCCGCCGTAGATGTTGTCGATGACGGGGTATTTCTTGGCGGGGTCGAAATCGTGGGGCTTGTAGAGGACGCCGTGGAGGTCCGTCGTCCTGTCGTCCGCCTTGACGACGAATTCCTCGGGCGGCGTCCAGCCGGCCTTCTCGAGCTCCCGCGTGTCGGCCCGGCAGATCGTCTCGACGAGCGTTCCGTCCGCCCGACGTAGCTCCGTCACCGGCGGGCGGCTGACGGTCGAGTGGGTGTCGAGGAAGAAATCCCGCGACGGCGCCATCTGGATGGAATGAGAACCCGGGCTTTCGATCAGGCGCCGGAATTCCCTCCCTTCGAGGTTCACCCGGTAGAGATGCGTATCGTATATCCGCGTTTCCGCCCGCGCGGTGAGATAGACCCAGCCGCGCTCCTCGTCGACGCCCTCGATCCCCAAAACGGGGAACGCACCCCGCGTCAGCTGCCGGACGAGGTTTCCCTGAATGTCATAAAGATAGAGATGAAACCAGCCGTCCCTCTCCGACCGCCAGAGGAATTTCTTCCCCTGCTCGATGAAATGGGGACGGATGGATGAAAAATCCCAATTCAGGAACGTCGGGGACTTTTCGCTCAGGATGAGCCGGGATGCTCCGGTTTTTGGGTCGGCGGCCATGAGGTCCAACCGATTCCATCGGCGATTGGTTTTCGCAAAAATGAATTCGGATCCGTCGGGCCGCCAGCCGATGATCCGGCAGTAAAAATCGGCCTCTCCGATCCCTTGGATCCGGAGGGTTTTTGAGCTTGCCGGATCGAAGACATGCAGTTCGACTTTTTCGAGCGGCCGGCCCGTTTTCGTGTAGAACACCCACTCGACCTCTTCCGGATTCTTGAGCCAGTGGACGACGGGATAGCGGTCGAGCCCGCGATAATCCCGTTTCTGAACGACGGCGCAGCGGCCGTCGGGCGCCCAGGACGCATTGAGGACGGACCACTGGACTTCTTCCGTCCCGTCCGAGGTCGCGAATTCTTTTTTGTCCTCCCGGCTGAAACGGACATAAAGGTTAAATCGTTCGGCCCCCAGAAGCCGGCCCCCGTCCGGCGAGGGTACCTCCAGGATATCGGGGTCCTCGGCCCAATATCCTTTCTGGACGAACCTGGGCGTCCGGAGCTTCTCCTCCTCCAGAAGGGCCGGCGGCACCGCCGAGACCGCGTAGGAGTCCAGGCGGCAGATAAGGTCTTTCTCCTCCAGGCGGAACCGAACCGATCCCTCCTTTTCATTCCAGGAGAACTGCCGGAAGGGCACTCCCGCTTCGCGCGGCTCATGCCCCAATTGACGGGTTAAAGCCCGCCGCAGTTTCTCCAAGTCGAAGACGGGCGTCTTCGAGCCCGTCTGCGGGTCGACTTTAAAAAAGATTCTTCCGATATCCGTGCTTTCCGCGTGCCAAAAAGCATTTCCATCCCCGAGCCAGCTAGCCTGGATAATCCCGTTCTTGACGAGAAACAGGTTGAACAGGGCGTAGCGGGCGAAGATTTGGTCTCCGGAAAGCCGGGTCGCCTCCTGAGTTCCAGCGGATAAAGCCTTTTCCGCGAGGAGGAACATCGCAAGGACCGTCAGGACCGAGACAAGTCGCCGGCGGACTTTCCGGCTCGGCCAGGGATGATTCGCGCTCATTTCTTGAACCTCCTCGGGGAAGGGAGGATTCCTCCTTGAATACGACGGCCGAGGCTTTCCTGTTTCTTTGTTATCCCTCTCGATCTTTCGAGCCCCCCGGGTCCGGCCTCCGACCTGGTGGTCCTCTCGGCCGATCCGAGCTCCGACATCCGGAACTGCACCGCGGCGGAGATGATCATCAAGGCCGACCGGGATCTCGGCGGACGAGGGGACTAGCGCTTCCCTCCCGACCCCGACGCCCGGATGGCCGCGACCCGCTTCCTGCTCGAGCGGGGCCTTCGCCTCCTGGTTCCCCCGGCTATCGGCATCCTGGTCCTTTCCCCCCCGCAGATCTACCTCGAGCGCCTGACGCGCGGCGAGTTTAGCGGCGGCTTCGCCCAATTCCTCTTCGGGTTCCTGATTTTCGCCAATGACGATATCCAGGGGGCGATCGTCCGCCGGCGATGGGCCGCGCTCGTTCTGGCCCTGGCCCTGACGCCGATACCGCCTCTCATTACCCGCTCGCCTGTTTTGCCGCCTCCAGAAGGATCGATAGGCCCGGTCACGGACCATGGCGGAGAAACGGGGACGGGACGGCCGGCCGCGGGCCGGGCGACAACGGCGGCCCGGATGGGCTATAATAACCGCCCACACGTCGCCGGGCCGTAAGGATATCGCCCCATGAAAAAGGACTTGTTTCTCCCTCTTCTCCTGGCCCTCTTCTCCGCGGCCGCAACCGCCTTCCCCGCGTTCAAGGCCATTCAGGCCGAGGACGACCTGACGGTCAAGGCCCGGGCCTTGATCACGGCCATGGAGAAGGGCGACTTCCAGGGCGCCGGCCGCGATTTCGACGAGACGATGCGGAAGGTCTTCGGGCCGGAGAAGATCGAGGCGATGTGGAAAACCCAGCTTCCGGCCCAGCTCGGCGCGTTCAAGCAGCAGGGGGCCGCGCGGCGCGACCGGCTCCAGGACTACGAGATCGTCCTCGTCACCTGCGAGTTCGAGAAGGCCGCCCTGGACGCCCGCGTGGTCTTCGACAAGGCCGGAAGGATCGCCGGGCTGGGCTTCGTTCCATCGGCGCCCCCGGTCAAGTATGCCCCGCCCCCCTACGCCGATCCGGCAAAATTCGACGAAACGGAGGTAACGGTCGGCTCGGGCGAGTGGGCCGTTCCGGGAACCCTCACGACCCCCAAAGGCGAAGGCCCCTTCCCCGGCCTCGTCCTCGTCCACGGCTCCGGCCCGAACAACCGGGACGAGGAGCTCGGCCCCAACAAGCCGTTCAAGGACCTGGCCTGGGGTCTGGCCTCGAGGGGGATCGCCGTCCTCCGTTACGATAAGCGGAACATGGTCCACGGGGCGAAAATCATCGCCGACCCGAAAGGCGAAGCGACGATGACCGTCAAGGACGAGACGATCGATGACGCCCTCGCCGCCGCCGTCCTGCTCCAGAAGACGGCGAAGGTCGACGGGCGGAGGATCTTCGTCCTCGGCCACAGTCTGGGCGGATATCTGATGCCCCGCATCGCCCTGGCGGCCGAACCGCTGGGGATCGCCGGGTTCATCAGCCTGGCCGGCCCGGCCCGGCCTCTCGACGACACCATCCTCCGCCAGATGGAATATCTCCTCGGTCTCGCCGGAACTCCGCTGTCGACTGAAAACGAGAAGCGGCTCGACGAAATCAAGGCCGCCGTGGCCGGGATCAAGGCCCTTACGGAAGCCGACAAGGGCTCGACGGTCAAGCTCCTGGGCGCGATGCCCGCCTACTGGCTCGACCTCCGCGGCTACGATCCGCTCGAGTCGGCCAAGTCGGTCAAGAAGCCGATGCTCTTCCTCCAGGGAGGGCGGGACTACCAGGTCCAGACGGCCGACCTGGAGCTATGGAAGGCCGCCCTGAGAGATCGGAAGGACGTCGCGTTCAAGGTCTATCCCAAGCTCAACCATCTCTTCTTCGCCGGGGAGGGCGTCCTGACGCCGTTCGAATACACCCAGAACCACGGCAGCGTCCTCGAAGAGGTTGTGACGGACATCGCCGCCTGGATAAATCATCCGTCTTCATCTTTGCCGGCGACGGCTCTCAATACGTCATTTTTCCCCCAACTCGGCCCGCGCCAGGCCGTTCCCATCCTCTTGTTCGCAACAGGCTTCGCCGCGATCGAGACGGACGGCGATGATTCCGTCCGGAGCGCCAGCCCTTTTTCTTCGGTCAGCCGCCGCTCCTACAGAGCCGAGCCTATCTTTCCAGGCCGATTTTTCTGAGAAGGGCGGCGAAGCGCGGGTCGGAGCGGAGCGGGTCGAAAATCGGCACTGTTTTTAGATATATTAATTTCTCTGTAAACATCTCCAAAATATTTATGGGTTTCGGCGTGATTCGGATCGAATTCGAGCGTTTTTTTAAGTTCTTCCAGAGCCTCGTCATATCTTCTGGCAAAATATAGAGCAAAACCGACATTGGCCCTTATTCGAGGCGCGAGGGGCTCTAGGTCACGCGCCAGCTTAACCTCCTGAATCGCTCTCTCAGTCTCGCCAAGATATGATAGGAGCCAAGAATAATAAGGATAACATACACCTCGCCCAAGCCAGCATAGGCAAGCGCGTAATTCGAATCTATCGCAATGGCCTTCTCGAAATAGTCTATGGCCTTCAGCAATTTTTCTTTTCCGCGCTTATTCCAGAAGTGCCGACCCTGGAGATAAAGGTTATGCGCCTCGAGACTGGCGGTCCCGGGTCTCACAAGAGGCGCCTCTTTCTCACCGAGAATCTCGACCTTCAGAGTGTCAACGATGGCCCGGGCGATATCATCCTGGACGGCGAAGACATCCTCGGTTTTCCGGTCGTATTTCTCCGACCAGAGCTGAAACCCGTCTTCGGCGTTGATGAGCTGGGCGGAAACCCGGAGCCTTTCGCCCATGACAATGAGCAGCGACCGCACTTTGCTCCCCGGGGAGTTGGAGCCCAAGCTCGGCCCTTCCGCCCTGGATTTCGGCTCGTCCCGGCTCCAATTGACCTTCGGACTGAGCGTTCGGATCTAGGCGGCCGACGACAAGAACCGTCGTCTCACGGACTTAGACAAGCTGGTTCTTTTCCATTTCGGGCGGGGAATTGAAACCCAAGCGGCCGGTTCCGGCGGCGGCCGGGGAAAAGGGCCGGATGTCGCAACGTTTGCGAAAGAGAACCGCGATGAGAAAACGGCGCGGGCGCGAGCGTCCTATCATATAAAGGCCAATGAACATGGAGCCGAGGCTTGACCGCCGGCCAAGGATGTGATATGGCTAGCCATATGAAGACAACCATCAATATTTCCGATAGCCTTTTCCATGAGGCCAGAAAGGTTGCCGTCCAGGAGAAGACGACGCTCAAGGCCTTGGTCGAGGAAGGCCTGCGAAAAGCCTTGGCGGACCGCCATCGCCGAGGGTCGAAGGCATTCAAGCTTCGCCAAGCCTCTTTCAAGGGCCAAGGCCTTCAGCCCCATCTCGCCGGCGTGACCTGGGACCAGATTCTCGAGGTGACCTACGAAGGGCGAGGCGGATGATCGCCGTCGACAGCAACATCCTCGTCTACGCCCATCGCGAGGATTCGCCGTGGCATGCTTCGGCCTTCGAATGCCTGCGCCTTCTCGCCGAAGGCCGGGCTCTTTGGGCCATCCCCTGGCCTTGTCTCCATGAATTTCTGGCCGTAACGACACACCCGGGGATTTATGCCCCTCCCACCCCGCTCGATCTGGCCGTCGGCCAGGCGGACGCCTGGCTCGAATCGCCGAGTTGCGTCCTCCTGGCCGAGGCTCCGCGCCCTCCTTCTTTCGGGAAAGGCCGCCGGCCTGAAGATCCACGACGCCCGCATCGGGGCGATTTGTCTCCAGCACGGCGTCGACGAATTGTGGACGATCGACCGCGACTTC
>Ga0194110_10008581_pt1 | contig 11592 bp, 12 predicted proteins | sample TA2Kig1200mmetaG_FD_146192 | JGI IMG/M metagenome (GOLD analysis project Ga0194110, IMG submission 146192) | Freshwater microbial communities from Lake Tanganyika, Tanzania - TA2015032 Kigoma Deep Cast 1200m | ecosystem: Environmental > Aquatic > Freshwater > Lake | place: Tanzania: Lake... | reverse complement strand
GGAAAAATGATTAAAAAATAAAAAATAGTTTGAAGTAAGGGAAAAAATCATGTTTTTTTCTTCAAAAGACGACGAAATAAAATCAGGTAAGACAACTGATGTTTATTTTGAAAGAACTGAAAAGATTTTAAAAAAAAGAAATATCAATCCTTCCGTAGCGGTTGAAATTTACCTGAAGGGATTTCCTGATAATTACCTGTGGGGTGTGCTTTCCGGAATTGAAGAATGCATAAGACTTCTTGAAGGAATACCTTCACTGAATATGAGCTGTATGCCTGAAGGAACAATCTTTAAACTTGAAGAGCCTGTAATGGCAGTGGAAGGAAAATACCTTGATTTTGGCAGGTTTGAAACCCCAATTCTTGGATTTTTATGCCACTCAAGCGGGATAGCTACAAAGGCTGCAAGGTGCAGGCTTGCTGCTTCTGATAAAGTTATTTTTAATTTTGGTGCAAGAAGAGCTCATCCGGCAATAACTCCAATGGTTGAGCGCAGTGCCTACATTGGCGGGCTTGATGGTGTTTCAACAATTGCAGGAGCAGAAGTAATAGCTGAGAGTGCTGTTGGAACAATGCCGCATGCACTAATTCTTATTATGGGTGACACTGTTAGAGCAGCACGTGCATTTGATGAAATAATAGAAGGTGATGTTAAAAGAGTTTGCCTGATTGACACTTTATGTGATGAAAAATTTGAAGCAGTAAGGGTATGTGAGGAGTTTGGAAAAAGCCTTTATGCACTTAGGCTTGATACCCCTTCTTCAAGAAGAGGTGATTTTAAAAAGATACTTGAAGAAGTTAGATGGGAGCTTGATATAAGAGGATTTCAGGATGTAAAACTTATGGTCAGCGGCGGAATTGATGAGGAAGATATTTTAAATTTAAAGGATGTTGCCAATGTTTTTGGTATAGGAACAGCAATAAGCAGTGCAAGAGTACTTGATTTTTCACTTGATATTGTTGAAATTGAGGGAAGAAAAATAGCTAAAAGGGGTAAAATGTCAGGTGTAAAAAAAGTAATCAGATGTAAAAAATGCTTTGACGATAAAGTCGTCCTGCAAAATGTCACAGCCTCTGATTACACCTGTAAAAATTGTGGAGTAAAGTATGAAGAATTGTTTGAAAATTATTTAAAAGATGGTAAACTTTCTCGAAGTTTACCTGCACCTTCAGAGATTAAAAAAAGAGTATTAAGTCAATTAAGTTTATTAAAACTTTAATATAAAAAGTTACGCACAAAAAGATACATATAAAAATACATACAAAAACTACTGAAACAGGAGAAATTTTATGGGTGTTAAGCTATTTCTTATAAGGCATGGACAGACAGAAAGCAATGCCCGGGGCATATACCAGGGAACAATGGATACAGAGCTTACAGAGGAGGGCATGGAGCAGGCAAAACTTGCTAAAGAATACCTATCCAATGTTACTTTTTCAAATATTTACTCGAGCCCAAAAAAAAGAGCTCTGGACACTGCAAAAATAATTGCAGAAAACACAGGCCTTGAAATTAAGATACGAAAAGACCTTGAAGAGATGAATTTTGGAAAATGGGAGGGTTTAAAATTTGAAGATATAAATACTCAATACAAAAAGGATTATCAGAACTGGCTTGCTGACCCTTTTATAAATCCTCCCCCTGGTGGTGAAAGCTTCGGCGAGCTTATAGCAAGAGCAAGTGAGGAGATAAATAGGATTGTTGCTGAAAATCCTGAAAGAAGTAATGTTTTGGTAGTAACGCATGGCGGGTTAATACTTGCACTCATTGTAAAATGGTTAAAAATTCCCAGCGAGTGCTGGCGCTCTCTTATCCAGCGGCAGGGGGCTATAAATGTGGTTGTTATTGATAAAGGTTTTCCTTATATTTCGTCAATAAATTATACAGGTCATATAAAGCCAGTTTATGATGACAGAGAAGACAGGATTATAGAAATTTACAGTAAAATTAAAGAAAAATAGTTATTGCTAATTAATATTAATTGTTATATTATCCCTTCGGAAGGCTTTTATAGTATGAAAAATTAAATATTTGTAACTATTTTTTTCCTTCTGCTCTATTAAAATATAGAGCCTAATTTTTAATTAAATTTTAGTCCGGAGAGGGAAATTTCATGAAAAATTATGAACTGGTGCTCATCTTTGATCCTGCTTTAGAGGAAGCTGCTGTTGAGGAAGAACTTTCCAAAATTTCTTCAGTTATTGAAAAAGCTAAAGGGAAAATCCAAAATAGCGATAAATGGGGAGTTAGAAAGCTTGCCTATCCAATAAAACATCAGGAAAATGGATATTATGTCATAACCTATTTTAGTTCCAGTACTAAAGTACTGTCAGAGATTGACCGCATCAATAAAATAAATGATAAAATCCTCAGACATCTCATTGTAAGGACAAATGAAAATAATTAATAAATAATTAATATTTTATTTTTTCTGAAAGCGGGGATATGCCATGGCTTCGGGTATTAACTATGTTACAGTTCTGGGAAATTTAACAAGGGATCCAGAGCTAAGGTTTACACCTAACGGAACACCGGTTGCCAGTTTTGCAATTGCAGTTAATAAAAGAATTCAGAATAAAAATTCTGGAGAATGGACTAATTCTGCAGATTTTTTTAATGTTGTTACATGGTTTAAACTGGCAGAAAACTGTGCTGAAAGTCTTAGCAAGGGCGACAGGGTGCTGATAACAGGAAGACTTTCACAGGAAAGCTGGGATGACAAGGAAGGTCAAAAAAGGTCAGCATACAGAATTATTGCAAATATAGTAGCTCCAAGTCTTGAATTTGCAACCTGTAAAATAGATAAAAATGCAAGAGTTGATATGCCAGTAAGTCAAAGAGAAGAAGTTGCAGAGGAGATTTCAGGGGGAGATCTGGATTTTAATGATGATGATATACCTTTTTAGATATACCTTTTTATAATATTTTTTATGAATTCTTTCCTTTATATATTATTGGATAAATTTTTAAAATAAAAGGAGTTGGAAGTTGGGTAGAAGAATTAATAAACCTCAAAATGATAGAAATGCAATTGGTCCATCCACTTTAGCAGTAAGACAGAGAAAGAGATACTGCTATTTTTGTAAAGAAAATGTTAATTATATTGATTATAAAAATGTTGCAGTTTTAAAAAAATTTGTTTCTGACAAGGGAAAAATAAGGCCTAAAAGGTCCACCGGAAACTGCGTTCAGCATCAAAAGATAATTGCATCTGCAATTAAAAGGGCAAGGGAAGTAGCCCTCATGCCTTATTATAAAAGATAATTTCTATAATTATCAATTTACTAATTAGAGTTTTAATTAATATTAAGATTATGTCCTTTGATAATTTAAATACTGAAAGTATAAAGAAGGCAAATTTAGCGGCGATGATATTATTTACAGTAATTGCTCTTGCATTGACTGTGTTTATACCTTTTTTAAATTTTTTAAGTCTTGCATTTTTGTCTGTCCCTGCAGCAATGCTTATGGTTAGCAGGAGAGTGAGGGATGCTGTAATTTGTGCATTTGCCGGTATTATATTGCTTTATATTTTTAATTATATACTTGCTACTGTTTTACTTGTAATTGTTTTAGCAATCTCGTTTAACTACAGGTATATTGTCAGCAAGGATAAAGAAACATCTTTTGCACTGCTGAGCATTTTTGCAATATTTGTATTATCAGCTGCTTTATTTATACTGGTAGCCGCTATTGAAAGCAGGCAGAATATTGTAACGGAAGCACTGTCAGAATATTATAAATATGTTGATAATTTAGCCCAGGATCCAGTTGTAAAAAACTATCAGAGCCTGCTGCTTATTGACAGCAATCAGTTCAGTGCTTTAATAGGGCAAACCCAGGCAGTGCTGCGGTATATCCCAAAACTTGTGCCTTCTTTTTTACTTGTTTATTTTGGTGCTGTCAGTATTTTCAATTATTATTTTAGTTACCTGTTTTTTAAAAGATATGGTATAAGCTTGAAATCCCTGCCAGCATTTAAGGATTGGGATTTGCCCTGGTTTTTTTGCTGGGGAATAATCATCGGGATAATTTTGATTATAATTCCGCAATTTAACAGGACTTTTTATACAGTGATGTATGCGATTGGTTTGAACCTGATAATAGTATTTGGATTTTTATATTTAATTTTAGGAGCTTCAGTGCTCTGGGGATTGTTTGAAAGAATTAATTTTAAGTCTTTCTGGCGTTATGTAATATTGATTTTCATATTTCTTACACCCGGACTGATATTGTTGCTACCTGTTTTAGGGCTAATAGATATCTGGGCAAATGTCAGAAAACTTAAGAGGACCTAGACTGGGTAGGAACCTGGACTGGATTGATTAGATAGATTCAAAGGAGGAAATTTTGAGAGTTATACTTGTAAGAGATTATGAAAAATTGGGCGGTTTCGGTGATATTGTAAATGTAAAAGATGGTTATGCAAAAAATTATTTGATTCCAAACAATATTGCCCAGATAGCAACTGCCGGTAACATCAAACAAATGGAGATTATTAAAAAATCTTTTATTAAGAAAGAAGCGAAAAATATCGAGGAAGCTTCAAAAATTGTGGAAATAATTGATGGTATGCAAATAAAATTCATTGTAAACACAAGTCCTGAAGGTAAGCTTTATGGTTCAATTACAAATAAAGATATTGTTGAAAAAATACTTGAAGAAAAGAAAGTTGACATTGACAGGAAAAAAATTGAACTGGAAGACCATATAAAAGAGCTGGGTTTATATGATATTGTGGTGAAGCTCTATAAGGATGTCAAGGCGGTATTAAAAGTTGAAGTTTCAAGTAAAGACTTTGTAGAAGGTGTCTCAGCAAGTGCTGCAGAAGGTGTATCAGAAAGTGCTGCAGAAGGTGCTGACAAAGTTATAGAAGAAGAGGGTGGCGAAGAAGTTGCCGAATATAATCCTGGCATTGAGGAAGAAAAGACGGTAGATGAAAAAAATACCGAAAATTTCGAAGAAAATAAGACTGAATCTGTTGAAAATAATTAAAAATTGCAGGGTGAAAGTTAAAATTCTTTTTTGTTTCTGAAAAACCGTAAGGGCAGAGCTCTATACATTTCAGTGCGCGGATGAATGGATATATGGAAAGCAAAGCTTGAATTTTGGGTTATCACCCCGCACTTCAGTGCACGGGTATCTTAGAGGTGAAGAGTAAAAGGACAGATAAGATATATAGAGGATGATAATAGATGCAGAATCCTGCTAAAAAAACAAATTATATTACCCCGCTTGATACCAGCAGGCTCGACAGGGTCCCGCCGTATAACCTTGATGCTGAAGAGTCTGTTTTAGGCTCAATGCTTATTTCACGGGAAGCAATAATTGCTGTTTCTGAGATAGTAAGTGAAGAAGATTTTTACAGGAAGGCAAACCAGGAAATATACAAGGCAGTAAGAGAACTTTTTGCACTGGGTGAGCCTATAGACACAATAACTGTTGCAGACTTTTTAAAGAAAAAAGGAATGCTGGAAGAAGTTGGTGACAATACTTACATTCATTCTCTTGTGTCAAATATACCCCTGGCCTCAAATGCTGAGTATTATGCAAGAATAGTAAAGCATAGCTCAGTCTTACGAAAGCTTATCTATGCCGCTACAGAAATTGCTACAATGGGTTATGAGGTTCCTGAGGATTTGTATAATACTGTTGACAGGGCACAGCAGCTAATCTTTGCCATTTACCAGGATTTAAATGAAGGGTCAAAGACAGGTAAGTTTGCAGTAATAAAGGATATACTTTCAGACGTTTATGAACAGGTTGCAAGCCTTTACGAAAAAAAGTCGGGGATAACAGGTATTGCCACAGGTTTTGTGGACCTGGATAAAAAAACATCAGGGCTGCAGAATTCAGATTTAATAATAATTGCTTCAAGACCTGGAATGGGTAAAACTTCCTTTGCACTTGGTGTGGCCAGAAATGTTGCCATGATAGAAAAAATTCCGGTTGCTATTTTTTCGCTTGAGATGTCAAAACAGCAGATAGCCCAGAGGCTCATGTGCTCTGAATCCAGGATTGACCTCCAGAGATTAAGATCCGGTAATCTTCGGGATGATGAATGGCCCAAGCTTGCAAGAGCAATTGAAAATCTTGCCGAAAGCAGGATATACATAGATGATGCTGCGTTCCTGACAATTATGGATTTGAGATCCAGGGCAAGAATGCTTGTAAGTTCATATGGAATAAAATTATTAATAGTAGATTATCTCCAGCTTATGCAGTCCGGGGTAAATTTTAAAGAAAACAGGGTCCTTGAAATAACCGAAATTTCAAGAAATCTGAAAAGTATAGCCAAGGAATTAAAAATACCTGTAGTAGCAATTTCCCAGCTATCAAGAGAGGTGGAAAAAAGGGATAAAAAAAGACCTCTTCTTGCTGATTTAAGGGAATCCGGAGCAATTGAACAGGATGCAGATCTTGTTATGTTTATATACAGGGATGATTATTATGATGAAAACAGTGCCCAGGCAGGGCTTGCAGAAATTAATATTGCAAAGCACAGAAATGGGCCCACAGGAACAGTAAAATTAAAATTTTTCAAGGAATATACTTTATTTGTTAATGCTGCAAAAACCCAGACAGATGAGATTGAAATAGAGGATGAATAGAGGTGTTATATAATTGTCAGGTATTATACTATTGGGAACCCAGTGGGGAGATGAAGGTAAAGGAAGGATAACCGACCTTCTGGCAGGCCAGATGGATATGGTTGTAAGGTTCCAGGGAGGCGATAATGCAGGTCATACGGTTGTAGCTGATGGGGTGCAGTTTAAACTCCATCATATACCATCAGGAATATTATATCCTGATATAATCTGTGTAATAGCCAATGGAGTAGTTGTAAACCCTGAAGTTCTAATTGGAGAGCTTGATAATCTAACCGGTAAAGGTATAAATACTGAAAATTTAAGGATAAGCGGTAATGCTCATCTTGTAATGCCCTATCACATAATTCTAGACAAGGCAGGTGAGCAAGGCCTTGGAAAATCTAAAATTGGAACCACTCATAAGGGTATTGGCCCTGCCTATGCTGATAAGGCCTACAGAAGCGGAATAAGGGTGCAGGACTTACTGGATCTTAAAATTTTTAGGGTAAAACTTGATGAAGCATTAAAACTTAAAAATGAAATTATTAAAAAGGTTTACAATCTTGAGCCGCTTAATTTAGAAGAAATATTCGAAAAATATAAGAGTTATGTGGAAAGAATTGGAAAATACGTAGTGGATACTTCACTGCTAATAAACAAATATTTAGAAGATGGTAAATTTGTATTTTTTGAGGGAGCTCAGGGCACACTTCTGGACATTGACCATGGAACTTATCCATTTGTTACATCTTCATCAACAATAGCAGGGGGAGCCTGTATAGGCGCTGGAATTGGACCAAAACAAATAAATGAAATTATTGGTGTGATGAAAGCTTATACAACAAGAGTTGGCTCAGGGCCATTACCTTCTGAAATTGAAGACAGAACCGGTGATTATATGCGTGAGAAGGGCTATGAATACGGGACAACGACTGGAAGGCCAAGAAGATGCGGATGGCTTGATACACTCGTTGTAAAGTACTCCATAATGATTAATTCAATTGACAGCATAGCCTTAACAAAGCTTGATGTACTTTCGGGCATCGATGAAATTAAAATTTGTGTTGCGTATGATTATGAAGGAAAGATTTACAAGGATTTACCACCACATCAGACCATTATGCATAAGTGCAAACCTGTGTATAAGGTTTTTAAAGGATGGAAAGAAAATATCGATAAGATTAAGACTTATGAGCAGCTGCCTGAAAATACTAGAAAGTACATTGAGGAAATTGAGAAGCTAATTGAAATACCGATATCGCTTGTAAGTGTTGGTCCGGAAAGAAACCAGATAATTATAAGGGATTTAAATCTTGAAAGAAGATTTTTAAAAAGGGATAAAAAACCACTTCTTGTTCTTTAGCCTGCCGTTAGATTACCGGACTTTCATCAGGTGGTGGATAGGCTTTAACTATTTTATAGATTAGAGAAGAAGCCCACGGCTTCAGTCGATGGAGTTTCGCTCTAAAATTAATCTTAATTAACATTTAAAAAAGAAAGTTCGCATGCTATGAAAGTGCTTGTTATCGGCAGTGGGGGAAGGGAAAACTGTCTTGCATGGAAAATTTCGAAATATAGTAAAAAAATAAATTTATTTGCAATTCCGGGCAATCCTGGCATGGAAGAAATTGGGGAGTGTTTAAATATTGGCACAGGACCTGAAAATTTCAAAAATATTGTTGATTTTGTAGAGGAAAGAGAAATAGATTTTACTGTTGTTGGTCCTGAGGCACCACTTGTTGATGGGATTGTGGATTATTTTGAAGCAAGAGGGCACAGGATTTTCGGTCCTGATAAAAAAGCTTCAAGAATTGAAGGCAGCAAGGTTTTCACAAAAGAGCTCTGCAAAAAGTATGATATTCCTACTGCAGAAAGTGTTAAATTCAATCGTTCTGATTATGAAAGCGCATTAAGGTATCTTCATAGTTTAAAGGAAAATAATTACCCGATAGTAATAAAAGCTGATGGTCTGGCAGCCGGCAAAGGTGTAATTATTGCTGAAAACAGGCAGCAGGCTGAAGATGCAGTAGAGGACTGTTTTATAAAAAGTATTTTTGGAAATTCTGGCGATTCAGTAATAATTGAGGAATACATTAAAGGATTTGAGGTTTCAATTCTGTGTTTATGTGATGGAAAAAATATTGTTCCAATGGTTTTAGCACAGGATTATAAAAAAATATTTGATGGTGATGAGGGGAAAAATACTGGCGGCATGGGAAGCTATTGCCCTGTTCCAATGGTAAGTGAAAGTCTTTATAAGAAAATTATGGATGAAATAATTTATCCTACATATGAAGGTTTTTTTAAAGAAGGTATTTTATATAAGGGTATTCTATATGGAGGTATTATAATTAGTGATGACCAGCCATTTTTACTTGAATATAACTGCAGGTTTGGTGATCCGGAAACACAGGCAATACTGCCAAGACTTCTGGATAATTTTCTTGAACTTCTTATAAAATGCAGCGAGGGAAATCTTTCTCAGGCAAAGTTAAGGTGGGACGGTTCCAAATGTGTATGTGTGGTAGCTGCTTCCAAAGGATACCCGCAGTCATCATCAAGGGGTGATGAGATAAGAGGGCTGGAAAACTTCAAGGAATCCAAGGATGTTTATATATTTCATGCAGGAACAAAAAAAGGTGATGGGAAGGTATATACTAATGGTGGAAGAGTGCTGAATATTGTTTCGAAAAGCAAAACATTTAAAAATGCAAGAAAAAAGGTTTATAATGCAGTAAATATAATTAATTTTGATGGTATGCAGTATAGAAAAGATATTGCTCTGAGAGCGGAGGAGAAATAATATGACAGGTTTGGGAAAAAAAGTTGCAATTATTATGGGAAGTGTTTCTGATGAGAAAGTAATGAAAGCAGCAGTGGAAATCCTTGATCAATTTGGTGTTGGGCATGAGTTAAAAGTTTTATCTGCGCACAGGATGCCAAATAAGACAAGGCAGTTTGCTCTTGAGGCTGAAAAGAATGGGCTGGAGGTTATTATTGCAGGTGCAGGTAAGGCTGCACACCTTCCCGGAGTGATAGCATCTTATACAACGCTGCCTGTTATTGGCGTACCGATAAAGACTGAGGATTTTCAGGGGCTTGATTCACTTCTTTCTATTGTGCAGATGCCTCCCGGAGTTCCGGTTGCTACGGTTGCAGTAAATGGTGCCAGAAATGCTGCACTCCTTGCTTTGCAGATATTAAGTTTGAAATATGAAGAAGTTAAAAGAAAAATAGTGGAATATAAGAATAGTCTTGAAAATATCTAAAGGGGTAAGTAGATTTATCCGTTTATTTCCGCTTTAGTATTTTTTGCCGTCCTGTAATTTTAATATTTGAATCTATTATCTTTATATATATTCTTGTATTCTTTAAAAGTAAATTGTTAACCTTTTTTTAAAAATAAATAAATATTAAAAAAATATTAAATTTTTTCACTTCAATTAAAATTTCCTTTTTTTTCTGATAAGATTTAAATTAAAATTTCCTTTTTTCTGAAAAGATTTTTAAGTGTGTTTTTTATATATATTTTTTACAGGTATTTACCTGATCGATATGCAGGCATAGTTACCTAAAACCCGGTAACCGGGCGGCCACCTCGTTGATTCTTAAGAACGGCCTATGGGTAATTTTGATAATGCCTGTGTATTTTCTGTAAACAAATATTCATAAGGATTTCATGTATATCTATTCTTAAGGTATATGATGTATATATTTAACAATTACTTAATTAAAGACAATTCAAAGAAAGATTTAAATGTTTTATGAATAATATAAATAATGTAAAAATAACTGTCAGAAATTTTGGTTTTTACTATGGATCTTCAAAAGTCCTGGAAGAAATTGATATGGATATATTAAAAAATGCCATTACAGCAATTATTGGCCCGAGTGGTTGTGGAAAATCAACACTTCTTAGAGCTTTTAATAAAATGAATGAGCTAATGGCAGCAACTTCAATAGAAGGCGAAATAAAAATAGATGATATGGATATTTATAAGGATAATATTGATGTAGTGGATTTAAGAAGAAGGGTTGGAATGGTGTTTCAAAGACCAAATCCTTTTCCAAAAACAGTTTATGAAAATATTGTCTATGGTCCAAAACTTCATAGAAAGTATAACAGAGCTGAACTTGACAGCCTTGTAGAAACAAGCTTGAAAAAAGCTGCCCTTTGGGATGAAGTAAAGACAAAGCTTAACAAATCAGCCCTGGAGCTTTCGGGAGGCCAGCAGCAGAGATTGTGCATTGCAAGGGTGCTTGCAGTGGATTCAGAAATAATACTTATGGATGAGCCGGCCTCAGCACTGGATCCAATTTCAACCCAGAAAATCGAGGATTTAATGGATGAGCTGAAAGAAAATTACACTATTATAATAGTCACGCATAATATGCAGCAGGCTGCAAGAGTTTCACAAAAAACAGCCTTTCTTCTAATGGAGGAAATTGGAAAACCGGCAAAGCTTATTGAGTATGATAATACCAACAAGATTTTTACAAACCCCGGGGATAAAAGAACAGAAAATTATATCACAGGCAGATTTGGCTAGGATTAAATTTACTCTGTTAAATTCTGCTCTGTCAGTTAAAATTTGTTTTTGACATCTAATACCACTTACAATATAATACCTCAATTGCAAATCTTTTTTAATTACTGCAATTACTGTTATATTACTAAATAGAAATTAGGAGTTGGGCATTAATGAAAGAATATAGGCTTACTAAAGAGGGCCTTGAGATGCTGCAGAAAGAACTGGATGATCTTGTAAAAAATAAAAGAAAAGAAGTTGCTGAAAGGTTAAAGGATTCAAAGGAGTTTGGCGGAGACCTAACAGAGAATCCAGAATACGAGCATGCAAAAAATGACCAGGCTTTTATTGAAGGCAGAATTGAACAGATAAGTGAAATACTGCAGAATTATGTAATAGTTGAAAAAGAAAAAGGAAATATAGATTTAGGTTCAACAGTAATTGTTAAAGACCTGACAGAAAAAAAAGAGAAA
>Ga0194110_10008573_pt1 | contig 11601 bp, 7 predicted proteins | sample TA2Kig1200mmetaG_FD_146192 | JGI IMG/M metagenome (GOLD analysis project Ga0194110, IMG submission 146192) | Freshwater microbial communities from Lake Tanganyika, Tanzania - TA2015032 Kigoma Deep Cast 1200m | ecosystem: Environmental > Aquatic > Freshwater > Lake | place: Tanzania: Lake... | reverse complement strand
GCCACCCCAACGCGCCCGGCCTCAACAACTCGGTGTCAATAACGTGAGACCCTCAATGCCAACAAAAACACAGGTCTATATCTGTCATCGGAGTAGTGTTTTTGCTTGACATTGTTTTCAATAGACGTCTCTGCGGTTTGCCTTTCTCCAAGGATTTTCGGTCAGAGTCATTTTCTGATCACTGACGCTTTGTCCACCTTCAACGAGCAGAAATATTCTTACGAATGGGTCGCATGAAGCTTCATCATAAATCATATGGATCAGGTCATCCCCTCATCATCCTGCATGGTCTGTTCGGCACTCTCGACAATTGGCATACGATGAGTGTCCGGTTGGGGAAGATGTTCCACGTCTTCGCGGTCGACCAGCGGAACCACGGTCGATCTCCCCACAGCGATGAATTCAACTACACGGTGATGGCGAAGGATCTGCTTCTCTTCATGGATGAGCATCGGATCGAGACGACGCATCTCATTGGGCATTCCATGGGTGGGAAGACAGCGATGCAGTTTGTTAAGCTGCATCCAGAGCGGGTTTCCAAGCTTGTTGTTGTCGATATTGCTCCCCGGAGATACGATGCGCACCACGATCATATTTTCGATACGCTCTGTGCGCTCGATCTGAGGAAACATCATTCCCGCGCATCGATCGAGCACGAACTCCTCCCGCACTTTCCAAGTCTGCCGGTCCGGCAATTCCTCCTGAAGAACCTGACGCGTGATACCTCCGGCCCCTTCAAATGGAAAATGAATCTGCCGGTCATCCGAAAGAACTACCGGTGCGTGAACAGGGCTGTGACGCTCAGCCATCCCTTTGATCGCCCGACGCTCTTCATCCGGGGTTCGCAGTCATCATACATCGGGGGGAACGATCTCAAGGAGATCCGGAGGCAATACCTCAACGTGCAGTTTGCGACGATTGATGCAGGCCACTGGCTGCATGCGGAGGCGCCGGAGGAGTTCTTTGAGGTTGTTGAGAAGTTTCTGTAGAAAGAGAGAGAAATGCCGTGCGCGAGTAATCCGTCTGCTTATCTTAGAAGAAGGCACGTCTGCGTAATCGTCTTGGTCGGTGTCTGCAATCTATAGAAATAGATGCCTGCGGCCAGATGTTGTGGCGTCCATTCGAAAGAATGGTGGCCGGGAGGAAGTTGTGTGTCGACGAGTGTTTCAACCTCTCGCCCTAGGAGATCGAATATCTTAAGAGTCGCATTGGATTCGATGGAGAGGAAGAAGCTGATTATTGTGCGCCAGGAAAAGGGATTACTATAGTTCTGCCTGAGCGTGGTTTGGGTGAGAAGGTGCTCATCCGACGTAGAGTCGGGGATTCTATTTGATACGGCAGCAAAGATCTCTTGATTCCATCCACCCAACCGTTGGTCCATCCACACCGCCACAGTCTTTCCACCCCAGGAGTCTATCGAGATGTAGTCGCCAAAACGAACGGCGGAGTTGGGAGCACTCGGCCTGAACATCTCAGTGCCTATTGCCCTTTCATCGAAGGTGTTGCCCCCATCTTCAGAGACCGCAATGTATGCGCGAACGTAGCTGCCGTCTGGCCCATCTCTCGTATCGTAGAACAACACGTGTATGTATCCGGAATCGTCCACTGCTATCGATGTCAGAAACTGATCCCTGCCGTTTTGCGTCGGATCGGAATTGATTCTTTGGGGGGTACTCCATTGCTCTCCACCGTCCGATGAATGGGCCAGGAAGATATCGAGATCACCGTTTCGAAAATCTTCCCACGTGACATAGACAAATCCCCTCCGTTGAGCGGAACTGATATCCACTGCAATTGAAGGCCAGCCCGCACCTCTTTCTACGTATCCGCTTATGCTGATGGGATTCCCGAAGCTGATCCCACCATCGCGGGATCGTGACAGCCAGACGCCATTAGCACCAATCCAAACGAGGTAGAGCTCACCGTGAGGTCCAATAGCCAGACTTGACCCTCCCACACTTCTCGAAGTATCACTACTTACGCGGACAGGTACACTCCATGTCTGTGCTCGATCGCTTGATCTGGCGAGAAGGATTCCTCCACTGGGATGGATCCGTGTCCAACAAGCATACAACGTATTGCGAAACGGGCTGCTCTGGCTGACATCACACGCTATGTAATCTCTATCTTCACCGCCACTCCCCGCAGGTGAAGCAGTGAATGCCGTGTCAAATGAGACGCCTTGATCTGTGGATCGAAAAACGAGCACTTTGCCATCGAGATTCCGTTCATCAAGTGAGATGGTAGCGATATAGAAGTTGCCATCGGTGTCCACAGTCACACACGGATCGGACGCACGAGGATGAAGAGGATCGAACTGCCTGAGAAGAGAACTCGGGGCCCACGTCCTACCACCATCTGTTGAATGACTATAACCAATCCTGCGGATAGCGGGTGAAATGCCAGTCCGGAAATCTCGCCATGCCGCGACGACTCGGTTTGTGTTCTTGCGGCTAATCTTTACGAAAGGTTCGTTCTGAGGAGACGGGTCATTAGAAATGTTGATTTCTGAGGCGCGAGAAGAGCTTGAGTCAAGCGCCCGCCGTGTGACATTCTCGTTGTATCGGTTGTCGAGGCGAGGTGTAGTGCTCACCTTCGACGGAACCTGTGCCCTGATCCCCTGAACACAGACTGCTGTCAGAATGATGAGGGCGATACGGTAGAGATGTAACTGCATGTCAGAAATGATCTGTTGAATCGTGTGCCTTGATACCTGCATAATACTGGATTTCGCGGATGGGATCAAATCCCAGAGAATAGTAGTATCCTACCAACCTTCCGAAGGTTGCGGAGCACCATCCGAGAAGTCTCCGGAAAGCTTGGATCGTCTCTCCCTGCATCTTTCTCTCTTTCTTCCTATCTTCTTCGCACATCATCAGAACGGCGTCATCATTTCCCGGAGTCACAAATGAGAATCATCCTTATGGGCTTAATCGTTCTTCCATTCGCAATGAGCGCTCAAACCAAATTGCCGGATGAAACGGCGCTTGACAAATTCCTTCGTTACGTGAAAGTTGACACGCAGTCGCAAGAAGATTCACAAGACTATCCGAGCACCGCGAAACAACTGAATCTGGCAAACATGCTTGTCCAGGAATTGAAAGATCTCGGGCTTCAGGATGCTCGAGTCGACAAGTACGGATACGTGATGGCCACACTTCCGGCCAATCTCCCCAAGAATCACGAAGCGTTCGGTAAGGTGCCGCAAATCGGCTTCATCTCGCACATGGATACTTCTCCCGATGTGAGCGGCACGAATGTGAAAGCTCAGGTGATCAAGAAGTATGACGGCAAAGACATCGTGCTCCCGGGCGATCCGTCAATCGTCATCCGCACATCGGAAAATCCGGAACTCGCCAAGAATATCGGGAAGACAATTGTCACGAGCGACGGAACAACATTGCTTGGCGCAGATGACAAAGCGGGTATCGCGGCGATCATGTCTGCGGTTCAGACGCTTGTGCGAAATCCGAAGTTCCTGCATGGAGAAATCAAGATTGGATTTACGCCCGATGAGGAGGTAGGACGGGGCACAGACTACTTCGATATCAAGGCGTTTGGTGCTGATTTCGCATACACGGTCGATGGGGGGACGACGGGTGAGCTGAACAAGGAGACCTTCAGTGCGAATGCCGCAACGATTACCGTTCACGGTCGTGACATACATCCCGGAACGGCAAAAGGGATCATGGTCAACTCAATTCGCGTGATGGCAGATATTATCGCGCGCCTTCCGAAAAATATCGCTCCGGAAACAACCGAAGGATACGAGCCGTATATCCATCCGGAAAAGATCGATGGCGCGACGGTGAAATCGAGTGTGAAGTTCCTCCTGCGCGATTTCGAAACAGAAGGATTGAAGAACCTCGAACAGATGTTGCGCGGAATCATTAGCGAAGTTGAAAAACTTCATCCGAAAGCACGTATCGAGCTCGAAATCAAGGAATCGTATCGAAACATGAGGTACGACGTCGAGAAGGAACCGCGACTTCTCACGGCGATGTGGGAAGCGACAAGGCGGGCAGGTGTCGAGCCGTTCTGGAAACCGATTCGCGGCGGCACCGATGGGTCTCGGCTCACCGAAAAAGGATTGCTCACACCAAACCTCTTCACCGGAGGGGAAAACTATCATAGTCGAACCGAATGGGTGTCGGTCTACGGAATGGAAAAATCTGCCGAGACGATTGTGAACCTCGTGCAGGTATGGGTGGAATTGGCCGGAGGAAAGTAACGCTTTAGGCTACTCCTTGGTGATTGCCGTTCTGGTGTGAAAAGCAAATCGCGGAGACGCAGAGGACGCGGAGTTTCGCGGAGGTGTTGGTCGATCCGTTTTTCTCAGCGCACCTCAGCGTTCTCCGCGACTCTGCGATGAGTTTTTGTTTTAGAAAAAAGCGAAACGCGGAGACGCAGAGGACGCGGAGTTTCGCGGAGGTATTGATCAGAACGTTTTCCTCTGCGTGCCTCAGCGTTCTTTGCGTCTCTGCGATTGGTTTTTTGTCGTGACAACGGATGTCTGAAGGGAGACTAGTCATTCATACTACTCGGGGGGAATCATGCATGAGAATGAGATTTCCGAGCAGGTTATTGGATGTGCAATAGCAGTTCACAGAATTCTTGGACCGGGCCTTCTCGAAAGCGTATATGAGGAATGTCTTGCCGCGGAAATGAAAGGAATCGGTTTGGATTTCGAACGACAGAAACCTGTTCCCGTCATCTACCGCGACGTCAAGCTCGATTGTGGCTACAGAGTGGATTTCTTGGTTGGACAGAAGGTTATCGTCGATTTGAAAGCGATCGAAATTGTGCCGCCCGTGATGTATGCTCAAGTATTGACGTACACCCGACTACTCAACAAGAGACTGGGATTGTTGATCAACTTCCACGTTGAACTTCTCTCAAAGGGAGTTCGTCGCGTCGTCAATAATCTCGAGTAGCCATAGACCAATTATCCCGAGGAGCCAGGGAAGATCCATAACCAAATCGCGGAGACGCAGAGGACGCGGAGGTTCGCGGAGGTGTTGATCAGAACGTTTTCCTCTACGTATCTCAGCGTTCTCCGCGACTCTGCGGTGAGTTTCTTGAAGAGGAGAAGCAAAACGCGGAGTTCGCGGAGGTGTAGATGGATGCGTTTTTCTCTGCGTACCTCGGCGTTCTCCGCGACTCTGCGGTGAGTTTCTTGAAGAGGAGAAGCAAAACGCGGAGTCGCAGAGGACGCGGAGTCTCGCGGAGGTGGAGGTCGATAGATTCCTTTTCGCGATGAGGTCTTCATTCAAACAACTGGACATCCTGGATGATGGTATGAATATCAGACAACAACTGTTCTTTTCTATATTTGCTTCGCTTCTGATTGTCGGTTCATCTGGCGCACAAGGACAACTCTCGACCTTTCCCTACGCCGAATCGTTCGATGTTGTAACCGTACCATCCCTGCCGACGGGGTGGTCAACGTCGGTGGCTCGATTGGCAACCGGCGACTTTGCGTCAACCACATCTTCTCCCCGATCTGCACCGAATACTCTCATTTCGTCAAACTCAACCATCACGCAATGGCTTCTCTCGCCGCAGTTTGATTTCACGAATAAGATACCCGATCGCCTGCAATTCTACACTTCACGATCGAGCTCCCATATCGCCGGACTTCTCGTGGAGGCATCGCTCGATGGAGGAAATACGTTTCCTGTTGCACTCAGCGACACAATCAAAAATCCGGGCGTGACCACCTTCGTACTGACGACTGTAACGTTGCCCGCGACGCTGTTACATCAACCCAATGTTCGCATCCGCTGGCGGCTGGTGGCGGGCGCTTGGGGGACCACAGGAACGTTTCGCCTCGATGACGTGTCGCTCACGGTTCAGACTCAATATGATCTTGCCGTAACAAAGCTGGTTGCGCAACCCGCCTTTCCCACCTCAAGCGAAGCCATCATGCTTCTTGCAACCGTGAAAAACCTGAGTACGCAGGCCGCGAGTGGATATGCAATCGAGTTTTTCCGTGATGCCAACGGTAACGGCGCGGGAGATCCAGACGAGAAATTCTCAGCCGCCTCAGGTCCTCAGCTCGCGCCGATCGATTCCGTTGTCCTCTCGGCTACCCATCCTCCGCTTGGCGGAGGAGATCACAGGTTCATCGCGCGACTCCTCTTTGCCGCAGACGAAAACCGCTCGAACGATTCCGCGACGGTGCTTGTGTCAGTCGGAGTAGCCAAGGGAGCTGTTGTGATCAACGAGATCATGTATGCTCCGGCAGGGGATGAGCCCGAGTGGGTCGAACTGTTCAACACGTCTCAAGAACCGCTAAATCTGAAGAACTGGCGAATCTCGGACAACAATGTAGGGACGAAGACAATCATCTCGTCGGCCGACTTCACCATCGCTCCGGGGGGGTACGCAATCGTGGCGAAGGATGCGATATTCTCTTCTATCCACCCATCGGTGAACGTGCCGATCGCGATTGCCAATTTTTCCGCTCTGAACAACACTACACCCGATGCCGTTGTGCTCTATGACCAGCGGCTGGCAACGATTGACAGTCTGACCTATGATCCAAAATGGGGGGGATCTGGGGGAAAATCGCTGGAGCGAATCGACGTGTCGGGTCAATCGACGCTCGCAAGCAACTGGGTAACATCTGAAGATTCCATCGGTCGCACGCCGGGACGAGTGAACAGCCGTGCACGCCTGAACGATGACCTTGCGATCAGGCGAGTCATCCAGTCACGCGTGGTCTCAGGAACTACCACGATTCCAAGAATCACAGCGGTGGTCAGCAATGACGGAAGAAATGCCGCGCAGGGATATGCTCTTCGGTTCTTTGCCGATAGGAATGCCAACGGCGTGGGAGAAGCGAATGAGCTTCTGCAGACGATTGCGCCCACAGGTTCCCTCGCACCTCTCGATTCCATCTCACTGCAATATGAACACCAAAATGCCCCCGCGGGAGAGACTCTGATGCTCCTTGTTCTTGAATACGCTCGTGATGAACGGCTTCGGAACAACACGGCCCAGCTGAGCGTGCAGAACCGGTATGAGAGCCAGATTCTCGTCATCAATGAAATCATGTACGATCCCCTGAAAGATGAAAACGAATGGATCGAATTCTATCATCGTGGATCAACCCCCGTTGATATCCTCCGCTGGAAGTTCTCCGATCGTCCCACTGCGTCGGGGAGTGTGAACACGTTCACAATCGCCACTCAATCGAGAATTGTCCAACCGGGAGAATATGTGGTCGTGGCGGCTGAGTCGACGATAGTCTCGCGTTTTCCTCAATTGAAGTCACTTCCACAGGGAACACATCTTCTCATCCTCAATCGATCAGGCGGTTTGAGTCTCGGCAACGATGGTGACGATATCATCCTGTGCGATATCACAGACAGTGTCATCGATAGCGCGAGCTACTCTCCCAAATGGCATCACCCCGATCTTTCGGATACGAAGGGACGGTCGCTTGAACGCATCAATCCGAACATCCCGACCAACGATGCCAGAAACTGGAGCAGCGCCGCGACGAAGTCGGGAGGTACGCCTGGAACAGCAAACAGCATTTTTGCCTCCAGTCTCGCTTCAACGGCTTCCCTCAGCGCCTCGCCGAATCCGTTTTCGCCGGATGGTGACGGATACGAGGACTTCACACTTCTTCGATACAGCCTCCCGATGACAACTTCGCTGATCCGAATCAAGATCTTTGACACACGGGGGAGACTCATCAGGACTCTTGCGAATTCTGAACCGGGCGGATCGGCCGGAGAAATCGTCTGGGACGGAATGGATGATGCTCGCCAGCGTGTGCGCGTTGGACCGTACGTCGCGTTTATCGAAGCGATTGACAACCAGGGGGGCATTATGACTTCGGCCAGGGCAGTCGTCGTTGTCGCGACGAAGTTGTAGAATGAGATTTTTTGTGCCTTCCATGCCGATTCGGTATATTGGAACTGAAGCAAAAACATCCTCACAGACCAATTTTTCCTGGTGCGTTCAACGTCCACACTGAAACAAAAACAGCACGCCTCTCTCCAGCGGGTACGGGCCCTCCATCGCTCCGGCGCGCGGGGGATAACAGTTGCACTCGCACTCACTCGCCATTTGGATGCACTCATTCACGAGATCTTTGACGAGCTCCCCGGCCTTGAGAAACGGGGGATAACCGTTGTGGCGATTGGAGGATACGGTCGTCGGGAGCCAAGCTTTCACTCCGACATCGACATCATGATCCTCCTGAAGGGAGAGGCGTCGAACGGCAGCGAGCACGCGGTCGTGAAGCGATTTCTTCACGCTCTTCTCGAATTGAATTTCGATGTCGGTCACTCCGTTCGAACGATCGCGGATTGTCTCGAGCTTTGGAAAAATAGCTTCGAATCGTGGGTTTCGATTCTCGACAGTCGCTTCGTGGTTGGAAATCGTTCGCAGTTCAACGCGTTTCAGAAGGCGTTCCGCGATCAGATCCGCGCCGGAGATCAAGTCGCAATGATACAGCGGCTCGGTGAATGGCTTCAGCAGCGACATGTGAAGTACGGCGATTCGACGAAATTGCTCGAACCGAACATCAAAAACAGCGCGGGAGGGTTGAGGGATATCCAGACTGTCCTTTGGAGTATGGTCGGGAGCGGTGAACTCTCGTTGCCTCGCTCGTTTGGAGCGTCGGCGACCGGCACGACAAGACTCTTAGCCCTCACCTGGCTCCGCAAGAAGCTTGGCCGTCGTGAACTCGCCGAGGTTCGTCACGCATTCGATTTTCTCCTCAGGACGCGGCATGAGATGCATCTCCAGATCAAGTCGCTGCACGATGTTCTCGCATTTTCTCTTCAACCGCTCGTGGCCTCGGCGCTCGGGTACCGGTCGACGCGGAAGCGATCGAAAGTCGAGCGATTCATGCAGGACTACTATATGGCGGCGCGAAGCATCGATCGGTTTTGCACGCGGATCATGGGCGTGACGGAGGAGAAATTCCGCAAACCGGTTGTTCCGGAAGAGCAGCTGGATCTCGACGCCGACTTCACGCTCAAAGGGGGTGTCATCGAACTGAGAGCGTTGGCTCTCCCACTTTCCAGCGAACGTATCCTGCACGCGGCGATCTTCGCCACGATGCGATCGGTTCACTTCTCCGATCGCCTTGAGGACGCCATCGCTGTATCATTGCCGGCTCTCCGTCCTCTCCGGACGACCAGAGAAACCGATCTCTTTCGTGCGCTGTTGACTACCGACGGGAGCGTGAGTCGTGTTCTCCATCGTTTGAATGAGCTGGGGGTGATTGCCCAATGGATTCCCGAATGGAAACCGATGGTTGCATTCTTCCAGCACAACGTGTATCACTACTACACGGCGGACGAACACACGTTCCAGGTGCTGCGGGAAATCGAGAATCTTGGGAGCCAGACAGGCGTCATCGCCGAGATCTTTGCGTCGGTGCGACGGAAAGATGTGTTGTACCTTGCATGTCTGCTCCACGACATCGCCAAGCCGCGCCGCATCGGCGATCACGAGATTGTGGGTGCACGCATGGCGAAATTGATTCTCGAACGATTGAAGTACGAAGATGCCATCGAGGACGTCCAATTTCTCATTCGACATCATCTTATGATGGAACAAGTTGCATTCCGCCGCGACTTGAGCGATCCGCAAACAATCATAGATTTTGCCTCTCTGTTTACGCGCGTGGAACGGCTTGACGACCTCTATCTCCTGACGTACGGCGATCTTAAGTCGGTGAACACGAACGTGTGGACCGATTGGAAAGGAATGCTTCTGCACGAACTGTACACGAAGGCTCACAAAGTGATCGTCCAGCGGATGAGCGCAGCCGAATTCGAGGAGGATGATCGTGCGATCCAGCGGCGATCGATGGAAGAGATGCTGCGAAAACTCTCCGTTGTCCTCCCCGAAGAGGCATCGCGGAGCCATCTCGAGGCGCTTGACAGTCCGAAATACGTCGAAACCTTCGATGCCAGCGAGATCGCGGAACATATTCGCCGCATCGAGAGCGTGGAATCGGTCTCGACGATCTTCCGTCATTACGGAGGAATGAGCGAAGTCACCCTCATCGCGCGGGATCAACCGTTTGCGCTCTCCCGATTCTGCGGCGTCCTCGCCGCCAACGACATCAATATTCTGGATGCGCAAATCTTCACGCGCAGCGATGGAATTATCATCGACAAGTTCAAAGTCATCGACATGATCGAACGATCGTCGCTCCGCGAAGATCAATCCGCCCGGCTTCATGCGGAACTCAACGATGTCTTCGAACATCGCGCAACGATTGCGAAGTTAATGGATCGGCACCGGATGAAGTGGAAACGCCGATCGCGCTTGCCCAATCCCAATATCCGCATCGACGTAGAGTTTGAGGATCACCCGAAGTACACGATCATCGATGTCTACGCCCCCGATATGTTGGGATTCCTGTACAAGATTACCGATACCCTCTCACGGCTCGGTCTGAACATCTATTTCGCAAAGATTGCCACGCGCGTGGACGGCATTGTTGATACCTTTTACGTTCTTGATCGAAATGGAAAGAGAGTGACCGATCCCGTGACGCGCGATGTAATCGGGACGGAGCTTCTTAGGACGATCAATCATTTGCTGCAGACCGAACTCGTGCTCACATGAAGGAATGCGATCAATGAGCGATGCGCGTCCAATCGGCGTGTTTGATTCGGGTGTGGGCGGACTTACCGTTGTCCGGGCCCTTTCGGAAAAACTCCCGCATGAAAATATTGTGTACTTCGGAGATACGGCAAGAGTGCCGTACGGTCCGAAATCCCCGCAGGTCGTTCGCGAATATGCCCTAGATGATACCAACATCCTGCTTAACCACGATGTCAAGCTGATCGTCGTAGCTTGCAACACCGTGTCCGCAGTGGCCCTGGATGTTGTTCAGAAGCAGGCGCGTGTCCCGGTCGTCGGTGTGATCGAACCCGGTGCTCTTGCAGCGGTGAAGCGATCCAAATCAAAAAGAATCGGGATCATTGGGACTGTCGGAACCATCAAGAGCAATGCCTACGGGACCGCGTTAAAGCGACTCGATGCCGACGTGGAGCATTTCAGCCACCCATGTCCCCTCTTTGTTCCTCTCGCGGAGGAGGGATGGATGGATCATCGAGCGACGGAGTTGATTGCGAAAGAGTATCTGTTTCCCCTTACGCAACACAAGATTGATACGCTCATCCTCGGATGTACCCACTATCCCATTCTCAAAGATGTAATCTCTCGCGTCACACACCAAACGCTGCAATTAATCGATTCGGGGGAAGCCACGGCGGAGGTCGTGGCTCAATTGCTCGACTCGGAAGGGATTCGTAACTTGAGCACGATGAATGCGCGTCTGCAGTTCTTCGTGAGCGATGTTCCGCACAAGTTCGCGGAAATCGGGGAGCGATTCCTTGGACGAACGCTGGGACGAATCCAGCGCGTATCATTCGCATCATCGCACGACTAGTGCCGCTCCCAAGAATAAATATTGTGTTTTGATGCGGGATCGGTTAATGGGTGCGAGCACTAGTGCTCGTTCCAACTTGATGCTCGATGATAGGACACAAGATTGCTTTGTTGGAACGGCACTAGCAATCACATCGGAGCGCGTGCTGTCATGTCTGCCCGCGAAAT
>Ga0194110_10008561_pt1 | contig 11610 bp, 10 predicted proteins | sample TA2Kig1200mmetaG_FD_146192 | JGI IMG/M metagenome (GOLD analysis project Ga0194110, IMG submission 146192) | Freshwater microbial communities from Lake Tanganyika, Tanzania - TA2015032 Kigoma Deep Cast 1200m | ecosystem: Environmental > Aquatic > Freshwater > Lake | place: Tanzania: Lake... | reverse complement strand
TCTGCCATTTCAAGGTAGTTCCCCATTGGCACCTCCATCGCTTTTGATGGAGTATGCCGCATTTCCCTACCTTAAATGGCGGATTTTGACCTGTCCCTCCCTGGCGTATTTTGGGTGTCCCCTAACACTGGGTGCTATTCAACCTTCCAGTCTGGTGGATGGGCTGAGAGTGCGTAGCGGCAACATAATGGTGGGAGACAAGAATCTCATTGCTGAATTCTATCGAGAGAAGAGGTTCAACAATTACATGGTGGGGGAAATTCACGTTGTGGACAATCGCCTGACCCCAAATACTCGAAGAGACGACTTTGAGGACAACGCAACAAGAGACAAGTTTTACACGAGTTTCCTTAGGGAAATTGGGATACCCTACTCAGTCAAGATAAGACAAAGGTCAAGAGAGAGAAGCATAGCGAAACACCTCGAAGATGCCCAGGCCGTAAGCCGGAGAGCCGAGAAAATCGTAGAACGCGGTTATCTCGCACAGCTACAAAAGCAAGAAATCTCAAATAGATTGGCACAACTCATGAAGAATGAAGAGGACGTGTTGGCAAACAAGTATCTAGAAGGCTTGATTCAAATGGTTATGCATTCAAGTCATGTGCTAGACAAACAGAATGGGCTGTTGTCTGAGAGCAGTATTGAAGTCTGTAAGAAGATATTCGAGACTATGTATCGCGAAACGCCGAGCAGGGCAGAAGCAGAAGTACTTGTAGAGAAGGTTTTGAATGATCTACTTGCTGACTGGGTAGGCAGGTAGCACAAAGTCTTGCCTCTTAGCCACAGTTCTGCACGTTGCAGTCCCGTTTTGGAATGTTGCCGACAGCCCCAAATATCGCACAGCTACACAATCCTCAGTATTGTCCAGCAAGGTACGGACCTGCTTAGCAGAGCAACATTTGGTCATCAAAAGCGCAAACTCTCTCAGGAGTCTGTCACCCCGATAAGGGGGGCTTAATGTCATGACTGGGCCATAGCAGAACTTCCTCGGCCGCAGATGGCACTGTGTGCCTGCCAATGGGGAGTCCGAAGGATTCAGGTTGTCGATAGGCATCACAGAGCGATGGTTTTTCATGAACCCAGCGGGTTAGTTGTCTGTATGGACATGCCTATGCAAAGTCGCTGCCCTCTTTGAGTGCTTCGTGAGCTACGTAAGCAGGTTTCCGCCATCTGCCACTATCAAGGAACCTGTCAAGTAGTCCGAGGCTGGGGTGGCCAGGAAGAGCACCACTCTGGCAATGTCGTCCGGCTCACCCGTGCGGCGTAGAGGGAAGCGCTCCAAGAACTTGCTCATCAGTTCGGCGAGATCTTTGTCATCGGTGGGCACGCCGGCGTCCGCCTGCATCTTGGTTCCGCCAGGTGTACCGATAATGCCATAAGGGGCAACAGCATTCACCATAATGCCATGAGGGCCAAACTCCAGGGCTAAGGCTTTGGTGAGCGAGATCACCCCACCCTTTGAGGCGCCATAGTGTACCATTTGCCCAGAAGGACGCAGAGCGTCTACCGAGGCTATGTGGACGATCTTACCACCGTGCCCTGCTCTGATCATCTCTCGTGCCGCGGCCTGAGAGTAGAAAAAGGCGCTCTTCAAGTTGGTATTATGTACGACATCCCACTGCTCTTCAGTCATCTCAAGAGAGGGCGCTATGGGGAAAATGCCTGCATTGTAGATTAGGATATCAAGGCGACCGAAAGTCTCTATTTGGGCCTTTATCACTCTATTCACATCGGCCAGGTCACTTGCGTCGGCGCGAACAGCCTGGACCTCACCGCCTAGTGCCCTTATTTGCTCCACAGTGTCCTGCATGGCCTCCACATCTCTGCCAGTAACGGTCACGCCTGCGCCTGCCTCCGCCAAGCGCAGGGAGATAGCCTGACCGATACCTTTCGATCCGCCTATCACCATAGCGCCTTTCCCGCTCAAATCGAAGAGTTTTGCAATAGTCGGAGTTGTCATCTTTGCACCTCTTATTTGCTATTCTCACAAGGCGGTCAGGCCCTTTGCAGCTTACGTTCAACGAGCAGCAGGATAGCGTCGTTCCAAGTTGTTGGTTAAATAACTGGTGCCTACTGCCTTACCCCATCAAACGCGTCACCAATAGCGTGAGCGCGCCAGTCTATCGGAAAGAATAGTCAGCTACGAGACCATCTTCACAACTAACTACACCACCTCAAATTCGCACCGTAGCTACATCGCGACTCCGCTTCTCGCTGGCAGCCACCAGCGACAGTCGGGTCGTCCGGCAGGCTCCGCAGCCCTCTGACCGGCGAGACTCTAAGACTGGATGTTAACCCCTCGTGTAACTTGTTCCTCGCTATTCCTCGATCTTATACTCCCACTGGCAGGCGATTTCGTCTGGGCTTTTGCGTGGAGGCACCTTCAGACCGGTTATCTTTATCTTGGGATTGACCCAGTATGCCTCCATAACCTTTGGACACAGCACGTGGCAAACCGGCTCTATCAGTTCCGGCATCGATTTCTCCCAATCCAGCAACCCGGCGCACTGCTTTACGGTCACAATGACGTGATTAGGACTTATGACCTTAGTTTCAGACGGATACTCCTTTCCTATGGTGTTGTCCAAAGGTAGTTGTACCAACTTCAGAGAATCAACTGCGGTATTGAGCTGAAAGTTGCCTATCTCCGCCAACCTGGGATTCACGGTCCTTCCTACCTGCTGCCACATTTCCGTGGAGCACTCTAGGGTTGCCTCAATGCCAAGCCTACTGACGACTGCTGCGAACCAGGCATCATCTTTCACTTTCCACGCCCATTGCCATACCTCCATCAGTTTAAGGAGAAATTCCTTGGAGAAATCGCTGAATTTCAGATCCGGCTTGTACGGGCCGCTGTAATCCTGTAGCTCCGGCACTTTATGCCTCCTTTCCATACACACCAGCTCTTTTTGTTTGTGGTTTAGCCATGGGCACACTACCGATTAAGGCGTGCCCCAAAGTTTGCGTGGTGATTCGGTGACGTCCCAATCTGGGCTATGCTGGGACCAGCAAATCTGTGCGCCGTGCATCGATTCTGGAAGTGAGTAGTTCTGCATCCCCGCGATATAGGGTATCGGCTCGTCACTGATAAACGTTACTCCCTTCTTCACCAGATCTGTCATCGTCTCTTTTATGTCGGTGACCTCGAAGTTTATGAGAGATATTCCTTCCCCTTTGGTCTTGAGGAACTCAGCAACAGGACTGTCCTCTTGGTCTGACCCTATGAGACTGAGCGCAATATCCCGTATAGGAAAGATAGCCACCTTGACCCCCGGAAAGGGAAGGTCTTCAGCCTTCATAAAGATGGGTTTCATACCTAAGACATCGGAATACTTCTTGACTGCCGCATCAAAGTCTTTCACAGTTATGCATACCTCGCAAAGTCTCGTGATCATTTTGCCCCCTTTCTATGATTCTCTTTACATTCTTGACCAAAACCACTGCGCAGAGCTAGTCCTATCGTGTTCTGAACTTGGGTTAGACAAATGCTTTTGACATCGCTTCGCCCCCGCAAGTGTCTTGAAAGCCCAGATGGCTCCTTTTCCTATTCAATCGCAAACCAGTCACTGCGTAACAGAAAATCCTCCGTCTCAGCATCCCATTCCCATATCTTCACGTTATCAAAGGCGTACCGCCTGGTCTCACTGAAGCCCCATTGCGGAATGCCTTCCCAGATGCCGCCCTGCGGTGGCTTGTAGTTGATGGCCGCGTTGTTGAAGGCCTCAGCACTGAAATTCTCCGCCCCTACTTCCTCCACTGCCGCCCGCACTACCTCGAAGATTGCCATCACATTCTGAAATGCACCTAGATAACCGTATCCAGAAGCAATCAGATCCCTAGCTTCCCCGGCGTGGTATCTCTCAAGGGCTTCTCTGGCCAAGTCCACGAGAGGGAGCGACTCCTTCCACAGTGGACATGTGACTCCAGCCAATGTTCCATCAAGCGCCTGCCAGCCGCAGCTATCTTTCAATAGCTTCTCGTACATTAGTGTGCAGTTGAGGTCGAGCAGCTTTCCCTTATAGCCCTTGGCCCGGTACTCCTTTAGGAATGGCCCAATGGAGTAACCCCATGAGGCCACATAATCGCAATCCTTCAACTTATCTGCCTCACCACCAAAGAACACCGACCCGACAGGAACCATGAAGTCACCCTTCCATTCGAACTTGTCACTGTGACTCTGACAGTATCCCTTCATTGCCTCCATAATGCTTTTGCCGGTAGGCTCGGACCAGGCTGTAAACCCGATCTTGGCTGGTCTACCTGTCGGAAAATCAGCATCGTTTTGAGCGACCCACCCTAGAAGACCGCACATGCCCCGGGCTAGTGGGGGGGAGAAACAGAATACCCACCCCGGAGGCTCTATGAGGGTCTCGGTCACAGTTAGCGAAACTAGAGGCACACCGTCTCTTTCCGCAAAAGGCCTTAGTATCTCTGCAGTCTGAGGAAGAACAGCTATAACCAACTGTGCACCACGCCCTTTAACCCAGTCATAGCCTGGTATGTCCTTGGAGGGATCTAACTGATTATTGTAACTCGCTATCTTGATCTTGACACCAGGGATAAGGTCATTTTCATTGTAGTAAGCTGCCAGGTCCAAGATTCCGTAATGAAGGGGTTGAAGCGCCGGTGCGCCTGCCCCCGTGAGGTCCGTGATTTGACCGATGGTGATCGTCACCTTTTCTTCATCTTTGCCACCGTTGCAGCTCAGGCACAGCATACTGATCATAGCTAGCACCAGAAAACAGGCTATCGCCCTTTTCCAATAGTAGTTCATTCTCACCCCTCCTTTTCTGCTGGCGAAAGCAGCCCTCGTGGCAATAGGCATTCTGGCTCATCTGGAGGAGAGCGACAATCGCCAGACTACTCTAATACCGCCCGCGTTTAATTCTTCAGTCCCCCAGATACTTATCAAACATACCCTCAGTGATCGGGGCCAACTGAATAAGCTCTTGCCAAGCTTTGTACCCCTTCTCGTCTACTATCTTGTCCATCATAGTGACCTCATACACGCATGCCGGTTCGTCCTTGCTTTTCCGAGGAGGGAGCTTCAAGGGAACACACTTTATTCTCGGATTAAACATCCAGGCGGTATACTGGAACTGCTGGACAGACATCTCGTCGCACATGAAGTGCATGAGCTCCAAATTGTTTGTTTCCTCACACTGCTCCATAGCAAGGCACTCGTGAATGGTTATTATCCCGTGCTTCTCGTCCTTCAACTCGCACGTTACATGCTTCTCTGTCCCGACCGTGGGAGAAAGCTGCCAGAATTTCAGCAAGTCAGCCACAGTGCCATCGCCTGTACGGATATTGAATCTGCGGCAAATCACCCTGCACTCATGTGGGCAGATTTGATACCAGAACAAGCGATTTCTCTCCAAAGCCAACTGAAAGGACATTGGCTGGACTTCCTCGCCGTTGGAAGCCTTGAAGCCCATCATGTCCATGCCGACGTAAAACGTGCTTGATAGCCCGTAAAGAATGGACACATCCCTAAAAGCCTCTGCCAGTAGTTTTGGGGTGAAATCCGTTAGCTTCATATCTTGTTTGAACGGCCCGCTATAGTCCTTTAAGTTACCCAATTGTGCCTCCTTTCTATTCGCCAGCTATGCGCTTCGCATGAACTTGATCGACTATTGATCTTCATTGTACTTTTGGCGCCCGCACCTCCTTTCTCGCTACCAAAGGCACTCTGTTACTTCGCAAATCCGTATCTCATAACATCGCAGATTTCCGCCGTAAGCTGGAATGCTATCTTAGAGAAAGCCACCGATATCCGATACCTTCCAGCAGGCGATTCGCGCCACTACGACCCTCGCCGTAGCCAACACTTTTGCGCAGAGAAACACAAAACCACTGCTCATAAACCGACATTGCCGCGTATTCCGTTCACCCGATCTTTTGCCTTCACACTGTCCATTAGACGCTGAATTGGGCTGGGTAAAACGAGGGAGTCCTATATCTTGGACCTAAGCTGGCAGCCCAAAAGCAGATCTTACCCTCGCCATATCCTCCTTTGACGGAATTGCCCGGCCTCCGACTCTGCTCGGAATTGGCAGACCTACTCCCTTCCGAATGTCGACAGCCATCTCGGCGGTCTTGGCAACTACCATAACAGGATCCAATATGGGCACATCTTGGCCTCTGACCGTAATCTTATTGAAGCCAGCCATGCTGCAAAGCGGGCCTGTGCCGCAACAACCAATTATTATCACGTCAGCACCATCAGCCACGCATTCCCTGGCCACTGCTTCGGTGCTTTCAGCGGCAACCTTTGGATCCTGTATGTATCTCGGAAAAGCCTCTGGAAATGGGTCCTTATCCAGCCTCACACCATTAGGAATCAGCCGGCCCTCCAGGCGGTGCAACCTGACTTGCTCCTCGACTTGGGGAACCTGGTTTGGCATATTGGCAGTGATTATGGCGAACTTGCGACCTAATTGACACGCGAAAAGCATGCTTGACTCAGCAGGTCCGAAAACCGGCATATTGACAGCGTGCCTGGCCTCAGCGACCCCGGGGTCCCCAAAACAGTTCACCCAGGCAGCATCAAAGCCCTCCTTCTCTGCTTCGATGACTGCCTCCACGATCCCCCTTTTGTTGAGCAGGCTGAAGTAAGGGTTGTCGAAGTCGAGGTAATTGTCTCCCATCAGTCCACTCTTCAAACCCTTCAGGATCACCTTCGTGTCCGGCCGCAGCACTTTTTCAAAGCTTGGCTTCAATATGCCAAAAGCCATATCACGGAACTCTTCGGGCAACTGAGAAGCCTGAATCATGCATAATTTCATTTTGCCTCCTTTTCCGCAGTAGTTCGGATCGCCGGCGTCTGAGTCAAAGCAATGCTGAGCGCAGCAATTGTGTCCGTGCCAGGTTTCATATCTTTCATCAGACTATTTATAAATCCGTCATCGACCTCAGTGAATCTGGGCTACCCGGCCGGCAGCCCACCACCAGAATTGTTCGCCCCTTTCCTAAAGAATCTTATCCCGGGGCTCAGGCTATACCTCGGATAGTTGCCTGCCCTTCTAGCTTACCGCTCAAGAGTAACAGACTTCTCCCCGGTTACTTTTTCACGCCTGAGATGCCCGTCACGTCTTAAGAACCTGCACCAAGGCTGTGTTCGAAGGAAAGGCTCCGCCAGGTGAAGGATGATCTCTGGTCAGCACGTTGGCCGAGCCTCCCCTGTCCACCCCATTCTCATCAGGGTTGAACCAGGCTCCCTGCGGTATGTCCACCACACCCGGCATGATCCGCTCTGTCACCTTGGCGCTAATGATCATGCCTCCCCTTTCGTTGAAAACCCTCACAAGGTCTCCGTCTCTTATACCTCTAGCTTTGGCGTCAGCGCTGTTGATATACACTGCCTGCGGCTCGACCTCTCTCAGCCAGGGCAGGTTGTCAAACTGGCTATGCGCCCGGCGCTTGGAGTGAGTCGTGATAAGCTGCAAAGGGTATTTCGCGGCCAAAGGATCGTCTATGCTTTCCCATGTCTCAATGTACTTGGGTATGGGAGGCAGATCTGCTATGCCCATGTCAGCAATCATCTGAGAGTAGATTTCTATCTTGCCCGAAGGCGTGGCAAAGGGGTAGTTCTCTGGATCGCGTACCTGATCACTGAAAGCCACATACGGCTGTGGCATGGGAACCTTGTGGACGGCGCTCTCTCTAAAGGCATCATGGTCAGGGATAGTGCTCCCCTGGATAAGCTGGCTTAACCAGTCCTCCTCCGTCTTCTCACTATAGTTGGCAATGCCCAATCGAGCCGCCAGTTCGGTGGTTATCTCAAGCGGCGTCTTCGATTCATACTTCGACTCAATGACCTTGTTCCTATAGCCGTAGGAGTCAGGCGTAGCAAAACCAATGACAAGGTCACGCCTCTCGAGGAAGGTGCATACGGGAAGCACTACGTCGGCAAACCTGGCGGTGGGTGTCATGAACTGTTCTTCGACCACCACGAGCTCCAGTTTCTCAAATGCCTGGACAATCTTGTTTATGTTGGCACTCTGATTAAGAAAGTCGCTGCTCTGCACATACAGGAGCTTGACGTCAGCCGGGTATCCGCCGGCCTTGCCTTTGAGTATGGCATCAGTCACCTTATGAATGTTCAGCGCACCGGGTCCATTTAGGTAGATGTCACGAGTAGGCAGTTTCCCTTTAGTAATAGGAGCCTCGGATTCGACAGGATTATCAGGGATTTCCATCGATGGACCAGTGGAGAAGAAGGGCCCAGGTCCAAACACGGCGCTCGCTGCTGATCCCCCGGAGATGCCGATATTGCCAGTCATGGCAGCCAGGATACTGGCTGCCCGATGATATTGCTCACCATAAGCAGTGCGTCCGGGGGCGAATCCGACCATTAAGGCCGCCGGTTTGCTGCTGGCGTACTCTTCGGCCAGGCTCTGTATGCTAGCAGCTGGAACGCCAGTGATGCTCTCTGCCCAAGCTGGAGTCTTAGGAATGCCGTCCTCGATACCCAGAACATACACCTTGAACGTCTCGAAACCCAGGGTGTACCTGTCAAGGAAAGTCTGATCCTGAAGGTTTTCTGTTACGATGACATATGCCATAGCTATCAGCATGGCAGCGTCAGTCCCAGGCCTGATCGGTATCCACTGATGAGCAAAGGTGGCCGTAGATTCAGTATATCGCGGGTCGACTGAGATGATTCTTGTCCCGGTTTCTCTGGCTCGGGCGAGATACCAACTGGTATTGGTGTCACACACGGTATTGGCGGGGTTCCACCCCCACAATATTATCAAGCGCGAGTTAAACAGGTCATCGCGGCTGCTTTTTGAGAAGCCAGGTCCGTAGGTCGTTAGCTCAGAAAAGGCAAGCCCCTCGCAAGAGAATATGCCCCAGGGCCGCGAGTAACCACCCATCAAGGAGAGCAATCTACCCACCCTAGCAGGGCTATCGTGCAGTACAGCCATATCCCCACCAGACGAGAGGTGGAGAATAGCCGCTGGGCCATATGTCTCCTTGACCCGTCTAAGTTCTTTGGCTACAGTATCCAGCGCTTCATCCCAAGAAATCCTCTCGAATTTGTCCTTCCCCCGGGCGGCGACCCTTCTCAGAGGGTATTTTAGTCGATCGGTGGAATAAATCCTCTGCCTATAGGCCCGTCCCTTCAAACAAGCCCTAAGCTGCGGTTCCTCTCCTTCATCAGTCTCTATTCTCGTGATTACCCCATCTTTGACATGCGCCTTCAGAAGACATGATCCACCACAGTGACTCGCGCAGAACGTTGTCACTACTTTCTCTGTCTCACGAGGTTGACTACTGCTCATGCTCATGCCTCTAATGTCTTTCCTAACAACGCAGCACCGCTGCCGCTACTCCTTGCCGGATTCGACTGTGAGATAGTTGTCCTAGCCAGCCCAATGCAATTATCCGCGTTGGCTCTATGTATGACTGCAAGTTGCTTGGGCTACCCCGGTGTCACACGGTTCGAACGTACTGCTCATAGTTGTTGAACTGGCTTCTCTGGTGTTTCTTTGTTCACTCCTGGGTTTACTCCTGGTCAACATCGGTCGAATCGTCGAGGATGCCAGAACCGAGTATCTTTCTTCTCTCGCAGCCATCGTCGATGCCATTAACCCCTGCTCGACGTTCAGTGGTTCCACCATCCAAGCCCTCTCCCGAATCCCCCACAAGAAATGAAGCTAACCAGTACCCGCGCTGCCACCAGTATCAATATCAAATTATAAATACACAACCGAGAAATTCCAGTCGTATCCGATGGATAACTAGGTGAGTGTGGGTCAGGCAACATTGAGGAGACTTTGCGCAATTTGGCAAGCTTTCTTGATACGACAGGTCAGCAGCCCTCCTACATTAATTCCATCGGTTGCAGGCCTTTTGCAGAAATCTGTATTTTGCAACCAGACTCCAAGAAGGCCTTTACCATCGAGGCGAAGATAGTGGCCAGGCGCATAGGGTTAACGCAGATCACAACCCAGGCATATTCTGTATGCCGAGCTTCGTCGATCCTGAGACGTGGCGTTCAACATGCAACCTGCCTATAGTTAGGGTTGCCCTTCTTGTGTTATATTAGTTCTAGCCCGAAAGCTCTGTCGACCAGTTTGAAGCTGGTGTGAAAGGCTCGATCAAGCCCTTGATGAGAAAGGACGAAGGAAGTGGTCTTGGTGCCGTGTCAACAGTAGCGCACATATTGGAGGACAAGATGTACGAGTGGAACCTACGTGACCCGTATTTGAAAGCCTGGCTACGGGTGCGCCAAGCCTGGGAGGCTCTGGAAAGGGCTATGGAAATGGAACTGGAACCGCTGCGTGCCACTCTTTCTCAAATCGACATCCTCCTGGTCTTACGTGGCAGCTCTGTGCCGTTGACCCCGACCCAGATAGCCTCCTACCTATTTCGGGCGCAACACAGCGTCTCCGGTCTAATAACGCGGATGGAAAGAGCGGGCTACGTCAAGAAGGTCAGGAGTAAGAAGGATCGCAGATTGGTAGAAGTTGTGATGCAACCCAAGGGGGAAGAACTGGTGAATCGAGCACTGGCTTCAGGTTTTCGCTACGCCCGCCGAATAGTGGAAGCTTCGCTGACTGAAGAGGACATCAAGGTCTTGGATGTGCCTTTGAAGAAGCTTCGTGACGGTGCCCTACTCGAAATGGGATTGACAACAAGACCCCTGCCGAAGACCTTTGATACCATGGGAACGTGAACAGAGGAATTATCTTAGTGCTCCATAGCGGATACCGTAGCGATCCTTAGCCGGCTGACTCTTTGCGCTTGCTTCCTGGCTTCTTTCCGTCCCCACCTTGACCCTCTCCCAGGGTATCACCGCTCCAGTTGGGCATAGGTCACCGTTCCTCCCCAGGGATAGAGTTCTCAAATCAGTGGAGTAAACACAGTGTGGCCCAACAAACCTCCGTTGAAATCAGCCTGTGGTGACTGTATACTCCGCTATGAGTGATAGCCTCAGTTTGGCTGAGTCGAAGTTGATTCAACTCTGGGAGGTATGAAATGAAAAGGTTTCAGGACAAGGTTGCTCTGGTGACCGGCGGAGGCTCGGGAATCGGCCGTAGCACTGCCTTGGCTTTCGCCAAGGAAGCGGCAAACGTGGTCATTGCCGATGTGGTTGCCGAGGGCGGGGAGGAGACACTCAGGATGATCAGAGACATGGGCACGCAGGCCATCTTTGTCAAGACTGATGTCACCAAAGAGAGTGAGGTCAAAGCCCTGGTTGAGAGGGTGGTTGGAACGTTTAGCCGTCTGGACTATGCCTTTAACAACGCTGGTATTAATGGTGTCAACGGAGAGCCAGTATCCTTCACCACTGTTTCTCAGAATAGTTGGAATCGCGTTATTGACACAAACCTCAAAGGCGTATGGCTCTGTATGAAATATGAGATTGAGGAAATGCTTAAGCGCGGTGGAGGGGCCATCGTCAACACGGCTTCGGTGGCTGGGTTGGTCGGCATGGGAGGCCATCCGGCATACACTGCCAGCAAACACGGCGTGGTAGTGTCAAGAGAAGTGTGTAAATTGAGGGATAGGCTTCTCCTTCCAGGTTGAGTTAAGGTGATTGGTAATGCCATAGATGATCCGATCAACACTCTCAGGGTTCTGGAAACAGCTCATAGGCCT
>Ga0194110_10008560_pt1 | contig 11610 bp, 9 predicted proteins | sample TA2Kig1200mmetaG_FD_146192 | JGI IMG/M metagenome (GOLD analysis project Ga0194110, IMG submission 146192) | Freshwater microbial communities from Lake Tanganyika, Tanzania - TA2015032 Kigoma Deep Cast 1200m | ecosystem: Environmental > Aquatic > Freshwater > Lake | place: Tanzania: Lake... | reverse complement strand
CAAGCCAGACTCGGTCGTCTGCATCACCGTCACCTCCGTCGAAGGGTGAGCGGCCCACCCCAGGGTCACCCTCACTCCCACCTGAACCGGAGTGCGGTGACCAGGGCCGCCGCCAGGCCGATGGCGGCCAGGATCCCGGCGTCGGCCCAGTTCCAGCCGGTCCCCAGCCAGGGCCCCTGCAGCACGCCGACGGAGTAGGTGAGAGGCACCCCGTGGCGGAGCCATCCCAGCGCCCCGGTGAGCACTTCCGGGGGCGGGCCGGCCCCGCCCAGAAAGAGCATGACGAACCACAGCAGCATCCCCGCCGCCTGCGCCGCCCGGGCGGTGGGGAGCAGCGTCCCCAGCATGGCCCCGAGGGTGGCGAAGACGAGACCGCTCAGCAGAAACGCCGGCATCAGCAGCCAAGCCGACTGCGGCGGGGCGGCGCCGTACATCACCAGGGCGCAGGCCACCAGCACCACCCCGCTCACCAGAGCGATCAGCAAGCTCACCGCCACCTCCGACCCCACCACCACCGCCGCCGGCACCGAGGAGGCCCGGAAGCGGCGCAACACCCCCCTCTCCCGGTTCCCGGCGAGATGGGCGGGGATGCTGATCACCCCGATGGAGGCCAGCACCAGGCCGATGTAGGCCGGGGTGTAGAAGTCCATGGCCCCGACCCCGGCGTAGAAACCGGCTTCGGGCGTGTTGCCGAACACCCCGCCCAGAACGAACAGGGTGATGAGGGGCAGCGCCAAAGCGAAGACCACCGTCAGCGGCTCCCGCAGGAACAGCTTCAGTTCGACCGCCACCATCTTGCGCAGGGTGGTCATGCCTCCTCCTCCCCCGCCCGATGAGAGGTCAACCTCAGGAAGACCTCTTCGAGGGTGGCGCGCTCGGCGCGCAGGTCTGCCGGGACGATGCCCCGCTCCACCAGGGCCGCCGCCACCAGGGCCAGCACCGGGCCGGTGCCGGCCACCTCGACGCTCTCTCCGCGCCGGGTCACCGCTTCCACCCCCGGAACCCGGTAGAGGAAGTCGCAATCCGGCGCCGTCGTGCTGAAGCGCACCAGCCTCTGTGGGGCGTGGAGATCGATGAGGCCCGGCGGCGAACCGGCGGCCACCACCCGCCCCCGGTCCACGACGGCCAGGCGGTCGCAGAGGCGCTCGGCCTCATCCATGAAGTGGGTGACCAGCACCACCGTGGTCCCCCGGGCTCTGATCGCCTCGACCAGTTCCCAGGCGACGCGACGCGCCGCCGGGTCGAGGCCGGTGGTCATCTCGTCCAGGAACACCACCTGCGGCTCGTTGACCAGCGCCAACGCCACGAACAGTCGCTGCCGCTGGCCGCCCGACAGCGAGGCGAAGGAGGCCTTGCCCTTCCCCGCCAGCCCCCACTGCTCCATGAGCATCCGCCAGTCGGCGGCCCCCGGGGTCAGCGAGGCGAACAGGTCGAGCGCCTCCCACACCCTGATGCGGTCGGGAAGGGCCGACTCCTGCAGTTGCGAGCCCACCCGGCCCCGCAGTTCGCGGCCCTGGGTCTGGGGGTCGAGGCCCAGCACGCGGAGGGTGCCGCCGTCGGCACGGCGCAGGCCCTGCAGGCACTCCACGATCGTGGTCTTGCCGGCCCCGTTGGGGCCGAGCAGGCCGAAGATCTCCCCGTCCTCGACGGCGAAGGACACGTCCTCCACCGCCACCACCGGCCCGTAGGCCTTGTGCAGGTGCTCGACGCTGACCACGGCCGGCATGGCCGGAAGGCTATTCGCCCGGCCCGTCCGCCGCCGCCCGCCACGCGCCGAGGCGCGCCCCCACCGCCCCCTCGATGCGGCGGCAGGAGCGACGGTAGGCGTCGAGGTCACCCCCATAAGGGTCGGCGATGTCGTCCCCGTCCGGGTCGAGCAGGCCCACCTTGTCCCCCAGGTCAGCTCCCATGTGATCCAGGGCGTCGGCCTGAGAACGGGTCATGACGTAGATGAGGTCGGCCTCCTGCACCATGGACCGGGTCACGGACCGGGCCCGGTGGGCGCTCAGGTCGGCCCCCGCCTGCGCCGCCACCTCCAGGGCGTGCGGGGTGGCGGGGGCGTCCTCCAGGGCGTACAGGCCGGCGCTCTCCACCTCCACGCCCGAGCCGGGGCCGAGCCGAGCGCGGGCCACAGCCTCGGCCAGCGCCGAGCGGCAGGTGTTGCCGGCGCACACGAAGAGGATCCGCATGCCACGGCCACGGTAGCCGGGGAGGCTCGATGAACCGAAGCACTTCCCCCGGCCACAGATGAAGCCGATCCGCACTGGGCGCCCGCCCAACATCCAGAGCGGGATCCCTGCCGCCCCCGTCTGAGTGAAGAGCCCAGGACCGCCCGGACCCGCCGCCAACGGGGCCCGAGCGCCCCTAGCCCCCGGCCTGCCCTCTCCCGACCCGGCACCCGGCTCCCCGGCGGGCGCAGCCTCCTCGGTCCCCTCGTTGGGCGCGACCGTCCGGGCGGCGACCGCTCGGGGATCGACGGTCAGCGGGGACTCCACCACCTCGTGGCGGCGCAGGTAGGCACCGATGAGCGCCTGGATGGTGGCGGCCAGCGGCAGCCCCATCAGGGCCCCCGGCACGCCCAGCAGGCTCGCCCCGGCGAAGGCGGCCCCGAAGGCCACCGCCGGGTGCAGTTCCATGGTTCGGGCGGTGATGCGCGGGGCCAGCAGGTAGTTCTCGATGCCCTGATACACCAGCACGTAGCCCAGCACCGCCAGGCCCTTCGGCGGCGACTCGATCAAGGCCACCGCCAGCGGCAGCACCCCCCCGATGTAGGTGCCCAGCACCGGAACGAACTGGCTCACCAGGCCCATCCACAGCGCCAGAGCCAGCGGGAAGGGGACCCCGATGATGGTGAAGGCCGCCCAGGCCACCGAGGCCGAGATGCCCGCCAGGAGCGCCCGGGAGTAGAAGTAGCCGCCGGTGCGGTCGATGGCCACCTCCACCGCCCACAGCACCTCGCGCTGGCGGGCCGCAGGCAGGGCCGACAGCAGCACCCGCCGCAGGCGCGGCCCGTCGGCCGTCATGTAGAAGGTGAACAGGGCGACGGTGAGCATCTGGGCCATCGTGCCCAGGAGGGCGGTGCCCACCCCGAAGATGCCGCCGGCTATGTCGCCGGCGAACCGCTGCAGGTCGGCGTCGACGTTGGTCAGGGCCTGGCGCAGGCGCTCGCTGGAGAAGTCGATGCCGAAGCGCTCGGCGAGGCCGGCCACCTCATCCACGTAGCCGGGCAGCTTCGTCACGAAGCGCGCCACCTGATCCACCACCAGGGGGACCATGAGCCCGATGAAGAGGCCCACCACCAGCACCATCACCAGGAAGATGAGGCCGGTGGCCCAGCCGCGCCGCCAGCCCTTGCGGCTCAGGAAATTGACCCCCGGCTCCAGGGCGATCGACAGGAAGGCCGAGATGAGGATCAGGACGAGAAGGGTGCGCAGCGCCCGCAGCACGTGGAAGGCGGCGAACAGGCCCACGGCGGCGAGGGCCACCATGACGATGAGGCGCGGGATCCACCGCGGCATCCCGTGCCGATCGGTGGGGGCGCGGCCCGGCGGCGACCCGTCTTGCACGCGGCGAGCGTAAAGGCCCGGCCGGGCGCGGCGGCGTCAATCCGGCGGCCCCGGCAGGCCGGGTGAACGGCGGGTAACCTCAGGGGCATGACCGACTACCGCCCCCCGCTGCGCGACATCCGCTTCGCTCTCTCCCATCTGGTGGATCTGCCCGGCCTGCAGGCCTCCGGGTCCTTCCCCAACGCCGACCCCGACCTGGTGTTCGGCGCCCTCGACGAAGCCGGCCGCTTCATCACCGAGCAGATCGCCCCTCTGTGCCGCACCGCCGACAAGACCGGCGCCAAGCACAGCCCCGACGGCACGGTGACCACCCCGCCCGGATACCGGCAGGCCTACAAGCGGTTCGTGGAGGCGGGGTGGCCGGCCATCTCGTTCCCCGAGGAGTGGGGCGGGGGCGGCATGCCGTTCGTGGTCGGCCTGGCCCTGGCGGAGATGGTCACCTCGGCCGACATGTCGTTCTCCCTGTGCCCCATGCTCACCTATGCCGCCGTCGAGTTGCTCGTTCTCCACGGCACCGAGGAGCAGCAGGCCACCTGGCTGCCCCGCCTGGTCAGCGGGGAGTGGACCGGCACCATGCTCCTCACCGAGTCACAGGCCGGATCGGATGTGGGGGCCCTGACGGCCAAGGCCGTACCGGCGGGCGACGGCACCTACCGCATCACCGGCACCAAGATCTTCGTCACCTGGGGCGAGCACGACCTCACCGACAACATCGTCCACGCCGCCCTGGCGCGCACCCCCGGGGCGCCGCCGGGCACCAAGGGCATCTCGCTGTTCCTGGTGCCCAAGCACCTGGTGAACCCCGACGGCTCCGTGGGAGAGCGCAACGACCTGGTCTGCGTCTCCATTGAGGAGAAGGTGGGCATCCACGCCAGCCCCACCTGCGTCCTCTCCTTCGGCGACGACGCCGGGGCCGTCGGCTACCTGATAGGCGAGGAGTGCCAGGGCCTCAAGTACATGTTCGTCATGATGAACCGGGCCCGCCTCCACGTGGGGATGCAGGGCCTGGCGGTGGCGGAGAAGGCCTACCAACTCGCTCTCGCCTACGCCCGGGAGCGCAAGCAGGGCACCGCCTTCGGGGCGCCCAAGGGCACCTCCAGCCCCATCGCCGACCACGCCGACGTGCGCCGCATGCTGCTGCTGATGCGCAGCCAGATCGAGGCCATGCGCGGGGTCATGTACCAGACGGCCGAATACGGCGACCTGGCCCACTGCCATCCCGACCCGGCGAAGCGGCAGGAGGCCGCCGACCGCATCGCCATCCTCACCCCGGTGTGCAAGCAGTGGGGGACCGACCTGGGCGTGGAGTTGGCGTCGCTGGGCATCCAGGTGCACGGCGGCATGGGCTACGTCGAGGAGACCGGGGCCCCGCAGTGCTGGCGCGACGCCCGGATCGCCCCCATCTACGAGGGGACCAACGGGATCCAGGCCGCCGATCTGGTCGCCCGCAAGCTCACCATCGGGGGCGGGGCGGCGGCGCAATCGCTGCTCGCCGAGATGAGCGGAGTGGCCGCGGAGTTGCGCGGCGAGGCCGCCCTGGCGCCGATCGGCGAGGCGCTGGCCAAGGCGGTCGCCACCCTGCAGGAGGCCGGCACCCACGTGCTGGGCCGCCTGGCGGCCAGCCCCAACGACGCCCTGGCGGCGGCAACCCCGTTCACCCAGATGTTCGGCATCGTCGCCGGCGGGTGGGTTCACGGGCGCTCGGCGTTGGCGGCACGCCGCGAGGACCCGGAAGGCCGGGAGGCGTTCCTGCAGGCCAAGATCGGCACCGCCCGCTTCTACGCCGCCCACGTCCTGCCGAAGGTGGCCGGCCTCCTGGGCGAGGTGACCGCCGGGGCGGAGACCGTCTTCGCCGTCCCGGTGGAGGCACTGGGGGGCTGAGCCTCGTCTCCTCCCCCGCCCCAGCGGGGGAGGTGGCCCGCCAGGGCCGGAGGGGGAAGCCAAACACGCCGACCCCAGGCGCGCCCTTCGCAGCCCTCCCCCCGACCCCCTCCCGCCGGGCCGGAACGGGAAGCAGCCCGCTTCTCCTCCCCCGCCCCAGCGGGGGAGGTGGCCCGCCAGGGCCGGAGGGGCAAGCCATCTTCTCCTCTCCCGCCCCAGCGGGGGAGGTGGCCCGCCAGGGCCGGAGGGGGAAGCCAAACACACCGACCTCCGCCGCGCCCTCCGCAGCCCTCCCCCCAACCCCCTCCCGCCAGGGCCGGAGGGGGAAGCCAAACACACCGACCTCCGCCGCGCCCTCCGCAGCCCTCCCCCCAACCCCCTCCCGCCAGGGCCGGAGGGGGGAGCCGGGCTCTTCTCCTCCCCCGCCCCAACGGGGGAGGTGGCCCGCCAGGGCCGGAGGGGGAAGCGAAGAGCGCGACCAGACCCCAGCCGCGCCCTTCGCAGCCCTCCCCCCGACCCCCTCCCGCTGGAGCGGGAGGGGGAGCCAGGCTCTCCTCCTCCCCCGCCCCAACGGGGGAGGCGGCCCGCCAGGGCCGGAGGCGGAAGCGAAGAGCGCGACCCAGCCCCCACGCGCGCCCTCAGCTTCCCTCCCCCCGACCCCCTCCCGCCGGAGCGGGAGGGGGAAGCCGGGCTCTTCTCCTCCCCCGCCCCAGCGGGGGAGGTGGCCCGCCAGGGCCGGAGCGGGAAGCCAAACACACCGACCTCCGCCGCGCCCTCCGCAGCCCTCCCCCCAACCCCCTCCCGCCGGAGCGGGAGGGGGAGGCCGGGCTCTTCTCCTCCCCCGCCCCAGCGGGGGAGGTGGCCCGCCAGGGCCGGAGGGGGAAGCACAACAAGCAGACCCCTCGCGCCCCCTACCCTGCATCTCTCATCTCCAGAGAGGACCCCGTGAAGCGCTACTCGCAGGCTCCCGACCTGACGATCGACCTGGACACCGACTACCGGGCCACCTTGCACACCAATCAGGGTGATATCACCCTGCGCCTCTTTCCGGCCGAGGCGCCCCTGGCGGTCAACTCGTTCCTCTTCCTCGCCGGCGAGGGCTTCTACGACGGGGTGATCTTCCACCGCGTCATCCCCGGATTCGTGATCCAGGGCGGCGACCCCACCGGCACGGGCCGGGGCGGCCCGGGCTACTCCTTCCGCGATGAACTGGAAGCCGACCGCCGCTACCGGCGGGGCACCCTGGCCATGGCCAACGCCGGGCCCAACACCAACGGCAGCCAGTTCTTCATCTGCCTGGGTGACCCCAAACTGCCCCACCAATACACGGTTTTCGGCGAGGTAGTCGACGGCATGGAGGCGGTGGATGCCATCGCCGCGATCCCCACAGATGCCCAGGACCGCCCCCGCACCGAGGCCGTCATCAGCAGGGTGAGCGTCACCGCCGCCTGAGCCGCAGGCCCCCCCGGCTCAGCCCCCGGCCGCCTGCAGACGGTAGAGCACCTCCGTCGCCGCCAACTGCGCCTGCCGGGCCAGGTCCTTGGCGTCGGCCAGCAGGCGCGCCGCCTCCTGCGGGCTGTGGAACCCGGTGCTGTTCTCCGACGAGACGAAGTCCCAGCGCAGTTGGGCCGCCCGGTGCAGGGCCCACGCCTCGGCCAGGTCCTCATCCCCCGCTCCGGCTTCCCGGGCGGCGACGATGGCGTCTATGGCGTCGAGCAGCGCCTCCTCGCTGCTGCGCAGCAAGGTGGCCGTCCGGCCCTGGATGAGGAGCACCCGGGCCTCCAGGTCCGCCTCCGGTATGTTGTGGCAGGTCTGGCAGGCCGTGTTCAGGTGGGTGAGCGGGCTGCGCAGCCAGTGGTCGGAGACCTTGATCCCGCCTTCCCGGATGAAGGGCATGTGGCAGTCGGCGCAGGAGACGCCCGACCGGGCGTGGATCCCGCTGCTGTAGAGCTCGTACTCGGGATGCTGGATCTTGATCATCGGGGCGCCCGACTCGGCGTGCACCCAGTCCCTGAACCCGTAGGCGTCGTAGTGGGCCTCGATGTCCTCCACCGCCAGTCCTCGGCTCCACGGGAAGGTGAGCACCTTGCCTTCGCCGAGGAAGTAGTACTCGACGTGGCACTGGGCGCACACCAGGGTTCGCATCTCCTGCCGGGAGGCCTGCGTCCAGTCGATGCCCCGCTCCTCCAGCGCCGCGACCAGAGCGGGCCGGGTCAGGCGCAAGGCCATGGTCTGCGGGTCGTGGCAATCGGCGCAGGTCGAACCGGTGTGGAGCCGGGGGGCCAGATCGTTGTAGGGGGTGCGGTTGAAGGCCTCCCAGCCCATCTCGGCGATCAAGGCGGGGGTCTCCCCGGCATGGCAGTTCACGCAGGCCCCCGGCTGGTTGACCGCCTTGACTCGCTCGGTCGTCGCCTGGTCGATCTGCGAGTAGTAGTGGCCCCGCTCCTCGTTGTGATCGATGCTGAAGGGGTTGCCCGCCCAGAGGCGCACCATGGCCGGGTACCGCTCCAGCTTGCTGTAGGGCGTGGAACCGCCGTAGGTGGTCTCGCCGTAGTCGAGCCGGGTCATCTGGAAGCGGTCGTACTGGTTGGGGAAGTTGCGCCCCCAGACCTCTGGGTCGATCTCGTCGGGAGCGATCTCGGCGAGCAGCAGCGGGTACTGCCGGGCCTCCTTCTGGCGGTTGCCGATGTTGACCAGCAGGGCCGTCACTCCCACGGTGACCAGGGCGGCCGCGACGAAGACCACCGCAAAGATGACCAGTGCCCGACGCGAAACCGTCTTCTCCATGGCGGGTGCCTCCCGGCTCTCTTGGTTGGGGTCAATCACGGGTGGGGTGCCCGACGCCGGCGTGGCAGGACACGCAGGCCAGGGCCTCGTCGGTGTGCGGACCGGTCATCTGCGAGATCAGCGTCCGGTGGCAGTCCTCGCAGTTGGCCTGCACCACCCGGGCGTTGAAGGGGGTGATCCTGATCGGCTCGTCGAAGTTGCCGAGGGTGAAGGCCACGCCGTGCCGGAGGCCGTTGAGCCCCTTGACGAGGAGCTTCTCGGGGAGCGTGTGCGGGGAGTGGCAGTCGTTGCAGACCGCCACCCGGCCGTGGCTGGAGCGCAACCAGGCCTCGTACTGGTCGCGCATCACGTGGCAGTTGACGCAGGCCTCGGGGGAATTCGAGAGATAGGAGGCGCCCCGGGCGTAGTGGACGGTGAAGGCGCTCAGGCCTACGAGGGCCCCGAGCAGGGCAGCCAGGCCCACCCCCCACCAGAACGGGGCGCGTCGCCCGCCCAGGATCGCCTTGCCCATCCCCTCGACTCCGTTGTCGAACCTGCGGGCACCGGCCTCCCGGGGCGAGCCCGCGCCCGGCGCATGGTACCGGGGAGGAGGCCCCGCCGCCCGCCGGAGGGCGGCCGGTGCCCGGGCTCGGCCCCTACCCCCGCTCCACCACCAGGGCGATGCCCTGGCCCACCCCGATGCACATGGCCGCCAGGCCGTAGCGGCCCCCGCGCCGCTTCAGTCGGTGAACCAGGGTGGTGAGGATCTTCGCCCCGGTGGCCCCCAGCGGGTGGCCCAGGGCGATGGCCCCCCCGTTCGCGTTCACCTTCGCCGGGTCGAGGCCGAGTTCCCGGATGCAGGCCACCGCCTGGGCGGCGAAGGCCTCATTCAGTTCGATCAGGTCCAGGTCGTCCACCCCAAGGCCGGCACGGTCGAGGGCCTTGTGCACCGCCGGGACCGGGCCCATCCCCATGACGTCGGGGTGCACCCCCGCCACCGCGGAGGCGACCACCCGGGCCAGGGGCTTCGCCCCGGTGCGCTCCACCCACCCCTCAGTGGCCAGCAGCAGCGCGGCGGCGCCGTCGTTCATGGACGAGGAGTTCCCCGCGGTGACGGTGCCCCCCTCCTTGAAGACGGGACGCAGCCTCGCCAGCGCCTCCAGGGAGGTGTCGGCCCGGGGGCCTTCGTCCTCCGACACCAGGGCCGTCGTCCGGCGCCCCGGGTCGGCCGGGGCCTCGATCGGCTCGATCTCGGCGGCGAAGTCGCCCCGCTCCACCGCGGCCACCGCCCGGAGATGGCTGTCGAGGGCGAAGGCATCCTGATCCTCCCGGGTGATCCCGCAGCGCTCGGCGACGACCTCGGCGGTCATCCCCAGGCTGATCGGCGGGTAGCGGCGCTCCATCGCGGGGTTGACCAGGCGCCAGCCCAGCACCGTGTCCACCATCTCCGGTTTGCCGACGGCGAACCCGGAAGCGGCCTTGAGCATCACGTAGGGGGCTCGCGTCATCGACTCCGAGCCGCCGGCCACCATCACTTCGCCCCAGCCGTCGCGCAGGGCCTGGGAAGCCGAGATCACCGCCTGCAGGCTGCTGCCGCACAGGCGGTTGTGGGTGGTGCCGGCCACCTCCACCGGCAATCCGGCGAGCAGGGCGGCCATGCGCCCCACGTTGCGGTTGTCCTCCCCCGCCTGGTTGGCCGCCCCCCAATGGACGTCCTCGATGGCCGCCGGGTCCACCCCGGTGCGGGCCACCAACCGCCCCAGGGCGTGCGCGGCGAGATCATCGGGACGCAGGTGGGCCAGGCGCCCACCGATCTTCCCGGTGGGGGTGCGGCAGGCGTCGACGATGAACACCGCGGGCACAGGGCACCTCCGTCGGGTTTCCGGAGCCCAGAACAGGCTGCCGTCACTCTACCGGCGGCAGCCCGGCCCCGGCCGGCCGAGGCGTGGTCGGCCCGCCGCCCGGCCTGGTGGGCTCCGAGGGAGCGGCACCTCCAGATTCCGACGGTCCCACCGGTAACGAGGCCGTGGGCCGCCGGCGAGTGGCAGCCGGTCAGGTTGAGATTGTGGCCGGCCCCCACTCGGCTGGCCGCCGCAGCAGCTTGCCATCGGCAGCGAGAACCACATCTGGAAGCTGGGCTTGGGCATGACGTGAGCGGCCGATGTCGCGTTTCCGTCCCACTGCTGCGATTAGGTCATCGCTCCTGCGTCCGCGTGGAGGAAGCACCACCAGCACCTTGTCGGGGAAGGTCGCGGCGACATACCGGACGGCAGGGATGAGGTCGGCATCGGCGCACATGAGCCATGCCGTGTCAAAGGCATCCGCGTGAGCGTCGGCAGTGAGCTGCACCGCGATGGCAACATCTGTCATCTTCTCCTGAGGGCGCTGTCGGGTGTGACCACAAGCCTCGCAACGCCACGGCCGCATCTTGAACTTGCCGGCAGGTATGACATTCACCCCCCCATGCGCCTCCAGGGCCGCCAGGTACTGCTGCTGGCGCTCTGTTGACTCCGGTGACTGCTTGCGACCGAGGGCTGTGAAGTAGTTGACGGCCACCAGAGTCTGCTCGGAGCGCAACTCCCGCTCGAAGAGCCGGCGGTAGTCGAGCCAAAGGTACCTCCGCCACTGCTTGTCGCAGAGACCGTGATACACGTTGTAGCCATCTACATAGACGATCACTCGTTCCGACGCCGTTGAAGGATGCTCCACTCCCTGGTAGCGTACTGGTATCTACGCCCCCCGAACTGGGTTCGGGAAGGGTTATTACAGGGGTTCCCGAGCGCAAGCTTGGGGCCCCTGTAACGCGTTCGGGCACCCAGGTCGCCGATGTCCCAGACGGTCGACGGGTGGTCGGCGAGCCGTGCCGCCGGCAATCAAGATGGAATGCGGCCGGTCGGCCTGCGGTGAGGCATTCATCCCGGCGGGTAGCACCTGCCGGGCCTTCTCGACGGGGAAGCCCGAGCGGGCAGCCTCCGCCTTCAGGAGATCCTCCACCTTCGTGGTCAGTTGCCGAGACCCGCTCCGGATCGATACGGTCCGTCGGACCGGCCTTCTGTCCTGGTGGGCTCCGTGGGAGCGGCAGCCGGCCCAGACTTGCCGAGCCGTGGTCACCCCGCCGCCCGGCTTCGCGGCGCGGCACGCCGGACCTCCCCCCGCCTCCGCTAGGGTGACGGGGTCCGTCCCGAGGCGGCGCACGAGGAGCCCGGGTGAGCAAGGTCGTTTCCATGAGCGAGGCGGTCGGCCGCCTGGTGGCCGACGGCGACACCGTCGCCATCGAAGGGTTCACCCACCTCATCTGCCACGCCGCCGGGCACGAGATCATCCGCCGGGGACGGCGCAACCTCACCCTCTGCCGGCTCACCCCCGACATCGTGGCCGACCAGATGGTGGCCGCCGG
>Ga0194110_10008548_pt1 | contig 11621 bp, 9 predicted proteins | sample TA2Kig1200mmetaG_FD_146192 | JGI IMG/M metagenome (GOLD analysis project Ga0194110, IMG submission 146192) | Freshwater microbial communities from Lake Tanganyika, Tanzania - TA2015032 Kigoma Deep Cast 1200m | ecosystem: Environmental > Aquatic > Freshwater > Lake | place: Tanzania: Lake... | reverse complement strand
TGGACTGCTTAAGAGCGAAAAGGGTATTCACAGGCTGGTAAGAATTTCGCCGTTTGATTCTTCAAAGAGAAGGCACACCTCATTTGCTTCTGTGGATGTAATTCCACTTTTTGAAGAAGAGGTTGATGTAGAAATAAACAGGGAGGATTTAAGAATAGAGACTTTCAGGTCAAGCAGCGCAGGAGGCCAGCATGTAAATGTAACAGATTCTGCTGTCAGGATAACTCATATCCCTACAAACATTGTTGTATCCTGCCAGGATGAAAGATCCCAAATTTTAAACAGGCAAACTGCACTTCAGGTCTTAAAATCAAGATTATATGAACTTGAGCTTAAAAAGAAAGAGGAGGAACTGCAAAAAGTAAGGGGAGAAAAAAAAGATATCAGCTGGGGTAATCAGATAAGAAGTTATGTACTTGCCCCGTATCAGCTGATTAAGGATCACAGAACCGGCATTGAGGTAGGTAATGTACAGCCCGTTCTTGACGGAGATATAGATTTATTTATAAAAGGTTTCCTTGAAAAAAATTTACCCAGAGGTTAAACTTTTGAATTGATATGAATATGATTGAATTCAGAAACGTAACAAAAATTTATGCGGACAAGACATCTGCTCTAAAGAATATAAATCTTACAATAAAAAAAGGGGAGTTTGTATTTATTGTAGGCCCAAGCGGTTCGGGTAAATCAACCCTTATAAAGCTGCTTACAAGAGAGATTCCTGTAACGAATGGGGCAATTTATGTTGCCGGAAGAAATATATGTAATCTTAAAACTTCAAGAGTTCCCCAGCTAAGAAGAAATATAGGTTCAGTATTTCAGGACTTTAAACTTCTGCCAAATAAGACTGTATTTGAAAATATTGCCTTTGCACTCGAGGTAATTGGCAGGCCTTCCTATGTTATAAAATTGCAGGTACCTCAGGTTTTAAAACTTGTGGGACTTGAGCATAAAATGAATTCATATCCACACCAGATATCTGCAGGCGAGCAGCAGAGGGTTTCAATAGCAAGAGCATTCGTTAACAGGCCGCCAATTCTGCTTGCAGACGAGCCTACGGGTAACCTTGATCCTGTGACATCAGAGGGAATTATGAAGCTGCTCTCCAGGATTAATTTAATAGGAACCACAGTTGCCATGGCAACACATGATAAGAACATTGTTAATTCAATGCGGAGAAGGGTAGTGGAGCTTGAAGAGGGCGAGCTTATAAGGGATCAAAAGAGAGGAGTTTACGGTATTTAATGTTCAGGCCCAGATATTTTTTTGGAGAAACCTTTACGGGTATGCGGCGGAATTTTTTGATGTTTTTCACTGCTATTACAACGGTTGCAATTACATTATTTATTGTGGGATTTTTTCTTATAGTTATATATGATATTCAGGGTATATTAACATCAATAAAAAGTCAGGTAGAGGTCGCAGTCTATTTAAAAGATAATATAACTGATGAATTAAAAACCTATCTTGAAAATGAAATTAAGGGTTGGGATGAAGTTGCAGAAATAACCTTTGTTTCCAAGGAGCAGGCACTTGAGAAGTTCAGGAAAGAAAATGAAGGCAGTGAAATATTAAAAGAGATCCAGGGAAATCCGCTTCCTGCATCATTTGAGCTTGAGCTTAAAAGTCCTGAGAAAGTTGAACAGATAGCATTAAGGTTTTTAGATAAGGATGGGAATTTTATAGAAGGTGTTGACGAGGTAATTTATGGTCAGAACTATGTTCAGAAATTATTTCAGATTACAGCAATTACGGGCTCAATAGCCTTTTTGATAATAATAATGCTCCTTCTTGCAACTGTTGTATTAATTTTTAACACTATCAGGCTTTCAATCCATGCAAGAAGAAAAGAAATAGAAGTTATGAAGCTTGTAGGAGCAACTAACTGGTTTGTTAGAATCCCATTTATTTTTGAGGGTTTTTTTGAGGGTTTTATAGGCAGTATAATCTCAGTAATTCTTTTGTATTTCATGGCAAATTACTTACTAATAAGAGGTGAGAAGGCAATAGTTGATACAATGCACATCAAAGAACTTGCAATCTTAGGAAGTAACAATGTCATAATCTATATTTATGCTGGATTAATAATCCTGGGAGGACTTATTGGAATTTTTAGCAGCAGTTTTGCATTAAAGCGTTATATAAGAGTATAGATTTTAATGTTTGCTTTTTTATCTAAGATTTCTTAAATTTTAAAAAGATCTTAGATTTTTTTATTTTATAGTTAGATGGATTTATTATAGACTGATGAAAAACAATAAAATAATATTTCTTAAAATATTTACATTTTTTCTTATATTTATAATTTCCACTGGTTCTATAATTTTTATCCCAGGAATAAACCTTGTAGCACAATCCCTTGAAGATGAGCTTGAGCAGGTTAAAAAAGAAAGAGAGGAAATAAATAAAAAAATTGAAGAGGTCAGGAAAGAAGAACAGGGCTATATAAAGCAGGTCAATGAAGTTGAATCCCAGCTTGTATCTTCTCTTGGAGAGCTTAATGAATTAAATGACAAGCTTGCTGAGGCAAAAAGCTATATAGATAAAATCACAATAGATCTTGTTTTGAAGGAACAGGAGCTTAAAAAGATTGAAGATGAACTTTCAGAAAAAGTTAAAATTTTAAACAGAAGAGTTGCATCAATCTATAAAAATGGAAATGAAAATATACTCGAGATTCTTTTAAAAGCAGAAGATTTTATAGAGTTTATATCAAGGCTTAAGCTTATGAATTTACTTGCACACCAGGATGCAGAAATTATTAAGGAAATAAAGGATAAGAGAGCTGCAAACTTGAATATTAAAAAAGGAATCCTTGACTTAAGGGAGATGCAAAGGGACAGAAAGGAAGAGATTGCAAGGCTTGTTTCCCAGGCAGAGAAAAAGCAGCGTGAGATAGAAGATATATATAATGAAAAGTCAAGCCTCCTTTCAAAAACCAGAGCCAATAAGAATGACCTGCTGACTATGGAAAAGGATTTTGAGATCAAGGAAGCTGAGATAACAAGAATACTTGAAAGTTATAAGTATGGCAATGCACCAGGTGATAAATTTATGTGGCCTGTTGCAGGCCGTATAAAATCAGGCTTTGGATACAGAATACATCCGATTTTTGGATACAGGAGATTTCATTCAGGTATAGATCTTGTTGCCCCCAACGGTACACTTGTTAAGGCAGGCGATGGCGGCGAAGTTATACAGGCGGGTTATGACCATGGTTATGGGTATTCTGTTGTAATTTATCATGGAGGAGGTTTTGCAACCTGGTACGGGCACCTGTCAAGAATTCTGGTATCAGCAGGCCAGGTGGTTGGCAGGGGCCAGGTTATTGGGCTTGTGGGAGCTACAGGGTGGGCAACCGGATCACATCTGCATTTTGAGGTAAGGATTAACGGGGCAGCCCAGAATCCACTGGAGTGGTTACAGTAAAAGCAGGTAAGTTTAAGTTAAAATAAAAAGTAAATTATACAGGCAGAAAATAATATAATAAGTATAATGTAATCAGTAATGGTGTTATCGGTAATAGTATTAATTATCTGTAAGTTTATTGCCAGTATTGATTATTGAAATTTTTAAAAAAGATTTACCAGGACCTGATGGCTTGATTAAAAAAAGGAAAATGATTTTCAGATGAAAAGAAAAATTGTAATTGCTGCAGTTTCTTTATTTATCGCTGTAATTATATTTGCCGGCGGATTTCTTTCCGGTTATATTTTTACTGATGTGGGAAGTTTTTTTTCCAGTATTATTCCAGGCAACAATAAGTCGGCAGTAGAAAACGGGGAAACAGCTGTTAAAAACAGCAGTGAAAAAGATTTAGGTATTTTAGCTTTATCTGAAACAATAGATTTTGTTTTGGCAAATGCCATAAATAAGAAAACCAGGCAGGAACTCATTAAAGCAGCAATTGAGGGTATCCTGTCAGACCTCCAGGATAAGTATGCTGATTATTTTCCCAGGGAAGAATACGAAAAAATAATAGAGTCATTCAGTGGAACCATGAGTGGAATTGGCATAGTTATTACTGCAGATGATAAAGGACAGGTAGTTATCATTAAAACAATAGAGGGTACCCCGGCTTTTAAAAAAGGTCTTAAAGAAGGGGATATTATAGTTGCTGTAAATGGTACAGATATAAAAGGTTTTGCTCTTGACCAGGTTGTTGCGATGATAAAGGGTAAGGAAGGGACAGCTGTAGAAATTAGAGTATTCAGGCCTTCTGAAAATAAAAATATTGATTTTAAGATTACAAGGCAGAGATTTTATATACCAAATTATTTTGTTGATATAATTGATGATGGAATTGTTTATGTTCAATATATTGATTTTCAGGAAAAGGGTGCAGAAAAATTAAATGAAGAATTAAAAAAAGTGGTGAATATCGAATCAAAAGGTATAATCCTTGATTTGAGAAATAACCTGGGCGGCATTTTAAATGATGCAGTTGCTTTCTGTGATTTATTTTTAGATGGCGGTGTTATTGTAACGGTAAGGGGCAGGTCAGATAACCAGGAGAGTTTTGAGGAGTTTGATGCAAAACCTGGTGGCTATACTGAAATTCCAATAGTTGTTTTGATAAATGGTTATTCTGCAAGTGCAGCGGAACTTGCAGCAGGAGCCTTAAAAGATGACGGCAGGGCTATTCTTGTTGGTGAAAAAAGTTTTGGAAAGGGAACAGTCCAGATACTGAATAATTTATCAGATGGTTCGGGAATAAAATATACGACAGCAAAGTATTATTTGCCTTCAGGAGTTACAATAGATGGAGTTGGCATAGAGCCAGATATTACTGTAACGCTTACACCTGAAGATACTGAAGATCTGCAGCTAAACAGGGCAGTTGAAGAAATAAAAAAAATGATGGGAGATTAATCTAAAATAAAAAAAGAAGAAAACAAAACTGTAATCGCCCAGAACAAAAAAGCTTTCAGGAATTTTTTTATTCTTGACAGATATGAAGCAGGAATTGTACTTGCAGGAAGTGAGGTCAAATCCATTCGTGAGCACAGGGTTAACCTGAAAGATAGTTATGCCAGATTAAAAAATAGTGAAATTTTTCTTTATAACACGCATATATCACCATACAATAAGAGCAGGATCGAGGATATAAATCCTACAAGAGTAAGAAAGCTACTTCTTCATAGAAAAGAAATTGATAGGCTGTCAGGAAAGTTAAGTGATAAAAGTTTAACGCTTGTTCCTTTGAGTGTTTACATAATGGGAAGTTTTGTAAAGATTGAACTTGCTCTGGCGAAAGGTAAATTAAAAGGTGACAAGAGGAAGGATATACAGGAGCGGGAATCACAACTTGAAGTGAAGCGGGCTTTAAAGGCAAGACTTAAAGGTAAGGGTAAGCATATTAAGTAAAATATTATTTTTATTCCAGATACGTTTAAACCTCTGACATCTGTGATTCTGCTATTATTTATCCAAACAGTGTATCAATCTTATTATAAAAACATTTTAGTAATCTTAGTTTAATTCTTTTTACTTCAGATAATTTACTTCTGAAATTTAAATATAATAAGACATCCAAAAAGAAGTTGTATTGATTAAAATAACTCAGTTTCAAGCAATTGATTATTTTAGTCTGCCGTTAAACCACCAGACTTCAGTCTGGTGATGAATAGGCTTATGCTGTTTTACAGAAAGGAGAATAAGCCCACGACTTCAGTCGGGGGAGTTTCACTTAGCATCTCCATTTTCGTGATAACAATTAAAATAAAACTTTAATGGTTAAGGATGATTATTTCAAAAACACGCAATATTTTCCCCGGCGAGTAAAAGCTTGCTCTGTTTCAGACTTCGCTCCCCTCCTGAAGGAGGAACCATGCCAGCTTAAGTCTTCAAAAGGTTTTCTCAATAACCATCCTTAACCTAATAATTTTGTTTTTATCACGAAAATGGTGATGCTTTCATTATTTTAAATAAATTTTTTCAGTTTGGTCCGGTTGTGTTATGAAAAAAATACCCGAGAGCATATTTTATTTTTTTTAATTAGTAGTATAATATAAACGCTTTAAGAACCTATTGCATATTATGGGGGCGATAGGTTTCGACGGGAATAGGTTGAGCTTGGATTGCAGGCCAAGTACCAGAGCTTGTAAAAACTGGGTTAAACATAAACGCTAACAATTCAGAGTTAGCCCTAGCAGCCTAATAAACTAAGCTGCTACGTCTGTTAAGAAGTTTCCTGCACTTTTTAGCGGGCGTCGTTTAGCAGGATACCTTATAATGGTTTGTCTGCAGCCATTATTGGGGAAAATGATACAGACTAGCTTAATTCAACCCTGTCTATCTGGTTGGGGTAAGCAAAACTTGAAGATGGAATAAGCTTGTAGAAGTCCTTGTGGCAATATTTTCGGACGCGGGTTCAATTCCCGCCGCCTCCACCAAATCATTCACATATTACATTTTTAATTGTTTACAGGATTATTAATTTTAACTCATTATATTGCTAAATAAATAAGTTTTTTAAGAAAGCATCCCCATTTTCGTGATATCAATTAAATTAAAAATTTAAGGGTTAAGGATGAGTTATTTCAAAAACACGCAAGCTTTTCCCCAGCGAGTAAAAGCTTGCTCTGTTTCAGACTTCGCTCCCCTCCTGAAGGAGGAACCATGCCCGCTTAAGTCTTCAAAAGGTTTTCTCAATAACCATCCTTAACCCAATAACTTTATTTTTATCACGAAAATGGGGATGCTAACATTTTTTAATGTTTTATTGAATTAAAAAATTGTAATATCTATAATTGATGCATGGATAATACATCTATAAAAAATAACCAAAAAAATAACCACTTTCTTTTTTATTCTGCAACAATAACAATAAATACTATTTTCGGGCTTCAGATACTGAATTCTTATGTTTCTCTTCTTAATAATTTCTTAAGGGAGCGTCCCAATATCAGCCTGATACAGGTTGGCATATATGCAATTGTGACTTTTATGCTTGTGTTTTTAGCTGGAATATTATTTATGATTTTTACAAAAAAGGCTTTAATTTTGTTATTTGCTGCAGGTTTATGTGCGGTAAGATTAATCATCCAGGTAAATTCCTGGGCACCCTTGAGTTTAGCAGCATCAGCGCTTGGAACTGTTTTATGGATGGTAAGCATTGTTTTTTTTATATCACTGGTCCAGGAAAAAAAGATAAGCTTATTTTACGAATTTTTCCCTGCTCTGTTTTTAGGGTTTGCTGCAACGACTGGAATTTATGGAATGTTTGGAACATGGGATTTAATCTGGCAGGATAATGCAGCTTCTTACTTTTTAGTTTTTTCTTTTGCTGCTGCTTATTTGTGGCTTACAGTTAAAATATCTCCTGATTTTGGAAAAAGCAGGCAGTATTTTGATGGGGGCATGAATGTTTTTTACACTCTTATTGTTTTCATGCCTTTTGTTTTCCTGCAGCTTTACAGATTCCAGAATATTGCAGCATTAAGTGCTGTTCTTGGATTTAATACCCTTACCGGTTTTGCAGTAATTGCTGCAACAAACATTTTAACATTCAGTATAATATATCTGTTTGTATTGAAACTTGAAGGGAGTAAAAATGTATCATCCTGGCTGCAAAATCTACTGACGGCAGCAGCCTTCCTGATGGCAGTGCTTTCATTCTGGCCTGAAGCTAAAGGAGGGAAAGGCAGTTTTTATATAAGCCAGGTAGTAATTGGAAACATATCCTCCTGGTGGCTTTTTTTTGTAGTAATTAAAAGCGCAGCTTTAAAACATGGGGTGAGGGCTGGTGAGTTTAACAGTACGGAATTAAGCAGTACAAAATTTGACAGCACAGAATTCAGTCGCACACGAGAGGCAAACAGGTCAGCGTCATGGAAAAATATCTCTGCTTTTGGTATAAGCGGTATTCTATTTTTTATTTTTGCTTTCATTTATTATGGCAGTTATGATATGAAACTTCCTTTTGAGAACTGGATGATACCTCTTATTACAGCAGTACTTCTCGGTGTCTGCGCCCAAACCGCGGCATCTTTGGAATCCATGTTTTTCCGAAAAGGAAAAGAAAAAGAAGAAGAAAAAGAAGAAGTAGAAATAGAAAAAGGACAACAAGAAGAAGGAGGAGGAGAAGAAGAAAAAGGAGAAAAAACAGAGCCATCCCTGAAAGTATATAAGAAAGTATATGAAGTTGAACTAACAGGTATAAAAAAAATAAAACTGATGCCATTTTATTTTCTTCTTCTTACCCTGATTTTTCCACTTATATTTTACCTGCCTGTAAAGAATAATCCTGAAATTAGTGTCAGAAGAGATTCTATAAGGATAATGGATTATAATATCCACCAGGGTTTTAATATATATGGTTATCTTGACCTTGAAGGTATTGCAAGGGTAATTGAAGGCAGCGGTGCAGATATTGCAGCTCTTCAGGAAGTTTCAAGAGGATGGGTAGTTAATGGTTCCGCAGATACTTATGAATGGCTTGCTGAAAGACTTGGTATGAAATACAGACTTTTTATGCCTGCATCTGACCAGGTATGGGGAAATGCAATTTTGAGCAAATATCCGCTAAAGCTTTTAGAAAGTGGTTTTCTGCCGAGGCTTGATGCCCCGCTTAGAAGGAGTTTTCTTCTTGCAGAAGTTGAACTGGTAAATAACAGCGGTGTCGAAAAGAATATAAACATATTATGTACACACATACACCATGTAAAGGGTGAGGGTTTCATAAGGGAGGAGCATGTAAAAACAATTCTGGATGCCTGGGGTGGTCTTGAAAGGACAGCTATTATGGGTGATTTTAATGCCCGATCCCATGAACCTGAAATATTGATGATGCATGATGCAGGACTTATTGATTCCCAGGCAGCACTTGGAAAGGAAGACAGGTTAACATGGATACATTATGAACCATTTGAAAGGATTGATTATATCTGGGCAACTCCTGATATAAAGATTTTAAATTTATTTGTTCCATACAGCACTGCTTCAGACCACCTGCCTGTTGTAGTTGATATTAATTAAAAAAATTGATATTAAGTAAAATATTTTTTTATAATTAAAGTATATAATTATAGTAATAAATACTGATGTGATAAATATTAATAATAATATTAAATGCCTCAGGCGGTAAATATCACGTTTATATATCACGGTTACTTATTAATAGCCATAGTTTTGCAAATCATCGGGTTTATTAATATTATATTTTGATAAAAACAATTTAATTGAAACATTCCATTTTTTTTGAAAAATATCTTAAAATTTAAAAAGGAAAAGTTTTGGATAAAAGACCTATAGGAATTTTTGATTCCGGTGTTGGCGGACTTACAGTATTGCGGGAGATTATAAGAGCAGCTCCAGATGAAGATACAATCTATTTTGGTGATACAGCAAGGGTACCATATGGACCGCGAGACCTTGCAGAAGTAAAAAGATTTGCCTTTAAAATTACTGAATTTTTGATAAGCCAGAGTGTTAAGATGATTGTTGTTGCCTGCAATACTTCAACTGCTGCTGCGCTTGACGACCTTAAGGAAAAATTCAGCCTTCCCATAATCGGTGTAATAGAACCGGGCGTAAGAACTGCGGTCAAGCAAACTAAAAATAAAAAAATTGGTGTAATTGCCACAAAAGGAACTGTTGAAAGCAATGCATATAAAATTGCAGTTAATAAGATGAATTCTTCAATGGAAGTATTTCAGACTGCAGCACCTCTGCTTGTTGAATATATTGAACGGGGAACTTTAAACGGTAAGAGCCTGCACGATATAATATGCGACTATATTGAACCTTTAAATGACTGCAAAATTGATGTCCTTATTCTTGGATGTACACACTTTCCGCTAATAGAGAATGATATTAAATCCTGCTGCAGGACAGGCACTTCAGTTATAAGCTCGGCTGTTGAAACAGCACTGGATGTAAAAAAAATTTTAACCGAGAAAAATATTGAAGCCGCAAGGAGAATTGAAACGAAAAGGATATTTTACGAAACAGGCAGGGAAAGCAGGTTTCTTGAAGTTGGAAAAAGATTTTTAGGCACAGGAATAGATAAGGTAAAAAATATTACCATTATAGTGTAAATTTATATTATCATTTGAAAGTAATAAAAATTCAGCAGCTAAATTTATTTTACTAGAATAACAATATTGTTAAAAAATTATTTTTTAGTTTTATTTTTGATAGATAAAGTGAGGTTTTAAAATGCCAGATTCAAGGGTTGATGGAAGAAAAAATGATGAAATAAGAGATATAAAAATCACGAGGAAATATATTTCTCATGCTGACGGTTCTGTTTTTATTGAAATGGGAAATACAAGGATCATATGTACTGCCACAGTGGAGGAAAAAGTGCCTCCTTTTTTAAAAGGCAGGGGAACTGGATGGGTAACAGCGGAGTATGACATGATACCCATGTCTTCCCCAACAAGAATTATACGTTCCCAGGTTGCTGGAAGAATCAATGGAAGGACTCATGAGATACAGAGATTAATAGGCAGATCACTTAGATGTTCAATTGATATGGCAAAGCTGGGGGAAAGGACAGTATGGATTGACTGCGATGTTATTGAAGCTGATGGGGGGACACGGACTGCAGCTATAACTGGAAGTTTTATAGCTCTTTTTGACTGCCTTCAATCAATTGTAAGCCGGGGCATAATAGAGGAAATGCCAATAACTGATTTTATTGCAGCAGTTAGTATTGGAATTGTAAATGAAAAAATTCTTGTAGATTTATGTTTTGCAGAAGACTCCCTGGCATCAGTAGATATGAATGTGGTTATGAATTCAAGCGGCAAGTTTATAGAGATTCAATCAACTGCTGAGAGCTGCCCTTTTTTGCGTGATGAGTTTAACACAATGCTGGACAAAGCTGCAAAGGCAATAAATACTATAATGGAATATCAAAAGAAGATTCTTCTGGAAAAGAAAGTATAAAGTGTTTAAAGAAAAAAAGATTCCAGTTGTTATTGCAACAAAAAACAATGGAAAGATAAGGGAGATAAAAGGTTTTTTTAATGATATCAAGAAAATAAAATTGCTTACTTTTGCTGATTTTAAAGATTTTCCTGATGTCACTGAAGGAAGCAATAGTTTTTTTGAAAATGCCATAATAAAGGCAGAAGAAATTTCTAAATTTACAGGAAAAATTACGCTTGCAGAAGATTCAGGGCTGGAGGTTGATGCGCTTGGTGGAAAACCAGGGGTTAATTCATCAATATATGCAGGAAAAAGTGCAACTGATAAAGATAACAGAATAAAACTGCTTGATAAGCTTTCAGGATTTTCATCCCTTAAAGATAGAACTGCAAGATTTATCTGTCATATGATTGTATGGCACCCAAAACTCGGGATGGTTGGTAAATCGACAGGAGTATGTGAGGGTAAAATTGGATTTAAAGAAGCCGGTATCAATGGATTTGGTTATGATTGTATTTTTATACCGGAAGGTTACAATAAAACGATGGCACAGCTCTCCGGAAGAGAAAAAAACAGTATAAGCCACAGGGGAAAAGCGCTAAGGGGTTTGCATGACTGCCTGGCAGGATTGTCTGCAGAAATTCTTAAACTATAATATAGTCAGTTGAAGCTGGTCATTAATAAATACCATAAGCATTTATGCCATTATAGACAATTCCTATTATAGACAATGCCCGGAAGCA
>Ga0194110_10008547_pt1 | contig 11622 bp, 12 predicted proteins | sample TA2Kig1200mmetaG_FD_146192 | JGI IMG/M metagenome (GOLD analysis project Ga0194110, IMG submission 146192) | Freshwater microbial communities from Lake Tanganyika, Tanzania - TA2015032 Kigoma Deep Cast 1200m | ecosystem: Environmental > Aquatic > Freshwater > Lake | place: Tanzania: Lake... | reverse complement strand
TCGGGATTCGCCCCCTCCGCTCCCCGTCGCGCCCGCCCCTCTCCTGAGCCCCGCACCGCCGCGACCCTCCGAACTCCTGAACTCTGTCCGCCGCGCCTCCCGAGCGGGACGGAGCAACGGCAGAACGGCCGGGCACACGGGGCGGCCTGCCGCTCACCGCTCGCAGAACTCAGGAGTTGGGCGACCGCCGCCGCCCGCGCGCACACGCGGCGCAGGAGTCCGGCGACACACGCCCGCCCGCGCGCACACGCGGCGCAGGAGTCCGGCGACACACGCCCGCTCGCGCGCGGCCGCACGCGGGACTCAGGAGTTCGGCGAGACGCGCGAGCGAGACCGGGCTCAGGCGGGGGCGACCGCCGCGGCGGCGGCCCGGGCCGCACCGGGCAGAGCCTCGAGCACGCGCGCGAGCGCGACGTCGTCGTGCGCCGCGGTGAGGAACCACGCCTCGAAGACGCTCGGCGGAAGCGAGACGCCGGCGTCCAGCATCGCGTGGAAGAACGATGCGTAGCGCCACGACTCCTGGGTGAGCGCCATCGCGTAGTCGCGCGGCACCTCGGGCAGGAAGGCGACGCCGAACAGCGACCCGGCGTGCGGGACGGCGTGCACGACGCCCTCCGCGCTCAACGCCGCGCCGAGCGCGTGCGACACCTGCGCGGCCGCGGCGTCGACGGCCGCGTACACCTCCGGCGTCGCCAGCCGGAGCGTGGCGAGACCCGCCGCGACCGAGAGCGGGTTCCCGGACAGGGTGCCCGCCTGGTACACCGGGCCCAGCGGAGCGAGCTGGTCCATCACGTCGGCACGGCCGCCCAGGGCGGCCAGCGGCATCCCTCCGCCGACGACCTTGCCGAACGTCAGGATGTCGGGCAGGTACGTCTCGCCGTGGCTGGCCTGCAGACCCCAGAAGCCGGCGGGGTGGACGCGGAAGCCGGTGAGCACCTCGTCCATGATGAGCAGCGCGCCGTGGCTGTGCGCGATGTCCGCCAGGGCGGCGTTGAACCCGGGCAGCGGCGGCACGACGCCCATGTTCGCGGCGGCCGCCTCGACGATGACCGCGGCGATGTTCTCACCGTGGACGGCGAACGCCTCGCGCACCGCGTCCAGGTCGTTGTACGGCAGGACGAGGGTCTGCGCGGCGATCGGTGCGGGGACGCCCGCCGATCCGGGCAGCGCCAACGTCGCGACACCCGAGCCCGCGGCCGCGAGCAGCCCGTCCGAGTGGCCGTGGTAGTGCCCGGCGAACTTGATGAGCAGGTCGCGACCGGTCGCGCCGCGGGCCAGGCGGATGGCCGTCATCGTCGCCTCGGTGCCGGTGGAGACCAGACGGACCTTCTCGACGGGCTTCAGATCGCCGACCTGCACGCGATGCGCGATCAGATCGGCGAGCTCGACCTCGGCGCCGGTCGGCGCCCCGAAGGACAGACCACGGGATGCCGCCGACTGCACGGCCCCGACCACCTCGGGGTGCGCGTGTCCGAGCAGGGCCGGTCCCCACGACGCGACGAGGTCGACGTACTCGCGTCCGGCGGCGTCGGTGATGCGCGGACCCGCCGCCGACTGCACGAAGCGCGGAGTGCCGCCCACCGAGCCGTACGCCCGCACGGGCGAGTTCACACCGCCGGGGATGACGTCCTTGGCACGGGCGAACCACTGGTCGTTGAGGTCGGTCATGGCATCCATTCTTCCGGGCAGGACGACGCGCGGGGTCGGACGCGGCACGCCCCCTCGCTCGAACGGGTCAGAGCTCTTCGCGGAGCCAGCGGGCGGCCTCGAGGGCCCAGTAGGTGAGGATCGCGTCGGCGCCGGCGCGGCGGATGCCGAGCAGGCTCTCGAGGATCGCGCCGCGGCGGTCGATCCACCCGTGGGCGGCCGCGGCCTCCACCATCGCGTACTCTCCCGAGACCTGGTAGGCCCAGACCGGGACGTCGACGGACGCCTTCACCTCGGCGAGGACGTCGAGGTAGGGCAGCGCCGGCTTGACCATGACGACGTCGGCGCCCTCCTCGACGTCGAGCAGCGCCTCGCGCACCCCCTCGCGCCCGTTGCCGGGGTCGAGCTGGTACGACCGGCGGTCGCCCTTCAGCTGGGAGTCGACGGCCTCGCGGAACGGACCGTAGAACGCTCCGGCGTACTTCGCCGAGTAGGCCAGGAGCAGGGTGTCGGTGAAGCCCTCGGCATCCAGGGCGTCCCGGACGGCGGCGACCTGGCCGTCCATCATCCCGGACAGGCCCAGCATCGCCGAACCGGCCCGCGCCTGCGCCAGGCCCATCGCGGTGTAGCGCTCGAGGGTCGCGTCGTTGTCGACCGCCCCGTCGGACTGCAGCACGCCGCAGTGCCCGTGGTCGGTGAACTCGTCGAGGCAGAGATCGGTCTGCACCACGACGGCGTCGCCCACCTCGGCGATGACGGCCGCGGTGGCGAGGTTCAGGATGCCGTTCGGGTCGTCGGCCCCGGAGCCGACGGCGTCCCGGTGCTCGGGCACGCCGAACAGCATGACCCCGCCGATGCGGGCCTCGGCGGCCTCGGCGACGACGCGGCGCAGGGAGTCCACGGAGTGCTGCACCACGCCGGGCATGGAGCCGATGGGGCTCGGCTCCGAGATGCCCTCGCGGACGAACAGCGGGAGCACCAGCTGCGACGGCACGAGGTGGGTCTCGCGGGCGACGCGGCGGATGGCGGGGGTGCGCCGGAGACGGCGCGGACGGTGCTGGGGGAAGCTCATCTGTCGTTCTCGTCGGTGGGGAGGGGGAAGCGGGCCACGGCCTCGATCAGCGACTCGACCGTCTGCCGCTCGGCGACCACGTCGACAGTCAGCCCGGCCCGTTTGGCGTCCTTGGCCGTCCGCGGGCCGATCGCCGCCACGACGGTGGTGGAGGGGATCTCGGCGAACTGCGCCACGACCTGTTCCGCCACCGAGCCGCTCGTCACGAGGATCGCGTTGATCCGCCCCGACCCGACGTCGCCGGCGATCTTCTCCGTCACGGGCACGCCGACGGTGCGATAGGCGACGACGCTGCGCACGTGGTGCCCCGCCTCGATGAGCAGCCGTGTCAGCACGGGCTTGGCGATCTCGCTGCGCAGGGTGAGCACGTTCTTCGGCTCGGTCTCGAGCGCGATCATCTGCTCGGCCATGCCCTGCGCCGAGTTGTCGCGCTCGGGGACGAGGTCCACGCGGTAGCCGACCGCCTGCATCGCAGCGGCGGTCGTCTCGCCCACGGCGGCGACCTTCGTCGTCGCCGGGATGACCGCGCGGTAGGCGTAGAGGACGTCGACGGTGGTCGCGCTCGTGAGCGTCAGCCAGTCGAAGGCGCCGTCGGCGAGGTCCGCGAGGGCCTGGTCGAGCGTGGCCTGGTCGTTCGTGGGGGCGAAGTTGATGAGCGGCGCGATCACCGGGACGGCGCCGCGCTGGCGCAGGCTGGCCGCGACCCCGTCGCCCCAGGGGCCGCCGCGCGGCACGAGGACGCGCCGGCCGGCGAGCGGCTTGGGCACGCTCCCCGTGGAGGTGGTCGGCGTCTGCCGATGGCCTTCGTTCATGTGGTCGACTCTCGTGGTACCAGGTCGGCCGCCCCACGTTCGAGCAACCGACGTGCGGCTTCTTGGCCCGCACGCGTCGCACGCGCGATGGGTCCCCCGTCGTCGGCAGCATCTGCATCGTTGCCACTGCCCGGTCCCCGAGCATACCCCGGGTCCAGCGGCACGGTCCGATCGATGCCGATCCGGCGCGAACCGTCCAGGGCGTACACGACGGCCCGCAGGCGCAGGTCGCCGTCGACGAGGGCCGCATGCGTTCCGACGGGCGCGTGGCATCCGGCGTCCAGCTCCGACAGGACCGTCCGCTCCGCCGTGATGGCGATGCGCGTGCGGTCGTCGTCGAGCTGCGACAGGGCGTGGAGGATGTCGGGGGCGATGTCCGCGCGCGTCTCGACCGCGAGGGAGCCCTGTCCGGGCGCGGTCGGCCACTCGCCGAGGCCGAGGTGCTCCGCCTCGAGCCCGCCGAGGTCCCCGCCCAGGCGCGAGATCCCGGCGGCGGCCAGGATGACGGCATCCAGTTCCCCGTCCCGCACGCGGGCGAGTCGGGAGTCGACGTTGCCGCGGATGTCGCGCACCTCGAGCCGGGGGTTGTGCCGCAGCACTTGCGCGATGCGGCGAGGCGACCCGGTGCCGACCGTGGAGCCGGCCGGGAGCGACGACAGCGGGGTGCCGTCGCGGGTGACCACCACGTCGCGCGCGTCTTCGCGGGACGGAGTCGCCGCGATGACGAGGCCGTCGGGCTGCGCGGTCGGGAGGTCCTTCAAGGAGTGCACCAGGAAATCGCAGCGGTCCGCGGCGAGCGCCTCGCGCAGGCCGTTGGCGAAGACGCCCCGGCCGCCGAGCTGCGACAGGGACGCGCGGTTGACGTCGCCCTCCGACACGATCGGCACGAGGTCGACCTGGCGGCCGGACGCCTCGGCCACGGCGTCCGCCACCATCTGCGACTGCGCCATCGCCAGCGCGCTGCGCCGGGTGCCGAGACGCAGGGGCGCGGTCACTGGAGGATCTCGGGGATCTCGTCGAGCGTGACCAGGCGGCCCGTGTAGAAGGGCACCTCCTCGCGCACGTGGCGACGGGCCTCGGTGTACCGCAGGTCGCGCATCATGTCGACGAGGTCGGTGAGCACGTCGGCCTCCATCGGGAGGAGCCACTCGTAGTCGCCGAGGGCGAACGACGCGACGGTGTTGGCGATGACGCCCTTGTAGACGGAGCCCTTCTTGCCGTGCTCGATGAGCATCTCGCGGCGCTCGGCCTCGGGCAGGAGGTACCACTCGTAGCTGCGCACGAAGGGGTACAGGCACAGCCACTGCTGCGCCTCGATGCCGCGGAGGAAGCCCGGGACGTGCGAGCGGTTGAACTCGGCGTCGCGGTGGACGCCCATGGCGTTCCACGTGGGGAGGAGGTTCTTGAGGAGGTCGGTGCGGCGCAGGCGGCGGAGGTCGCGCTGCAGCGCCTGGGGGTCCTCGCCGTGCATCCACACCATGAGGTCAGCGTCGGCGCGCAGCCCGCTGACGTCGTAGAACCCGCGGACGGTCACGCCGTCGGCCTCGACGAGCGCCGTGATGTCGGCGAGCTCGGTGGCGTCGGTGGCGGTGACGGGGTTCTCGGGGTCGCGGCGGAACACCGCCCACAGCGTGTAGACGGAAGAGGAGTCGTGGGACATGCCCCTAGTCTCGTCCGGCGCGCGCGCCGGTCCAAACCGGTTGACTCATCGGCGAACCACCCCTCGGGATCCGGATGCCGCTGAACGCCGTTCCCGCCGCGAAACGCGGTGCGCGGGCGTCCGTCCGGGGCGTCGGCACCTGCGGACGCGACGACGCCCGGCCCCGCACGGGGACCGGGCGTCGGACGCGATCAGCGCGTGTACGCGCGGACGATGCCCCAGACGGCGAGGCCGACGGTCGCGGCGATGCCGGCCACGGCGGCCGCGGCCCCGGACGGGTTGGACCGCGCGAAGTGCCGCGCCCGCTCGACGCCGCGGTCCAGCGCGTCGCTTGCGCGGCGCGGCACATTGGCCTTGACCTCGATGGCCGCCAACGCGGCCTTGAGCTCCGCGCGGGCATGCTCGACCGGGTCGCTGATGCCGAGCGGCACCGCGGTCTTCGGCACCGGGACGGGACGGTCAATACTCATCGCGGGCCTCCTTGATGATGCGGACGTCTTCGGAGATCGCCTTGCCGGGGTTCTCGCGGGACGACAGGCGCTTGAAGCGCAGGATGCCGAGGAGCGCCAGGACCGCGGTGATAAGGATCATGACACCGAAGACGACGAGCGCCGACAGCCAGACCGGCCACCACGACGACAGCCCCGCGATGACGAAGGCGAAGAACACCGGGACGGCCCAGAAGACGACGATGAGCGCCCCCACGAACCAGCCGGCGCCGATCCCGGCGTCCTTGGCGGTGCGCTGCGCCCACGCCTTCGCGCCGTTGATCTCGGCGACGACGAGGTTGCGCACCAGCTCGGGGATGTCCCCGAGCAGGGTGAACAGGCTGTCGTCGGAGCGGTCGCGGAATCCGCGAGGACTGGTCATGCCTCAGCTCCCGGACGAGTCGGAGCCGCCCTGGGCCGCCTTCGCACGCGCGGTCGCCGACTTCTCGGCCTTCTCCGCCTCTTCGACGGAGTCCTCGACGGTGTCGGCCACCTCTGCGGCCGAGTCCTTGGCGACGCGGGCGGCGCGCTGCGCGCGCTCGGACACGGTGCCCGGCTGGGTGGCCGCGCCGGTCACCGACTTGGCGCCCTTCCAGACGACGCCCGGAACGGCCTTGAGCGCGGAGGCGCCGAACGCCTTCACCTTCTCGACCTGGCCCTGGACGGCGGGCTGGTCCCAGACCTTCTCGGCCTGGCCCTTGATCTGCTCGTACCGCTCGCGGCCTGCACGTGCTCCGAGCACGTAGCCCGCCACGAGTCCGACGACGAGTGCTGCTTTGCCCCTCATGGGGTCTCCTCACGCTCGATCGAGTGCTGGTCGAGACTCACAGTAGCGATGTATTCCCGGCGCGGCATCCGCCCTTGACATCGCCCGGACTCTGACGGAGGGGCTCCCCGCGTCCACGGCGTGCCGCGCCGGAGCCGTGAGCTCCCGGACGCTCACTCCGCGAGCGGCCGCCCGCGCCAGAGCACGGCGCTGCGGATGCGGTCGGCCTCCGCGCGCGCGTCGGGGACGACCTGCGCGAGCCCGGTCCCGGCGATCCACGCCCCCGTCACCCCGAGGCCCGGGACCGCGCGCACCGCGCCGCGCGCCGCCGCGACCTCCGCGGCGCGTCCGATCGTGGCCGCGGGCTGCGACTGGACGTACCGCACACGGTGCGACGCCGAGAGCACGGCCGGCGGCAGCGGGACGCCGAGCATCTTCTCCGCCTCGGACAGCGCCAGCCGTGCGGCCGCGTCGTCGTCGAGGGCGGCGGTGGCCGGCTCCTCGCCCTGGGCGCCGAACGAGACGCGGACGACATGGATGCCGGGGGCGGCGGCATCCCGGACCCAGTCCCACTTCGCGGTCGAGTGCGTCAGGGCCTTCGCCGCGTGGCTGCCGGGGACCGTCAGCACGCCCGTGCCGCGAGGAGCGGCGTCGAGGTCGCGGGATTTCACCACCAGCGTCACCACCTCCACCACCGGGGCCACGGGCTCGTCGCCCGACAGGGCGGGGACCATGGGCGCGAGGAGCGCGCGGGCCGGCCCCTCGGGCAAGGTGACGACGACGGCATCGGCGTGGACGTCCTCGCCCTCGGACGTCGCGACGCGCCAGCCGTCCTCGAGCCGGTCGAGGCGATCGGCGCGGACGTCGGTCCGTAGGTCGACGCCGAGCTCGGTCAGCCGGGCGACGAGCCCGTCGGTCAGGCGCGACATGCCGCCGGCGAGGCCCTCGACCGCCCCGCCCGGCGCGGGGCCGGCGCTCTTCGACACCGGCACGTCGGACGCGGGGCCGCCGCTCTTCGACACCGGCACGTCGGACGCGGGGGCGTCGGCGGCGCGGGGGGCGGAACGGCGCGCGTGCAGCTCCACCACCGCGCCCTGCAGCGATCCCGTACGCGTGAGGGCGGCGTTCAGACCCGGCGCGGCCAGATCGACGTCGATGTCGTCGGGCCGCGCGGAGTACACCCCGCTCGTCACGGGGGCGACGAGACGGTCGAGCACCCGCGCCCCCATGCGCGAGCGCACCAGGCGACCGAGGCTGTGCTCGTGCCCGATCGTCAGCGGAGGACGCACCCGGTCGACGTAGGCCCGCCACACGCCGGCCCACCCGATGACCCGGCGGACGTCGGGGGCGAACGGGTTGGCCGGGATGCCGAGCACCCCGCCCTTCGGCAGGGGCGCGGCCGCGCCGCCGGGCAGCCCGGCGACCCACGCGCCGGCGGGGTTCGGCGCGACGATGTCGTCGTCGAGACCGAGCTCGGCGAGCAGCCCCCGCACCACGCCGCCGCGCGTCGCGAAGCTCTCGGCGCCGACGTCGAGCGTCATGCCGCCGACCTCCGCCGAGCGGAGGACCCCGCCGAACACCGGCGAGGCCTCCAGCACGCTCACCCGCAGGCCGACCTTCGCGCATTCGAGGGCCGCGACCAGTCCCGCGATCCCGCCGCCGACCACGACGACGTGCGTCTCGTGCGCCTGCCGCGCGAGCCGCTCGAGGGGATCGCTCACGCGTCCTCCCCGTGGGCGCGGGCGACGATGCGGGTCAGGACGTCGGGGTCGGTGTCCGGCGGGACGCCGTGACCCAGGTTCAGGATGTGCGCCCGGGCGGCGCGCCCGCGGGCCAGCACGTCGTCGATGTGAGCGGCGAGGACGGGCCAGGGGGCGCCGAGCAGGGCGGGGTCGATGTTGCCCTGCAAAGTGACGTCGGGGCCGACGATCGCCGCGGCCTCGTCCAGCGGCATCCGCCAGTCCACGCCGACCGCGTCGGCGAGTCCTCCCAGACGCATGTCGTCGAGGAACGCGCCCGTGCCGACGCCGAAGTGGATCCGCGGAACGGCGATGCCGTCGAGCGCCTCGACGGAGTGCGGCGCGATGAACTCGCGGAAGGTCGCCGGCGACAGCGACCCGGCCCACGAGTCGAACAGCTGCACGGCCTGCGCCCCGCCGTCGACCTGCGCGTCGAGGAACGCGCGCGACACCTTCGCCAACCACCCGGCCAGCCGGTGCCACGAGGCGGGGTCGGCATGCATCATGCCGCGCGCCCGCAGGTGCTCCTTCGACGGCCCGCCCTCGACGAGGTACGCCGCCAGGGTGAAGGGGGCGCCGGCGAAGCCGATGAGCGGGACGCGCTCGCCCAGCTCGGCCGTCACGAGCCGCACGGCCTCGCGCACCGGCTCGGCGGCCGCGGCCACGTCGGCGGGGTCGATGGACGTCACGCGCTCGACGTCGGCGGCGGTGCGCACGGGGTCGGCGAAGACGGGGCCGCGTCCCGGCTCGATCTCCACCCCCACCCCGGCCAGGCGCAGGGGCACGACGATGTCGCTGAAGAAGATGGCCGCGTCGACGTCGTGCCGGCGGATGGGCTGCAGCGTGATCTCGGCGGCGAGGTCGGGGGTGAGGCAGGCGTCGAGCATGCGGGTGCCCACGCGCAGCTCGCGGTACTCGGGGAGCGAGCGGCCGGCCTGCCGCATGAACCACACCGGCTGACGCTCAGGACGGTCGCCGCGGAGGGCACGAAGAAGGGGAGCGTCGGGAGAGGCCATGGCATCCATCCTCCCATTCACCGACCGCCCGATGCGGGGCGGGAGGGGGATGGATGCCTCGATGTCGAGGCTCCCGGAATACCTCGCGGGCACCGCGCGTAGAATATGAACGTGCTGCTGTGCGTCAGCGCGAGTCACAAGACCGCGTCCTTCGAGCTCCTCGAGCGGCTCAGCGTACCCGCGGCACCCATCGCCCCGCTCATCGCCGAGCACGACGAGTGCGTCCAGGGTGCCGTCGTCGTCGCGACCTGCAACCGCTTCGAGGCTTACGTCGACATGGACGAGCCGGTCACCGCGGCCGTCGCCGTCGGCGTGGAGGCCACGCTCAGTGCGATCGAGGCCGCCACCGGCGTGCCCGCCAGCGAGCTGGAGGGGGCGTACACCGTCCTCGGCGGCGGCGAGGTCGCGGAGCACCTGTTCTCGGTGGCATCCGGTCTCGAGTCCGTCGTCGTCGGCGAGGGCGAGATCGCCGGTCAGGTGCGTCGCGCGCTGACCCAGTCCCGCCAGCTCGGCACCACCTCGGCGGAGCTGGAGCGTCTGTTCCAGCGTGCGTCGGAGGCGCAGCGCGGCGTCAAGAACTCCACCGCAATCGGCCGCGCCGGGCGCTCGCTCGTCCGTCTCGGACTCGAGCTCGCGTCGAGCCGCATCGCGGACTGGTCGACCCAGCGCGTGCTGCTCGTGGGCACCGGCGCGTACGCCGCGGCGACCGTGGCCGCCCTGCGCGACCAAGGAGCGGAGAACATCTCCGTGCACTCCCCGTCCGGACGCGCCGCGAAGTTCGCCGCGAAGCACGGTCTGCGGGCCGTCTCGGCCGAGACCTTCCCCGCGGCCGTCGTCCAGGCCGACCTCGTCATCACCTGCACGACCGCCGAGCACCACGTGCTCAGCGCCGCCACCTACGCCGCCGGTCGCGGCGCGTACGAGACGGCCGTCGAGACCGCGGCGGGGTCCTGCCCCGTCGACCACACCTCGAGCCGGCTCGTCATCGACCTCGGCCTGCCGCGCAACGTCGACCCGGACGTGGCCACGGTGCCGGGCGTCGACCTGCTCGACCTCGAGACCATCCGCCTGCACGCCCCGCTCGAGGAGCTGCAGGCCACCGACGCCGCGCGCGACCTCGTCCGCGACGCCGCACGCCGCTTCGCCTCTGTCGGCGAGCGCAAGAACATCACCCCCGCCGTGGTCGCACTGCGCGCCCACGTCTTCGGCGTCCTCGACACCGAGATCGCCCGCGTCCGCGCCCGTGGCGACGAGGGCGGCCAGACCGAGCAGGCCCTGCGCCACCTCGTTGGCGTCCTCCTGCACACCCCGACCACGCGCGCGCACGAGCTCGCCGAGGCCGGACGCGCCGACGACTACGTCGACGCGCTCTCCGCGCTGTTCGGCATCGAGGTCTCCGCGCCCGAGATCGTGCGCGACATCGCCGACGCGGGCTGACGCGCCTCGCTGCCCGGTGGCCGCGGGAGGGGATGTCGGAACGGGAGGACGTCCCGTGGCATCCACGTCCTCCCTCCGCCACATCTCCTCCGCTCCCCGACGGCTCCGCCCGGTGGCCGCGGGAGGAGATGTCGGAATCGGAGGACGCCCCGTGGCATCCACGTCCTCCCTCCGCCACATCTCCTCCGCTCCCCGACGGCTCCGCCCGGTGGCCACGGGAGGAGATGTCGGAATCGGAGGACGCCCCGTGGCATCCACGTCCTCCCTCCGCCACATCTCCTCCGCTCCCCGCGAGAATGGAGGCATGAGCCTGCGCATCACCGACGACCCCGCCGCCGACGAGCTCCTCTCCCGCGACCCGCTCGCCCTGCTGATCGGGATGCTCCTCGACCAGCAGATCGCCATGGAGACCGCGTTCACCGGTCCGCTGAAGATCCGCGAGCGCATCGGCGCCGTCGACGCCGCGACCATCGCCCACTACGACCCCGACGAGTTCACCGCCGCGTTCTCGCAGAGCCCGGCGGTGCACCGCTTCCCGGGGTCGATGGCCGGTCGGGTGCAGTCCCTTTGCGCGGCGATCGAGGAGGACTGGGGCGGGGATGCCGCGGCCCTCTGGACCCGTGACGACCCCGACGGCGCCACGGTCCTTAAGCGACTCAAAGGGCTGCCGGGATTCGGCGACCAGAAGGCGAGGATCTTCCTTGCGCTGCTGGGCAAGCAGTGCGGCTTCGACGGCGACGGCTGGCGCGAGGCGGCGGGCCCGTACGGCGAAGAGGGGTCCTTCCGCTCCGTCGCCGACATCACCAGCCCGGAGACGCTGACGAAGGTGCGGGAGCACAAGCGCGCCGCCAAGGCCGCGGCGAAGGATGTCAAGGGCTGACCTGCTCTCCACACGGCGAGAAGAAGGAGAGTTCTCTCATCTTTCTTGGGACCGTCGTCGGCCCTGGTTAGGGTGTCAGAGTTCGTTGCACGGTTTTTTTCACGG
>Ga0194110_10008542_pt1 | contig 11625 bp, 5 predicted proteins | sample TA2Kig1200mmetaG_FD_146192 | JGI IMG/M metagenome (GOLD analysis project Ga0194110, IMG submission 146192) | Freshwater microbial communities from Lake Tanganyika, Tanzania - TA2015032 Kigoma Deep Cast 1200m | ecosystem: Environmental > Aquatic > Freshwater > Lake | place: Tanzania: Lake... | reverse complement strand
CCCGCCCGCGCGCAGACTCTTGACCTCCGTGCCTGTGAGCACCAGGCCCGCCTCATAGGAGTCCTCGACGGTGTAGTCGAACGTCGCGCGGCGGTTAGTGGAGATGACGCGCCCCTCGGCGCCGCCTTTCTTTTTGCTCATGTGGACGCACTCCTGTCGCTGGCGCGCGATGTGTGAGAATCAAAAACAGGCTGTGAGCACTCTGAGAATAAAAAATCGGGGGGAGACCTGAGCCGCCCTTAAGCCGAGTCCTGTCACCCTCCCGCGTCGCCGCGAGGAGGGGGGTGATCATTCATCTTAGTCCAGCATCGCTGCTGGCTCGAGCGGGACCGTGGGGGTGCTAGGCGGGCACCTAGGTGAGTCGGAGCTCACTCCCCCAACACCCTTGCTTCAGGTGGGGTTTACCATGCGAGGCGTGTCACCACGCCCCCGGTGCGCTCTTACCGCACCCTTTCACCTTGACCGCGCCCCGAGGGGCGCGGCTGTTTGCTTTCTGTGGCACTTTCCTTCGAGTCGCCTCGACTGGCCGTTAGCCAGCACCTCGCCCTGTGAAGCTCGGACTTTCCTCTAGCGCAGCGCGCCAGCGATCACCTCTGCGGCTCAGGCTCCTCCCCGAACTGCTGCGGCGTCCCCCGCCTCGGCGTCCCCCGGCGTCGCGGAGGGCGGCGCGCTGAGGGAGAGGGTGAGGGGGACAATGTAGGAGGAGCAGTGCGGGCACATGGAGGAGAGGTCCTCCTTGGGCACCAGCGCCTCGCGCGTCTCCTTGTTGGCGTACAGCTCATTCTTGCAGTTGCTGCACGCCGGAATCATCTCAATCTCCCCGCGCACCTCCATGGCGACGCGCTCCTCCTCGCTCACGAGCAAGGGGTCCACCTCCATCTTCACGAACTCCACGCTCCCGAACGGCACGAGCACGCGCTGACAGGAGGGGCAGCGGCACAGCTCTTCAAAGCGGCGGACGCGCTGGCGGAGCGAGGCGGGGATCGTCACCTGGCACGCCGAGCATGAGCTCTCGCGTGTGGGGAACGACTTGGAGTCCTTGGCCGGGAAGGTGCGCTCAAAGATATACGCCACCGCCCTGCGGTCACGGGTGGCGGCGAGGCGGTCAAAGGTGCGCAGGAGGGGGGGCGGCAGCTGCGCCTTGAGCGCCGACTGCAGGTCCACCTTCGCCTGCTCCTTGCTCTCCTCCGCGCGCATCTCCATCATCTGCAGCGCCTCCACCTTGTCCATGCGGCGGCGGAGGTCGTCGAGGCGGTCGCGCTTCTCTTGGAAGAAGTGCACGAAGCCCTCGGGGTTGATGGTGCAGTCGGCCTTGAAGCGCGGGCACACGGGCGCCTTGGAGTTGGGCAGGTCGCCCTCCACCGACAGCGGCAGCGCCGGGGCGAGGCGCGCGCGCAGGTCATCGAGCTCGAGCTCCGCGCAGGCGCGCAGGAGCCCCTCATAGTCCTTGGGGCGCGGGTCCTCGCCGAGGCGGGTGAACGAGCGCGCCGAGGCGTTAAAGCGCTCCTCGATGTAGCGCACGCGCTCGCGCGCCGCCCGGCGCTCCTCCTGCGTGTGGTGCTTGGCGTTGATGACCGCCTGGTCCTCCTCGGTGAGCTCGTCAAAGGCGCTCTCGGTGAGCGAGCGGCACTCCGCCTCCGAGAGCTTGAGCAGCTGGTTGTAGCGCGCCACGCCGCCGACCCGCTTGAGCTGGTCTGCCACGCGCAGGCACAGCCCCGCCAGGTAGGGCCCGAGCTCCTCGTCGCTCACCCCGGGGAGAGGGAAGCCGGCGAACGACATCTGCAGCTCGCGCTCCATGTCCATCAGCGCCAGCACGCTCTTCTCGGAGGACGCCGCCTCGCGCTCGGCGCGGGTCGCGCGCTCCTGCGCGTCTCGGGGCACGTCGGTGCCGTCGAGGGCGGCCTTGAGGAACGTGGGGTGGCGCAGCGGCTCGCCGATCTGCCACAGGAGCTGGTTGAGCTCCTTGAACTTCACGTGCAGCGCGTTCTGGTAGTTGGTCAGCTGGCGGTCGAGGCGCACCTCGAGGCGATAGTCGATGCGCGACATCACCTTGCCCTGCTTGTGGCGCACATCGAAGATGTTCTGCGAGAGCACATAAATCTCGCGCGTCACCTGCTGCTTGAGCTTCACCGCCTCGTCGAGCGCGGCGCTCTGCCGCTTGAGGAGCTCCTCGAGCCGCTTGAAGTCGCTCTCGTTCTGCGCGCAGAGCTGGCGGTGCTCGTCGCGCTTCTTGTCGGTCGACATCAGCTGGTCGTTGAGGACCTGGAGCTGGTACAGCATTGAAAGCGTCGTTTTCACGCTCTCTCCTCGAGTTGATCTGGAGTGTGAAGACTGGGCCCACCAGGGATTGAACCTGGGACCGACCGGTTATGAGCCGGCTGCTCTGACCACTGAGCTATAGGCCCGTCGGGGAGCACATCTATATGCTTCCCCACCTCCAAGCGCAAGGACAATCGTCGCGCAAGGAGCACCGCCCCCCCCAACAGGTACGCAAAACCGCGTCTAAAACAGCAGGTCGCTAGTCCTTGGCGTAGTCCTCCAGGCGCTTGAGGCGAGAGGGGTGGCGGAGCTTGCGGAGCGCCTTGGCCTCGATCTGGCGGATGCGCTCGCGCGTGACGGCGAAGTCCTGCCCCACCTCCTCGAGGGTGTGGTCGGAGCGCTCGTTGATGCCAAAGCGCATGCGGATCACCTTCTCCTCACGCGGGGTGAGGGTGTGGAGGACGAGGCGCGTCTCCTCCTGCTCCGCCTCGCGGATCAGCGCGTCGCTGGGGCTCTCCATGCTCTCGTCCTTGATGAAATCGCCGAGGTGGCTGTCCTCCTCCTCGCCGATGGGCGTCTCGAGGGAGATGGGCTCCTTGGCGATCTTGAGGACGCGCTTGACCTTGTCGGCGGGCATGCTCATCTCCACGGCGAGCTCGTCGGCGGTGGGCTCGCGCCCGTGCTGCTGCGCGAAGAGGCGGGTGTGGCGCACGAGCTTGTTGATGGTCTCGATCATGTGCACGGGGATTCGAATCGTGCGCGCCTGGTCCGCGATCGCGCGCGTGATCGCCTGGCGAATCCACCAGGTGGCGTAGGTGCTGAACTTGTAGCCGCGGCGGTACTCGAACTTGTCCACGGCCTTCATCAGGCCGATGTTGCCCTCCTGGATCAGGTCGAGGAACTGCAGGTTGCGGTTGGTGTACTTCTTAGCGATGCTCACCACCAAACGCAAGTTCGCCTCCACCAGCTCCGTTTTCGCCCGCTCCGCGCGCCGCTCAAAGGTCTGAAGGCGCTGGCAGATCTGCGCGAGCTCCGAGAGGGTGCAGCTGCTCTTGAGGCGGATGAGGTCGAGGCGGCGCTTGAGGCGGCGGACCTGCTCGGCGAGGCGGATGAGGACGCGCGCGTCGCGCTCGTGGTAGCGCTTGAGAATCGCCCGCGCGTCGGCGTCCGACGGGGCCCGCCGCAGGAGGCGCGCGTCGGCCAAGAGGCGCTGCTCGTCGGGGGCGCCCACCTGGCGCACGATGCGCTTGATGTCGCGCTCGGCGTCGTGGCCCTTCTGGTTGAGCTCCTTGAGGCGCGCGCCCACGCGATCGGTGACGCGCTTGACGAAGTTGAGCTCCTTGAGGCGCTCGGCGGCGCTGAGGGTGATGTTGTGGTTGCGGGTGACGAGGCGCTTGCGGTAGGCGGGGCTGAGGGGCTCAAGGGAGGCGAGGCGCTCGCAGTTCTTGCGTCGCTCGCGGGCGTCGCGCTTGAGGTCCGCGAGGAGCTGCTTGAGCTGCGCGCTGCGCTCCTCCACGCTGGGCGGCTCGCGGTCGCCGTCGCCCCCGCCGCCGAGGTCCTGGTCGCGGTCGCCGGCGGCGAGGTCCTGGTCGCGGTCGCCAAACTCGCCGTCGTCCTGCGCGGCGCCCGCCGCCCTCAGCTCTTCGTCTTCTTCGTCGGGGGCCCCGGGGAAGTCCGGCTCCTCCTCGCGCACCTCAAAGACGTCCTTGAAGCGCGCGCCGCCCTCATCCACGCGGGTGATGTACTCGAGGGCGATCTCGAGGCTCAGGTGGCTCTCGAGCGCCACGCGCCGGTACTCGTGCTGCCCGAGCTCGATGCGCTTGGCGATGCGCTGCTCGCCGTCGCGGTCGAGCAGGTCCACGTCGCCCATCTTGTGGAGGTACACGCGCACGGGGTCATACATGCGCCCATAGACGTCATTGTAGTCGTCCTCGCGCGTGACGCGCGCCTCTGGGGCGAAACTCGTCTTCTCCTCGGCGGGCTCCTCGCGGCTCTCGAGGACGCGCACGCCCATCTCCTTGAGCGTCATCATAAAGTCTTCGTAGTGCCTGTGGGCGGAGTCGTCGCTCACGGCCTCGGTCACCTCCTCGGAGGTCATATAGCCGCGCTGCTGTGCGAGGTTGAGCGCCTCGCGCATCTTGTCACGATTCACGGGTCGCTGTGGTCGTGTGCTCATCTGTGCTCTCCCTCTGCGCGCTCCGAGTGGGGGGGCGCGCTCGACGAGGCGTGGGCGTGGAGGGGCGCCGCCGGGGGGGGGCGCCGGAAGGAGTTGAGGGCGTGGTTGGCGCGCTCCACGGCGGCGCGCGCCGCCTCGAGGACGGGCGCGGCGGCGGCGGCGGGGGAGCGCGCGAGGGCGTTAAAGGCGTCGAGGGCGCGCTTAAAGTCGTCGGCGAGCCGGCGCTCGCGCATCTTGCGTAGCCCGCTGAGGAGCTGGCGCTCCTGGTCGCCGCTCAGCTGGGCGAGCGGGCGGGCGGCGAGGCAGTCCTGCAGCTCCGCGGCGAGCAGCGCCTGCGCCCCGCCGGCGCGCATGGCGCCCTCGAGGAGCCCCTCGTCGCCCACGTAGCCCGTCTGGCCATAGACGCGGTGCAGGGCGCGCACGAACTCAGCGGCGAGGGGCTGCGAGAGCTCCTCGAGCCCCCCCTGCTCGATAAAGGGCGACAGCAGGCGCGGCTGGTAGTAGAGGAGGCTGATCGCCTCCCGCTCAAACCCCACCAAGAGTCGCGGCCTGACGCCCACGTCGACGCGGGTGAAGGGCGCGGGCGCCGAGGGGGCGTTGATCTCGATCTGCCCGAGGGCGCTCACGGGGCGGGGGCGATGGAGGCCTAGGCGGCGGAGCTCGAGCGTCTTGTACTTCTCCGCCTCCTCCACCCACCACTGCGCCGGCCCCTCGTCCTCATCCCGCCACCGCCCCTCGCGGCGGTCGCGCCCCCCCTGCGCGCGCCCCCCCCCGGCCCGCCCCAGCCCCCGAGCCCGCCCGTCGCCGCTGGAGAGGTCCCCGCTGGAGACGCCGCCGCTGGAGACGCCGCCGCTGGAGATACCGCCGCTAGGGAGGTCGCCAAAGGGGGGGGCGCCAGAGGGAGGGCTCGGGCGAGGGGGGGCGGCGCCGCGCTCCCGAGGCGGGGCGCTCCCCTGCGCGCGCATGAGATCGTCGAGCTGGCGTGTGAGGTAGAGGCGGTCCACGCCCACCACCTGCGCCACCTCGTCCAAGAAGAGCGGGCGCTCGTAGGGGTCGGCGATCATCGCCACCAGCGGCAAGACCTCGCGCGCCGCCTGCGCCTGCCCAAAGGCGTCGCGGGGCAGGGCGGCGACGCGGCTGTGGAGGTAGAGCGTGAGCAGGGGCTGCGCCGCGGCGATGAGCGCCTCCATCTCGCGTGGCCCGTAGGCGCGCACGAAGGAGTCGGGGTCCTCCGAGGGCGGCAGCACCACCGCGCGCACCCGCAGGCCCGCCGAGAGCAAGACCGGCAGGCTCTTGAACGCCGCCTTCTGCCCCGCGCTGTCGCCGTCCATGACGCTAATGACGGTGGGGCTCAGGCGCGACATCAGCTGCGCCTGCTCGGGGGTGAGGGCGGTGCCCATGGGCGCCACCACCTTCTTGAAGCCCGCCTGCCACATCGACACCACGTCGAGGTTGCCCTCGCAGACGATCAGCGGCGCGGCGGCGCCCGCGGCGCCGCGGCACGCCTCGCGCGCCGTCTTGAGCCCGTAGAGGCTGCGGCCCTTGGTGAAGAGGGGGGTCTCGGGGGTGTTGAGGTACTTGGGGGCCTTGGAGTGGGCCTGGATGACGCGCCCGCTGAAGCCGATGGAGCGCCCCTTGGGGTCAAAGACGGGGCACATGAGGCGGCCGCGGAAGCGCAGGGCGCAGCCGTTGAGTCGCGCGTCGCCCCGCCCCGCGCGCTCCGGCTCGTCCTCAGCGCTCGGGCGCCGGAGCGCCCCGATGTCGGCGAGGTCGTCGGCGCTCGCCCCCACGCGCGTCATCCACTCATAGAACAGGGGCACGTCGTCGCTCGCCCAGCCGAGCTCAAAGGCGGCGGCCGCCTCCTCCGACACGCCGCGCTCCTTGAGGTAGGACTGCGCCTGCGGGCTGCGCGCGAGCGCGGTGCGGTAGTGCGCCACGAGCGCCGCGTGCAGCTCCGCGAGGTGCGTGTCGCGGTCCTGGCGCGCCTTGCGCTCCCGCTGCTGCTCCGGCGTGCCGCGGCGCTCCTCCACGATCTCCACCCCCACGAGGGCGGCGAGGGCGCGCACGGCGTCGGGGAAGCTGAGGGAGCGGTGCTTCTGGAGGAACTTGAGCGAGTCGCCGTGCTCGCCGCACCCAAAGCAGTGGTAGGTGCTCTGGGTGGGGTTGACGGTGAAGGAGGGCGTCTTCTCTTGGTGGAAGGGGCAGAGCCCTTGATAGAGCCCGCCGGCGCGCTTGAGGCGCACCTCGCTGCCGACGACCGCGAGGATGTCGGCGCGGTCCTTGATGATCTGCAGGGTGTCCGGTGAGATCAAGGCGGGAATCTCTTCGTCAGGCGCGCGGTGACGCTATCGCTGGGAGTGCTCATGGCGCAAGACACGGTAGTCCCTAAAGTGCTCTCGGAGCGCCTCTCGAAAAGCACGGGAGCTGCTCAGTGTCGGAACCTGAATCAGGGGGCGCATGTTGCGCTTCTCGGCGCCGATGTAGGTGACCTCGCGGCGCCCCTGCCCCGGCACGTCCACCCCCCACGACATCTTGAGCGAGACGCGCTGGTAGTACTCCGCCTCGCGCGGCATGCGCGCGCAGATCTCGCGGATGTGGTCGGTGGTGGGATTCTGCAACTCCACGAGCACGCGCCCCTGCTCGCGCGCCTTGATGGCGTTGCGCGAGCGCACCGCCTCGAGCAGCTGCGTCACGATGAGCGGGTGCGAGAAGGTGACGTCGAGGGTGAACAGGTTGTGCGTCCCCTCCGCCTCGAGGATTCCCTTCTGCTCTTGAATCCTGCTCGCTTGGTTGTGAATCCACTGCGTCACCTGCACCAGTCCCCCGTCCCAGAGGCGCTCATAGCTGGTGGGCAGGGGGTACTCCTCCGCCTCGCCCTGATGGAGGAAGTAGACGCCCTCGATGGGGCCCACGTGCAGCTTGCTGAGCTGCTTGCTGTTGTGCTCAAAGCCATAGACGCAGGACGGGCGCGTCACGTGGATGGGGCCGCCATCCTTGAGGTCACGGAGGTTGCGCCCGGCGAAGGCGTCGGCGAAGAGGTAGAGGTGCGAGTCGGGGGCGCGCGCCTCAATGACGCCGCCGTGGTCGCCCCGCACCACGTAGGTGACGCTCTCTTCACCCCAGGCGTCGGCGATGTCCTCTTGCGTAAAGAAGATCTCCCCCTCGCGCGTCTCATAGGCCGAGCGCTCAACGCCGCGCCGCTCGCTGACCTGGTACGAGGAGAGGAACTCTTCGATCTTGTCTAGCCACTCCTCAAAGGAGTGGTCTTTGGGCTCGATGACGTCAAATTCCATGAGGACTCTACACCTGATCTTGAGGGCGCAGGGAGCGGCACGTGGACTTTATCGCTCGTCGGAGAGCGGCGCAAATATTCTCGCTCCCCCGCCGCCCCGCGCGCCGCGCGCCGCGCGCCTGCAGGCTTAAAACTCTCACGCTGTGGTCTTTTGTCTCCAGCGCCGAGTTATTTTTTCTCATCCGGGTGATTGTTCTCGTGCGTCTCCTCGTCCCCCGAGGGCGCCTCGGGCGCGAGGGCGGGCGCGAGGGCGGGCGCGAGGGCGGGCGCGGGAGCGGGCGCGGGGGCGGGATCCTCGACGCCGAGGTAGAGCTCCGCGGAGCGCCCGAGCACAAAGATGAGGCCGGCGATCAACACGAAGATCGACTCCCAGAAGTACTCAAAGTCCGTCGCCCCCACCCGAATCTGCACCACCTGCGAGGCGGCGCCGAGCAGGAGGAGCCCAAAGACCTCTCGGGCGCGCTGGTAGGCGAGGGGGGCGAGCAGAATCAAGAAGCTGTAGTAGTAGCAGGTGAGCTCAAAGATGAGGAAAATGAACATCGTGCTCGCCGCCACCATCTCCCAGAGTCCCCAGCGGCGGCGCATGGCGTAGAGGAAAGCGAACATCCCGCCGATGGCGAGCACCTGAAGCCAGGCGCGCGAGCGCAGCAGCTCGCGGTGCTTGGTCTTCCACAGCCAGAAGGCGGGCTTGTCCTTGAGGCTGGCGTCGCGACCCTGCAGCACGCCGGCGCGCCCCACGCTGTACTCGGGGCTAAAGGAGACGATGGTGGGGTAGCCCATGTTGTTGGTGAGGGGCGTGCTCTTGTGCTTGAGGGAGTTGCTCAGGAACTCCTCGTAGGGCGAGAGCCCCTGGTACTGCTCGGTGAGGCCCTGGCCCACATAGACGCTCGGCGGCACCAGCACGGCGAAGGAGAGGAGGCCGCCCACCACGAAGCGGCGGTGCGCGGCGGTCCACGGCTCGCGCTTGAGGAGCATCAGGAGCACCTGCAGCGCCGCGCCGCCGAGCAGCGCGCCGGGGAAGACGCGCAGCAGCAGCGACCAGCCGAGCTCAAAGCCCGCGAGCAGCGGGAAGCCGCGCTTGAGGAAGCAGAGGCCGAGGCTGGCGTGGAAGAGCCAGGGGATACGCGCGATGGAGCCGCCCGTCCAGTCGTAGGACCACGGGTAGCCCGTGCAGAAGAAGAGGGCGACGAAGGCGGCGATCTCGAGTCCAAACGCCCAGCAGTACGCCAAGAAGAAGAGGGCGTAGAGCGTGAGGTCGATAAGGTTGAGGCGGATGATCTCTTGCTCAAAGCGGGGGCGGTCGGTCTTAAAGAAGCGGTCGCTGGCCGCCTTGCGCTGCTGCGCCGTCTGACCGCTGCGCAGCTCGGGGGTGTAGGCCTCGCCCGCGGGCGGAATCTTGCCCTCCCAGTCGTGGTTGGTGAGCGCGTAGCCGAGCATGTTCCACACAGGCGAGGCATTGTAGCCGTGGTCCTTGAACATCTTGGACCACCAGTCCTCGCCCATGTAGCTCCTAAAGAGGCGCGTGTCCTGCTTAAAGGCCTCCCAGCGCTGGGCGGTGAAGTGGGCGCGGCACTCCTTGACGAGGTCGTTGGTCTCCACGATCTCCTCTTTGCCGGTGGCGACCTCGTTGTTGACGAGGTTGCGCACCTGGCGGTCCTTGAGCTTGTCAAAGCGCCCGTCGTCGCGCTCGGCGAGCATGGTGCAGTGGTAGAGGAGGTGGTAGCGGTTCTCGGCGAAGTACTTGGAGCCCACGTAGTAGTGGTAGCTGTCCCAGAAGTGAGAGATGCGGTTGCCGTGGAAGCTGCCGAGTCCCACCCAAGTCATCAGGCCCAAGCAGAGCGTGAGGGCGTGCCCAAAGGTCATCAGGGCGCGGGCGGCGCGGGTGAGATGGAGGGCGATGAGCGCGGCGCTCAGCGCGGCGGCCGCCACGATGCCCTCCCAGCCCTCGGGCCACCACGCGCTGTTCTTGCCGAGCTGCTCGTCGGCCTGCGTCATCACCACCCACGAGAGGCCCACAAAGCCGAGGGTGCGGAGGGCGGGCGCGGCGTCCGCCGGGCTCACCTTGCGCCGCAGCAGGTCGCCCACGAACAGCGTGGCGAGCAGCCCAAAGGCGGCGAGCGCCACGCCGTTGAGGAACGACACCTCCTGCCCGTCGAGGCCGTCAAACACCACCGGGAAGGGGCCCTGGATGGTGCTGATGAGGCCGTTGTCGGTCCAGGCGACGAGGGCGGAGTCGATCTGCAGCCAGCCGAGGTAGGCGGCGTAGCCGGTGGCGCTGAGGGCGGCGAGGTAGGTGATGGCGGGGACGTGGTCGCTGCGCCAGCGCGCGCCGAGGCGCGCGACGAGCCCACGCGGGTCGCGATCGGGGCGCGCCGCGGCGGCGCCGGGGCGCACGAGGAGCGGCACAAAGAAGATGAGCAGCCCAAAGAGCGCCACGCCGATCTTGGCGAGGCCGATCTGGTGCTTGCGCGCCTCCTTGCCGTCCGCCTGGATGGAGTGCCCCACCACCTTGGCCGCGGGGGGCCAGGGGTTGGGGGTGGCGCAGGAGGCGGTGAGCTCAGAGACGCTGTAGGATTTGTCGCCGCCCGAGGCGCGGAGCTGCAGGTATCGGGCGGGGGCGGAGGGGGCGCTGAGCACCTGCCGGCGCGTGCGCAGCCCCGCGCCCTGCACGGCCTCCGCCTTCCAGACGAGGTCGTAGCGCTTGCCGTCGAGGGAGCCGTAGAGCTCGTAGGTGTCGTTGTTGTCGCCCTGCAGCGTGAACGCCGAGAGGGGCGTGGCGGCGCCGAGGTCGTAGGTGACGCGGCCGCCGACGTTGAGAATCGACGCCTCCACCACGTCCCACGCGGCGCCCTCGGCGAGGGCGGCGCCGTCGGTGACGCGCTTGCTCCTCGACACGCCCGAGGTGGGGAGCACGGGGCTGAGTCCCTTGAGGAGGTTGTCGCCGGTGCACGCGGCGGGGGCGGCGGGGGCGGGAGCGGGGGCTTGGGCGTGGGCGCTCAGGACGCTCAGGGCGCTCAGGGCGCTCAGGGCGCTCAGAATCAAGATTCGCGCGAGACGCGATGCGCGCGCGAGCGCCATGAGCGCGGGTTCGGCGTGAGGCTCGGCGTGAGGCTCGGCGTGAGGCTCGGCGTGAGGTGGGCGTGGTGTGTACATCGAGGGCTAGGTTCCGATCCCCTGTGAGTGTGGGCGCCCCCTCGAATAAGAACTCGGGGCTCCTAAATCAAGGCTTTGTTGACGGCGAGGGGGGGTTGGCAGGCGCCGTGGATGTGCTACGCTAGCCCGCCATTGCGCTCCCCGCTCCTCGGGCGCCCCTCACTCCCTCCTCCCTTCCCTCCTCTTCCCTCCTCCCCCTTCCACCCTCCCCACCACCGACGGAGGCGAGCGCGATGTGGTTTGACCGCGCGAGCGCCGAGGACCTCAGCTTCCTCGCCCAATACGAGCTCTGGGGCGGCGTGCCCGCCGAGCCGCTGCGCCTGCCTGGCCTCGGGCGCTACGGGCGCTTTCAGTTTGACGCGCGCGCGCTGCTCTCGCCGAGCGACCTGACGGTGGCGGACCGCAAGGAGGTCATCTTCTTGTCGAGTTACTTCCACCGCCTAGACCACTTTGAGCTCCTTGAGCTCGCCCCCACCGTGGACCTCAAGGAGATCAAGCGGGCGTACTTTGGGCTCTCTCGGCGCCTCCACCCCGACGCGCTGCGCGGGCGCGACCTCGGGGTCTTCGCCGACGCGGCGGCGCAGGTCTTTGAGTATGCCTCGTATGCCTATGGGCTGCTGTGCGACGCGGGATTCTGCGCTGTGTATGCGCGGGTGGTGGCGGCGCGGGATGAGGCGTTTAGGGCGCGCCTTGAGGCGGAGCGCGCGCGCGCCAGAGCGGCGGGCGCGGCGGGCGCGGCGGGCGC
>Ga0194110_10008538_pt1 | contig 11628 bp, 6 predicted proteins | sample TA2Kig1200mmetaG_FD_146192 | JGI IMG/M metagenome (GOLD analysis project Ga0194110, IMG submission 146192) | Freshwater microbial communities from Lake Tanganyika, Tanzania - TA2015032 Kigoma Deep Cast 1200m | ecosystem: Environmental > Aquatic > Freshwater > Lake | place: Tanzania: Lake... | reverse complement strand
GTTGTCCCTCACCAGCGCCGCACTCCGGCCCAGGCTGGCGCTTAGCGGCCCCACCCGCGGCAACACTCCGAAACCGTTCACATACGCGTCGCCCTTGAACTCTTGAAGCAGTTTGCGCGCGATCAGGAACTCGCTCATAGCAATACTCTATCAAGCCCGCTGGAAGTACGCCTTTCCGGGCGCGCGGTAGGCCACTTTCAGCTCCGGCGTCTCCACCCTCTGCCGGCGCACCTTGGATTCGAACAGCAAGTCCAGCGCGCCGCTCACCAGCAGCGTGCGCTCGACGGGATAGACCGGCCGCCCGGTCACGAAGAACTCCTCGATGCACCGCACCAGCCCGTCAAAGTGCGGCAGGTCCCGCCCCGGCTTCACCAGGCCGAAGTGCGTGGCCACGGGCTGGGGCTGCCCCTTCAGTTGAGCACTGAACACCCAGCCGCTCTGGTGCCCGTTGAGCATGTACACAGCCGTGCGCGGCCCGCCGCGGTAGTCCACCAGAAACAGCACCGGCAGCTTGCAGTTCTGCTCCATCCGGCCGGGCTTCACGTTGGGATTGGTGGCCAGCGCGGCCTCCAGCAGCGGCGCACTCCACTGCCCTTCCCCATCGCGCCACTTCCAGACCGCCGGCCCCTCGATCCATTCCACCGCCGCCACCCCCTTCTCCCCGCCCCGCCGGCGCTCCACCATGCACTGGGAGGACTCCAGCGTGTGAAAGCCATACGAATCCGGATCGCCGTAGCCCACCGTGACCGCGTGCTCGATCTCGCAGCCGAAAGGCAGCTCCAGCTCCGGCACGCGCACGGTGACGGGAATCGAGGAACCCGCCATCAGGGAAAAGTTCAGCTCCCGCGACCAGCGGTACATCTCGGAGGCCTTCTTCCAGGAGTAAGAAAGATGCTTGTCGGAGAACACCGGCACGGCGCGGCGGCCGCGCCGGAACACCTCGACGATCTGCTGGAGCAGCTCGTGGCGCGGGTACATTTTCTGCCCGCGCTCGTTGAGGGGGTAGTCGCCGTGCTCGCCGATGAGCAGCACGGCGTCAACAGCCAGGCGGTCGCCGCCCAGGGTCAGCGCCTCGGCCACGGTGGGATAGATCTTGTAGCCGTGCCTGGCGCCCAGGTCGCGGCTCATGTCCTTGGGAGCGACCTGGTCCGTGTACATGGACACGATGCGCGTGCGAGGCTCAACGCGCACGCCCTCCGGCGAATATCCCTCAAGGATGCGTCCGACGATGACGTCGGCGTGCGAGCGCGGGCGGTACTCGGTTACAATGGCGGCGACCTTCGGCTTCTGGGCGCCCGCCAGCGCCGCCGGGCCGGCCAGCAGAAATTGCCTTCGATCCAGCAGGCGTGTTACTCCAATCCGAACAAGGGCCGGCGCGCCTGCTTGAAGGTGAAGCGCGCCGGGTTGACCGAGGTAAGCCCCGGAGTATCCACCTCGATGATCCGCGCCGCGACCGGCTCGTAGGCCGCGCGCGGCGCGATGGCGCCCTTGGCGGTCAGAATCCTCTGCCGCTCCGGGTAGATGCCCAGACTGATCAACTGGTGCAGGCTGTTGGGGCTGGAGCGCTCGGTGGTGAGCACCAGCAGGCTGGGCAGCTCCCGCGTTGATCCCTCCACCGCGATGACCGCGGTCAGACCCTGCGAGTGGTAGCGCCCGCCGCCGTGCCGCACCTCCGGCTCGAAGTAGAAGCCGTCGTGCAGCGACTTCACCCGGCCCCGTGCGCGCACCGGCGGGCCGTGGAACTTGTCCATCTTGCCGCCCACCGCCATGTCGAAGGCCCCGCCCACGCCAGTCGTCACCGCCGCCGTCACCGCCTCGCGGTCGCAGATGGTAACCACCCAGCCCCGCGCCTGCTGCCGGATCAACTCCGCCAGCAGGAAGGTGCTGTCCCCGGCCGAGCCGCCGCCGATGTTGTCCCCCATGTCCATCAGCACCACCGGGAACTTCTCCGCGGCCATGGCCTGGCGGACCGCGCCCGCGGCGTCCGGCAGTTTCAGCACTAGGCGATCGCGGGTGGCCCACAGCATTCCAGCCAGCCGCTCGGCCTCGCGCCGGGCCAGCGCGGGATCGTTGTCCGCAACCACGACGACGCTGGCGCCCACGGCTTCCACGTCGGCATACTGGTAGCCGCCCGCCACGCTGGCGGCCAGGATCTTCGGATTCTGCTCCAGCCGCCGGGACTCCTCGACGATGGGCAGCAGGGGCGGCCGCCGGGTGTGCTGATAGACGATGTTGTAGAGCATGGGCGGCTTGACCAGCGCCTGCACGGGCTTGACTTTGCCGGTCACTATGCCCGCCATTATGCGGGCCGCCTGCAAGCCGCGCTCGCGCGTGTCGATGTGCGGGTTCTCCTTGTAAGTCAGCAGCGCGGTCGAGTCGTCCACTATCTGCTGGCAGATGTTGGCGTGAAAATCGTGGGTGACCACGATGGGCACGCGCACGCCTACCGCCTGGCGCACCCGGCGCACGGTCTCCGCGTCGCCGTGCGGATATTTTTCCGTCACCATGGCGCCGTGCAGGTTGAGGATCACGCCGTCCAGCCGCGGCGCGGCCTTGAGCTTCTTCACCAGCTCGCCGGTGAGGACTTCGAAGGCCTCGGCGCTGACGGTCCCCTTCGGCGTCGCGCCGGCGGAAACCGCCGGATAGAGATCCAGGCCGAACTGGCGCGCGCCTTCCACCACGCCTGCCAGGATGTCGTGCCCGGAGGCTGCCTCCTTCAGATCCGCCACGGTCAGCGTGCGGAGGCCGAAGTCCGCCAGCGCGGTCTTGGCGGGATTGAAGGAATTGGATTCGTGGCTGATGCCGCCCACGGCGATCACCGGGCGGCGCGTCTCGGCGGCGGCCATGAGAACCGTCACTCCCACCAGCAGCGGAAATCGCATCTCAGACTCCCCAGCGGATGCCTTCCATGCTGTCGCCGTCGTTGCGCGGGTCCACCAGCAGCGCGCTCAGCCGCGCCTGGCCCTCGCGCGGCTCCGCCCGGAAGACGAGTTGGTTCTCGCCGGACCGCAGCTCGACCGGCTTCTGGAACTGCCCGATGCGGTAGCGCGTCAGGTTCTCCTCTTCCATCACCGTCTCACCGTTAAGGCTGGCCGTAACGCGCCCGGCGGCGCCCACCCACAGCACCGCCTTCTTGACCCCGTCGGCACGCACTTGCACGGCGGCGCCGTAGGCTCCTTCTGGAGCAGGCGGCGCGCCGCTCCAACTCGCGAAGTCCAGCGTGTCGCCGCGCGTGGTGTGCCGGGCCCAGAAGCGCAAGTCCGCTTTCGGATCACGGCTCACCAGCCAGTTGCGGTTGCAGCGCCCGTACCAGCCGCGCGGCTTGCCCCAGCGCTGGCGGATCGCACCGGGATCGTCTCCCACGGTGTCGATGCGCGCCAGGTCCATCACCCCCATCTCGCGCTGAACGGCCAGTTGCAGGAAGTCCATGTCCCAGACGTTGAAGCCCAGCAGGTGCGCCACCAGGGCATCCACCGCCACCGTGTCGGCGCCCGCCAGCACGACGTTGTTCTGTAGCATCTGATCCGGGCGGCGGTTGTTGTGCTCCTGATACTGGAGGCCGCGGATGCCGTCAACCACGTTGAAGTCCGGCGGGCGGAAGCTGGCCAGGTCGGTAATGAAATGATCCAGCCGGCCTTCCACCTGGTGCTGCTCGTGCAGCAGCAGGTTGGAGAAGGCGCTCGGCGGAGCGTAGCACTGCCGCGGCGCGACGCCGACGTAATTCTTGAAGCAAGCCGTGATGCCACACATCAGGTGGACCTTCATGACCGGGACGTTGATCAGGAAGTCGCAGTTCAGGATGGTGTTGGTGTAGAAGTAGTCGGGACGCGCCCCGAAGGCGCCCACCCCGTTGCGGGCGCGAGGCACTTCGATGCGCCGGAAAGCGCCGGCAGCGTCGCGCACGGCGTCATAACAGAGGTCCACATAGTCAAACTGGCGGTCCGGATGACGCGCACTCAGGTCCTTTAGCAGGCCCTCGAGCGTCCCGGTGAAACCCGGGTAGTCGTCGCCCCAATCGCAGGTGAAAGCGTCCACCTTAACGCCGTTCTGCATAGCCACGTTGCGGGTGGCCGTGTCGTGCAAACCGCGGTAGGAACCGCCCTCGGCCACGGTGATGCGCCGGGCGCGCGAGCGCTCGGCCACGTACTCGAGCACCGCCTTGGTCACTCTCCAGTCGGTGACGTCCCCCGGGCGATAGGCCGGCCGCCCCCGCAGATGGACGAGGTTGGGCTTGATGACCACCCAGGAGCCCGGGCGGATCCTCCGCTCCAGGCCACCCGCATACTCGATGGCCTGCCACACCATCGCGCGCACGCGCGGGTAGTCCAGCGGGTGCTCCACCGGAACGGGCTGCGCCAGCTTGGAGTGGGTGGACCGCACCAGCGCCACGCGCGGCCCGCCCGGCGGCGCGGCCGCCAGCAACGCGGGCGTGGCCAGGAAGCAGCGTCGGCTCAGCTGCGCCATGGCGTCACCATACCACGGTTTCGGTGCTATCATGCTAACCGCTATGTCCCGCCCCATCCCCCGACGTTTCCTATTTGGAACGCTGGCCGCCGCCCCGCTGGCCGGCTCGCAGTTCACCCGCGCCGCGGAGCAGTACGTCCACGCCCGCAAGGTGCTGTTGTGGGAAAGCACCCGCAGGGAGTTCCGCGAAGCCCTCGAGAGCGGCGCGCTCAAGGCCCTGATCGTGCCCGTGGGCAGCACCGAGCAGCACAACGAGCACCTGGCCATGATCCACGACACCGCCAGCGTGACCCTGGTGGCACAGCAGGCGGCGCTGTCGCTCTATCCGCAAGCGATGGTGGCCACGCCCGTTTCCGTGGGCATCTCCCCGCACTGGATGGACCGCAAGGGCACCCTCTCGCTGCGCAGGGAAACCTTCCTGGCGGTGGTCTTCGACATCTGCGAGAGCCTCACGACTCACGGCGTGAAGAACATCCTGGTGCTGAACGGCCACGGCGGCAACGCCCGTCCCCTGGCCGAGGCCATGCCGGATTTCCGGCAAAAACTCGGCATCAACGTGCGGTTCAACTCCTACTGGGACGCCTACACGCCCGAGATCATCAAGAAGCACATGGAGACCAACAAGGCCCCGGCTCACGCGGCCGAGTTCGAGACCTCCTTCGCCATGGCCGCCTTCCCCGAGCGCATCCACTGGGAGGGCGTCGATTACGCCCAGGCCAAGCCGCGCCTGAACATCAAGGATCCAGGCTCCGCCAGGGACGACGAGCTGTTCCACCGCGAAGCCAAGCTGGCGGCCACCTGGAAGGGCGAGGCCATGATCAAGATCGCGGTGGAGTGGGTAGCTGTCCGCCTGCGCCAGATGATCGCCGAATCCTGATTCCATCCGCGGACTGTATTGACTTCCGGCCCGCGCGATGATAACTTCCCCGATGGGAGGGCTGTATGCGTGGGAGACAGGCTGTGGTTTCTCTATTGGCATGCGTTCTGGCCAGCGCCGTGTTCCTGAAGGCGCAGGACTATCGTGCCCGGGTGCAGGGATTGGTCACCGATCCTTCGCAGGCCGCCATCGTGGGCGCCAAGGTCATGCTCAAGAACACCGGCACCGGCGTCGAGAATGCGCGGGATACGGACGCCACCGGCCGCTTCATCTTTGACTTCGTGCCCCCCGGCGCCTACTCCCTCACGGTGGAGATGGCCGGGTTCAGCAGGTTCACGCAGGAGAACCTCACCGTCCTGACGCGCGGCGACGTGACCGTCAACGCCCAGCTCCAGCTCGGCGGCGTCACCCAGACGGTCAACGTGGCTGAGACCGCGGTCACCCTGGAGTTCAACACCACCACCATGTCGCAGACCGTGACCGGCAAGATGCTCCAGGATCTGCCCATCCTGGCGCGCAATCCCTTCACTCTGGTGCTGCTGGACCCGGCCGTGGTAAACCGCTACTCCAACGTGGCCTACCGCAATCCGTTCTACATGCAGGCCGCCAACGGCGTAGACGTGGGCGGCTCCACCGGCGGCCGCAACGACATCCTGCTGGACGGAGTACCCATCGGCGTGGACTCGCGCGGCTCCTACTCCCCTTCCATGGACGCGGTGCAGGAGGTCTCCATCCAGCAGAACAGCGTGGACGCCGAATTCGGCTTCAGCGCCGGCGGCAACATGAGCGTCTCCATGAAGGCCGGCACCAACGAGTATCACGGCACGGCCTACTACTTCGGACGCAACCCCGCCGGCAACGCCATGACCAACCGCTACACCCGCAGCACCAACCTGGTGCGCCAGCACATCGGCGGCGGCACGGCCAGCGGGCCGGTGCTGAAGAACCGGCTGTTCACCTTCTTCGCTTACGAGAGGTGGAGCAAGACCGAGCCGCGGGGCGGTCCCCGCACGCTGCCGACCGACCTCGAACGGGTCGGCGATTTCTCTCAATCCAAGAACGCCAATGGCGCGCTGCGGACCATCTACGATCCCTTTACCACCCAGTTCACCCCGGCCACCAGCGTCGTCACCCGGACCCCCTTCCCCCGCAACACCATTCCCGCCGCCATGATCGACTCCTCCGCGGCCACCGTCATGAAGGACATCTGGAAGCCCAACGGTCCGGGAGACGACATCACCGGCGTCAACAACTACAAGATCACTTACGCCTGGTGGCTGAAGTACTATAACTTCTCGAACCGCACCGACTGGAACCCCAACGAGAAGTTCCGCATGTACACCCGCTACAGCATTTTCCGCACCCGCCTGGACAACCCCAACTACGGCGGCACGCCGGCCACGCCGTCGGACAACGGCGGTCTGATGGACACGCTCAACGCGGCCGCCGACGGCGTCTACACGATAAACCCCAGCACGGTGCTCAATGTTCGCTTCGGCACTTCCTACCTGGAGGACGACTACGATTCCGAGTGGGCCAAGGTGGGAGAGGCCGGACTACAGAAGATCTGGCCCAACACGCCGTGGTACAAGTCCTACATCGAGGGCATCCCCGCCATTTACTACCCCGCCATCAGCGTCTCGGGCAAGGGCAGCTTCGGCAAGGGCAGCACCTGGTTCCTGCGACCGCGCAAGTACAGCGTGTCAGCCACCGTGGCCAAGGACCGCCGGCGCCACTATCTGAAGGCCGGCTGGGCCTACCGTCACTCCTACGGCAACAACGTCAACCCCAACCTGATGAACTGGAGTTTTTCGCCGAACTACACCGCCGATACGTTTATCAGCCCGAACACCCGGCTCTCCGGCGACGCCTGGGCCACTTTCCTGCTGGGCGTGATCGACAGCGGCTCCAACGCCAACTTCAAGACGCCGTTGAATGTCATCCGTGACCAGTGGGGCGTGTTCATCCAGGATGATTTCAAGCTGAACCGCCGCATCACCCTGAATATGGGGCTGCGCTATGAGTACGAGACGGCGCCCATCGAGGAAGGGGACCGCTTGTCCCGGTATCTGGACCTCACGGATCCGATCCCCGAGATGCAGAAGAATCCGCCCGTGATGCCGGCCGCGGTTACCGCACTGCGGACCGCGCCACCCGTCTATAACGGCGCCTGGGCGTTCACCGACAGCAAGAATCGCACCCTGTACAAGGCGCCCAAGGCCATCTTCCTGCCGCGCTTCGGCATCGCCGTCCGTTTGAACGACAAGACCGCCCTGCGCACTGGCTACGCGCGCTACGCGCTCCCCATGATCAACGCCATCGGCTCGAGCTGGTACATCCCGGTGTACGGCTACAACACCACCAGCAACCCGCTTCCCGCCATCGAGGGCATTCCCAAAGCCGTGTTCAGGGACCCCTTCCCCGCCAGCTCCAATCCCTTGATGCCCCCGGCCGGCAAGAAGTGGGGCCGCTACACCAACCTGGGCTCGGCGGCGACCTGGTTCCAGCAGGACCTCAAGGTGGGCATGAACGACCGCATCAACGTCACCTTGCAGCGCGAGTTGCCTCTCGCCGTCAGAGCGGACATCACTTACTTCTACGCATACACCCATCACCATCAGACGCCCAATATCTGGGGAGGCACGGGGTCCCTGGACGACACCATCAACATGACGGACCCGCAGCTCTCTTACAGATACAAAGGCGAACTTGCCAGGAGCGTCCCGAACCCCTTCTACCGCTACATGACGCCGGAGACTTTCCCCGGCTCGCAGCGCAACCAGTCCACTGTGAGCGTGGGCAGCCTGCTGCGTCCCTACCCGCAGTATGGCGGCCTGAGCCTGGCCTACTGGGACATCTTCTCGAACCGCTACCAGGCTTTGCAGGTGAAGGTGGAGCGGTCCTTCGCCCAGGGTTACAGCTTCCTGCTCGGCTACAACTACAATCGCGAGACCACCACCGAGTTCTTTAACTCCGACGACCAGTACGTCGAGCGCCTCACCTGGATCGGCAGCAACAACCCGCGCCACCGCATCAGCGCGGCGGGCACCTTCGAGTTCCCCGTCGGCAAGGGCCGCCTGCTCTGGCCGAATATGCACCCGGTGCTCAACGCCGTAATCGGCGGCTGGTCCACCAGCCATATCGTGCTCTGGAACGCCGGGCCGTTCCTGCGCTGGGGCAACCTCAACGTCAGCGGCGATCCGCGGCTGGAAAACCCCACCGGCGACCAGTGGTTCAAGACCGAAGTCTTCGCCATCGCCACGCCTTACACTCCCCGCACCAATCCCTGGCAGTATCCGGGCCTGACCGGCCCCGGCTACTGGAGCTGGGACGGCACGCTGGTGAAGCACTTCCAGATGACCGAGCGGTTCCGGCTCGAGCTGCGGCTGGAAGCCTACAACGTGACCAACACCTTGATGCTCAACCAGCCTAATCAGAGCGTGACCAGCTCGCTGTTCGGCAAGTGCGTCAACCACGCCGCCGGAAACTTCGGGCGCGAAGTGCAGTACACGGCGCGCATCCACTTCTGATGGCAACCGCTCGCTTACGCTCGCGGCTCGGTGACAGCGTCGGGCCACGTAGCCGAGCCGCGACCGTGACTACCTACAGAGTTTAATCCTGGCCGAAAGCGGCAGGATGTTCGGGCGGCGGAGAATGGCCTCGAACTGCCGCCGTGGCGCAGGTTCTTGACCTAATGTCACTTAGTTTTGCCACCACTGCACATCTCGGCCCCCTGTGGGGCGGCTCCCCGAGCCGCCGCCGGCCCCCTGGCCGGCTTTTTCCGGCCCCCCGGGGAGCCGACCAGGGGGTCGGCTCGCGGGCCAGGGGGCCCGCCCCACGAAAACTAAGTGACATTGGGTTCTTAACCTGCCGCGCCGGCACTCGTGCCGACGCCCGGCCAAGCCTCGACAGGAGTGTCGAGGCGGCAGACTGAAGTCCGCGCCACCTCCATGGTTCCGGCTCGTCCGGGTCAGGGAGCGGTGACGCGGCTTAGCGCCCCAGCCACCGCGGCAGCAGCGTGGTGAGGGGCGGCACGTAGGTAATCAGCAGGACGCCGGCCAGCAGCACCAGCAGCATCGGCACCACGGCACGGTAGACCTCCGGCAGCGGCTTGCCGAAGCGATACGAGGACAGAAACAGGTTCATCCCCACCGGCGGCGTCAGGTACCCCAGCTCCAGGTTGGCCAGGAAAATGATCCCCAGGTGGACGGGGTCGATGCCGAAGGCCTCGCCCATGGGCACGATCAGCGGCACCACCACCACGATGGCCGAGAAAACGTCCATCAGGCAGCCCACGATCAGCAGGAGCGCATTCAGCAGGAGCAGAAACAGCCAGCGCGAATGAATGGTGGCCGTCACCCAATCCAGCGCCTGCATGGGAATCTGCGCGTCCACCAGGTAGTTGGTGAACCCCAGCGCCACCCCCAGGATCAGCAGCACACCACCCACCAGCAGCCCGCACTCGGCCGTCACGCGGGGCGCGTCGCCGGCCAGCTTGAGATCGCGGTGGACGAAGGTCTCCACCACGAAGGCGTACAGCGCGGTGAGCGCGGCGGCCTCGACCGGCGTGGCAAACCCGCCGAACAGCCCGGCCAGCGCCACCACCGGCAGCAGCAGCTCCCACTTGGCGTCCCAGATGGCGCGTCCGGCCTCCCGGGCGTCGAACTTCGCGGGCGCCCCCTCCAGCCGGGGGCCTCGCCGGATGCCCCACCACGCGGTCAACGCCACCAGCAGAATCCCCGGCAGAATGCCGCCCAAAAACATCTGCTCGATGGTGATGCGGGCGATGATGGCGTACAGGATCAACGGCAGGCAGGGCGGAAACAGAAGGCCCAGCGAACCGGCGCCGGTCAGCAGCCCCAGCGCGGTTCGCTCCGAATAGCGCGCCGCCAGCAGAATCGGCATCAGCAGCCCGCCCAGCGCCAGGATGGTCACCCCCGAGGCCCCGGTGAAGGACGTGAAGAAGGCGCACACCAGGGCGGTCACCACCGCCGGTCCGCCGCGCAACTGACCCACCAGCGCCTGAAACACGCGGATCAGCCGCTTCGAGGCGCCGCCTTCGGCCAGGAAGTAGCCCGCCAGCGTGAACAGCGGGATGGTGGGCAGCGAAGGATTGGTGACCAGCCGGTAGTGGTCCAGGGGAATCGAGGCCACCGGCTGGCCGGCGCCCCAGAACAGGATCAGAGCCGCGCCGCCCAGCGTGGTGAAAACCGGTGCGCCAAAGACGGTCGCCACCAGCAGCGCCACCAACGCCGGCGCGGTCATCTGCTGGGGAGGCAGCGGCGCCAGCAGCCCCGCCAGCATCACCGCCGCCGCACCCGCCGACGCCAGCGCCCGCCATTTCCAGATCGCCCCGGCGTGCCACAGCAGCCGCAGCGCCACCGCTGCGAAGCCCAGTGGCATGACCAGTTGCACCACCCAGATGGGCACGCCGTAGGCCAGGATGTTTCCTCCGGCGCGCTCCGCCTCAACGAACCGCACGCTGGCCAGGCACAGCAGCGCCGTGATGGCGGCGGCGAAAGCGTGCGCGAACAGCCGGCCTCCGGTGCGCAGCCTGCCGGGGGGGAGCAGCTCGCCGGTCGACAGCGCCAGCAGCCGGCTTTCCCGCGCGGCGATGGCCCCGCCCAGCATCCCCACCAGCAGGGTCAGGTGCTGGACGATGGAATTCACGCCCGAGATCCCGGTCTTCAGTGTGGCGCGCAGCAGGCTCTCGGCCAGCGGCAGGATCACCAGGGCCGCCAGGACCAGGGCGATTCCCACGTTTTCGATCCGGGCGAGCCGGTGAGGCTGGGGCGGGCGGCTCATCGGGACGGCTTAGACCGGTACTCCTTGAGCAGCCGCTGGACCTCGTCGAACATCTCCGCCGGCACCATCGCGCCGCGGATCCTGGGATAGACCCCTTCGGCCAGGGCGCGCCACTCGGCTTCCACCTGCGCGGAGACCGGCTGCACCTTGAGGCCGCGCTTCTTCATGGCCTCGACGGCCTGATCCGCTTCCGCCCTGCCGCGCGCCCGCATCTCGTCACCCACCTTGCGGGCCGAGGCCGCCAGGGCCTCGCGCGTCGCCGCCGGGATGGCCTCCCAGGTGTTGCGGGCGATCACCGTGGCGCCCACCAGCGGCGCCCAGTTCAGCTCCAGCATGTGGCGCGCCGGGCCATAGACCTGCCCGGCCAGGGCGTAAAACGGCGCGGTCGAGACCACCGAGATGAGGCCCGTTTGCAGGCCTGGCAGGATGTCGGCGCTCACCAGTGGCACCGGCTGGTAGCCCATCGACTTCATCAGGTCCAC
>Ga0194110_10008534_pt1 | contig 11633 bp, 3 predicted proteins | sample TA2Kig1200mmetaG_FD_146192 | JGI IMG/M metagenome (GOLD analysis project Ga0194110, IMG submission 146192) | Freshwater microbial communities from Lake Tanganyika, Tanzania - TA2015032 Kigoma Deep Cast 1200m | ecosystem: Environmental > Aquatic > Freshwater > Lake | place: Tanzania: Lake... | reverse complement strand
GGTCCGTTTGCACAACGCGACGCGCGATGACCAGCAGAAAGTCCTGATCCTGGAGCAGACCCTGGAGGCCGTCACCGCGGTCACCGAGGTGCTCGAGAAGATCGGCGATTGGGGCAGCAAAACGATCGACGATCTGTTTGATGCCACAGCCGAAGGGATACCCACTTCCTTCATCGCGGGACTCGCGGCCGGCGGAGACGTGGCCTCGGCGGCGCGCGGCGCGGTCAAGGCGATCAAAGGTTCCACCAAGAGCACCCTGGATTGGATCACCGTCATTTCCTGGTCGGTCCAAAAAGCTCTGGAAGTGTCCACGGCCACGACCCAACGATGGCTCGAATTCCATGAAATTGCCCCGCGCGAATGGGAACTCGAAGTGAAAGAGGCCGTGGCCGAACTTGGCGGAAGCCTGGGTGGGCTGCAAAGCCATTTCACGACGATCAACGCCAAACTGCGGCGGCTCGATGACGTGAAAAGGAATTTCGCGTCGCTCGTGGCCGAAGGCGATCGCACGCAGAAAGAGCGCGAGAATTTCCGCCAACGCGGCGCCGCCGTTGTCCAAGGTTTCCGAACCCGCGACGCGGCTTTCCGGATTTTCCGCAACGAAAAGCTGGAACGTTACCGCACCTTGTTCGACCTGGCCGCCCGCTACACCTTCCTGGCGGCCGGCGCTTACGATTATGACACCGGATTGCTCGGCACGAACGAAGGCGAGGAAGTCTTCGAGCGCATCTTCAAATCCCGCGCCTTGGGGGTCGTCAAGCATGGCGAGCCGCAATTCGCCGGCAGCAACACGGGCGACTCCGGTCTTTCCGGGGTCTTGGCGGAACTCAAGAATGATTGGGACAGCCTCAAAGGCCGGCTGGGCTTCAACAACCCCGACACCTACGGCACGACCGTGTCCCTCCGGCTGGAGAACTCCCGCATCTTGCCAGGGTCCGACGGCGACGCTAATTGGAAAGACATTCTCGAGCAGGGCCGGATGGACAACCTCCTGCAAGATGAAGACATTCGAATGCATTGCATGCAGATCAACCGGGACGGCGGCTTGCCGGTGCCGGGCATCGTTTTGGAATTCAGCACGACGGTGGCCGACGGTCTGAATCTGTTCGGAAGGACTCTGGCGGCCGGGGACCATAATTTCAGCCCGAGCCTCTTCGCGACGAAGATCTTTGCGGTGGGGGTGGCGTTGGAAGGCTATCGGGGGATGGAGAATCCGGCGGCCAACAAAGGGGCGGTGGATTCCGCCGGGGGGACATCGCCGCCCGAACCGTCAGCCCCGTTCCTGGACACCCAAGCCTTGGCGGCGACGCCCTATGTTTATTTGATCCCCGTGGGCGAGGATTCGATGCGCAGTCCGCCGCTGGGGGACGTGAGCAACGTGCGGACCTGGACGGTGGCGGACGTGGCGATCCCGATGCCGTTCAATCTGGGGGCGTCGGCGTTTTCGAGCAAGCCGCTGTGGCAATCGAGCGACGCGCTCTCGGAAGAGCTCTTCGCGATCCGCAAACATCAGGCGTTCCGGCCGGTGTCGAGCACGACGGTGTTCAACGGGGATTTAGTGCCCTCGCAGTACACGAATCGGCGGTTGATCGGCCGCTCGGTCTGGAACAGCAAGTGGAAGCTGGTGATTCCGGGCCACACGCTGCTGAACAACCCGTCGGAAGGGCTGGACCGCTTTATCCGGACGGTGAAAGACATCAAGCTGCATTTCGTGACCTATTCCTACTCGGGCAATTAAGGCGCAAATCGTGATTCGTGGTGCGCAACCCGTAATGCGTGAAACGTGAAACGTAATTCAAAGTGACTCGAACCAGACATTGCACAATGAAAACCGAATTTCGTCTTGTGGCTCGAAACCCCGACCCGCTCACACCCCCACGCCCCGACACAATTTACGCCCTGACGCTCCTCGCTTTTCTCTCACTGATTCCGGCACCCGCCTATCCACCGGCGCCGCACCATCTCATCTATGGTTTTGTCCGGGACGAATTCGGAAATCCAGTCTCGGCCAAGGACGCGGAAGTTTCCCTCCAGATGCCCACCGGCGGACAGATCAAGGCCGCGATCGTTCCGCAATTGGAGCCGGGCGCCAACTATCGACTCCCGGTGCCGATGGACGCCGGGCTCACGCAAGACCTCTACAAACCCGCGGCGATGCAGCCCACGCTGCCCTTCAAACTGATGGTGCGGATCGGCAACAAGATGTACCTGCCGATTGAAATGACCGGCCTCTATTCGCGTATGGGGCAGCCGGCGCAATCCACCCGAATTGATCTGACCTTGGGTGAAGACAGCGACGGCGATGGCTTGCCTGATGCCTGGGAGCGCGCCTTGATCACGGCCAGCGGCGGCGCGAGGACTTTGAAGGATATCCGACCCGGCGACGATTTCGATGGGGACGGCCTGAGCAATCTCCAGGAGTACATTGCGGGCACCTATGCCTTCGATGACAAAGACGGTTTTTCTTTAAAAGCGATCCGAAAGAGTGGGGAACGCCCCGTCCTCGAGTTCCTGGCCATCCGCAACCGCACCTACACGATCGTGGGATCCGTGGATCTTCAGGACTGGAGTGCGATCAATCTTCGAGTCCTTTCGAACCGGACGCCCGGCCCATTCCAGGCCAGTTTTCAGGCAACGGACACCCGGCCGATCCAGGTCGAGGTTCAGCCTCAGGCCGGAACGGAGATGATGCGCTTCTATAAGCTGATGGTCCAGTGATCCCAGGCAATTTGCAGAAGTCCGCCCAAAAGGAATCGACGACGCGGTCGGCAGTTCGCTGTCGGGAGCCGATCGCGAATGTGCGGCGGAGAGCGATGCGCCTGGGGTTAGCGTGCGTGGCGGGTGGAGGAATCCTGTTGCTCGGATGGAGAGCTGCGGTCCACCGGTGGGCGGCTCCTGCCCGAGAAGTTCTTGGTTCGGAACTCACCCTGCGGGAAGGGCGGCTGCATCGGATCGGTGAAACGTCGGTTCCATTCACCGGCGTGATGGTGGAACGGTATCCTTCCCAATCCCTCAAGTCCCGCTCCATGATTTCCCGGGGAGTTCTCCATGGCATTTCCGAGGGCTGGCACACGAATGGTCAGGTGCAGGTGCGCGAGCATTTCAAAAATGGAGTCTCTCATGGCTTGCGCACGAAGTGGCACGAGAACGGCGTGAAGATGTCCGAAGGGACGGTTGTGGAGGGCCAGTTTGAAGGCCCGTTTTGCCGTTGGCACGACAACGGCGTGCTGGCCGAGGAGATTCGTCTCGAGCACGGCGCACCGGAAGGATGGTCTCGTTCGTACTATCCCAGCGCCTTTCTCAAGGCGCAGGCGCGGTTCAAAGGCGGTGAGATGACCGAACAAAAATTCTGGAAAGATGGCGAACGCTACCAAACGCCCGACGCCGAGGCGACCGATTGACTGATGCCTGCCGCACGCTGCCCACTCGAAGTGTGTGATCAGGCCCGCTGGTCAGCGCCTGTGCGCGTTGGAGTTCTGCTCTGCCTCGTTTTGTTCTTCAACGCGATTTTCTCCGCTTCGGCGGCTTCCTCCAGCGCTTCTTACAGCATCGTCCATGATGGACTTGATGCCGGAGGCAGAACCACGCGGAGCACCAGCTACACGATGGACAGTTCGCTGGGCGGATTGGCCGGGATCAGCAAGGCGCCGGGCTTCGGGTTCACGATTGGTCTGGGATTCAGCGGAGCGCTCACGCCGGTCGGCCTGATCAACTTTGTTCCTGTGCTCAATCCGCTGGGCGATCAAACGGTCAACGAGGGATCTGCTTTGAGTCTCGCCGCCACCGCCATCGATCCAGACGGCCCGCAGGATACAATTACTTTCAGCCTCGGCTCCGGCGCGCCTGCCGGCACGTCCATCAATCCGACCAGCGGACAATTCACCTGGACTCCGGGCGAGGCGCAAGGGCCGGGCCTCTACTCGATCACAGTCATTGCGACCGACAGTGGATCGCCGCGGCGAAGCTCATCACGCACATTCTCAATCAGCGTGGCCGAAGTAAACTCACCGCCCGCCCTCGGGGCCATCGCCCCTCAAACCGCCACCGAAGGTCAACTGCTGAGGATTCCTGCTCAAGGCCAAGACCTGGACGTTCCGGCGAATACATTAATTTACCGTCTCGGCTCCGTCGCACCGGATGGAGTCGTGATCGATCCAGCCACTGGAATACTGTTGTGGACGCCAACCGAAGCCCAGGGGCCGAGTTCGATTTCCATCACTATAGTCGTTTCTGACAATGGGAGCCCCAGCCTGAGCGCATCCCAAACATTCAATGTCACGGTGCTGGAAGACAATTCTCCGCCGATCCTGGCTTCGCTCAGCGATCAAACCGTTGTAGAAGGGCAAACCTTGACTCTTCCGGTCGGGGCGGGCGATCGCGATTTGCCGCCGCAAACGCTTGCGTTTGGCTTTCGCGATGGAGTTCCCGCCGGGGTTAGCATTGCGCGCACGGATGCCACAACGGGTGTTCTCGCCTGGACACCATCCGAGGCGCAAGGACCGGGCACTTACACGATCACCGTGGAGGTTGGTGATAGCGGAATCCCGAGTTTGACGGCATCGAAATCGTTCAAGGTCACGGTGCTCGAGTCGAATCTCGCGCCGGAGGTCGCCGCAATTCCGAGGCAAACGATTGCCGAAAACGGCACGCTCCGCTTTCAAGTCATCTCGGCGGACCGCGATTTGCCAGCCAACCGTCTGGAGTTCAGTCTGGGACCGGAAGCCCCGCCGGGCGCGAGCATCGATCGAACCACCGGAAACTTCAGTTGGACTCCGACCGAGGACCAAGGCCCGGCTTCCTATACTCTCAAGGTGATCGTGACGGACGATGGCACTCCAGCCTCCAGTGCTTCGCAGATCATCACCGTGGACGTCATGGAAGTGAACTCGGCTCCCGCCCTGGCCGCGATTGCGGATCGCACGGTGGAGGAAAGCAGCCCGCTGGCGTTGGCTCCCGCGGTGACGGACATTGACTTCCCGGCCAACAAGTTGAAGTTCTCGCTGAGCGCCGATGCTCCGGTCGGTGCCACGATTGATCAAGCCACCGGCGCGTTCAATTGGACGCCGACGGAAGCGCAAGGTCCCAGCACGAATCGGATTACGATTTCGGTGGCGGATGACGGAATTCCGAGCCTCACGGCATCGCAAAGTTTCTCGGTGATTGTGACCGAAAAGAATTCGCCGCCGGTCCTGGCCGATATTCCGGATCAGAGAATCGTTGAGGAAACAATTCTGACCTTGGCCGCCGTGGCCAGCGATCCCGACATTCCCCCGAACACGCTCACTTTCAGTCTCGGTCCGGGAGCGGCGAGCGGGATCACGATCGACCCCAAGACAGGGCTTTTGACCTGGACACCAACCGAGCAACAAGGTCCCGGAGCCGCGCCCCTCACCGTCGTCGTAACCGATAACGGCAACCCCGGCTTGAGCGCCTCGAAAACTTTCACCGTCTCGGTTTTGGAGACTAACCGGCCTCCGGTGCCGGCGCCGGTCGAGAATCGAACTGTCGATGAAGGCGACACCTTGACTCTGACTGCAGTCGCGACCGACGCCGACTTTCCGGCGAATCAGTTGTTGTTCGCGCTGGATCCCGGCGCGCCCTTCGGAGCAAAGCTTGATTCGGCGACAGGGGCTTTCACCTGGACGCCAACGGAGGCGCAAGGCGGCGCCACCAACCGAATCGTCATTCGTGTCACCGACAACGGGATTCCTCCGGCGACCGCGACGCAGAGTTTCACCGTCGTCGTTCGGGACGTGAATTCGGCGCCCGTGCTCGCGCCGATTGCAGATCAGGTCATCGCAGAAGGCAACCTCTGGAGGCTCGTGCTGCAAGCGAGCGATTCCGATTTGCCGCGTGAGGAGTTGACCTTCAGCCTGGGGCCGGACGCGCCGCCCGGCATGAACATCCATCCGAAAACGGGCGCGTTGACCTGGACGCCGATCGAAAGCCAGGGTCCAGGCACAAATCAGATCACGGCAATCGTCGCCGACAGCGGAGCACCGAGCCTCAGCGCGAGACAGACTTTCAAAGTGACCGTCACTGAGGTAAACCGCGCGCCGGTGCTCGCGGAAATCCCCAATCGAATCATTGCCGCCGGGAAGACGCTCCGTTTTGTCGCCTCGGTCATTGATCCGGATTTGCCGCCGAATGCGTTGACCTACATTTTGGTCGGGCAAGTCCCGGCTGGAGCGGCGATCAATCCGTCCACCGGCTTGTTCACCTGGACGCCCTCTGTCGCGCAAGGCCCGAGCACGAATGAATTCAACGTCACGGTCGGCGACTCCGGAATCCCGAGTCTGAGTGACTCGCGCACGTTCACCGTTGTGGTCACGACCGGGAATTCCGCTCCTGTGTTGACGCCGGTCCCGGATCAGATCGCGGTGGAAGGTTCGACGTTGCGGTTGACCGCGGTCGCGACGGACGCGGACGCTCCCCTAGACGTCCTCACCTTCACTCTCGGCCCCGGCGCGCCTCCAGGCATGTCCATTCAGCCATCGACCGGTCTGCTCACCTGGACGCCGGAGGCTGGCCAGGTCCCGTCCACGAACTTGATCGTAATCACCGTGACGGACAGCGGGACCCCCAGGCTGACCGACGCGCGTTCATTCCGCGTCGTCGCCAGCCCGCTCAGCACAAGCCCGACGATATCGAAGATCAGCAATCAATCCGTGGATGAAAATACGCCGACAAGTCCGATTGTCTTTCAAGTTTATGACCCGGACACGCCGCTGGAGTTCCTGAAACTCAGCGCCAGTTCCTCGAATACTGAACTCGTGCCGGTGCCAAACATCCTGATTGAAGGCGACGGGCCGATCCGCACGGTCGCTCTTACCCCGGCGGCCAACCGCACCGGTGTATCTCAAATCAGGATCACCGTGGAAGACGTTTCGGGGGAGAAAGCCAGCGTGGATTTCCAACTGACCGTAAATGCCATTCCACCGCGCATCCTCCGCGAACCCGGCGCGTTGACCGTGATTGCAGGAACCGAAGCCACGTTCCACGTGCTGGCCGCAGGCAGTCAGCCGCTCAACTATCAATGGCGGCTGAACAGTGCCGCGCTTGCCTCGGAGACCAATTCAGTCCTGGTCCTGACGAACGTCGGTCCGGCAGCCGCCGGACTGTACTCGATCGAAGTCAGCAATCGTCTCGGAAAGGTGGTCAGCCGCGAAGTCCGGCTCGAGGTCAGCGTGCCGCTCGGCATCGTGAGCGAGCCGTCCCACCGCGCCGTGCTCGCCGGGCAGGACACAGCTTTCACGGTGGTGGCGCGCGGCCGAGAGCCTCTGAGTTACCAATGGCAATTCAACGGCACCGACCTTTCCGGAGCAACGGGGGCCTCCCTGTTTCTTCGGAGCGTCGAACCAAGTGATGCAGGCGTTTACACGGTGGTGGTCCGCAGCGGCCCGGAGAGCGTCGCAAGCGCCGGCGCAGCGCTTCAGGTCAGTTCGCCGGTTCGGATCCTGACGCAACCCGCCAGCTTTAGTGTCGCGGCAGGCGGCAATGCCCTCTTCCAAATCGAAGTTACGGGAGCGCCGCCCACGACTTTCCAATGGCAATTCAACGGATTGGATCTGCCCGGCCAGAACCGCCCCAGCCTTGAGTTGACCAATGTCCAGGCGGAAAACGTCGGCGCCTACACGGTACTGGTCAGCAATCCGAGTGCGACCGTGTTGAGCGACAAGGCGCGGCTCAGTCTGATCGCCCCGCCGATACTCCTGCGGCCCGTGGAGGACAAAAACGTTCTGGCCGGAGGGACGGTTCAATTCACGGCGAGCGTGAGCGGTGCCGAGCCGTTGCAGTTTCAATGGCTTTTCAACGGAGCCGAAATTCCGGGAGCGACCGCGCCGCAACTGATTTTGCAGAACGTCTCGCAGACCAGCGGAGGACGGTATGCTGTGTCGGTCAGGAATCCGGCCGGGCGAATCACCGGCGGACCCGCCGTCCTGACTGTGCTGGCCCCGGTCTCGATTGACCGACAGCCGGAGAATCGGACCGTTCCGGCGGGCGGGAGTGTTGCTTTCGAGGTCGCAGCCTCCGGCACGCTTCCGTTGGCATTTCAGTGGCGGCGGAACAAGGTGAACTTGCCCGGCGAAACGCAAGCCGCGTTGTTGCTGCGGCCGGCGCGGCCGGAAGACGCCGGGCGATACAGTGTGGTGGTGAGCAACCCGGCGGGTTTGGTCGAGAGCCAGGAGGCGGCACTGGCGGTTATCGAACCCGTGACCCTCGTCAGCCAACCCCAGCGCCAGAGCGCAGCGCCGGGAACTTCGGTTCGATTCCATGTCGTGGCGCGAGGCACACCGCCACTCGCTTACCAGTGGCGCCGGAACGGCGTGGATCTGTCCGGCGAAACCGGCACGGTGTTGACCTTGCTCAACCTGACCGCCGGGGACGCGGGAACTTACGACGTGATCGTGAGTAATCCGATTGGCCCCGTCACGAGCCAGGCTGCTTCGCTCACGGTCCTCCGTCCCCCAACATTCCTGAGTCAGCCCACGGGTGTTAATGTTGGGCCGGGGGGGAATGTGGCCTTTACGGCCCGCGGGGAAGGTGACGAACCGCTGCGTTATCAGTGGTGGCTGAACGGCTCGCGCATTCCGGGCGCGACCAATCCGGTCTTCAACTTGTCCGCCGTGCAGCCGCAAGACGCCGGCGCTTACAGCCTCGTGGTCGAGAATGCCGGAGGCGTCGCGACGAGCAATCCCGCGGCCTTGACCCTCATTCTGCCCCAGATTCCGTCCGCGAGTTCGCCGGAATTGAGCCCCGTGATCACGGCTGCGGACGGCACGTTCGAGGGCGGCAGCACGAAACCTTCTGAGAGCAGGCTCCTGGGCCTCCTGTCCTTGCCCGCGGCCAGCGGGCCTCGGTGGTTTGCCTGGAGAGCGCCGAGCACGGGGATCGCAACGTTCAACACGGCGGGCAGCGATTTCGACACGTTGCTGTCCGTTTACACCGGCCCGCCGGGGAGCTTGCAGGAAATTGCGAGCGACGATGACCGAGGGGGCTTTCTGACGAGCGAGGTGAAGCTGAATGTCACCGCAGGAGTGACTTATTATCTGAAGGTTGCCGGATTCAACGGGGCGGCGGGTCGAATCATCGTCAATCATCGACTGCTGGTGACGAGTTTGGCGTGGCCGGTGATTACGTTTCAGCCCGAAAGTCGGACAGTTGCGCTCGGGGCCGACGCCACTTTTGAAGTGAGGGCGGATGGCCCGAATCTGTCCTACGAGTGGTTTGCCAACGGCGTCTTCCGGCCAGGTGAGACCAGTTCCACTCTGACGGTTCGGAACGTTCAGGAGACGGGCGCGGCTCGTTACATGGTTCGAGTCTCAAGCGGTGCCGGAGTGAATCGCACTTCAGTCGAAAGCCTCCCTGCAGCGCTCCAGATCGGACAGACCGCACAATTTGCCCAGGACAAACTCGGCCATCTTTTTCCGCCAGGCGCTGTCGCTCAACCCGGGGCCTTGCCAGTGCCCGGAACCGCTTCGAGGCCGGTGCTGACCGGCACTTCCGGCGCGCTCGCGTTTTCGACTTATGCAGCCTCGCGGGAGCAGAACGAGCCCAATCACGGCGGTGTGGTTGGCGGCGCATCCATGTGGGTCAGTTATCAGTCGCCGCAACGCGGGACACTGCGCGTGAGCACCGAAGGCAGCGACTTTGACACCGTCCTGGCTGTTTACACGGCTTCCGGAACCACTTTCGCGGGGTTGAAATTGGTGGGCTCCGACAACAACAGCGGAGCCGATGGCAGGTCGAGTCAGGTGAGTTTGGCGGTGGGCCAGGGCACGATCTATTACATCGCGGTGGATGGGGTGAACGGCGCGACCGGCCTTGCGAGGCTGAGCTACGCCGTGGGCCAGCCTCCAATCATCTCCCTCCAACCGCGCAGCTTCACCACATCGGAAGGCGCCAACGAGGCTCTGTTTGTCCTGGCTTCCAGTGGATCCGCAAACGCGGATGCAAAGGCGCCGCCGCCGAGTTTTCAATGGTTCAAAAACGGCCTGGAAGTCCCCGGCGCCACGGGACCGGCGTTGTTTCTGTTGAACATCAAAGAAAGCGACGCGGGCAATTACTGGGTTGTCGTCTCCAACTTCGCGGGCTCGGTCTCCAGCTCGGTGGCCCGCCTCACCGTCGGGACTCCGGTTCGTTTCTCAGTTTCTCCAAAGAGTCAGATGGCAAATCCAGGCGATCTGGTTGTTTTCACCGGACTGGCCTCCGGAACGGGGCCCATCAGTTACGAATGGACGAAGAACGGCCTGCCCATCCCCGGTCAATCGAGCCCGACCCTCGTCCTGTCAAATCTTCGGAAGGTGGATGCGGCAGAGTATCGCCTGGTGGCGCGGGATGCGTCAGGTTTGGCCACGAGCGACGCCGCCATGCTGTCTATCCGGGAAGCGCCGGTCATCACTGCGCCGCTCCAAAACCAGGTAGTGTCCCTGGGAGGCAGTGTCGTTTTTGCCGTGGAAGCGATCGGCAGTGAACCATTGAACTATCAGTGGCAATTCAACGCCACGAACATGCCTCAGGCCATGGGTCCCAGACTGGTGGTCAACAACGCGCAGATCGCGAACCAGGGAACCTATGCCGTGGTGGTCGCCAACAGCGCCGGCACTGTGATCAGCGATCCGGTCCAGCTTGTCGTGATTTCGCCGCTGCAATTCGCGGCGCTGCCTCGGGATCGATCGGTCACCGAAGGCAGCACCGCTGTCTTCAGCGCAACCGCCCTCGGCGCGGGCGCGATCAGTTATCAGTGGCGATTCAATGGAGCAGACATCCGCGAAGCCACACGCTCGACGTTGGTCTTGGCTGAAGTCAAAGCTTCGCAGGCCGGAAAATACACGGTGCTAGCGAGAGATTCGGGGACCGCCATCGAAAGTCCGGCCGCGGTTTTGACCGTGGTCCGGTCTCCGATCATTTCCCGCCAGCCGGCCGCCCAATCAGGGGTCCTGGGAAGCGCTGTGACCTTTATGATCCTGGCCGAAGGAACCGAGCCAATCCGATACCAGTGGTTCCTGAACCAGCAGCCCATCACCGGAGCGACAAATTCGATTCTGATGTTAAGCAACCTGGATCGACCAGCGGCCGGATATTATTCAGTGATCGTGAGCAACCTGGCGGGTTCGGTGAACAGCGTTCCAGCCTCGTTGACACTGAGGCAAATCGTCGAAGAGCCGATGGCCGGGCCAGGAGTGTTTCAATTCAGACTCGCGGTTCCGGAAGGAAGGCGCGCGCGTGTGCAGACGTCCGCCGACCTGATCCTCTGGACGGATTTCGTGCCGGACCCGTTTCCCGGCGGGACGGTGATTATCGAGGACCGGGAGGTTTCGAGCAGCGCCATCAAGTTCTACCGGGTTTTGCTGCAGTGACCCGGCGGCTGCTCCAGTTTTGGAAACCCTCATTGTGTTTGGCGGGCGATTGTGTAGCGTGGCGAACTAATTCAGAGATGCACACTGTTTCTTCAGGGGTCATCGGACCCGCCTCAGTGACCAGGGCCTCAAGTCCGCTGGGCGGATTCGGCGTCTTCGCCACCCGTAAGATTCCTCGCTTCACGCGGGTGATCGCGAAATGGAGCCCTTCAAAATCGTTGAAGGCAGATTCGGGAAAGCCCTCGTCGCCATGCGTCCCATCCCTGAAAAGAC
>Ga0194110_10008530_pt1 | contig 11637 bp, 8 predicted proteins | sample TA2Kig1200mmetaG_FD_146192 | JGI IMG/M metagenome (GOLD analysis project Ga0194110, IMG submission 146192) | Freshwater microbial communities from Lake Tanganyika, Tanzania - TA2015032 Kigoma Deep Cast 1200m | ecosystem: Environmental > Aquatic > Freshwater > Lake | place: Tanzania: Lake... | reverse complement strand
TTTCATGCCTTAATTCGGGACGAAGGGCAGTAGCTCAATTGGCTAGAGTTGCCGTCTCCAAAGCGGCCGGTTGGGGGTTCGAGTCCCTCCTGCCCTGCAAGTAGCAGTTAAAAAGTTTTATTAGATAACGAGTAAAGGAATAGGTAGATGAGCGAAGAGATTGTCTCAACCGAGGAGCCGAAAAGCATCTTTGGTCGAATTGGCCTGTTTTATCGCCAAGTTATCTCTGAGTTGAGCAAAGTTGTTTGGCCAACTCGTAATCAATTAACTACCTACACCGCAGTGGTATTGGTCTTCGTGGGGTTTGTAATTTTAGTGGTTTCAATATTTGATTTGATTTTAACTAGAGTCACTTTTTGGATATTTGGCTAAGGCGAACGGAAATATATGATGTCAATTGATACGCCAGCTAATCCACCAGTGGATGCATTTGAGGCGGCACTAGCAGTAAGTGATGCTGCACCAAAAGTTGAAGAGGTAATTGAGCCAGTTATCGAAGATGTGGTTGCCGATGCACCACCTGAAGAAAATGATGAGAATGCCGAGTTTCGGGCTGCGCTAAGAAATGCACCAGGTGAATGGTTTGTGGTCCATTCCTACGCTGGATATGAAAAGAAGGTAAAAGGAAATTTAGTAAACCGTATTCAGTCTTTAAATATGGAGGATTTCATATTCCAAATTGAGGTTCCAGAAGAAGAGGTTCGTGAGCTTAAGAATGGCGCGATCAAAGTAGTCAAGCGCAATGTTTTTCCGGGTTATGTATTAGTTCGTATGGAGTTAACTGATGAATCTTGGTCATGTGTTAGGAACACACCAGGCGTAACCGGTTTTGTTGGTAACGCTCATCATCCATCACCTCTTACTCTGGCTGAGGTTGAGAACATTCTTGCCCCACGTCCATTGAAGAAGGATGGCAAGATTGCGATGAAGGATGTTGATTACTCAATTGGTGAGTCAATTACGGTAATGGATGGTCCATTTGCAACATTGCCAGCTACTATCTCAGAGATCATGCCAGAGCAGGCGAAGTTAAAGGTTTTGGTTTCAATTTTTGGTCGCGAAACTCCAGTAGAGCTTTCATTTCATCAGGTCCAGAAGATTTAATTAGAAGAGAAAAGGAAAAAACATGGCACCAAAGAAGAAGGTAACCGCACTTATCAAGTTGCAGATTCAAGCCGGTGCTGCCACACCAGCGCCACCAGTGGGTCCTGCTTTGGGTCAACATGGTGTGAACATCATGGATTTTGTTAAGGCCTACAACGCTGCAACAGAGAGCCAAAAGGGAAATATCATCCCAGTTGAGATAACAGTTTTTGAGGATCGATCATTTACCTTTATTACTAAGACGCCACCTGCATCAAGATTGATTTTAAAGGCTGCTGGAATTGAGAAGGGATCTGCAATCCCTCACAAAGATAAGGTTGCAAATCTAACTAAGGCACAGGTTGAAGATATCGCCAAACAAAAGATGGTGGATCTAAATGCCAATGACTTAGAGATGGCATCTCGAATTATTGCCGGTACTGCTCGTTCGATGGGTATTACCGTCTCTAACTAAGAAAAAATGTGGGAGAACCTCGCTGGTTCGCAAAAACCACAACCCCAATCTTGAAAACCCTTTCAAGATTAACCAAGAGGAGAAGAAATGAAGCGAAGTAAGAAATATAAGGCCGCTGCAGAAAAGATTAAGCTAGATAATCTTTATATGCCAGGTGAGGCTATGAAGTTAGTAAAAGAGACATCCACCGTTAAATATGATGCCACTGTTGATGTGGCACTGTTTTTAGGTGTAGATCCAAAGAAAGCAGATCAAGCAATTCGTTCCACCGTTAATCTGCCACATGGAACAGGAAAGACTGCCCGAGTTTTAGTTTTTGCAGGTGGCGAGCGAGCTGAAGAGGCTCGATCTGCTGGAGCTGACATTGTTGGCGCAGATGAGTTAATTGATGAGGTTGCAAAAGGACGTCTGGATTATGACGCAGTTGTCTCAACACCAGAGTTAATGGGAAAGGTTGGCAGACTTGGAAAAGTTCTTGGACCTCGTGGCTTAATGCCAAACCCAAAGACTGGAACAGTGACGACAAATGTAGGTAAAGCAGTCTCAGATATAAAAGGTGGAAAAATTGAGTTTAGAGTTGATAAAAATTCAAATCTCCACTTTGTGATCGGTAAGGTTTCCTTTACCGCTGAGCAATTAGCAGAAAATTATGCAGCTGCAATTGAAGAGGTTATGCGTTCAAAGCCAGCCTCATCAAAGGGTCGATTTATTAAATCCGCCACCGTCTCATCCACAATGAGCCCAGGAATTAAGTTAGACACCTCATTTGCTCGAGATGGCGGAGCCCAGATTCAATAAAAAAGTAAATTTTGACTTGGGTGGGCTTTACCGCCTACCCTTGGCTTATTCAAGTCGGACTACGAAATTAGCGACGACTAGAAACCAAAGACTGCAGGTCTTTTAAAGGAAATCTTTAAAAGGTAATTGTTGAAAGACAGCCCGCATAGGTGCCAACGACAACCTCGTGTGCATTTATGCGCCGAGGTTTTTCTTATTTAGAAAGGATGCCAAATGGCAACCCCAGAGAAGACAGCTGCTGTGGCTGAGATCGTTGAAGATTTCCGCACCGCAAATGCAACTGTGCTAACTGAGTACCGCGGTCTATCCGTTGGTTTGATGAAGCAACTACGTCGATCACTTGGCGTAAAAAACAAGTACTCCGTAGTTAAAAATACCTTAACTAAAATTGCAGCAAAAGAGGCAGGTGTTGATTTAGATCCAGCAATGCTGGCCGGTCCTTCCGCTGTAGCTTTTATTAAGGGTGATCCAATTGATGCTGCAAAAGCATTGCGTGATTTTGCTAAAGAGAATCCACTACTAGTAATAAAGGGTGGAATCTTTGAAGGCAAGGCAGTTACAACTGCTGAGATTATGCAACTTGCTAATCTTGAATCTCGCGAAGTACTGCTGGCCAAGATTGCTGGTGCTATGAAGGCATCAATGTCTAAGGCAGCACGTGCATTTGATGCACTTCGTATCAAGATGGAGGCAGGAGCACCAGCACCAGTTGCTGAGGTAAAGGCAGAAGCACCAGTTGCCCAAGCAGTTACTGAGGCACCAGTTGCACAAGATGCAACACCAGAGGTTGTCGCCGAAGCAGCACCTGCTGCTGAAAGCACAGAAAACTAAACCGACCCCCAACCCCCGTACTCATACCAAGAGTTGGAGTCGGGATTAGCAGAAAAGGAACGAACATGGCAAAGCTAAACACCGCAGATCTATTAGGTCAGTTCAAAGAGATGTCTTTGGTTGAGCTAACAGAGTTTGTTAAAGCATTTGAGACAGAGTTTGATGTAACAGCTGCTGCACCAGTTGCAGTTGCTGCTGCAGGTGGCGCAGCCGCCGCAGCTGCTGATGCTGCTCAAGATGAGTTCACCATCATCCTGGAGGATGCTGGCGCTCAGAAGATTGCAGTTATCAAAGAGGTTCGTGCGCTTAACTCCAGCCTAGGTCTAAAAGAGGCCAAGGATCTAGTTGACGCCACCCCAGCAACCATCATGGAGAAGGCTGATAAGGCAACCGCTGATAAGGCAAAGGCCGCATTTGAGGCTGCCGGCGCAAAGGTCACCATCAAGTAATTACTTGAATTAGACAGAAGGGGCAGAGGTTAGATATTCTGCCCCTTCACAATTTTTAAAAACCAAAAGGTCCTCGGCATATAGCGGCTATGACCTAGCGGTAGCCGTGTGCTTTAACGCAGTTAATTACTGGAGGAAAATTTGGCCGCTTCAAAAATTAAATCTCAAGCTCCACGTCGTGTCTCATTTGCAAAGATTCGGGAACCACTTGAAGTACCAAATCTACTCTCGCTACAACTAGAAAGTATTGATTGGTTACTTGGTAACGACGCATGGCGCGCTCGCTTAGCTGATGCTGAAAAGTCACATCGCGGTGAAGTGCCAAAACAATCTGGACTTGAAGAAATTTTTGAAGAGATTTCACCAATTGAAGATTTCCAAGGATCGATGTCACTGTCATTCCGTGATCATCGCTTTGAACCACCAAAGTACTCAATTGCAGAGTGTAAAGAGCGCGATATTACTTATGCCGCTCCACTTTTCTTAACAGCTGAGTTCACCAATAACATAACTGGTGAAATTAAGTCACAAACTGTTTTCATGGGTGATTTCCCATTAATGACACCACGCGGAACTTTTGTCATCAATGGCACAGAGCGTGTAGTTGTTTCACAATTAGTTCGCTCTCCTGGAGTTTATTTTGAGCGCACAATTGAAAAAGCATCTGATAAAGATGTTTTCACAACCAAAATTATTCCAAGCAGAGGTGCATGGCTTGAGTTTGAAGTAGATAAGAAAGATATGGTCGGAGTTCGTATCGATCGTAAGCGTAAGCAATCTGTCACAGTATTTCTAAAAGCACTTGGTTGGAGCAGTGCACAAATTCTTGAGCAATTTGGTGAGTTTGAATCAATCAAATTAACTCTAGAAAAAGATAATGTGGAGACCCAAGATGAAGCGTTGCTAGATATCTACCGCAAACTTCGTCCAGGTGAGCCACCAACCAAAGAGGCAGCTCAAAACTTAATTGAAAATCTTTATTTCAATCCAAAGCGATATGACCTAGCAAAGGTTGGTCGTTTTAAGATCAATAAAAAGTTAGGAATTGAGCTTGACCTAAATCGTGGCCTGCTAACCATTGAAGATATTGTCGGAACAATCAAGTACTTGGTGGCACTTCACCGTGGCGATGCTTTGCTTGAGTATGGCAAAGAGGTTCGTGTAGAAACCGATGACATTGATCATTTTGGTAATCGACGACTTCGAACTGTTGGCGAGTTAATTCAAAACCAAGTTCGCACCGGTCTTTCTCGGATGGAGCGCGTGGTACGCGAGCGCATGACCACCCAAGATGTAGAAGCAATCACGCCGCAAACATTGATCAATATTCGCCCAGTTGTCGCATCAATCAAAGAGTTTTTTGGTACATCACAACTTTCCCAGTTCATGGATCAAACTAATCCACTCTCTGGTATGACACATAAGCGTCGTTTATCAGCACTTGGACCTGGTGGTCTATCTCGTGAACGTGCCGGCTTTGAGGTGCGAGATGTTCACCCTTCACATTACGGTCGTATGTGTCCAATTGAAACCCCAGAAGGTCCAAACATTGGTTTGATTGGATCTTTGGCAACTTATGCTCGAGTTACACCATTTGGATTTATTGAAACTCCTTATCGCAAGGTGGTAGATGGCAAGGTAACTGATCGGATTGATTACCTAACAGCGGATGAAGAGGATGAGCATGTTATCGCTCAGGCAAATGCACCACTGACAGCTGATAATCATTTCGCTGAATCAAGAGTATTAGTTCGTCGCCGTGGTGGTGAGGTTGAAAATATTCAAGCCACTGAGGTTGATTACATGGATGTTTCACCACGACAGATGGTTTCAGTTGCAACTGCAATGATTCCATTCTTAGAGCATGATGATGCTAACCGTGCGCTGATGGGCGCCAACATGATGCGCCAAGCTGTTCCATTGGTAAGAGCTGAAGCGCCATTAGTTGGAACTGGTATGGAGTTTCGAGCTGCAGTTGATGCCGGCGATGTACTACTGGCTCGCAAGGCAGGGGTAGTTACTGAGGTCAACTCTGATCAGGTAGTTGTTAAAAATGATGATGGTTCAACTGAAACCTACTTTGTTGAAAAGTTTGTGCGCTCAAATCAAGGAACTAGCCGAAACCAAAAGGTAGTTGTTTCAGTTGGTGAGAAGATTGAAGCTGGCGCAGTGGTTGCAGATGGTGCAAGTACTGAACTTGGCGAGATGGCATTAGGTAAAAACCTACTTGTGGCATTTATGTCATGGGAGGGCCATAACTATGAGGATGCGATTATTCTTTCGCAGCGCCTTGTGCAAGATGACGTCCTTACCTCAATTCATATTGAAGAGTATGAAGTAGATGCTCGGGATACCAAATTAGGGGCAGAGGAAATTACCCGTGATATTCCAAATGTCTCAGAAGAGGTATTAGCAGATCTTGATGAGCGCGGAATTATTCGAGTTGGCGCAGATGTTGTGCCTGGAGATATTTTGGTTGGAAAGGTAACACCAAAGGGTGAAACTGAGTTAACACCAGAAGAGCGTTTACTGCGTGCAATCTTTGGTGAAAAAGCTCGAGAGGTTCGCGATACCTCACTTAAGGTTCCACATGGTGAGTCGGGCAAGGTAATCGGTGTAAGTATTCAAGACTCAGAAGAGGGATTTGAATTAGCAGCTGGTGTTAACCAGGTGGTTCGAGTTTATGTTGCACAAAAGCGCAAGATTCAAGATGGTGACAAACTTGCTGGCCGCCACGGTAACAAGGGAGTTATCTCAAAGATTTTGCCAGTTGAGGATATGCCGTTCTTAGCTGATGGCACACCAGTTGATGTTGTATTAAACCCACTTGGTGTTCCAGGACGTATGAATGTTGGCCAGGTATTAGAGACTCACTTAGGTTGGGTTGCTAAATCTGGTTGGAAGTTGGAGGGAAATGAGGAGTGGCAAACTTCTCTACGCGCAAATGGTTTTGCCGAAGCTCCAGCAAATACCAAGGTGGCAACACCAGTATTTGATGGCACTCGCGAAGAGGAGTTATCAGGATTACTTACTTCAACTCTGCCTAATAAAGATGGCATGCGATTGATTGGCGCAGATGGTAAAGCTCAATTGTTTGATGGCCGCACTGGTGAGCCATATAAGCAACCAATTTCAGTTGGTTATATGTACATCTTGAAGCTGCACCATTTAGTAGATGACAAGATCCATGCTCGTTCCACCGGTCCTTACTCAATGATTACGCAACAACCATTGGGTGGAAAGGCACAATTTGGTGGTCAACGATTTGGTGAGATGGAGGTTTGGGCGCTAGAAGCATATGGCGCTGCATACACACTCCAAGAGTTGTTAACTATTAAATCTGATGATGTCTTAGGACGAGTAAAGGTTTATGAGGCAATTGTTAAGGGTGAAAATATTCCAGAGCCAGGAATTCCTGAATCATTCAAGGTATTGGTTAAGGAAATGCAATCACTTTGCTTAAATGTTGAAGTGCTCTCATCAGAGGGTGTGGCAATTGAAATGCGCGACACCGATGAAGAGGTCTTTAGAACCGCCGAGGAGTTAGGTATCAACTTATCCCGAGTTGAGCCAAGCTCAGTAGAAGAAGTGTGAGGAGAAGATAACCATGTTAGATGTTAACTTTTTTGATGAGTTAAGAATCGGTCTTGCCTCAACTGAGAATATTCGTGAGTGGTCATTTGGTGAGGTCAAAAAGCCAGAGACTATTAACTACCGAACTTTAAAGCCAGAAAAAGATGGTTTGTTTGATGAAAAGATCTTCGGACCAACTCGTGACTGGGAGTGTTACTGCGGTAAGTACAAGCGGGTTAGATTTAAAGGAATTATCTGCGAGAGGTGCGGCGTTGAGGTAACCCGCGCCAAGGTTCGTCGTGAGCGCATGGGACATATTGAGTTAGCAGCTCCAGTAACTCACATCTGGTACTTCAAAGGTGTGCCAAGCCGGCTTGGTTATCTGCTTGATCTAGCACCAAAGGATCTTGAGAAAGTAATTTACTTTGCTGCTTACATGATCACTGAGGTTGATACCGAAGCACGTGATGAGGATATGCCAACCTTGGAGAAGAAGTACTCATCTGATTTCAAAAAAATTGAATCTCGTAGAGATCTTGAATTAGATACTAGAACTAAAAAAATGGAGTCTGATTTAGCAGATCTAGAGGATGAGGGCGCAAAGGCAGATGCTCGTCGTAAGGTGCGCGAAGCTGGCGAGCGTGAGTTAAAGACTATTCGTGATCGTTCTCAAAAAGAGTTAGACCGCTTAGAAGCTGTTTGGAATCGGTTTAAGAATCTAAAGGTTCAAGATCTTGAAGGTGATGAATCCTTATACCGTGAACTTCGTGATCGTTACGGTGTTTACTTCAAGGGATCAATGGGTGCGCAGGCTATTCAAGCTCGTCTTGAAACCTTTGATCTGCAATCTGAGTTTGATAAGTTAACTGAGCTCTCTCAAACTGGTAAAGGTCAGAAGAAGACCCGTGCGATTAAGCGTTTGAAGGTAGTTAACTCATTTTTAAATACTAGAAACAAGCCAGCATCTATGGTGCTTGATTGTGTTCCAGTTATTCCACCAGATCTTCGCCCGATGGTTCAACTAGATGGTGGCCGTTTTGCAACAAGTGATCTAAATGATTTATATCGCCGAGTTATTAATCGAAACAACCGATTAAAGCGATTAGCAGATTTGGGTGCACCTGAAATTATCGTTAACAACGAAAAACGTATGTTGCAAGAGGCGGTAGATTCACTATTTGATAATGGTCGACGTGGTCGCCCAGTTACTGGACCAGGAAACCGTCCACTTAAATCACTCTCTGACATGCTAAAGGGTAAGCAGGGACGATTCCGCCAAAACTTACTTGGAAAGCGGGTTGATTACTCTGGTCGTTCAGTAATTGTGGTTGGTCCACAACTTAAGTTGCATCAGTGCGGTCTGCCAAAGCAGATGGCACTTGAGTTATTTAAGCCATTTGTGATGAAACGTTTGGTTGATTTAAATCATGCTCAAAATATTAAATCCGCAAAGCGAATGGTTGAGCGTGCTCGCCCAGTAGTTTGGGATGTATTAGAAGAGGTAATTGCTGAGCATCCAGTACTACTAAATCGTGCACCAACTTTGCACCGTCTTGGTATTCAAGCATTTGAACCACAATTGGTTGAAGGAAAAGCTGTTCAAATCCACCCATTAGTTTGTACTGCATTTAACGCAGACTTTGATGGTGATCAGATGGCGGTTCATTTGCCACTATCAGCTGAAGCACAAGCAGAGGCTCGAGTATTAATGCTTTCTAGCAACAATATTTTATCACCGGCATCTGGTCGACCAATTACCTCTCCTACTCAGGATATGGTGCTTGGTCTTTACTTCCTAACCTCACTTCGTGAGAAGCAATTGGGAGAGGGTCGAGCCTTTTCATCAATTGCAGAGGCGGTTATGGCATTTGATCAAGGCAGCCTTTCTTTGCAGGCAAAGATTAGATTGCGCATCGATAAGAGCGGTGTTGGTGAAACTCGTGAGACCACATTAGGTCGTGCTTTATTTAATGAGGTTCTTCCGGCTGACTTCCCATTTGTTGATTACGATGTAACTAAGAAGCTACTTGGTTTAATTGTTGATAGTTTGGCGGAAGGTTATGCCAAGGTAACTGTGGCTCAAACCCTAGATGCTCTGAAATCTCTTGGTTTCTACTGGGCAACTAGAGCTGGTGTAACTATTTCCATTAATGATGTTGTAACACCAGGGCGTAAGCGGGAAATCTTGGAGGGCTTTGAAACTAAGGCTGACAAGGTTCAATCACAGTATGAAAAGGGATTGATTACCGATGATGAACGTCGCCAGGAGTTAATTGAGATCTGGACACTTGCTACCAATGAGGTTGCCAAGGAGATGGAGGATAACTTCCCTCGCACCAACCCAGTTTGGATGATGGTTTACTCAGGGGCTCGTGGAAATATGATGCAGATTCGCCAAATTGCAGGTATGCGCGGTCTGGTTGCTAATCCAAAGGGTGAAATTATTCCTCGTCCAATTAAATCCAACTTCCGTGAAGGATTATCTGTTCTTGAGTACTTCATTTCAACACATGGTGCTCGTAAAGGTTTGGCCGATACCGCACTTCGTACCGCAGACTCAGGTTACCTAACCCGTCGTCTGTGCGATGTAGCCCAAGATGTAATTATTCGCGAAGAAGATTGCGGAACAGATCGTGGTCTAACTCTCAAGATTGCTGCCAAGGATTCAACTGGTGCATTGGTTCGTGATGACCATGTTGAAACATCTTTGTTTGGCAGAAACCTTGCAGAGGATGTAACTGCAGGTGGCAAAGTTATATTGACTGCCGGCACAGATCTTGGTGATCGTAATATCGACACATTAGTTGCAGCAGGGGTAGAAGAGGTAAAGGTTCGCTCAGTTCTAACCTGCGATAGCAAGGTTGGTCAGTGCGCAATGTGTTACGGACGTTCTATGGCTGCTGGCAAATTAGTAGATGTCGGCGAGGCGGTGGGAATTATTGCAGCTCAATCAATCGGTGAGCCTGGTACCCAGTTAACAATGCGTACCTTCCACACCGGTGGTGCTCAATTACTTGGTGAAACTCAAATTACTCATGGTCTTCCTCGAGTACAGGAGTTGTTTGAGGCTAGAACACCAAAGGGTGTAGCCCCTATTGCTGAGGCTGCTGGAACTGTCTCATTCCTTGAGGATGCCAAGGGTAAGAAGATTGTTGTTACTCCAGAGGATGGTGGTGAGGCGGTTGCCTACCCAATTACTCGTCGTCAAAAACTTCTAGTAGAAGAGGGACAACGTGTGGGAACTGGCCAGCAATTAGTAGTTGGTGCAATTGATCCTAAGCAGGTACTTCGTATCTTAGGGCCTCGTCAAACTCAGATTCACTTAGTCAGTGAGATTCAAGAGGTTTATCGTATGCAAGGTGTTTCTATCCACGATAAACATATTGAAATTATTGTTCGCCAAATGTTAAAGCGCATCACAGTTCTTGAGCCAGGTGATACTGATTTACTACCAGGAGAGTTAGTTGAGCGCGGTCGCTTTGAAGAAGAAAACCGTCGAGTAGTTTCAACTGGTGGCAAAGCAGCCTCCGGTCGACCTGAGTTAATGGGTATTACTAAGGCCTCACTTGCAACTGAGTCATGGTTGTCAGCAGCTTCATTCCAAGAGACAACACGCGTGCTAACGGATGCAGCTTTGTCTGAGAAGAGTGATCCATTGCTTGGTCTAAAGGAGAACGTAATCATCGGTAAGTTGATCCCAGCTGGAACTGGACTTGCTCGTTACCGCAACGTTCGAGTTGAGCCAACTGAGGAAGCAAAGGCTGCAGTTTATGCTGCATATGATGAATTTGAATTCACCCCATTTGAATCACAAGGTTCAGGTGAGGCGGTCCGATTGGATGAGTTCGAGGTTCGTTAAAAGTAATGTAGTTTGCAGGTGGCCGGCGCTAAGTAATTGCGTCGGCTATTTTACTTAAGGCAAAAATTAACTTTTTGTGAAAACTGTAAGTGCTCCAGCAACAAAGTGGCAGATAAAGGCAGCAGCTGTCATTGCGTGGAATAATTCATGAAAGCCAAACCAATTGATAGAAAAATTTGGCCTTTTAATTGCATATATCACCCCACCAACTGAGTATAAGAATCCACCAACTATGATTAGTACAAAAATTACAACTCCACCAGATTTCAAGAACTCTGGCAGGTAGATAATCGCTGCCCAACCCAGTGCGATATAACCAGTTACATATAACCATCTTGGGGCAGAGAGCCAAAAAATTCTAAGTAGTGAACTTAAAATTGCACCAGACCAAGCAATAATCAGCAACGTTCTAGCTTGATTTGGCTCTAACAAATACACAGCAAAGGGTGTGTAGGTTCCTGCGATTAAGACTGAGATATTTGAATGATCAATTCTGCGCCAGATTGCTTTATTTTTATCATTCCAAGCAATTCGGTGGTAGAGGGCGCTGCAGGTAAACAAGGTAACCG
>Ga0194110_10008526_pt1 | contig 11638 bp, 8 predicted proteins | sample TA2Kig1200mmetaG_FD_146192 | JGI IMG/M metagenome (GOLD analysis project Ga0194110, IMG submission 146192) | Freshwater microbial communities from Lake Tanganyika, Tanzania - TA2015032 Kigoma Deep Cast 1200m | ecosystem: Environmental > Aquatic > Freshwater > Lake | place: Tanzania: Lake... | reverse complement strand
AATCTAGAAATATAATCTAATAGGCTAAGCAGAAAGACAAATAGAACTTGCTCGTACCCCATATATAAACAAGGTATCCACCATGGTATTTACCCCAGTTAATGATGCATTTGCTAAAAAGGATGAGTAAAATAAAAAAAGGCTATTTTGGATAAAATTAGATGATAAAAGCTAAGCAGAAATATTTCTGGCAATATAGTTTATGTAAAACTAGTGATTATATCAGTCTGTTTTAGACAAGACTTTTTGTCAGAATCCTAATTTCTCTTTCTATAAATCTGTATAATCACAGTTTATATAATCATTTTGTGCATAGTCATCAAATAAGTCAGCAACTGCTAATCTTTTAGGCGGGGGTCTATCCCTTCTAAATTCATCTATGCACAACCAGTCAAGAACCTTTCCCACCACAGGTCAATATTACAATTTCAGCTCCAAGATCATGCAGTAATTTAATTATACTTTCATTGGTTAAACTGCAATCAAATATATGGGAGCAATCTTCAGAGCTGGCTTTGATAATATTAAAACTTCCCACGGTATCTCTAATAATTTTTATATCATTTTTATTTCCATAAAGTAGATGTTATACCCTCTTCTGATAAAAGCCATTTCCATAAAGGTACAGTTTTAACCTTATAGCCATTTAATATTACCTCACCTTCAGTATCCTCGGTTATTATCAGGGCATTTTCAATCTTTAGTTTTTCCATAGCTTTTTGAAGGCTTCCCAATTCCCGCTTTTTAGTTCTTTCATCACCCATACTCCAGCAAACCTGAATAAGATTCGTTATATTTAAACCATCCTTTACAATGAAATCAACTTCGCGATGCTGGTCGTCTTTCCAGTAGAACAGTTCTTTATGAGGATCAAGAATCTGTTTACGCTTAAGTGCAAGAAAAACAATATTTTCTGCCAGTCGACCCATGTTCTCAGAGAATCTAAAACCCAGTGTATTGCACAGTCCAGTATCGACAGCATAGATTTTGCGTGGACTTTTCTCCTGGTCTTTTACTCTAAATGAAAAACGCTTGAGTTGGAAAACGAGATACACATCTTCGAGATATTCGGAAAATTTTTCAATTGTATCTGCACCTATATCAAGATATTTTTCAGCTGAAGAATAAGTTATAAGATTGCCTGCATTACTTAAATAATATTTTATCAAAGCCTTCATAGCTTGGGTTTTTCTAATACTGTATCTTTTTAAAATATCCTTAGTCAGAAGATCATCAAAGTAATTAAGCAGAATTTCCGTTTTTTTTGTTGATAGCGCAACTTCGGGAAATGACCCAATCTCTATATATTTCTGGAGAAGTCCTTTTATTTCATTTCTTTTTCTTTCAGCATCAATAGATGTTTCTACTTTGATATTATTAAATGTCAGGTATTCTATAAAAGAAAGAGTAAATACATTAAGATCAAGATGTCTTCCTGTTAAGAGAGTTCCCAATTCACGGCTTAATAGGTGAGCATTTGAACCGGATACGATTATTCTGGCTTTTCTAAGTTCATGCATCATACATACCCATTTTTCCCATTCCTTTACTTCCTGCACCTCATCTAAAAATATGTATGGAGTATCAGTGGGAGATAAAAATTCCCTATAAACGTCGTATATTTGATCGAGCAGTTTGGTATCAAGAGATAAAAAGCGTGGATCTTCTAGGTTAACAAAAAGGATATTTTCTTTTTTTACGCCTTTTTCTGAAAGGAGCTTGCTCATCTGGCGCATTATATATGATTTACCGGCTCTTCTTGGTCCGGTAATTGTTATTATCTGATTTGAACCATGTATTAGTCCATCTAACCTGTCAATATAGGAGTCCCTGGGAATCCCTGCATCTTGCTGTCCTACCCAATCATTCCAGTCATCTAATATATTTATTAACTCATTTTTATCCATTGTAGAATATCCTATTAGGTAAAAATTATTAATTTTACCGATTATAACATAAAATATACCTTAAAATTTTAATTTTGTCACAAATTTTTAAAAATATTCACTGCAAAATAAAGTACATAGTATATTTTTAAGATGATTCGAGAGTTTGTAAATCTTATAGTATGTATACTTAATCCGCCCAGAACCGGATTATCTTTCAAAAATGGAATTTATGTAAATCTGCAATTATTTTAAACCAGTTTTGGGCATGGATCTTTTATAAGAAGTATCAGCTCCCCAATTTAAAAATCTGTATAATCACAGTTTATATAATCATTTTGTGCATAGTCATCAAATAAGTCAGCAACTTCAATATTTTTGGCGGGGGTCTGTCCCTTCTAAATTCATCTATGCCAAGCCAGTCAATAATCTTTCTTATAACCTTACAGTCTTCAATAAATGCAATTACCTGTAAACGTTAAAATCAAGCTTTCTTCCTTCAGGTCCTGTTACATCAATCTTTACCCGGTCGCCTTCTTTTATTTCACCATTTAAAATCTTTATGGCAAGAGCATTCTGGACTTCATTCTGAATAACTCTTTTTAAGGGTCTTGCACCAAATGCAGCATCAAATCCTTCTTTTGCAAGAAGCTCTTTTGCCCTATCAGTTATTTCAAGCTGAAGTTTTTTACTGCTCATAATTGTTTTAAGTTTTTGAACCTGTATATCTACAATCTCTTTTATCTGTTCTATACCTAACCTGTGAAATATTATGATATCATCAACCCTGTTTAAGAATTCAGGCTTAAAATGAGCCTTAATTGACTCATTTATTCTTCTTTTCATCTCTTCTTCATCTTTAGCATCAAGTTCAACTATGAACTGGCTTCCAATGTTTGAGGTCATTATTATAACAGTGTTTTTAAAATCAACAGTTCTTCCATGACCATCTGTAAGCCTTCCATCATCCATTATCTGAAGTAAAATATTAAATACATCCAAGTGAGCTTTTTCAATCTCATCTAAAAGAATTACACTGTAAGGTCTGCGTCTTACAGCTTCTGTTAAAAACCCGCCTTCCTCATAACCAACATAACCAGGCGGGGCACCAATGAGCCTTGAAACTGTATGTTTTTCCATGTACTCTGACATATCAATTCTTACCATTGCTCTCTCATCATCAAATAAAAACTCTGCCAGAGCTTTTGATAACTCTGTTTTTCCAACACCTGTTGGACCAACAAAGATAAATGAGCCAATTGGCCTGTTCGGGTCCTGCAGCCCTGCTCTTGCACGCCTTATTGCATTTGAAATTGTTTCAATTGCCTCATCCTGTCCTACAACCCTTTTCTTCAATCTTTGCTCCATGTGAATGAGTTTTTCAATTTCACCTTCAACAAGACTTGTTACCGGAATTCCTGTCCACTTTGAAACAGTTTCAGCTATATCTTCTTCATCAACTTCTTCTTTCAGCATTTTCTGGTTCTTTTGAAGCTGCTCAAGCTTTTTATTTTCAGCCTCAAGCTTTCTGTCAAGCTCAAGAAGTTTTCCATACTTCAGCTCTGCTGCTTTTGCAAGATTTGCATCCCTTTCTGCCTGTTCTGCAGCAAGCTTTGTTTTTTCAATTTCCTCTTTTAGACCTCTTATAACTTTTATGGCATCTTTTTCCTGAAGCCAGTGGGCTTTCATTGCACTGCTCTTTTCTTTTAAATTTGAAAGCTCCTTTTTAAGCTTTTCCATCCTTTCTTTTGAAGCTTTATCTTTTTCCTTTTTTAAAGCCTGCTCTTCTATCTCGAGCTGCTGTATTTTTCTTTCTATTTCATCAATTTCAGTGGGCATACTGTCAATCTCAATTCTGAGTCTTGAAGCAGCCTCATCAATTAAATCAATTGCTTTATCAGGAAGAAACCTGTCAGATATGTACCTTTCAGACAACACTGCTGCAGCAATCAGAGCAGAATCTTTTATTCTAACACCATGATGAACCTCATATTTTTCCTTAAGCCCGCGCAGAATTGCTATTGTATCCTCAACTGACGGTTCATTTACAAGAATTGGCTGAAATCTTCTCTCAAGCGCTGCATCCTTTTCAATATGCTTTCTATATTCATCAAGTGTTGTAGCACCAATAGCATGAAGCTCCCCTCTTGCAAGCATTGGTTTTAACATATTGGATGCATCCACTGCGCCCTCAGCAGCACCTGCTCCAACTATTGTATGAAGCTCATCTAAAAATATAATTATATTCCCTTCAGATTTTGCAATTTCCTTTAGGACTGCTTTAAGCCTGTCCTCAAATTCTCCCCTGTATTTTGAGCCGGCAACCATTGCGCCAATGTCAATTGCAATTACTTTCTTACCTTTAAGACCTTCTGAAACATCACCTGCAATAATTCTTTGAGCAAGCCCCTCAACAATGGCAGTTTTACCTACACCTGGATCCCCTATAAGGACAGGATTGTTCTTGGTTCGTCTCGACAACACCTGTATAACCCTTCTAATCTCATCGTCTCTTCCTATTACAGGGTCAAGCTTCTGTTTTGCTGCCAGCTCTGTAATGTCCTTCCCAAAGCGCTGCAAAGCCCGGTATTTGTCCTCGGGGTTGGCATCTGTTATTCTCTGACTGCCTCTAATTTCAACAAGAATTCTATATATCCTTTCTTTTGTGACACCATACTGCCTCAGCAGTTCAGAAACCCTGCCTTTCCCTTCAGCCATTGCAATTAAAATATGCTCTGTACTTACAAATTCATCTTTTAGCTGCTGGGCTTCCTTGAAAGCATTATTTAATATATTATTAAGCTCGGCACCTATATAAATCTGAATATTCTGCCCGCTAACCTTCGGGAAATTTCTAATTAAGTTTTCCACCCTTTTTGTAAATTCATTTATGTTAACCTCAAGCTTTGCAAGAACTGGTAAAATAACTCCTTCGCTTTGCTCAAGAAGTGCACTCATTAAATGAAAATCTTCAATACTCTGATGTCCATTTTCTGAAGCAATTGCCTGTGCTCTTGTTAAAGCTTCCTGGGTTTTTATTGTAAATTTTTCAAAATTCATAACTCTCACCTATAAATATTAACCTAAAATCTAAATTACAGTTAAACTCCCCGACTAAAGTCACTATCTTCTTTTATGCTCTATAAATAGAGCAAAGCTATTCATCACAAAACTGAAGTCTGGTTGTTTAACGGCAGACTAAAATCTAAACAGAGATATTCTGCCTCGGATTCTCATTATACACATTTGCAAACTGTTCAAAATGCCTTTTCTGTTCCTCTGTAAGATTTGAAGGTATTACAACTTTTATTTTTACATAAAGATCTCCATATTCTGCACTTTTAATTTTTGGCATACCTTTTTCCTTAAGCCTCAATGTTCTTCCGCTCTGGGTATTGGGTGGAAGAGTCATTGAAACTGCTTCCTGAAATGTTGGTATATCAATTTTTGCTCCCATTACCGCCTCTTTTATTGTAACAGGCACCTCACAGTAAAGATCACTATCTTTAACTGTAAAGAAATGATGGGGCATTATATGAACTATGAGATACAGGTCTCCACTTGCTCCGCCTCTTATTCCCTGTGAACCTTCACCTTTAATTCTTATCTTTGCACCATTTTTTACACCCTTGGGAACTTTAACACTAACCGTTCTTATTTTTTTATCTTTTTGAAGACTTATAACTCTCTGAGTTCCAGAATACGCTTCCCTGAGGGTAATGTTTAAATCATACTGCCAGTCCTGCCCTTTCTGTGAAGCCCCAGCTCCCCAAAAAGTTCTCCTATCCTGCTTTGACTGACCTCTTGAACCCGTTGCTGTAGAACCCATATTTCCAAAAAAACTTGAAAACCTCTCATCAGAACCTCTTCCGAAAAACATTTCAAAAAAATCGGAAAATCCGCTTCCAATATCACCAAAATTAAAACTGCCGCCGCTGAAGTCATAAGTATAAGTTTGCTGACCTGCTCCAGGCCATCCCTGCCAGCCCTGACCTGCTCCAGATCTTGAGAACTGTTTCCAGTTTGCACCAAGCTGGTCATATCGGGACCTTTTTTCAGGGTCTTTTAAAACCTCATAGGCTTCCCCGATTTCTTTGAATTTTTCTTCAGCCGTACTGTTGCCGGGATTTGCATCAGGATGATACTGGCGTGCAAGTTTCCTGTAAGCTTTTTTAATTTCGTCCTGGGTGGCATTTTTGCCAACACCAAGAATTTTATAATAGTCCCTGTAATCCATCCATTTCACCTGTTAATATTTTTTATTTATTTTTTGCTTATTAACTTAGCTCACCAGTACAACCAGTACATACTATATAATAATAAACATGTAGATATGTAATAATATATAAATGGTATTATATTGTTTCAATTGGAAAATAACCCTTATATATAGTTTTTAAGTGAGTTAAGTCTATTAATTTTATGCTTCTATTACATTTATTTTTATTATATTCATTATTTGCCAATACTTACATTTACTATTTTTATCACTGGCCCTATTGCTTTTATTATAAACTTTAACTATATAAATCTGCCCATAGCTTTTTGCTTTTAACTTTTAGCTATGGGCAGGTATTTAATTTTTCGAAAATTTAATTTCTTTTAATTATTTTAGAAGGCACATTTTATTTCCAACAGAAATTATTTACCCTCTTTTTTAGTAATTGCAACCTTCTTTGGCTGCTTTACCTCAGCTTTTGGTATGGTGATTTCAAGAACACCTTCAGAATAGGCAGCTTTTACATCATCTGCTTTTATTGGAACTCCAACATCAAATGATCTGTAGAATGAACCATAGCTTCTTTCAACTCTGATATAATCTTTTTCCTTTTCTTCTTTTTCGAACTTTCTTTCACCTTTAATGACAAGCTGGTTTTCATCTACAGAAACATCAATATCCTCCATTTTAATTCCGGGTAAATCAGCTTTTACAATAACTTCCTTTTCAGTTTCCTTAATATCTACCTCTGGAGTCCAGACTGCTGATTTTCTTTCTCCTCTTTCTCTTTCGGAAACATCACCAAACCATCTGCCGATTTCATCTCTCATTTGAACCAATTCTCTAAATGGATCCCATCTTACTATTGGCATATCTGTTCACCTCCTTATTTCTCATCCTTTGCCTCAAATTCAGCATCGATTACATCCTCATGGTTTCCACCACTGCCGCCGGCGTTTTGTGAGCCTGCTCCACCCTGACCTGCCTGACCCTGCTGCTGCCCGAATCCCGAACCAGGACCATATGCTCCAGCTCCGGGTCCAGCTCCAGCTCCTGCACCTGGTCCTGCACCTGCACCAGCCTGTGCATACATTTTCTGTGACAGCTCATCCTGCAATTTCTGCAAAACTTCTATTTCCTTATTGATACTGGCTGCATTATCTGACTCAAGTGACTTTCTCAAAACCTTAATCTGGTCTTCAATTTTTGTTTTAAGATCCCCTGGAGCCTTATCTCCAATATCTCTTAAAAATTTCTCTGTTGAATAAATAAGATTGTCTCCCTTGTTTCTTGCTTCTGCAAGCTCCTTTTTCTTTTTATCCTCATCAGAATGGGTTTTTGCTTCATTGACCATTCTTTCAATTTCAGCATCAGACAGGTGCGATGTTGCAGTAATTGTAATCTTTTGCTCCTTACCTGTTGCCATGTCTTTAGCGCTAACATTGACGATACCATTGGCATCTATATCAAAAGTAACTTCAATCTGCGGTATTCCCCTTGGAGCAGGTGGAATTCCGTCAAGTCTGAACCTTCCTATAGTCTTATTGTCTGAAGCCATATCACGTTCACCCTGAAGAACATGGATGTCAACACTTGTCTGACTGTCAGCCGCAGTTGTAAATATCTCACTCTTCTTTGTTGGAATTGTTGTATTCCTTTCTATCAACCTTGTATTAACTCCTCCAAGAGTTTCTATACCAAGCGACAGCGGAGTTACATCAAGTAAAACTATGTCTTTAACATCACCCATCAAAACTCCAGCCTGAATTGCTGCACCTACTGCAACAACCTCATCAGGGTTAACACTCTTATTCGGTTCCTTATTTGTAAAGCCCTTTACAAGTTCCTGTATAACAGGCATTCTTGTAGCACCACCAACAAGAATAACCTCGTCAATTTCCTCAATTTTAAAACCTGAATCTTTGAGAGCCTTCTCCATAGGCTCCCTGCAGCGATCTGTTAGGTCTGAAGTAAGCTGCTCAAATTTTGCACGGGTAATTTTAGATTCCAGATGTTTTGGCCCGTTTGCATCTGCAGTAATAAAAGGCAGACTTACATTTGTTTCTGTAACATTTGAAAGCTCAATTTTTGCTTTCTCAGAAGCTTCAATTAATCGCTGAAGAGCCTGCCTGTCCTGACGCAAATCTATTCCCTGTTCTTTTTTAAATTCGTCAGCAATATAATTCATAATCCTGTTATCATAATCATCCCCGCCAAGATGCATATCGCCATGGCTTGATTTTACTTCAAATACACCTTCACCTACTTCAAGAATTGATACATCAAAAGTACCACCACCAAGGTCAAAAACCAGTATTTTTTCTTCTTTTTTCTTATCCAGTCCATATGCAAGTGAAGCCGCAGTCGGTTCATTAATAATTCGCAAAACATTAAGACCGGCAATTTTACCTGCATTTTTTGTTGCCTGCCTCTGTGCATCATTAAAATAAGCAGGAACAGTAATAACTGCATCAGTAACTTCAGTCCCAAGATATGATTCTGCATCAGCTTTCATCTTCTGGAGAATCATTGCTGAAATTTCCTCAGGTGTATAATTCCTTTCAACCATCTTTACTTCAGCAAGTCCGTTATTTCCATCAACTACCTGGTATGCAACAATTTTTCTCTCACTTTCAACTTCAGTATATTTCCTGCCAATAAACCTTTTAATTGAGTAAATTGTATTTTCCGGATTCAACGCTGCCTGCCTTTTTGCAAGCTGACCAACCAGTCTTTCTCCCTTCTTTGTTAATGAAACAACAGAAGGTGTGGTTCTTCCGCCCTCAGTGTTTGTAATAACTACTGGCTTTCCACCTTCCATTACAGCTATGCAAGAGTTAGTTGTTCCTAAATCAATTCCTACCGCTTTTCCCATTTGAACTTATCCTTTCTTTTTTAATTAATATTTCATATTTTTATATTTTTTAAATTCAGAATTTTAGAATTTTTTATTCAGAATTTTATTAAAAACTCCGAAAAAATATTTTAAGTTCACTCAAAAAATTTTATTTTCTTGTTCGATAATTAATTTCTACCTGTACTCAATTTCAATTTTAATTTTTTATTATTTAAAACTGGTCTTCCAGCCTCATAAGATAATTTTTAAAACTATCAACAACATCCGGAGGACACTTTTCTAAAATAACATTATCGCGCCTCTTTATAAGTATAATAATTGAGCGCAAATTCATACCCTGGTCATACATTAATTCTCTAACATACTCTAGCCAGTTTATATCATCTCTTGAATAATATCTTTTACGACCCCTTCTTGATGGTACAACCAGTCTGAATCTCTCATAATAATATAATGTTCTGCTGTTCACACCAAGAAACTCTGCAACCAGCTCTATTGGATAACTTTTATCACTATCATTAAACAATTATGTATCACCAGCCTTTTTAATTTAGTAAAAGTTTAATAGAAAAAAAATGGGATGTCAAGTATTTTATAAAAATTTTTAATAAATATTCGAAATTATAATTTCACTTTAAGTGAAAAATATTTTTCTTAAAAATATTAAATTAGTGGTGGTAATATGCACGGATTTTGAGCTGAATTTGCCCATTTTATTCGGGAATTTTAAAATCATCTGATAAAGTCCGCTCTAATTTATTGCTGATTAAGTTGGCTTTTTCTCTGAAGCTAAAACATTGCTGATTATTTAACTTTAAAATTATTATAGTAATAATGTTAAACCATAATAATAATTAATTTATATTTTTATTCATTTGCATAAATTATACCAGATTATTTAATTTTTTAAAGTCTTCCTTCAAATCTTTATATAACATGCTGTAAATTTCATATAATTTTTTATACTTTTCTAAATTTTCTTTTACCGGTAATACTTCATCAACTTCTCTTATTACTTTTTTTGCTGCCTCAACAACATTAGGGTAAACCCCGCATCCAACACCTGCAAGAATTGCGCCCCCATAAGACGGTCCTTCTTCTACATTTAAGGTTACAATTTTTGTATTAAAAATATCTGCAATAATCTGCCGCCAGATTCTGCTTTTTGCGCCGCCGCCAAAAAGAATTACCTTATCTGATTTTATACCAGCCTCATTCATAAGAGACAGGCAGTCATACTGGCTGAAAGCAACACCTTCAAGTATTGCTCTGACAAAATGATCCTGCCCGTGCATATAAGAAATCCCAAAAAAAACACCTCTTGCATATGGGTCTGCATAAGGCGTCCTCTCGCCCGAAAGATACGGTAGAAATATTAAACCATCAGACCCAGGGCAAACATTTTCAGCCTGAAGGTCTAAAAGTTTATAGCTTTTCTTTCCCTGATATTTTTTCCTAACAGCATCACTTGGCCCAAAGCTATCATCATACCACTTAAGTGAACCTGCAGCAGCAAGAGTCACCCCCATTAAATGCCATTTGCCTTCAACTGCATGGCAGAATGAATGAAGCCGTCCCTGGCTGTCATAGACTGGTTTATCGCTGTAGGAAAATACAACACCACTGGTTCCAAGATAATCTGAAATCAGACCTGATATAACAATGCCCGAACCAACAGCACCGCCGGCCTGGTCCCCTGCACCACCGGCAATTGGCGTTCCTTCAATAAGCCCTGTAAGTTTTGCAGCATTTCCACTGACTTTTGCCGAAACCACCTGAGATTCAAAAACATCAGGAAGAAGTTGCCTGTCTATTTTTAAACCCGAAAGTATTTCATCAGACCAGTTTCTTTTAGCTATATCCATAAGAATTGTACCTGAAGCATCAGATACTTCAGTTGCATAAGTACCTGAAAGTTTAAACCTTATATAATCCTTCGGTAAAAGAATTTTATAAATTTTTTTGTAATTGTCAGGCTCATTTTCTCTAAGCCACAATATTTTTGGTGCAGTAAAGCCTGTTAATGCCTTGTTATATGAAAGTTTTATAAATCCCTCAAAACCAAATATGCTGTATATTTCATCACACTGTTTTTGTGTCCTCTGGTCGCACCAGAGAAGCGCAGGTCGCAACACCTGCCCATCCTTATTGACAAATACACTTCCATGCATCTGCCCGGACGGCCCAATACAGGCTATATCTTCTGGTGAAATTTTAGATTTTTCTATTACCTCTCTTATAACTTTAATTGACGCTTTCCACCAGTCTTCAGGGTTCTGCTCAGCCCAGCCTGGTTTAGGTGTAATCATCGGATAATCACTTGTTGCGGAAGCTATAAGCTTTCCAGTCTCATCAATTATTATTGCTCTTGTGGAGCTTGTCCCTATATCCATCCCTATAAGATAAGCCATAGCATCTCTCCTCTCTTTTTTATTTGGCTTCCATTTCTAATTTCTCATATGTTTTATACATATGATTACATATAATATATGTATGCTATAACGTGCATATTTTATGTATAAGGCATACAGCAATAATCATGTTCAGCTAATATATGACTATATTCTCTAAATAATTTATAAAACATTATACTTTTTCAAATAAATTTATTTAAGAACCAGAACAATATTTTAGGCAGGATTTTAAAAAAAGACTTTTAGGTTAATAATTGTTCAA
>Ga0194110_10008518_pt1 | contig 11645 bp, 13 predicted proteins | sample TA2Kig1200mmetaG_FD_146192 | JGI IMG/M metagenome (GOLD analysis project Ga0194110, IMG submission 146192) | Freshwater microbial communities from Lake Tanganyika, Tanzania - TA2015032 Kigoma Deep Cast 1200m | ecosystem: Environmental > Aquatic > Freshwater > Lake | place: Tanzania: Lake... | reverse complement strand
GACGATCAGGAGCACGTGCCCTTCGTAATCCAGCAAATTCTCTGGGCTTCCATCGAGGCGGCTTAGATGAAGACTGGGCAGGCTCATGGGTCTCTCCAAAAACAGCTTACTTGCAGTTGGGGTCAAACACTGTGTGGCGCTGGGCCTTAGGGCACCTTGGGCGTATAAGCAACCTGAATGTTGGACTTCGGGGTGCACGCTCCTCGACAATATCGCAGAGCTTGGCGTCAAATGCGAGGTCTAATCTTCGCTCCAAGTTACCTAACTGATCAGGCGATCTGTGGGAGCCTTCTGGAAGTAAAATGCCGCCAGCTTTGATGCCGCAGTTGCAGTACTTTTTAGCCCCATGACAGGAGCAATTTTCGGATGTTGAGGCTTTACTCAGTGAGCACACCACGCTTAAGGTTCGCACCGATTGTTTTGTCGGGGCTTCTACTTACCATTCACTCAGTCGCAGGGGCTCAATTGAGCCGAGAATGTGAACTTATTCAAGAGAGAATTGCTGGGACTGGAAACGTGAATTCGACTTGCAGCGGTCTGTATCGCGAATGCGTCTCAAAGGCAACCAAATCTAGTGATGCAAAGGAGTTACAGAATCAATGCCTCAAGCACTTGGGTGACTGCCAAATGGCGGGTCGGCTGAGTGGTGCGGATTTGCAACGAGTTATTGATCAGTACGAGAGCGTTTGTAGGGTCAAACAGCCGGCACCCTAAGCGAGAGAGACTCGCACTGCCCGACCCCAGCAAACCCCACTCCGATGATCGTTTGGTCATGGCGGCGACATAGCCCTCTGGATTGATCAACTCAAGGCGTGAGCCAACGAGCACCCGACAGAGTCAATGACGAACCGAGCGTGAGACCTTAGACTGCTCTTATGACTCAAGCGTCCGGGAGTTTCTCTACCAGGATTCAGAAATCCAGCGCAGGATTGTCGCTGCGCTCCGAGACTCATACGGTAGAGATCTGTGGCAACGACATGATCCTCGTGGTTTTTTCTCTCGGCAAGGGCGGCTCTCAGGCAGCGAGGGCGAGGGATAGGAAGGCCGCCAACCAGGCCGTTTGCGCGCTGATGTCGCACCTGCAGTCGCAGCCGCCCATGTTTGTCGCCGATGCCGTCGCGGGTGTTAACACGCTTGGGGTGATGCTTCGTCTGCAAGACCAGGCGCAGGGCACTTTTGTAGATTTTCTTAGTGCAATCGACTACCTAGCCCGTCAGTGCCTTGGCGCGGTATCCCCGCCGGGCAAGACCGTTAGCCTGCATGCCTGCTTTGACCCGGCGCTCGCAACCGATCTTGAGGCGGTTGCGCAGGCGACAGGTCGGGAGCCTAGGGATGTGGTGAAGGCTTTGCTCGAGGCCGACCTGCATGCCGAGGTGGTGGGCTTTATGCCGGGATTTGCCTATCTTGGTGGTCTACCCGATTGGCTGGCAATTCCGCGACGGCCCTCACCGAGGCCCAGCGTGCCGGCGGGCTCAGTGGCGATCGCGGGTGGCCAGGCGGCCGTCTACCCCAGCGCGACGCCGGGAGGATGGAACCTTCTAGGCCAATGCCCCGATCTTTTGTTTGATCCGCAAAAACAGCCCCCGGTTCTGATCGCACTCGGGGATCGCGTGCGCTTTGAGGAGATCTCCCGCAGCGAGTTTGAGGCACGATGGGCCCAGCGATTCAGATAGTGCGCCCTGGACTGCTTACCAGCGTGCAGGACCTCGGCAGGCCCGGGCATCTGGGGATGGCGCTATCGCGCGGTGGCGCGATGGACACCGCCGCGGCACGACTCGCTAACCGGCTGGTAGGCAACTCCGATAGGGCAGCGCTTCTTGAGATCACCGGCATGGGGCCGACCATTACTGTTACCAACCGCACCGGTCTTGCTTGGACAGGCGCTGACTTTGCATTAGAGGTTCGCAGTGCGCAGGGCACGCAGCAGTGGCAGGCCTCGCATCGACCGGTGGTGGTGCCTGCCGGGGCCCAGCTGCGTTGGACCCCCCCGAGTAAAGGCTTTCGGTCCTGGGTTGCTTTTGCCGGAGGGCTTGACCTGCCTGAGGTGCTGGGCAGCCACAGCGGACATCTGGCTGCCGCCCTCGGACCCGGGCGACTTACGGGCGGCGAAACCCTGGCGCTTGGGGCTCTCGCAGACCAACAAACGAGCCGGCTCGATGCGGCATTGCGGAGATCATCGGCCCAAGACGATCTGGCAGAATCCGCAGCCAAAGATTCGGGCGCTGATGCCGTTATGGTGCCCCGTTGGCATATTCCGATGCAGCCGTTCGAAGGGAACGAATCCGTTGAGGCACTGCGCCTTCCGGCTTTTGAAGGGCGGCATTTCCAAAGCCTCACCCAAGCGCAGCAGATACGGCTCTGGCAGTCCGAGTATGCCGTCAGCCCTCAGAGCAGCCGACAGGGACTTCGACTTGAGGGCACACCGATCAACGACCCTGCGCCCCCGGGTATTGCCAGTGAGCCGGTTAGGTTCGGAACCGTGCAACTTCCCCCTGAAGGCATGCCTTACATCTTGCTGGTAGAGCATCAGACCACGGGAGGCTACCCCCGCGTACTGGAGGTCTGCAGCACCATGGCCGCAACGCTTGCGCAGGCGGGCCCTGGGACGCGACTGCGGTTTATTCCCACAGACCTCGCGTCGTCGCAGCAGCGTCTGCGAGAGCAGTCTCTGCAATGGGATGCCATTGCCGCCGCTATTGCCGCAAAATTGGGGCTATGAAAAATCACATAGACCTCAACGCCGATGTCGGCGAGAGCTTTGGCGCCTGGACCATGGGCGAGGACGCCGCCTTGATGCCCTATCTGTCGAGCGCCAATATCGCGGCAGGGTTTCATGCTGGAGATCCCGGCACCATCGAGGCCACCGTGCGGCTCGCGGTGGCACACCGGGTTGCGATTGGTGCCCACCCCAGCCTGCCCGACCTCATGGGCTTTGGCCGCCGAACAATCGCCATTACACCCGACGAGGCCCGGCAACTGGTGGTCTATCAGGCCTCAGCCGTGCGTGGGTTTGCTGTGGCCGCTTCAAGCCGCCTGCACCATGTCAAGCCCCATGGGGCGCTCTACAACATGGCCGCCCAAGATCTTGGATTGTCAAAGGCGATTGTTGCCGCGGTGAAGTCTCTGGGTGATGAGCTCGTGCTCTATTCCCTCTCGGGAAGCATCACAGAGCGGGTGGCCCGCGACGCGGGGCTGAGGGTGGCCTGCGAGGTATTTGCCGACCGCCGCTACGAGCCCTCCGGCGCGCTGGTATCGCGCAAGGACCCGCGCGCGTTGATCACCGATGAGACCGAGTCGATTACCCATGTTTTGCGCATGGTGCGCGACGGCACCTGCCTAGCGGTGGACGGCAGCCTAATTACGCTGCAGGCGGACACCATCTGCCTGCACGGCGACCAGCCCGATGTGGTGGCATTTGCGCGGACACTGTCAAAAGTCCTTGCCGAGCAGAAGATTTCTGTTCAGCCCGTGTAACCTTAAGGTGTTTGATCCTTATTCCCTTTTTTGGAGAATTGAATATGAACCGCAGACTCTTCTGCCTCGCGCTCTCCGCGACGCTCTTTACCGCGGCCCTACCCGTTGCTGCACAGACCAAGTGGGATCTCGCCTCGGCCTACCCTCCCGCTAACTTTCATAGCCAGCTGCTCAACCAGTTTGCCTCTGAGGTAAACAAGGCCTCCGGTGGAAAACTGCAGATCACCGTGCACTCTGGCGCCTCACTTTTTAAGGCCCCCGAGATTCTGCGGGCTGTCCGTGGCGCCCAGGTGCAGGCAGGTGAGGTCTTGCTGGTGAACTTCCAGAATGAGGCTCAGATTTTTGGTGCCGATGGCATTCCATTTCTCGCAACCGGCTACGACACGGCCCAGAAGCTCTACCGTGCCCAGAAGCCGCTGCTCGAGAAGAAGCTGGCAGAGCAAGGCATAATGTTGCTTTACTCGGTGCCCTGGCCACCGCAAGGCATCTACAGCAAAAAGCCGATTAATTCCGCAGCCGACCTCAAAGGCATTAAGTGGCGTGCCTACAGTCCCCAGACAGGCCGCATCGCCGAGCTTGTCGGCGCACAGCCGGTTACCGTGCAGGCGGCTGAACTCAGCCAGGCCATGGCCACCGGCGTGATTGAGGCCACCATGACCTCGGGCGCTACTGGTGTGGATACGAAGATGTGGGAGCAGATGGCCCACTACTACGATGTCCAGGCCTGGCTACCCAAGAATGCGGTGCTTGTTAACAAGAAGGCCTTCGACGCGCTAGACGCAGCCACCCGTGAGGCCATACTCAAAGCGGCTGCAGAAGCCGAGCGGCAAGGCTGGGCCACTTCCCAAAAGGTCATGTCCGACACCACCAACACGCTCAAGGCCAATGGCATGAAGGTGGAGCCACCCTCTACCCAACTGCGCGGCGACATGCAGAAAGTCGGTGCCACATTGCTTGAGGAGTGGTTGAAAAACTCGGGGGCCGAAGGCCAGGAAATGATTAACGCCTATCGGCGTTGATGCGGCGTTTTCTCGATTGGGTCTATGACGGCGCGGGGCATCTCGCCGCGCTGTTCATGGCCGCTCTGCTGGTCACGGTGCTCGTCACTATTGCCAGCAGGGAGTTTGACTTTCGGGTGTCTGGCATCGACGGCTATGCGGGCTACTTCATGGCCGCCTGTGCTTTTCTGGCCATGGCCCATACCTTTAAGCGCAATGAGCATATCCGTGTCACCCTTTTTCTGAGCCGCGCCAAGGGCCGGGTGCGGTTTTGGATCGAGGTCTGGGCTCTATCGGCCAGCAGTCTTTTGGCGACGCTGCTCGCATTTTTTAGTGTTCGGCTGGTCGTTCAGTCGTTCCAATTTAAGGACATCTCCACGACACTCGATGCCACACCGCTATGGATACCGCAGTCTGCCATGGCATTGGGCGCAACGATATTTGCCATCGCGGTAATCGACAGCCTGATTACCCATGCGCGCGGGCTGCCCTATACCCTTCAGGCACCGACTTCAGACGCAGAAAGATTTAGCCATGACTGAATTTGCCATGGCAGGGCTTTTGGTCTTAAGCCTTTTTTTGATTCTTGCCAGCGGTGTCTGGGTGGGCCTCACTTTGGCGGGGGTTGCCTGGATTGGCATGACACTTTTCTCTGCGCGCCCAGCGGGCGACGCGATGGCGGTAACTATCTGGGGTGCATCCTCAAGCTGGACGCTTACGGCGTTGCCGCTTTTTATTTTGATGGGCGAGATTCTTTTTCGTACCCGCTTGTCCGATGATCTGTTCAGGGGTTTGGCTCCCTGGCTGGGCAGTATTCCTGGCCGCCTATTGCACACCAATATTCTTGGTTGCACGATCTTTGCAGCGGTATCGGGGTCTAGCGCGGCCACCTGCGCCACGATCGGCAAGATCACGCTGCCTGAACTCAAAGGCCGTGGGTACCCCGAAGGGATGGTCATCGGTAGCCTCGCGGGTGCGGGCACTTTGGGGCTCCTTATTCCCCCTTCGATCATCATGATTGTCTATGGTGTGACCGCGGAGGTATCGATTGCCAAACTCTTTATTGCTGGGCTCTTGCCAGGTTTGCTTCTCGCCGCACTATTCTCGGGGTACATCATGGTTTGGGCCCTGTTATCGCCTGCGAAAATTCCTCATGAGAACGGGTCGACCCGACCACTTGAGAGGGTTCTTGCACTCTTTGGGTTGGCTCCGATTATTGCCCTGATTGGGGGGGTGCTGGGTGCCATCTATTTTGGAATCGCCACTGCCACTGAGGCCGCTGCTGTGGGTGTGCTAGGCGCATTGATCATCGCTGCAGCCCAGAGAGTGCTCAATTGGAAAACCATAGCCGACTCTCTCATGGGCGCCACGCGTCTGTATTGCATGATTGCCTTCATTCTGGCGGGGGCGGCGTTTTTAACGCTGGCCATGGGCTATATCGGCCTGCCACGGTTTCTAGCCGAGGCGATAGCGGGCATGGGCCTATCTCGGTTTGAACTCATTCTGATGATCATGGCTTTTTATATTCTTCTCGGCTGCTTCCTTGATGGTATTTCCATGATTGTGCTCACCATGGGTGTAATCCTTCCTACCGTATCGGCGGCGGGTATCGATCTCATCTGGTTCGGTATCTTTTTGGTCATCGTGGTCGAGATGGCACAGATCACCCCACCCGTGGGGTTTAATCTTTTCGTGCTCCAGGGTATGACCGGGCGCCCCCTGGGCTACATAGCAAGGGTTTCATTCCCAATGTTTCTTCTTATGATTCTTGCCGTCCTTTTAATCTATCAGTTCCCCGGAATTGTCCAATGGCTGCCCGCTCAGATGGGCCGTTGATAAGCTCGTTTGATCAATTCAGCCTGCACTGACCCTCGCACCTTCCTTTTTCGTGTCCCATTCGCCTCAGCCTCGGCTTGCCCTTGTCCTATTCGTCGGCTCCGGGCTCTGCCTATCGGGGCTTGATGGGGTTGGAAAGCTCGTTCTCACCGAGTCTGGCCTCTTGTTGCTTGTCTGGTCCCGTTACGTGGGGCATCTGGTGCTCTCGCTCCCGATTGCTTATGCCTATGCGGGCCCTCGGTTCTGCCAGACCGCGCGGCCTGGGCTGCAGATGATTCGTTCAACGCTCATGGCTCTCACCACCCTGCTCTTCTTTGCGGGGGTGCAGTGGCTGCCCCTGGCCGAGGCCTCGGCCCTTGCCTTCACGGCACCTATATGGGTAGCTCTTTTTTCCTGGAAGGTGCTCGGAGAGCCGGTTGCCAAGAGCGACAAATGGATCGCAGCCATTGGCTTTTCGGGGATGCTTCTCATCGTGCGGCCGGGTACAGACGTCTTTCATCCGGCGGCGTTGCTTCTTATTGCAATGGCGCTGGTGAATGCGGCATACCAGCTGCTTACCCGAAAGCTTACCGTCGACTCGGCCTTCACGACTTTTTTCTATACGCCGTTGGTCGGCGCAGTAGTCTCAAGTGTGCTGCTCGTCTTCTATGGGCTTCCGGGAACACTCTCCACCACCGCCATGATCCTTCTCGGCATGACAGGGGTACTCGGTGGGCTGGGCCACCTGCTGATTATCTTGTCGTTCTACCGCGCACCGCCGGCAAGCCTCACGCCCTTTGTCTACCTACAGATGATCTGGGCGATTGTCCTGGGCTGGCTGTTGTTTGAACAACTCCCGGATGCCATCGCGCTAACCGGCATGGCCGTGATCGTATCCGCAGGGCTTTGGCTCATCCTGCATCGGCGTCGCGCCATGCGAGCTATGCCAGGGATTTCGGGGGAACCATAGGGTCCGTTTTTCTCGGTTTCAGTCCCAGACCCTCCCTCCAACCACCCCCTTCCCAGCATCAGGCCCTGCTTGGAAACCAAACAGTAGAACCACACAGAAGTAGTTAGCAAAGAAGTTAACTACTTTTGGGTCACACAGTGGGTGAGGTCAGTGCTGTAGGTCACTGAAAGCGCAGGGTTTGGAGTGGTGGACGGCACAGGGTTCGAACCTGTGACCCCTGCCGTGTGAAGACGCCAGCCAGTTTTTATTCTCAATGAAAATCAATGGCTTACAGGGATTCTGAACTACTGTAGTTAAAAAGTAATTAACTCACGGGCACGGGTTCTGCTCAGAACCAGGGTCTGCTCAAGAGCAGACCCTGCTCGTGAAGTGTCCGGAAACAGGACAGCAAAAGAGCGGACCCTGCTTTTGGTCGCCCACGATACGTTCGATTCGCGAACCTAGTCCTCTTGCTCAAACGACCCTCAGGCGCTTAAATAGTGCGATAACGTGAGCCGGTTTCCCAGGCACCGCAATAAAAAAATACAATCACGGGTACAGCTGTCCCAGTCACATTTTGCGTGGCGGGATAAAACTCAACACGCTGTCGCGCCGAGGGCCCATAGCTTAAGGACACTGAGGCCGCTTGGGGAGATTTAGAAATCGCATTCAGAACATCCAGGCTCGAGCAGGCGGAGAGAACAGATGCGCTGAGCGCAGCAAGAACCGACTTCAACCACATCATGGAATTTAGATGATAAAAACTGAGGGAAAAATTCGAAATGGTCGGGGCGAGATGATTCGAACATCCGACCCCTTGCACCCCATTCACACCAGAACCGACCTTATTAAATTGGATCGCAAGAACGGTCTGTAGGAGAACAACAAAATCCGGGCACTGCCTGGCGACAAACTGCGCACTATCCTCTAGTCTGACTACAAGCGTATCGTCATCTGACAAGAGTATTCTCAAGATCGCGCCACAAAAGTAACCATATGTCGTATCGGAAACTTCTGCGGGATTATTGTCCCAGCATCTGTCCCGCACGAAATCGGGGCATCTGATGAACCTGGTCTCTCGATTGAGAATGGCCGTGCTGCCCTTGTGCACATGCAAAAGCCTGTCAGGGCCGGTTTGATTACACTGCTAGCTGCTCGTCCAAACAAGAGGAGCGCGCATGGGATTCTGAGCGGCTGTAAGACGATTCCGAGTGGGTCTGGTAGTCGCGGTCAAACGCCTCAGCACTCTATGACAACAAACCCCCCGGGGTCCGGCGCGTGCTTGGGCCATTCGCCCACACTGGTGATTTTCCTGCTCCCCGCAACAGATAAATAAGCTACTGCCCGAATGACCCCGGCATGTGTGACCCAAACCGCCTCTTGCACCGCCTGATTGCGTAACTCTTCGATGGCATCGGCCACACGTTGGATCACTTGCTGCGTGCTTTCTACACCGCCAAAACGGTAATAGGCGAAATCGGCCATCCAGTCATCAAATGCAGTCTGAGGAATTTTGTCCCAGGGCTGAAGCTCCCAAGACCCAAAGTCCATTTCATTCAGGCGTTGATCGACCACTGGCGGCTGAAGATCGGAGCGCAAGCGGCAAAGTTCCAGCGCTAGCTGCTGGGCTCGTTTCAGACCCGACACCCTCAGGGGTAATTTCAGCGGCAACTCTTTTGCGGCGGCTTGTGCAGCCTTTAGACTAAGATGAGCGATAGCAGTTAAGTCGCTCGCACCGTAACAAAGCCCCTCGTCCAGGTCGACCTTCGCGTGACGTAATAGCCAGAGCTTCACCAGCACCTCATAAGGCCAGCGCCAAGCCAAGATAAAACAATAGCTCGCTGAGCTGCTGCGTCGTGCCGAGACCATCGCCGGTAAAGCCCTGCAGGCGCTGCTGCAATAGTCGCCACGTCCACGCGAAGCCGGCCAGCGCGCCCAGTACCCCAGCGAGCCAGGGTAAGTCTGGAGCCATCGAGATGGCCAGCGCCATGGCGGCCGCCCACCACGTAAGACCTGCCAACAGCCCCGCGGCACTGATCGTCTCGGCTAGGGGCTTACTCTTGGACTGAGCGGTATCGCCTACATGTGGCAGCGTGCTGATCACAAAGAGGGGCGTCAAGCGAGACGTAACATGCGCAGCGAATAGCACCCAGGCCGCCTGCTGGGCTCCACCGGCTTGCGTGAGTAAACCCAGCAGAAGCACCTTAGCCAGCAGGGCCAGCATAAGGGCGAGGGCGCCATAACTGCCAATTCGCGAGTCCTTCATGATCTCCAGTGCGCGCTCGCGGCCCACAGCACCACCCAGCCCGTCGGCCGTGTCGGCAAGGCCGTCTTCGTGGAATGCGCCGGTTAGCCAGACACTAAAGGCAGTGCTCAGCACCGCCGCCACCCAGGGTGCAGCCGGCTGGACCGCCAAGGTCTGCAGCAGCCCCAAGAACACCAGCGCTGTCAGACCGCCCACCACGCAGCCTACGCCAGGAAAGTGTGCCGCGCTGGCGCGCAGCATAACGGGCGAATATCCTACCCAGTCTGCAAGCCGCCCTGTGACAGGGATTCGGGTGAAGAACTGAATAGCGATCAAAAAGTGCCGGATAGGGGACATGCGTCTAGCGCGCCACGACTTGAGCTTCGCTCTGTCTCGACACACCGGCCGACTCGAAGCTAGCCATCTCGTGAAGGATTGCACAAGCGCTGATAAGCAGCGGCCAAGCCAAGGCTGCTCCCGAGCCCTCGCCCAAGCGCAGGCCGAGGTCCAACAGCGGCTGGGCACGCAGGTGTGACAGCATTTGCGAGTGGCCGCGTTCGCCTGAACGGTGGGAGAAGACGCAGCGCTGCAGCACAGCGGGCTGCAGCTTGCTCGCCACCAGCACGGCGGAGGTGGTGATGAAGCCGTCTACCACGATAACGCGGCGCTCCGCCGCAGCCTGCAGCACCGAGCCGACCATGGTGGCGATCTCGAAACCACCGAAGGCCGCGAGCGCCTCGAGCGGCGCCTTGGCGTTCGGGTGCCGGGCCTGCACTTCTTGAAGAATCTCGATTTTCCTCTGCAACGCTTGAGCATCAAGACCGGTACCCGCGCCGGTGCAGTCCAAAATAGACAGGCCAGTGAGTCGGCTCATGAGCAAGGAGGCAGCTGAGGTATTGCCAATTCCCATCTCGCCAAGCAGCAGCGCATTACCTGGTAGGCCCAGGACCAACGCGGCTCCGTTAGCTAGCGCTTGATCGCAATGTTCGGCGCTCATCGCCGTGCCCTCGAGCGCATCGGCGGTACCAGGCGCAATCTTGAGGATCAACAAACGGGCGCGAGGCGCGAAATTGTGTCGCACTCCGCAGTCCACGACCGTTAGACCGATACCGTTTTGACGTGCCAGCACGCTAACGGCCGCGCCGCCAGCCAAGATGTTCTCGACCATCTGCCATGTCACATCGCTGGGATAGGCTGAGACCTTGCGCGCTGCGAGACCGTGGTCGCCTGCGAATACCACCAGCTGCGGTTCGTTCAGCTCAGGTGCTTCGCTGCCCAGCGTCAGGCCGATTCGTTGCGCCAGATGTTCGATCTGGCCCAGTGAGCCGACTGGCTTGGTCTTGTTGTCCAGCAGTTGCTGCAAACGGGCGGCTAACTCGGGCTGAGTAATGTCGTCAATTACTGGCATTGTGAAAGACATGTTTTAGTCCTTGTGAATAATCACCGCCAGGGCCAGACCGCTGGGCTGCCGTCTCGAGGCGCGCTTCATTCTTAAGAGGGCTTAGACACCGATGGATCGGATTCGGTCGGTCGATGAGTCCCGTCTGGTACGCCCTTTGGGCAAAATCCCCCTGGCTGTTCGGAATCCCGTCTTGCTTGAGATGTTCGCCTCCCCGTTGCATCCTCCTTGGACGTCTGATTCAGATTTGATCCACTCGTTAAATGGTCGGGGCGAGATGATTCGAACATCCGACCCCTTGCACCCCATGCAAGTGGGCTACCAGGCTGCGCTACGCCCCGACCGAACCTGCGATTATAGCCGAGGCCCACTGCCCTTCAGGATCTGCAGGACTGCAGCCAACTCACCGCGCAAGTCACTCAGTGCGGAGGGCAACGAATCCATTACGGGTGTCGTATCGTTGCTTGATGGGCGTGCATCACCATTCGCACGCCCTTCCATTAATTGATTGCGGGCACCGCTAATGGTGAACCCCTGATCGTAGAGCAGCTCGCGAATTTTCCGAATCAGCAAGACTTCATGATGCTGGTAGTAGCGACGGTTTCCGCGCCGTTTCATCGGCCGCAGCTGGGTAAATTCCTGTGGTCGGGGCGGCGCTTCAGGACGTTCAACGTCATCGACGAATACAACCGGGAGGGCCTGCGCATTGAGATCGACACCAGCTTGACTGCGGCCCGGGTCATCCGTGCCTTGAATGAATTGGTC
>Ga0194110_10008517_pt1 | contig 11648 bp, 4 predicted proteins | sample TA2Kig1200mmetaG_FD_146192 | JGI IMG/M metagenome (GOLD analysis project Ga0194110, IMG submission 146192) | Freshwater microbial communities from Lake Tanganyika, Tanzania - TA2015032 Kigoma Deep Cast 1200m | ecosystem: Environmental > Aquatic > Freshwater > Lake | place: Tanzania: Lake... | reverse complement strand
CCGGGGAGGTCCCGCCATACTGCATCAACCCTGCGCCCCTGATACTTGACCCACTATGGGCGCTTTGGCGATCCGGACGCTTCCGGGGCGGTCCCGCCATACTGCATCAACCCTGCGCCCCTGATACTTGACCCACTATGGGCGCTTTGGCGATCACGGCTGACCGCTCGCTTCGCTTGCCGCCTTCATTGACAGGGTGGACTTCACGCGAGGCTTGCTCCATCAAACTCCCGCCGAAGCATCCTCCCTTGCGAACCGCCCACGGGGGCACGGAGCCCCGCCCACAAACACCAAGAATCGTGGCGAGCTATTTAGAACTCCATGCGCTTGAGCGCGCGCAGGCCGCAGTGCATGGGGATGAGGCCGGTCAGTGCCGCCACGAGCCCAGACGCCGCCAGGGCATACAGGGTCTCGGGCCCCTCGCGTCCCAGCCGCACGATGCGGGCGGCGTAGGGCACCGCCGTCAGCCCAGCCACCACCGCCACGAACGCCACCGAGAGAAGGAGGTTCAGCGTGCCGCCGAACCCCGACACCACCTTCGAGGGGTTCTCCTCGCGCAGGTTGGGGAACAGCGCGCCCAGGCCCACCGACAGGCCCGTCACCCCGAAGCAGACGAGGGCCATGGCCACCCCGTGGTGCCAGATGGTGCCGGGGGGCAGCCTGAGCATGAGGTCCGAGGCAATGACGAGCGGGAGCGTGATGGCGAGCGCCGCGGCGAATGAGAAGGCGAACTTCGACCACAGCAGGGTCCGCCGCGGCACCGGGGCCAGGCCCAGGAGCCAGAAGCGCCGCCCCTCCAGGCTCAGCAGCGGGTAGATGAAGCGCGTGGTCACGGTGGCGAGCACGAGACTCGTCGCCGCGAGATTCAGCAGCGCCGTCAGGTTCCGCCACATCCCGGGCGAGAGGTGGTACGAGAAGGTCCGCAGGTTCACCACGTAGAAGCCCATCAGCCCGAAGAGGATGGCGCACTGGGACCACTGCACGGGGTCGCGGACGAAGAGGAGCCAGTCCTTGCTCATCAGGAGGCGCGTGGCGGGCGCCCAGCGGACGCGCGCCCAGGCGTCCCCGCGCAGCGGGGTGCGGCCCCCCGCCTTCGAGCGGCTGCGCGACCAGCCGATCCGCAGAAACCGCCGCCCGAACGCCCAGCACGCCAGCAGCCCCAGCGCCGCGTTGCTCGCCAGCACGAGCCAGTAGTAGCCGGCCTCCGCAACGCCGCCGCGAGCGCCGTGCAGCAGGCCCTTCGCCATCCAGTAGCTCGGCAGGAACATGTTGCGCGCGAAGTCCGTCCTGTCCAGCACGCGCTGGAGGTCCAGCTCGGTGAACGCCGCGCTCCGCCCGACGGCGCCGTGCACCCACAGGGCCACGGAGAGCGCGACCGCGATGGTGCCGGCCGCCGAGAGGCCGAGGAGGCGTTTCGCGCGCTCGGGCATCCAGGCGGCCACCGCCTGCGCCACCAGCGCCCCGCCGGTCGCGGCCAGCAGCACGAACGGCGCGAAGTACGCCAGAATCACCCCAGGGTAATACCAGGGCGCCCGCACGCTCAGGCCGTAGCCCAGCACCAGCGGGAACCCCAGCACCAGGAACGCCCAGGAGCTGAACGCCACCGACTCGGCGAGCTTGTACGTGAAGATGCTCTCCGCCTCCACGGGCCAGGACAGCAGCAGGTCCGTCTCGTCCGACCTGAACAGGCTCCCGAACGAGATGATCGCGTTGCTGAAGAGCAGCATGACCCCGAGGAGGAGAAAGAAGAGCGCAAGAAGGGTCTCGGACAGGAGCTCTGCGCCGCCGAGGAACATCTCGATGAAACGGAACCCCGCGGCGGAGGCGGCCAGGATGCCCGCCCAGAAGGCTGCGCCCGTGGCGCAGACCACGGCCAGCTTCAGCACCGACTGCCCGCGCCACCCGCGCAGCGCGTTGCGCGCCACGCGCCCACGCAGCCGCACCAGCAGCCCCAGGCTGCGAAGGGCGGAGGGATTCTCGATTTCTGACTTTCGATTCTCGATCTCGGAAGCCCCCGAAGGCCCCCTCGGAGTATGGCCCCCAGCTATGGCAAGAGGCCTGTTCCCCTCTTCCCGTGCTCGTCGTCGTCCTCGTCGTCGTCGTCGATTCTCTGGGCTTCTCCCCCCTCGCGCATTCGAGAACGACGACGACGACGACAACGACGACGATTGAGGACTGCGCGGGATACCATAGCCGAAGGCCAGGCTCGCCCGTTCGCCTCAGATGGCGCCAGCGTTCGTAGTGCGGGCTTCAGCCCGTCTCTGGCCCGCAAGATACGGCCTGAAGGCCGCACTCCAAACCCCCACCACCTACGGATGAAGTGTCGCCAGAAATCGAAAATCGAGAATCGAAAATCGAAAATCGAAAATCAAAAATCCCGGGAACGTCCCAAGTTCTTGAGCCTCCCCGGGCGACGCTCTCCGCGCCGCGGGAACGCAAAGGCGAACTCGCCTCTGGGGGACCAGTCCCCCAGACCCCCTGGGATTTATCGCATTCGGCCACCGGCACGTCTCCTGGAGGCCAGCGCGGCCATTTTCCTGTTGGGGTGCCGGCGGCCCGAAAGCGGAAAATCCTGGGGGTTCGGGGGCAAAGCCCCCGACGCACCGGCCGCAGGCACACCCACGATCTCAAGGACTTGGGACGCTGTCAAAATCTTGTTTTTCTGAAAGATTCTTCTCTGACGCTTGGTTGCGGCTTGCCGCGATGGGTCCTCAGTGTTCTCTGTGGTGTGCTCGGAAAAGACTCCTGGAGTCTTTTCCGCATACTGTGTCAAACATCAGGTGCGCAGTTGACCCACTATGGGGAAAACGGCCCCGGATGCGTCCGGATCGCCAAAATACCCATAGTGTGCCAGGTTTAGGGTTGACACAGTATGGCGGGACCGCCCCGGATGCGTCCGGATCGCCGAAACGCCCATAGTGGGTCAAGTGTCAGGGGCGCGGGGTTGGTCCGGTATGAGGCGGGTGGGCGGGCACGTTGGCGGTGTCGGCCTTGGTGGGGGCGTGGCGGAGCTTGACGAAGCCGTGGGCGGCGAGGAACTGCATCGCGGCGTTGAGCTTGGGGAGCTCGACCTCGCAGCCTTCGGCTCGGAGCCAGTGCCAGACGTCCCACGCGGTGCGTTTGCCCGTGCTGCGGAACATGGCGAGCTGGAGCCACTGGGGCGCGCCCCAGCCGACCGTCAGCCCGGTCTTCTCCGTCAGTTCGCGCAGCGCCTCTTCGCTGAGCGCCTCGAAACACAGCGAGCCTCTGAAGAGCCGCTTCGGCACGATCTTCCGTGCTTTTTCCTCTTCGTCACGCGTCACGCGACACGCGTCACGCGCCGCCGCCTTGGCCTCGAGCCCAGCTCTCTTCGCATAGCGCAGGTCGGCGCGAAGGTCGCTCATCTCGCTCTGGGCGAATGAGCTGAGCCGCCTGGCGAGGGAGTTGAGGCGTTGGGCGAGCTTCCCGCGGTGGTTAGGGGTGAGCTCCGTGGGACTCGTGCGGACGAGGCGGGCAGCGGACTTGATGCGCTCGAGGTTCCGCTGCGTCAGGTGCTCGATGCGGTCCGGGGGGTCTCCGCGCTGCGCCGCCTGGAGAATCTCGTCCTTTCCGAGGCCGAGTGCGAGGCGTGCGAGCCAGTCGGCCTCGCGGAGGCCGGCGGTGGCGAGGAAGGCGCAGTAGGTGGCGGCGATGCGGCCGATGTGCGCGAGGGCACGCGGCGAGATGTGCTCGATCGTGTCGAGCGAGGTGTGGTAGTAGGCGTCGGGCCAGCAGCCGAGGACGGGTGTGGGGGCGCCCACGGCGGGCTCGCCGAAGAGGTTGTCCACCAGCGCCCCGGCCTCTGTGCGGAAGCGGAAGAGCGGGTCGTCGCGGACGAGGCGGCGCATCAGCTCGAGGGCGAAGGCGTCGGCGTAGGCGGGGAGCGCCGCCCAGTTGTAGAGCAGGTTCGCGCGGGCGCGGGCGTCGCTGAGGTCGTTGCCCACCATGTCGAGGTTCAGGCCCGCCACGAGGCGGCGCAGGTGGGGCCAGTTGGCGAGGAACGCCTGGTAGCCGCGGACCTCGAAGGAGTGGACGATGCGGATGCCGCGTTTGAGCCTGGGCAGCTTGCCGGCGTCGGCGAGGGCCTTGATCGCCCGCACGGCTTCGAGGCCGAGGGCGCAGCCGGAGTTGTTGTCGTTCGCCCCCGGCTCGCAGAGGTGGCCGGTGACGGCGATCTCCTCGCTCGTCTCGCCGGGCAGAAGCCCCGTGGCGAGGGGGATGACGCCCGTGTAGAGCCGCGTCTTGACCACGGCGCGCAGCTTCAAGGAGGGGTTCGCCTTGAGCATCTCGCGGAGGCGCCGGCCGTTCGCGGGGGAGAGTGCGAAGCCGAAGCCCTTCTTCGGGGTCTTCCAGGGCGGCACGGTGTAGTTGTGCCACTGGCAGGCGTGGTCGAAGTGGCCTGGCGCCTTCTCCTGGGGCGAGCCGGCGAGGCGCATCACGTCGGAGAGCACGCCCACGGCGCCGCGCGCGAAGGCGTTGAGGCCGATCTCCAAACCGATGCCATCGGTGAGGACGATCCTCCCCCTGACATCCCTGCCCTCAAACGATTCGGGCTTCGCCGCGTTCTCGATGGGGACGACCTCGGCGACGATGCCCTCGGGCGGGGTGGGGGCCGAGTACATGAACAGGCTCATCGGGCAAGAACGATAGGAGGAGAGAAGCGAGGACGAGGACGACGACGAGGACGAGGAAGATTGAGGAGGGGCGATGATCTCCAGGGTGGCGTCTTCGACATCCCATGCCTCTGGCATGACCCAGCCGCCGAAGGCGGTCAGGCCATCGGCGGGGTATTCGAGCACCTGGGCGTCGGCGAGGCCGATCTCGCGCATGATGGCCGCGATCTCCGCCGCCGTCTGACGCATCCTGTCGAAGGAGTTCCAGCGCGCGTGCTCCCAGAGGCGTGCCGTGAAGTCGCTGGCCCGTTCGCCCGAGAGCTCGCCCTTCACCGCCTGCCAGATCGGCTCGTACATCGCCTGAGGCTCCTTGCATTGGGTTCCGTTCGCCGGCTGAGTGCCCTGCATGTTGCGCTTTTCGCGCGAGTTGTCAACTCCGCTCGGCGAGTACGGCGCCCAGGCCTGGCGCCGGCCTCGCTCCTCGATCGTCGTCGTCCTCGAATCCCAAGGACATGGCAGCCGCGAAGTCCCGACGACGACGACGAGGACGCCGACGATTGAGGACTGGGCGGGTTACCATAGCTGGGGGCCGTACTCCTCCAGCGCATTCCCACTTGACATCGGCGGGCGCGCGGCTTAGCATAGCGGGCGCCGCGACAGGGCCTCCGCGGCCAGGGGGACTGGCCAGGGCCTTCCGATGGACGAGCCGCAGTTCGAGAGCCTGGCTTCGCTGATCGAGCGTGAGGGGCCGTTGCCGCTGGACCGCGCGCTCGCGCTCCTGAAGGAGGCGGCGCGCTCCCTCGCCGAGGCACACGCCGCAGGCATCCTCCACTGCGACCTCCAGCCCGCCACGCTCCTCGTCACGGGCGACGGCCGGGTGCTCCTCGCCGAATCGTCGCTCGCACGGCGCCAGGGCGAGCCACGACAGCCCGACACCCCACGGACCGAACGCATCGTCTCCCCCTTCTACTACCCGCCCGAGGTGGCACACGTGAGGCCGCTCGACACGCGGAGCGACCTCTTCCTCCTCGGCGCCACCTTCTACCACGCCATGGCGGGCCAGCCCCCCTTCGACGGCCCGGACCCCGAGGCCCGCGCGCTCCAATACATCCGCAAGGACGCACCCTCCCTCGACCAGAAGGTGCCGGGCACCCCAGTGCTGGTGAACTGCCTGGTGCAGAAGCTGCTGCGTCGGAACCCCGACGAGCGCTATCAGAGCGCCGAGGAGCTCCTGGCCCTGGTCGAGCGGACGGAGCGGATGCTGAGCAAGCGGCCGACCGCTCCGCGCAGGCCGCCGCCGGCGGCGGCTGGCGCGGCAGAGGCGGTGCCCGACGGGGCCACCAAGACCCAGCGCCTGCGAGCCGTCCGGGCGCCGGCGGAGCCGGACGGCGAGGCGCCGCCGTCCGACACCCGCGCCAGGGCGGCCGCAGAGAAGCCGCTGTGGCAGACCAAGCCCTTCATCTACTCCGCCGCGGCCGGCACCTTCCTCATCGTCGTCATTGTCCTCCTCCTCTTCTCGGGCGGCGAGCGGCGGCCCGCGTCCTCGCGGCCCAGCATCGAGGTGCCCATCATATCCTCCGCCGTCACGACCACGCCCAAGGCGTCAACCGCCTCGCCCGCAACGCCCCCGAAGCCCAAGGTCGAGCCCGTGAAGCCGGCCCCGAAGGCCACCACCGCGGCCGGGCCAGACGTCCCCAAGCTACAGACGAGCGTGGCACCCCCAGAGAAGAAGACCTGGGGCCGCATTGAGGACATGGCCAAGCTCGAGAAGTCCGAGGACTTCGAGAAGCGGGCCGTGGACATCTTCAGCGCGGAGGACTACATCATCGCCTGGGAGTACGCAGGCCCCTACAGCGACGGGAACAAGGATAGCCTTGCGCTCTTCGACGTCGTCTTCCCGCCCGAGAAGGAGCTGGGCGGCGCCCTGCCCGCCGAGGATGCGCCCAGGTGGGCACGCATGCCCACGGGCGCCGACAGGTCCAAGCCCTGGCTCATCGAGTTCGACAAGACCCCAGGCATCCAGGGCACCAACCGCTCCATCTACCTCCGCACCAAAGTCCAGTCCCCAAAGAGGCAGGAGGTCCAGCTCTGGGTCGGCAGCGACGACTCGGTCAAGGTCTGGCTCAACGGCGCACTCGCTCACCAGAACCGCGTGGCGCGGGCCACTCAGCCCGACAGCGACAGGGTGAAGGCCACGCTGAAAGAGGGCTGGAACGACCTGCTGGTGAAGGTCTCCAATGGCGGAGGCAACTGGTCCTTCTGCCTCCGCTTCCGCGGCCCCGACGGCGAGCGGCTCGACGGCATCGTCGCCCGGCCGACGGGACGGTGACCTGAGCACTGCCCCCTGCGCATGGGTTTTCTGGCTCCCGAAGGGAGCGTAGTGGGTGGCCGGCGGCTTCAGCCGCCGGATCGTGGCGCACGCACGGCACAGTCCCGAAGGGACGGCAGAAGCCGCGCGGCAAGGCGGCCCGGCACGCATCTCTGCCGTCCCTTTGGGACTTCTCCACTTCTGGCGCCCGAGTCCGGCGGCTGAAGCCGCCGGCCACCCACTACGCTCCCTTCGGGAGCCAGGCAAGGAGGAGACAACGATGAAAGGCCATCGCGGCGCTACGCTTGGCTTCGTTGTGCTCTGCGCGGCCGCCCTTTGTGGAGGCGAAGAGATGCGGTATGGCGTGGCCTCGTGGCCCGACACGTTTGGCAATCACCGGGCGCGCGTCCTGGTCGCGGAGAAGGCGGAGGCCGTCTGGACGCACATCCCCTGGCGGCGGCGGGACCGCGACCCCGAGAAGAAGCACATCCAGGTGGTCGAGGCGGCTACGGGGCGAGAGGTGGCGAACGTCTGCCGCGCCGCCGTCCAGCGCGAGTTCGGCGACATCGCCTTCCAGCCGCCCGCCGCCGGCGAATACCACGTCTACTATATGCCCTACAAGATTCAGCCGAACTGGGGCTGGTACGGGGGCGACTACCTGCCGGCGAAGCAGTCGGCGGACCCCGCGTGGCTCCAGGCCAACGGCCTGGCGGCGGAGCAGCTCGCCCAGGGCAAGTGGAAGCAACTGCCCCAGGCGAAGGCCGTCGAGATTCAGGCCCGCACGGAGTTCGAGCGCCTCGACCCGATGGAGGTGCCCGCCACGGCGGAGGAGATGAAGGCACTCCTGGCGAAGCACCCGCAGCCGTACCTCGTCTTCCCCGAGGACCGTCGGTTTCCCATCCGCATGGCCGATGAGCTGCCCCTTCGATGGATCGAGCGCGGGCCGAGCGGCGAGCTTCGCGGCGATGCCCAGCGGAACGAGTTCTATGCCTTCCAGCTCGGCATCTACGCTGCTCGCCAGCCGCTGGAGGAGCTTGCCGTCGAGTGCAGTGAGCTTCGCCCGGAGCGGGGGTGGGCATTTCCTGCTTCGGCGGTCCGCTGCTTCAACCTGGGTGGCACAGACTGGTTGGGACGAGCCTTCCGCAAGTCGGTCTCCGTTCCGCAGGGCAAGGTACAGGCGCTCTGGTTTGGCGTGGATGTGCCCCGCGACGCCCGCCCGGGCGAGTACCACGCCTCTGTCACCGTGCGACCGAGAGGCGCCGAACCGACGACCGTGAAGCTGACCCTCGCCGTGTCCGACAATGTCCTCGAGGACCGAGGCGATGGCGAGCCCTGGCGCCACTCGCGCCTGCGCTGGCTCGACTCCGCCATCGCGCTCGATGACGACACCGTGCCGCCCTACCCGCCGCTGAGGACCAGGGGCTGGACGGTGAGCTGCCTTGGCCGCGAGGTGCAGCTCGATGAGACCGGCTTCCCGCGCAGCATCCGTTGCGGCGAGCGCGAGCTCCTGGCCGCTCCTGTGTCCTTTGCCGTGGAGACGGCCAGTGGCGGCGGAAAAAGCTCGGACGGAACCCTCAAGATCACCAAGCGCTCGCCCGGCGCCGTCGCCTGGGAGGCGAAGAGCCTGGCCGAGCCGCTGGCCGTGCAGTGCAACGGGAGCATGGAATCGGACGGCTACCTCCATTTCAGCGTCCTGTTCACCGTTCACCGGCCCGCAGCCGTGCGGGAGGTGGAGTTGAGGGACCTCCGCCTCGAAATCCCCTTCCGCCGCGAGGCGGCGACGTATCTGATGGGCATCGGCCGCAAGGGCGGCTACCGCCCAAAGGAGTGGGCGTGGAAGTGGGGCGGCCCCATCTACTACGACAGCTTCTGGCTGGGCGACGTTTCGGCCGGCCTCTGGTGCGAACTGCGCGGCGCGAGCTACTGCGGCCCAATGGTGAACCTCTACTGGCGCCTCAAGCAGCTCGCGCCGCCCGAGACCTGGCACAACGGCGGCAAGGGCGGCGTCACCGTGGGCGAAGATGGCGACAAGGTGCTCGTCCGCGCCTACAGCGGCCCGCGGCGGCTCGACGCCAAGGCCGAGCTCCACTTCGAGTTCGCCCTCATCCCCACCCCCGTCAAGCCGCTCAACCCCGCCAAGCACTTCGCCGAGCGCTACTGGCACTCGGACGACTCCGACCACGCCCCAGGCTCCGTGGCGGTCGAGAACGGGGCAAACGTCATCAACATCCACCACGCCACCCCGCCGAACCCGTACATCAACTACCCGTTCCTCGCGGCGGACAAGCTGGCCGCCTACACCAAGGGCGCCCACGAGCGCGGCGCCAAGGTGAAAATCTACTACACGGTCCGCGAGCTCACCAACCACATCGTGGAAATCTGGGCGCTCCGCAGCCTCGGCCACGAGGTCCTCGCCCCAGGCGGCGGAGGCGGCTATCCCTGGCTCCGCGAGCACCTCGGCTCCGACTACGCGCCTGCCTGGTATCACCGCTTCCCCGACGGCGACGTGTGCGCCGCAATCGTCAACACCGGCGCCTCACGCTGGTACAACTACTACCTCGAGGGCCTCGCCTGGCTCCTGAAGAACTGCCAGATAGACGGCCTCTACCTCGACGACGTGAGCTACGACCGGAACATCCTGCGGCGGATGCGCAAGATAATGGAGCGGGAGCGCCCAGGCTGCCTCATTGACCTCCACTCCAACACCGGCTTCTCCCGCGGGCCGGCAAACCAGTACCTGGAGTTCTTCCCCTACGTTGACCGCCTCTGGTTCGGCGAGAGCTTCAACTACAACGACCCGCCCGACTACTGGCTCGTTGAAATCTCCGGCATCCCCTTCGGCCTCATGGGCGAGATGCTCCAGGACGGCGGCAACCGCTGGCGTGGCATGCTCTACGGCATGACCGCGCGCATGCCCTGGTGCATGGACCCCAAGCCCATCTGGAAGGTCTGGGACTCCTTCGGCATCAGCGAGGCGAAGATGCTCGGCTACTGGGACCCCGCCTGCCCCGTGAAGACCAACCACAAGGACGTCCTCGCCACCGCCTACGTGCGGAAGGGCAAGGCCCTCATCGCACTGGCGAGCTGGGCCAAGGAACAGGTCCCCTGCCGCCTGGCCATTGACTGGAAGGCCTTGGGCCTGAACCCCGAAAAGTCCACCCTCCTCGCCCCCGCAGTCGAAGGCTACCAGCAAGCCGCCGACTTCAAGCCCGCCGACCCCATCCCCGTCCCCCCTGGCCGCGGCTGGATGCTCCTCCTCGCCGAGCGCTGAGCCGCTGCCCTTGAAACCGGCGTCGCCATGTCGTACCATACCATTGGATGGGTTCATTCACTTAGTACACCGCCCCACGAATAAGGGAACAAGACCGCAGTCCCGAAGGGACAGCAGTGGTTAGCCGGCGGCTTCAGCCGCCGGATTGGGCCTCGGGGGGACACCATACATGATTGCGGCGGGGTGCCGCAAAGCCCACAGCGGCGTCGAGCCGCCGCACTCCGACAGGCTGCCGCACGATGTCGGCCCCCTCCCTTGGCTCCCCTCGCGGAACTCCAGCTTCGCTGAGCCGATGGCTGGAGCAGCTCAAAGCCCGTCCCCAAGCCGGAGCTTGGGAACGAGGAAAGGGACAAGAAGGACACGGCAGCCCTGGTTATCCCTGTGGTCCCTTGGGTCTCTGTTGTCCCTTGTGTCCCTTTCCTTCTGGCCCCAACCAGACGACAACCGGCTCGATGTTGAAGAGGCGGCAGAAGTGGGTGAGCTGGGCCTTGAAGTCGCCGTAGAAGAAGAGCTGGCGGGAGCAGGGGAACGCTGGGACATCGCCAGCGCCGGCGAACTTTGGCCATGACAGAGGCGACGCAGCTACCGAGGAGTACGTAGAATGAACGTCTGCATGTGGTACAACAATCGGGATATCCGAATCGAGGAGGCGCCCACGCCGAGGCCCGGGCCGAGGGAGGTGCTGGCGAAGGTGATGTCGTGCGGCATCTGCGGGAGCGACGTGGTGGAGTGGTATCGGCTGCCCAGGGCGCCGCTCGTGCAGGGACACGAGGTCGGCGCGGAGGTGGTCGAGGTGGGGGAGGGCGTGGCGAAGTTCAAGCCGGGCGACCGGGTGTTCATCGCGCCAAAGGTGCCGTGCATGAGGTGCCGCTACTGCCTCAGCGGCCACTTTCCCCAGTGCTCGGTTGTGAAGGACAGGCTGCCCGGGGCCTTTGCGGAATACGTGCTGGTGCCCGAAGCCATCGTGGAGAACGGCACGCTCCTGCTGCCGAAAAGCGTGAGCTACGACCAGAGCACGTTCGTGGAGCCGCTGGCCTGCGCCGTGCGGGCGCAGCAGTTGGCGAAGGTGCGGGAGGGCCAGAGCGTGATGGTGCTGGGCTGCGGCATGTCGGGACTGCTCCACGTGAAGCTGGCCCACGCGCTGGGCGCCCGAATCGCGGCGTCGGACATCAACCCCAACCGCTTGGCCTTCGCGCGGCGGGCCGGCGCAGCGGCCACAATTGACGCCGCCGAGAACGTGCCGGACCGCCTGGCCGCGGAGACAGGGCGGCTGGCCGACGTGGTGATTCTCTGCACGTCCGCCGTGTCCGCTGTGGAGGCCGCGTGGAAGTGCGTGGACCAGGGCGGCACGGTCGTCGTCTTCGCCGTGCCTGGCCCGGACAAGGTGGCCGTCGTGCCCTTGAACGACTTCTGGCGGAAGGAGGTCACGATCCTCACG
>Ga0194110_10008513_pt1 | contig 11649 bp, 8 predicted proteins | sample TA2Kig1200mmetaG_FD_146192 | JGI IMG/M metagenome (GOLD analysis project Ga0194110, IMG submission 146192) | Freshwater microbial communities from Lake Tanganyika, Tanzania - TA2015032 Kigoma Deep Cast 1200m | ecosystem: Environmental > Aquatic > Freshwater > Lake | place: Tanzania: Lake... | reverse complement strand
GGATTGCTACTCCGACCTGCTGCGAGAAATCGCCGAATATATGGGCGTCGATGTGACCTATGACAAGGTCAGAGAGATGTTTGCACGCATACTGGGACAGAGGCTTTCCACAAACGCTATACAAAGTTTAAGGCGTTTTAAGAACTCAGGGGGCGTCTGATGCGGGTGGTCATGGTGGACAAGATCTCCGTTTTCGCTGATAATAGGTTTGTCGAAACCAAAACAGCGAAAGGAGGAGTCTGCCACCATGACCGAGCAAAGTGTAGCACTTCCCCTGGAAATCGTCAAGAAGTTCACCCTGGACACTGTGCGGGTCCAGTTCGTCCAAACCAACCAGGAGGTCAACCATACCTACCAGACGCCCTTTCCCAAACAGCGTTCCCGTCTGATCTCCTGGTACGAGTACCGGCATCTGGAGATCGAATTCGACGAGAACGGTCAGGTCAAAGGGGGCATGGTTTGGCTGGTCGCCGCCCTCTTCGACTTTACTTTCGTGCGCTCGGTGGCCGCCCCAGCCTACGGGAAGGAAGGTGGACACTGCTACGATCCTGTTTCTCTCTTCCTACTGCATCTCTTTGCCTTCCTAGACGGGTACACCGACGATGTCGCCTTCGTGCGAGATCTCCGGCATCCCGAAAAGGGGAAGACTTACCGCGCCCTGGCCGGGCTTAAGGAGCGCATCCCCAGCGAAGATGACCTGTGCAACTTCCGTTACCGGCTCCAGCCGGAGCACTTTAACACCATCTTCCATGTCCTTGATCAGTTCTTCGAGAAGATCGGGCTCATCACCGGCGTTATCCTGTCCACCGATGGGCTCCTGGTGCGCACCTTTGCCCGCTATCTGGGTTGCAACTACGCCGAGGAGCGCTGCCGGGCCTTGCCTTACACGCCAGAGATTCGAGCCTTGATCAAAGAGCGGGTGATTACCGCTCTGGCTGCGTTGGCCGAGGGGGTCTCCACCAAGGAAATCCGCATCTTCGTCCCCTGCCCCCATCCAGAAGTCGTGGCCAAGGTCAAAGAGAAAACCAAGGGGAAAACTCCCCTCTTCGAGGTGGTATGCCTGCGCTTCATCCACACTCGCTACACCACCACCTTCCAGATGGCCGGGCATCCCCTGGAGAAGACCGTCGCCCTCTTGGCTGAGGGCAAGAAGAAAGAGCCACCTCCCGACGGCCGCCCGGTCCTGAAAGCTCTCCTGGACGAGGAGCTGCCCATCGCCGAGGGGATCCGCGTGCAGTTAGTGACCAACAACGTGCACTTCAACGCAGCCGGACAGCCGACCATCCGCTGCTCCAAGGTGCCGGTGGACATCCGAGCCCGCCTGGGCTACCGGCGCTCCAAGAGCGACCCCACCAAGGCAGAAGCGGTCTTTGGCTGGGAGGTGATGACCACCGTGAGCGTCGAACCTCTCATTCGTCGGGAGTTTCCCGTCGGGGTGGCCGTGGGGGTACCCAACACCTCGGTCAGTGAGCGATTCAAGGTTCTGCAAACGGAGCAGGTGGAGAGGTATCACTCCTTCACTACTCTGGCTCACACCGGCGACTGTGCCTTTGGCACGGAACCGGGAATGGAGCAGGTGCGGAGCAACGGGGCCGTGCCCATCATGGACTACAACCCAGGCCGGGAAGACCTCAGTCCGGAGAAGCTCCTGGAACGAGGCTATGACAAGAAAGGTTGGCCCTACATCACCTGTCCCAGGGGTACCCGCTGGGCCATCCCACCTGTGCGGCATGAACAGGAAGCCAAAAGCATCCTCCATGCCTGCTTGCAGCTCTGTCCTCAGAAAGAGCAGGAGAGTCCCTGCCTCTTTCGGGAAACAGAACTGGGCCAGTGCCGGGAGATGTCCATCGAGGAGCATCCTCGTCTCGTCGTCGAAGTGCCTCGGGGGACAGAACAATTCCAGTTGTTAAGGAACTTGCGGGTAGGCTCGGAGCGGTTCAACAGCCAGGCAAAAGACGATGGCCGATTGGAGAGTCCCCGTCTGATGGGCGAACACGCCTTCGGGGTAAGAGCCAACCTGAGTGCCATGACGGTGCTCTTGGAGAAGGCCTTGGGGTTCATCCTGGAGATGACGGCCCAATTGCCCCACCTGCTGGACCAAGATGGTGTAACCCGGCTCCGGGCTCCCCCCTTGATGGCGAGTTCTTAAAACGGCTTAAATTTGGCGATAAGGTTGATCGCCAAGTCTATTAAGAAAGCAACCGCAGGGTAAGTGATGAAGATAAAAGGAGCCAGGTAGCGAAGGTAGTTACCTAACGGTTCGATTTGTCCCTCATGTAGATAGGCAAACAGGAAAAATGGTATGAAAGCTATTGCTACATACCATTTGACGGCTGAGGACTTTCTGTGGCTGAGCAGACAGGCAACAAGTCCGACAACGCTAAGGACAGTCGCATACGGGTCAATTTTGAGGAATGTCTGCAAATAGGAGTTGTAGGAGCTATTCGCGCCATACTGGGTTAGTTTATATAGTTCTGTCTCCGTTGCGAAATAGAGAGGGTCACCCGTCTCTATGTAATTCCCAAATATCCAAGCAACAGGAAACATCCAAGGAACGAAGGCCGTAGCAATAAAAGTCAGGGACTGTTTGATGTTTGGATTTTTGCGCCAGAATTGTAGAACACCATCTCCTATCAAGTAGAGGCTGAACACAATCGAGTACATCCAAGACTCGTAGCGAACTCCATTTGCCAGGGCTAACATGAATGCACTAACGTAAAGGCAGAGTTGTTTCTTGCTCCTCAAGTATTGAGTAATATTTAATATAAAAGCCAAAACTAGTGACGTGTTTAGCATCTCTGTTAGAGGTGTTGAACTGAGCCAAGTATGCACTGGGTTCACCGCTAACAAGATCGCACTTACCAAGCCAATTTTGCGGCTTTCAAACAACTTGCTGGCCAACTGATACATCAACACGATGGAAATCAAACCCAACAATACTACAATGGCCCGTGGGACATGGAGCAAGTCCCATTTTAGCCACAATAGTGTACCGAACATGTACATGTGAAATGGCAGCCAGACCCCATGCCAGACCATATGCGGCCCTTGCGCCCATTTGGCTGCCAAAACCATCCTCCCGAACTCATCGGCAGTAAGGGCCCTAAATCCAGAGCGGTAGAGAAGCACCTGTAAGCCCAATCTGGCAATCAATAGCAGGATTATTCCGAGGAGGTATATCTGTTCGGTTGCCTTCGCTTTTTTCATACCTTACCGCCTCAGTTCAAATACCCATACTTGTCCTGATGGCACACTCTCAATCTCCCAAACCGACTCATTTGAAACACACCCAATTCATTCGAAATTCATTTCCCTAATTTTGCGGCTCGCAAGGGGTGGTAGCTCTGCACTTGATCGTGGAGCACGAATTTCTGGCGCCACGACATACACATATAGTGCTTTTCCATTATCGGACTACAATATATGGCATTACACCAAGGGATTAGAATCCCTCAAAATCAGCTCCACGATTAATGTGGAGCTACCGTGTAATGCAGAGAACCTTATTCCCGATAATGTCTAATGTCGTTCAAGCAAGTATGCGGAAGCATTAAGTCGTTCATAGCTACGTGCGAGGACGTACTGTTGCTCAAGTAGCCCCTCGATAATCGTGCTGTCTTCTCCGGAATAAATATGAGAGAATATGAGCCAAAGATGCTCAGGATACCCAATAGTTTCATGAATAGACAAAAGTTTCTCTTCGGGAGAATACGATCTAAACCATGCACCGTAGAAAACGTTATTTTTCGAACAGGCCTCTATCGCCTTTTGCCCCCAGCAAGCAGAAAACCAAGCCGGTGGCAGAGGCTCTGTATCTAATCCATATAGCCGCAGATAATAGCGGAAGGCGGGTACTGCACCGTAATACACGTACGTCGGTTGGTCACCATTGCGGTGCTCCATCCAAAATTGTGTTACTTCGCGCATATCCTCCTGAACATCCAATCGAAGCCGCTCGCTTCCGCTAAGTTGCAAAAGGGTCCGGTTGGGCAACGAATAACCCTCCAACCCAATAATGACCGATAACAGTGCAAGGGAGATAAGCCCTTTTCGCCAGCGAATGAGCTGTTCGGTAATGCCAGTGACTGCTAGTAGGAACAACGGCGCCAGGACAAGCGCATATCGAAATCCCAAGTTCCCGTATCCATACAAGCCACTCCGAACAGCCAAGAAATAGGAAAGATAGGCAACTAGGAGCCACAAAAGTGGACGTCTCCGCATCTTAGTGAATGGGTTAACAAGAACAAGCAAAGAGAGGGCAAATACCAAAGCTATCACTACTTGTCCGGGCCACTTGGGAAGAGAGGAAACAGGCCAAGCAGTTAGCTGAAATAGAAACGTATCTCCTATGGAGCTGATAAGTCTCCGTACCTCAGAGATAGAGAAAGGTAAAGTCGCCAGGCTCCCACTTGTCAGTTGTGTGGCTTGCCGAGGCAAAAAGTAGGCGAGTAACGGTACACTCAAGACTAGACTAATGGCCGCAACGACAGCTTGTCGAAGGACCGCCGGCTTTCTCTTGCGCCATAGATTCTCAAAGAATGAGATCACAGCTAGCGAGAATACAACAACACTTGTCCCATAATGACTATATATACTAACGACACTGAGAATTCCCCATAATCCCCAATACTTCCAACGAGGATTTCTAAGAGCGTGGTCCAGAGCAGTCAATGTGAAGGTCAACGCACATATCATCAAGGCATATTCTCCGACTTCTTGACCGTATCGGACCTCGGATGGCGATACGGCTGTGATAGCACCTGCGATCAGTGCACCTCTCAGACCGAACAACCTATGCGCCCAGGTGACTATTCCTGCAACAGTTAGCATACTCAAGGCAACGGACAAAAACCGCAACCATACGGGCTCCATACCAAACTTGAGCCACAGATGCAGAAGAAAAGTATAGAGTGGAGGCTGATAGGAGGTTAATACAGTCTTAGGAAGGGCCGGGAGAGAGACATCGGCCGACCAGTATTCCACAGCCTCGTCAAACCACAACGAGCGTGCGTCGAGATCCCATACTCGCAGGGCAAAGGCCAACAGTAGCACTACAATAAGCCCAAACTTACTCACTCTACTAAAGTCGGCGAGCGAAAATGGTAACGCCATCGTAGGGATGGGACAGGCCAAGTACAACAAAGGCAGCACACCACTTGCCGACGAGAGGGATGCGTAGCAGTCGGCCAACCTGTGCCCCAAGTTCCTGGGAGATGAGATGGTCATAGCCAATGGCGCGAGTCATCTCTATGACGAAAAGGCGATTCCGTAGAAAAGCCAAGTAGTATTCCCAGAGCGTGTGGACGTGCTCGTTGATGCCAAAAGATTTCTCCTCGCTTTGGATTGCGGCGTCCGGGCTCGAGCGGAAGGCGCGCACCCCTTCATTAAGGCCGGCGACAATTGCGCCCCGCTTGGCAACCCGGGCCATTTCATTGAGCATCTTGGGTAGGTCTATGGCGTGGTGTAGCGCGGCAACGGCAAATACCAGATCGAAGTACTCGTCCCAAAAAGGGAGACCCTCAGCGTCAGTAACAACCGCTTCGTAGTGGCCGAAACGTTGAATGAAAAAACGTGAACGTCCCACGCCGATGTTAGGATCATCCATGATATCGCAGGCGGTATATTCGCAGCCTCGCTCGTTGAAATAACGGCCGGCCCAGGTTTTGGCTGCACCGACCTCAAGCACACGCATACCCGGTCGCACATAGTGGGCCAGCATGTGCTCGAACGACACCTTTGTTGCAGCCCAACTGGAGGCCTCAGCCAGATCCCAACCCAGCTCTTCGACTACATAGGGCAAGGCCAAATCAATCCGTTCTTCCGCATGATACCATCCCTGTTTCGTTGAGAGTTCCACCCAACCGCGAACCTCGCGCAGTTTCTCAGCGATACCTGGTAGCTGAGGTGACAACATATTGGGGATACCGTTCTCGATCGGGAAGGGATGGTGACAGCTATGGCAATACAAGCTGCCAGTTTCGATCACGTCATCTACTCGCTCAATAATCGTGAGACCCAATTGCGAATGACACAGCGGACAGACGAGGTAATCAAGAAGCGATTCCTTCACTTATCCCTCCATGGAGGTGTACACTTCTTCGAGCGAGACGGCGTGACTTTAGATGCTCATCGGCTCAGAAAGATTGGGCCGGTGCGCACCCTATTGACCTCCTCCCCTACACTCAAATGTGATGAGCCTGGCCTTGTCTCCAACACTCAGCGATACGCTGATAAAAATCCAGCAGCCTTTCCATGTACGCCTCAAAACTCCACCGCTCCTGTGCTTCGCGGATACCGTTCTCACGAATTCTCTGGCGCAAGGATTCGTCGCGGACCAAACGGGCGATTGCGTCAGCCATCATCTGGGGATCGTTGGGCGGAATGAGCAAGGCCGTCTCTCCGTCCACAAACCCTTCCGCCGTCCCGCCGGCGCGGGTGGCTACCACTGGCAGACCACACCCCAATGCCTGAAGCGGCGTGATGGCAAAAGGCTCATCCCAAATAGAAGAGAAGACGAAAATATCGGACCGGTGCATGGCCTGGACCAACCTTTCCCATGGGACGAACCCGTGAAACGTCACCATGTCCTCTACACCCTGCTCGTGGATGACCTTGCGCAGGTATCGCTTGAAGTGGTCAGTACCATCGCCAAAGACATCGAGATGAACGCGGGGCATATCCTCCATCTGCGCCAGGATTTGTAACGCCTGGACGACAACCTGGGGGCCTTTGCCTTCCCAGAGCGCGCCGATGAAGACCAGCCGCACGGGATCGCTCAGCGGATGTGGCAGGCCTGGGAAGAAGACCTCGTTATGAATACCGAGATATTTCGTCTCCAGGACCTCGGGCGGGAACCCGGCGTCTACATAGAGGCCGCGGATGAAGTTGGAGACGGTGACGATTCCATCAAGCCGCACGCGCTGTGCGATGGGACGTTGGACGAGCACCCGAACGGCATCAACGACGAACCTCGTTAGTGGCGTCCCAGGTTGGATGGCGAGTCCCCAGTCAATGAGGATGAAGAGCAGCCACTTGTCCGCCACCTGGGCCACAACCGGGCAGGGCGCGTCACGGACGGCCAAGAGCGGCGCAGCGGAGGCCATGAATAGGTTGTCGGCCACGATGAGATCGGGTCGAAGCTGCTGCACCACATGCCGGACGTTGCGATATGTCACCGGATCGAATACATGATGGCGGAAGAGCTCTGCCGGCGCAAGCTTCCTGCCTGCCCTGAATATCTCATCCTTGTGGTCCAGGCTATAGTTGAAGACCTGGTGGATATAAGGGATGCCGTCCAATTGGCGCCCTCGCGCAGTAAGCACGTGAATCTCGTACCCCCGGGCAAGCAGCGCCTCGGCGATGTCGCGGGTGAGCATTTCGTTGCCGCCCACGATGTAGGGAGGATACAGGGCAACCATACGGATGATGCGTTTCACCTGCCTGTTTGCTTCCATTGCTTAACTACGTCCTTGACCAGGTCAACGTATGGTCTCGTGAGTATCGTCCAATCATAGCGGTGGGCAAGAACCTGTCCGCCCTCCGCGATACGGTCGCGCAGATCCGGGTCCCTGAGCAACCTCAGCACGCTGTTGGTGAAGGAAGCCGCGTCATCAGCGATCAGGATATTCTCGCCCGGACGAACATCCAAGCCCTCTGCCCCAATTGTCGTAGAAACAACCGGCAGCCCCATGGCCATTGCCTCGACGATTTTGAGCCGCGTACCGCCCCCCAGTCGCAGGGGTACAATGAACACTGTAGCCTGCTCGTAGTAGGGCCGGACGTCAGGGACGCTGCCGGTCACCTCCACGCCAGGCAGCTCAGCCAGTTGTCGAATCTCAGGCGGGGGAGTGTGTCCCACCACTTGCACGCGCAGATTGACCACCGCTTGGCGGAGAGGTTCATACATGGTCCTGAAGAAAAACCGCACTGCATCAATGTTCGGGTAGTAGTCCATCGCTCCCACATAAAGCAGAGTAGGACACCGTGATTTTAGATGCCGCGAGGGTACAAAGGTGCTCAAGTCTACACCATTGGGTATCACCACCATGAGCACCTCAGGTGCGTCCCGCCGGATAAGCTGCGCATCCTTCTCAGAACAGGCCAGGCAAGCCTGATAGAGAGGCATCTTTGCTTGCTCGTACCGTTGGAGCTTGGTCGCCTCAACGAGATCCAGTACTTTCTCTAGTCCCCACGGCCGCGCCGTCGCGCTCTCTCGGTAGTGGACGTGATCAACCTTCTGCCGACTGACAACACGAGGCAGATCTGGCGCTAACTCAGCGTAGGGAGTCATGCACATCTCATCAGCGACGACGACGTCATATCCGTCATTGCAGAGGTGCTGTCTGGCTTGCTCCAAAGAGTGGGAGGTGTGAAAGTGGTCTACTACGCGAGGAAGGGGAAACAGCGTGCGCCACACGAGGTCGCGGGTACGCCAAGATTTCCTCAAGCGGAAGAGAACAACGCGGCGGCAGTGTTCTCGCAGCACTCTGACGTGTTCCTCAGAAGGCTCATCCCCATAGTAAATCGTGTACAGGTCTACCTCGAAGCGCGCCGTCAACGCCCGCAAAAGGTAGTAGCTTCGGATCTTCCCGCCCGTGTCAGGCGGATAGGGAAGATAGGGGGTGAAGACAGCAACTCTCATTACGACTCTTCCGACCCACCAGAGGGCTTTGTCCCTTTGACATAGATCTCACGCGCAGCAAGGAGCGCATGGCTTCCGCTCTCGTACAAGGCACGCTCAACGCGCCGGAGGGTAGCAGAGGTGGACTCAAGCTCGGCCACAGCATCGGCGACGGCGTCAAACTCCTCAAACAGGACTGTCTGCGCCAGAAAGCGAGCCAGGCGCCGGCGCAAGGAGAGGACCAGGCGCCGCAGAGGAGGCCGCTGGTGCGCGTCGCTCGTCTTCTCCGCTACCGTACTCCACAGACTGAACCACTTTCGTGAGGAAAGCCCATCCAGCAACTCAGGCACCGCTTGCAGATCCGGCGAGGGTATCCAGGTCGTTCGGGGATTCTCCCCTGACTGAACGTCCTCGAACCCAGCCCAGGCGCACAGAAACTCCAGCAGAGAACGGCTGTACAGCCGAACATGGGTTGCATCGCGCCAAAACTCGTTCAGATGAACGATCAGGCTGCCGGGGTTTGGGGTGGAAATCAGGATGATGCCTCCGGGGACTAGTGCATCAAAGGCCATCCGCACGAACTGAATCGCATCCGGTGCGGAGAAGTGCTCTATCAGATTGCTGCTGAAGATCCCGTCGAACTGTTCCTTTTGCTGAGGCAAGTAGCTGAAGAGATCTGCTCTGGCAACGTCTAGTCCCTTCCCCTGGCAAACCTCGACCATGTGCGTGTCAACGTCAATGCCCTCTGCAATCACACCCTTCGCTCTCAACAACTCGATGAACTGCCCCTGGCCGCAACCCACATCCAGTACGCGATGGCAGTGGGCGAAGTAGGGTACGTAAAACTCGAGCACCTCCCTGTTCCAACCCTCATCGGCTTGGCCCAGGTGGTGCATGTACTCGTAGAACTTCCCTTCCAATTGATCCATCTCCATTCAGAACCTTTCCTCCTTTTTGACACTAGGGACACCAGGGCAGTGTTCCCACATGGCCGGCAGCACCAGGATGCCATGGGCCCCACTCGATGAGAGCATCCGGAATTTGTATTGCTTGTCCAGGAAACATGCCGGGGTTGACCAGAAGGGTGGGCCGGGTTCCACGTAGGCTCCCACGGATAGGAGGTAATCACCTTCGTACAAATCCAGTCGGTCAACTGTAACGACCAACTCACCTCGGCCCTCGATGGGGCCAACTTCAAAAGGATCAATGTTGTAGGTGTTTGTACTGGAAATGTATACTCCATCGGAACGATGGATCAGAATGCTGAAGACCGGTCTCTCCACCCGTTCTGTACTCTCATACGCAATCTGGATACGCACGGACTCGCCGGAACGGAATGTCCATCGTGGTTTCCCTTCTGCATCCACCATCTTTACATCGCATATACGCAGCATTCCGCTTCGCGTTGAAGGCATGCCATCTATATTCTGGTGCTCCAACTTGGCCTCCAATTGCTCTTCCACGGCCGCCACATAGCTGGCAATTACCCGGTCCGCTTGCCCAACCTGCTGGATATTGCCGTCCTCCAGCCATAAGGCCCGGTTACATAGATCCTGCACCGCCTCCAGGTCGTGGGAGACAAACAGGATGGTCACCCCCTGGCTCCTGAGCTCACTGATCTTGCTCAAGCATTTGTTCTGAAACGCCTGATCGCCCACCGCCAGGATCTCGTCAACGAGCAAAACGTCGGGATCAACGTGGATAGCCACGGCGAAGCCCAGGCGCATGTGCATGCCGGAGGAGTAGTGTTTGATGGGCACGTCAATGAACTTCTCCAACTCCGAGAACTCGACGATGCGGTCGAACTTGGCCCTCATCTCCTTCCTGTTAAAACCAAGGAGGGAGCCGTTGAGATAGACATTCTCACGGCCCGTGAGGTCGGGGTGAAAGCCAGTTCCCAGCTCGATCAACGCCGACACCCGGCCCTGGACGACGATGTGGCCGGAAGTTGGCTCCAGGATACGAGTGATGAGTTTGAGGACCGTGCTCTTCCCTGAGCCATTGGGCCCGATGATCCCCAGGGTCTTGCCGCGCTCCACGGCGAAGCTGACCTCTTTCAGCGCCCACAGCTCCTCCCGCGAGTTATCCCGACCCTGAAGGAAAGCCAGCGCCGCCTCTTGAAAAGAGCGCGCCCGTTCGCGGCGCAAGGTGAACTTCTTAGAAACGTTATCGAATTGGACAGCTACGGTCACCGGAATCTCCTCAACTTGGCAGGGTAGAAAGTCAAGTACGTCAAACGTCATGCGTCAAACGTCACAGATTTTCACGTTTGACGTTTCACGCATCACGTCTTCACGTTTCACGGCATTTTCCCAGCGCCTGCTCCAAGTCAGCAATGATGTCCCCCACGTCCTCAATGCCCACCGACAGGCGCACCAACCCCTCGCCGATGCCGATGGCAGCGCGCTCCTCTGGCGACAAGGTGCGGTGGGAGGAGTGAGCCGGGTAGAGGGCCAGGCTGTAGACGTCGCCCAGGGTAGTGGCCGGCAAGATGAGCTTCAGGGCCTCCATGAAACGGAAAACCCGAGTTCGGCCAGCGCCAGCTATCTCAAACGAAACCATCCCGCCGTAGCAACCTTGCCGGAACAGGCGAGCCGCCACAGCGTGCTGGGGATGGCTGGGCAGGCCGGGGTAGTTCACCCTGGCGATTTCGGGATGTTGGGCCAGCCAGGCCGCCACCGCCGCCGCGTTGCGACAGTGCTGGGCCATGCGCAGGGGCAGCGTCTTGAGGCCGCGCATGGTCAGCCAGGCCTGGTGAGGGCCCAGATTGCCGCCGGTGAGCTTGATGACCTCCCACAGGCGTTTTCGCCTGTCGGCGGAGGTGACCACTATCCCACCCATCACGTCGCCGTGGCCGCCCAGGTACTTGGTCGAGCTGTGGACCACGTAGTCTACGCCGAGGGTCAGAGGCCGAACGAGATAGGGGGTGGCAAAGGTGCTATCCACGATCACCTCGGCGCCGTGGGCGTGAGCCAGCTCGGCCACGGCCGGCACATCGGCCAATTTGAGCAAGGGATTGGAGATGGTTT
>Ga0194110_10008512_pt1 | contig 11651 bp, 6 predicted proteins | sample TA2Kig1200mmetaG_FD_146192 | JGI IMG/M metagenome (GOLD analysis project Ga0194110, IMG submission 146192) | Freshwater microbial communities from Lake Tanganyika, Tanzania - TA2015032 Kigoma Deep Cast 1200m | ecosystem: Environmental > Aquatic > Freshwater > Lake | place: Tanzania: Lake... | reverse complement strand
GCGGCGATGAGCAGGAGTGCGGCGGCGGCCGCGAGTAGGGCCTTCTCCTTCGTCCATCCCCGGCTCATCAGCTAGCCTCCTCTTGTCTTGCCCGGCGGGCCGCCTTTCTTGGTGGGGCCGGCGTCCTTGGGGGCGGTGGTGTTGTACTTGTCCTCGAAACGGCCCTGGAACCTGTAGATTCTGCCTTTGGAGTCCTTCACGATGACCGCGTCGTCGGTGATGGACTCGACGCTGAGGTCGTTCATGACGAGGTCGCCTTCGAACTTGCGGAGGTACTCCTGGGTGTCCTTGTTCCGCAGGACGGCCTGTCGGCGGGGCTCGGGCTCTTCGAGCTTGACGATCATGGCGAGCTTGAAGGGGAGGGACTCGGCGTCGCCGGCCTTCGGGAACGCGATCTTCTCGGTGGGCGGCTCCTCGCCCTTGGTGTCGGTGCCTTTAGTGATCTCTGGACCCTTCGTGGGCTTGACCACGGGTCCTTGCGTGGGCTTGACGACCGGGCCAACAGTGCTCTTTGTCGGGATGCTTGTGACGGTGGTGGCCGGGGGCTTGATCTCGAGGGTGAGGGTGTAGTTGGGCTGGCGGTAGGTGTAGGCGAGCTTGTTAGAGCCGAAGGCGAGTTCCTTGGGGACCTGCTCGAGCGCGAGGCGGGTGAGGTTGGCCTGGGTGACGTCCTTGGCGAGGATCTCCACCTGGTCGTTTGGTGTGGCGATGGCGATGGTTCCGGATTCGGACAGGACGTTTTCGGTGGCGGAGCCGCAGGCGAGGACGGGGGCGGTCCAGACGGAGGGTGCGGCGACGGGGTTCTGGGCCTTGACGTCGATGCGGCAGCCGTAGTAGCCGCGCTTGATGAGGGTGGGCTTGATGGGCACGATGAGGGTCTTGCCGTCCACGCCCCACTTGCGCTCCGCGTCGCTCTCCTTGGAGAAGACGGCGACGACGTTGAGGCCGGCGGGGAGGGTGAAGCGTAGCTCGGGGATGGGGTTGGGGGCCATGCGGCACTCGAAGGTGTAGCTGCTGATGAGGGAGCAGCCGGCGGTGCCCGTGGCCCGCATGAAGGAGTGGGCGATGAAGGAGCGGATGAAGAGCTGCGGCGGGAGGTTGGACTCGATGAACACATCGCTGGAGCCGCGGTCGTAGCCGTCGAGGCCGGGGGTGGCGAGGAGGTCGCCGATGGCGCCGTCGCCCGGCGTCGCGGCTGGGGGCTGGACTCTCGGCGGCCCCGGCGGGCTGCTCTGGTGGGTGACGAAGAGCGCGAGCTTGATCGCCACCCAGATGAAGAGCGCGGCGCCGACGAGGAAGACGGCTTGCTCTTTGGTTATCTGTCTGGGCATTGTTTCTCCTCCGACGTTAGTAGCCGCGATGGATGATGGCGGACTCGACGGCCTTCTTCGCCTCGACGGGCTTGACGGCCTGGATTTCGAGGAAGCTGAGTGCGGCGACCCCGAGGTCAACCTCCACGTGGGGCGCGATGACGTCGGTGGGCAAGCCGCCGGCCGTAGTGTCCCTGCTGATGACGCCGGGGGCCGATTTCACCCTTAGTTTGCAGACGAGGAAGAAGCGTGTGGAGGCGAAGTCGCCCTCGCGGACGACGTTGCGCGCGGCCTTGCCGTCGGGCTGGAGGCAGACGTCGGAGTCCTTCTCGACGGCGGCCTCGAGCCTGATTGCGGCCTTGGCGATCTCCTGGGGGAAGGCGGCCTCCAGGAGGAGGCGGTTGAGCTTTGCGAGCTTCCCGGGTGAGAGGCCCTGGCGGTCGAGCTTGAGGAGGTTCGCCGCCTCGGCAGGGAGGGCGGTGCGGGAGAAGTCATCGGGGTGGTGGAAGTCGCGCCGCTGGGCGAGGACCTCGTTGAGCGCGCTGAGGAGGTCGGCCTGCTGGGCGGGGTCGAGCTCCTTGCCCTGGGCGCACTCCTGGATGGCGGTCCGCGCGTTCTCGGGGAGGAGCTCCCAGAGGCGCTTGCCTGGGGAGGGCGTCTTGTCGCCCGACTGGGCTTTGAGCTTGCCGCAGAGCCCGCGCCAGCTCAGGACGCTCTCGGGGGCGAGCTTGGGGGAGGCGGGGTCGAGGACCTTCGTGGCGACGGCGTTGGCGACGAAGAGGAACTTCTGGGCGCTCGCAGGGTCGCGGCGGAAGATGGTGAAGCGTTCCTTGAGGGTGCCCTGGCTGGCGTCGGGCGAGAGGTAGGAGGGGTCGCCGCCGAGTTGTATGACGAGCTTCTGGCTGGGGGCGTCGGCCGCGTCGGCTGCCGCAGGCGCGGGCGCAGGCGCGGGAGCAGGGCCGGGGTCATCGGGCTCGGCCGCGGGGTCGGCCTTGGGCCTATCGGGGGCCTTGGGCCTCTCGGGCACGAGGGGCTTGATGGCGTCGGCCGGCTCCTCGGCGCCGCCCGGGGCGCTGGAAACTCGGCCGTGCGCGCCGTCGAGCGCGTGGAGGAGGGCCAGCAGCGTGGTGGGGTGGCACTTGAAGCGCAGGGTGAGGGGGTAAGCGACGGCGACCTCGACGTCGTTGAGCCTGACCTTGTAGGGTTCGGCGGGGATGATGGCGGTGATCTCGTCGGGGTTCAGGCGGATGGCGAGCTGGCAGAGCTCGTGCACGAGCGCGACCTGCGCGATGCGGATGTCGGGGTCCTTGATGCCTCCCGGGACAGCCATGCCCGGCATGCCGAGGAAGGGGTCGCGAAGGGGGATGTTGAGCTTGCCGCAGAGGGAGACGACGCCGTCGTTCTCGTCGCGTATCGTGCACTCGTCGCAGAAGAGCTCGCCGTAGAGGAGATAGGCGTAGGCGAGGGAGACGTAGGCGTTGCGCTCGGCGTCCTTGCGCGGCTCGGGGATGCGGAAGGGGAAGCGGGGGACGAAGGTCATCCAGGCCCGCGCCTCGTCGAGGTTGGAGCCGAGGCGTTGGTTGCTGGCCTCGAGGTCCCTGAGCGCATCCTTGATCGGCACCCCCTTGCCGGTCTTGGGGTAGAAGAGGTTCATCTTCCCCTCGAGGCTGCGCTCGCCCATCTTGGCGCCGTCGTAGCGGGAGCGGTCGAGGCTGACGACGGCCGGCCCGAGGCCGAACAGCGAGGGCCAGAGGACCAGCGTGGCCAGGACTGCCAGCCCCACCACGATCACGAAGAAGCGGTTCTGCTGCAAGAAGTCCACGGGGGCGGTCCTGTCAACTGCTCTGGCCTTGGAATGGGACGGTGAACTGGACTTCCATCTTGAACGTGCGGCGCGCCTCAGACTTGCTGGGGTCCGGGAACTTCACCACCTTTCCTGCCCCGAAGAGATCCTTGCGTTCGAGGAGGCTGGCGAGGAAGTTGTCCACGATGCGCTGAGCGGCGGCGAGGCCGATGGGCTGGCCGCCCTGCTTCTCGGCCACGTGGCCCTCGAGCTCGATGCGGGTGATCGGCTCGGGCCGCGCCCCGCCGGCCCTCCCGAGGGCCTGGGGGCGCTCCGTGACGACGTTGAAGGAGTCGAGGGTGAGCTCCTTTGGGACGGATTCCTTGAGGATGGCGATGGTCTCGCAGGAGCGGCGGCCGGTGTCGAGGATGTGCCTGAGGCCGGCGCAGTGGGTGGCCAGGGCGGCGTTCTGGGCCTGGTGGGCGTCGAGCTGCTTCTTGAGGCCCTCGGCCTCGCCGACGGCCTTCTTCTTGCGGTCCACCTCCTTCTGCGCCTCGGCGGTGGCGATGTTGGAGCAGTAGACCATCGTGGCGAAGGCGGCGGCGAAGACGGCGGCGGCGGCGTAGAGGAAGAAGGCGTGGTGGAGGAACTCGTGGCGGCGCCGCACGTCCTCCGGGATGAGGGTGATGGGGCGGATGCGGCGCTCGTCGAGCTCGCGGAGGGCCAGGCCGATGGCCACGCTGTAGCTCGCGGCGTTCGCGGCCACCTCGCCGCGCAGGTCGGGGGGGAGCGCCGAGGTGTCTATGCGGGCAAGCGGGTCGAAGACCTCGACCGGCACGCGGAAGCGGTGGGAGAGGAAGTCGCGCAGGCCGCGCAGGTGGGCGCAGCGCCCGCTCAGCACGATCTCGTCTATCTTGAGGTTCGACAGGCGGGTCTGGGTCTGGCAGTATTTGATGGTGGCCTGGAGGGTGTCGTAGAGGTTCTCGGCGGGTTCGAGGAGAGCGGCGGAGAGTCGGCCCTCGGGGGTCGTGGTGTCGATCTCGGCGGCCACGTCGAAGTGGTGTGGGAGGATGGCGCCCTGGGCGATCTTGAGCTGCTCGGCCTCGCTCATGGGGAGGTGGAACTCGTCCTGGACGGCCTCCGTGAACTTGCTGCCGCCCATGACGAGGTTCCGGACGAAGAGGAGCTTGGCGTTGCGCTGGACGACGACGTCGGTGTGCTGCGCCCCGATGTCCACCAGGAGCGTCGTCTTGTCGTTGTAGATCGCCTCGTCCCTGGCGTTCACGTAGGCGTTGAAGAGCGCGATGGCGTCGAGGGTCAAGCCGTCGGTGCCCACGCCGGCCCGCCGGAGCTGTGCGAGGTGGCGGCGAAGGGTGTCGTCGCGCGCGACGACGACCATGACGGTGAACTCCTCGGCCTTGGAGGGGAGGTCGAGGAGGAGGAAGTCGTTGGTCTGCTCCTTGGCGCCGGAGACCGGCTCGTCCGAGGCCTCGTATTCGATGAGCTTGCGGAGCTTGTCGGGCGTGGTGGGAGGGACGTGGAGGTATTTGACGAAGTAGTCGCGGCCGGCGAGTCCGACGGCGGCGTGACGGGTGGGGATGCGGCCGCGGCGGAGCAGGGTCTTCAGGAGCTCGGCGAGGCGCTGGTCCTTGCGCGGGCTGTCGTCGAGGAAGGCCAGGTCGCCCAGCTCGATGGTGGCGGCGCGCGCGACGGCCACGTGGCTGCCGCGCTTGCGCAGCACCACCGCTTTCAGCGCGTGGGTGCCAACGTCAATGCCGACGGCTATCTGGCTCTTAGGCATCTTCATTCACCAATTTCGGATTTCGGATTTCGGATTTCGGATTTGAGAACCCGGAAACCCGGCGCACTGCTTTTCATTCTTCCGTCAATCCGCAATCCGAAATCTGAAATCCGAAATGCGCTCAGGGCAAGGGCGCGGGCTGGACGGCCGGGGGCCTGCGCTCCTCGACGGTGACGCTGGGGGGCGCGCCGTTGGGGGCCGCACGCGCGTCCACCTGCCCGGAGTCCGCGTAGCGGGCGCCCGTGGGCGTGATGACCTCGGCCTGGACGAAGATGAGGAGATTCGTCTTGGAGTCGCGGTACGAGGTGTTGGAGAAGAGCCAGCCGAGGAGGGGCAGGTCTCCGAGCCAGGGCACCTTGCTGCGTATCTGGGTCTTCTTCTGCTGGATGAGGCCGCCGAGGATGACGATGGCGCCGTCGGCGGCGTAGAGCTTGGTGGAGAGTGCCTTTTCGGCGATGATGGGGCGCTCGACCTCGACCTCCTGGAAGCCGGCCGTGGCCTGCTGCGGCTGCTGCTGGCCGGGCTGCGTGGGCGTGATGGGGGTGTTGGTCGGGAGGTAGATTTTGAACTTCTTGCGCGGGAGGACCTCCTCGCGGATGCGGGGGTTGAGGTTGAGGGAGATGAAGCGGGTGTCCTTGCCCACGCTGGGGCAGACGTCGAGGGAGAAGCCCACGTATTCGTCCTCCGCGAAGACCGGGGTGATGATCGGCTCGCTGGACAGCGGCGGGAAGAACTGCTGCTGCTGCCCGGGCGGCAACTGTTGCTGGAAGAAGGGGTTCCCGTACGACACCCCCGAGATGTCCGAGCGGTCCACCTCGTAGTCCTCGATGTAGATCAGGGTCGTCGTGATGCTGATCGTGGCGGTGCAGTTGTTGATGCAGATGACGTTGGGGGCGGCGAGGGTGCGGGAGCGCGTGGTGCGCTGGATCGCGTCCAGGATGAGCTGGAACTCCGCGTCGTCCACCACCCCGGCCAGCCGCAGGGTGGGGTTGGTGCCGGCCGTCTCGGTGAACGACTCGGCCCCGAACTGGATGATCTTGCCCTCGAGGAGCTTGAAGTCGCCGCGCCCGAGGTCGCCCTTCTGCTCGATGTTGATGCCGGCCGACTCGAACTCGTCGGCGTTGATCTCGATGAAGAGGGTCTTGATGAGCACCTGGATGGGAATCTGGTCAATGGGGTCGAGCATGCGGACGACCTCGCGGTAGGCGTCGCGCGTGGTCCGCAGGTAGAGCAGGTTCATCTTGCGGTCGAGGTAGGTGAACGAGCCCTGGGGCCAGTCAGCACCCAGAAGGGATGGGAGGGCGGCGATGAGCTTCTCGACGTTCGAGGTGGTTGGCGGCTGCTGTGGCGGCTGGGCGCCGCCCTTGGCCGCGATGCTGCCCGACCAGGGGGCCTCCTCGACGTCCACCAGGCCGTAGTTGAGCGGGAGCACGAAGGCCTCGAGGACCGGCTGGTCGGGCGTCGTGATCAGCACGCCGTCCTGGGTGGTGGTGAACATCAGCCCGTGGTTCTTCGCGATGTAGTCGAGGAGCTGCCGGAGCGGGTAGTTGGCGATGTGGACCGTGATGGTCTTGCCGGTGACGACATCCGGGTTGTAGATGAGGTTGACGCCGGTCGAGCGGAAGAGGAGGTCGAGGAAGTAGTCGAGGTCGGCTGCGATGAGGTTGACGCTGACGCGCTGGTTGAGCTTCTCTTCGAGCTCGGGACTGGTGACGCGGACGGTGGGGCGCGAGAGGTCAATGGCTGGCCGCTGGATGGGGGCGGCCATGTCGTGGGGCACGCTGAGGGCCTCGATCTCCTCCATGCGGCGGTCGAAGGCCAGGCGGTGCTCGAGGTCCTTGTCGAGCGCCTTGTCCTCGTTCGACCTTATCCGCGCCTCCTGGTTGAGGGTGCGGGCGAGGTGGAAGTGGCGGTCCTCGGCCAGGATGTCGGTGGTGGCCTTGATGCAGTCGTCGTAGCGCTTCTTGCGGAAGAGGTCCTCGGCGTCCAGGTAGCGCTGGTAGAGCTTGGCCCGCAGGGACTCCTCGGGGCTCAGGCGGCTGCCGCCGTCGGCCAGGCGGCGGCTGATGCTGCGGCGCAGGAGGGCGGCGGTCTGCTTGTTCCGCTCCGAGTGGTTGGTGGTGGCGGTGATGGGCGCGAGGGTGTCGAGGGCCTTGTGGAGCGCGGGGCGCGGGTCGGCGGCGAGCTTGGCGCCCTCGGCGATGTCCCAGGCCTCCTGGATCAGGCGGCTGCCCTCGGGGTCGGCCTCCGCGCCCGCGGGCTCCGGCTTGGCCGCGGGCTGTGGCACCTCGCGGTTCTCCTGGGGGCTGACCAGGCGGGCGGTCTTCGAGGGTTCGGGCTGGCCCGCCGGGCGGGTGGCGGGCGGGAGGCCCAACTGCGCGGGCGGCTTGGGCGGGCCAAGCTGGGCGGGCGCCGCGGGGGCTTCCCGGAGGGCCGTGCCGGCCTGGGCGACCACGCGGCGGGCGCCGGCGCCCGGCTCGGCGATGACGGAGGCCATTCGGCGGCGGAGCTCGAGCTCGTTGGCGCTCGCGCCGAGGCGGTCCTGCGCGCGGCGGTTGTTGGGCTGGATGGCCAGCACGGTCTCGCAGGCCTTCGCGGCGGCCTCGTAGTTGCCGCCCGCGAAGTGGGCGTCGGCCTCGGCCAGGAGCTGGGCGATCTGGGCGTCGCGCGCGCGGGCCTCCTGGTCCTGGAGCTTCGTGCGGAGGGTTGCGAGGCGCGAAGCTACGCGGCGGAAGTTGGGGTCCTCGAGCGCTATCTGGGCGTAGAGCTTCTGGGCGTCGGCCAGGCGGCCCTCCTGGTAGAGGGCCTCGGCCGCGTCGTAGACCTTGCCCAGGCGCTCGCGGCGCGCGGCGTCGGACTCGGGCAGCGCGTCGGTGGGCGGGGCCTCGGGGGCCGGCTTGGCCGCCTCCTTCTTGGGCTCGGCGGGGGGCGCCTTGGCCGCCGGCTCGAGCGCGGCGGGCGGCTTGGCCTCGCCCGCGCCCAGCGGCAGAGGGCCGAGCCACAAGGCAACCAGGGCAGCGAGATGCAGTCTCGCCGTCATGCAATCAACTCCTTCTCGTTTTCCTATCGTCCTCGTCCCTCGTCCTCGTCCCTCGTCCTCGATTCTCCTGGCTCACGACTGAGGAGTCGAGGACGAGGACGAGGGACGAGGACGAGGACGATTGCACAAGAACCGAGGCTTCGCCGCAGGTTGTCAGTTCCCCAGGTTGTCCTGCTCCCAGGACGGGGTTCCGACGTAGACGTTGCCGAGGCCGGTGGCGTAGAGGACCTTGCTGTTTGGCCGCAGGTTGGGCCTGTGCATGTGGTACCAACAGGAGATGACGGGGACCCTCTGCCCCCAGGCCCGCAGGTTGATGCTCGGCTTGCCGAGGATGGTGCGCTGCTTGATCTCGTACCAGGAGACCACGCCGTCGTGGTTGAAGTCGCACAGCGCCAGCGCGTCCCAGCCCGCCTGGTTGTAGCCCACGAACTCGCGGTCGGCGGGCGGCGCCCCGGGGGCGGCGTTGTACGATTCGTTCCAGCAGTAGAGCCAGTCGCACGGCTCGGCGTTGAACTCGTAGAGGTAGCTGGCGGGGATGACGTCCTCGGGCTGCTTGGCGTAGTTGACCTTGCTTGGGTCGAGGAAGCGCTTGTTGTTCGCAGGGTCGGTCGCGGGGTGGGGGTCCACGTCGGCCAGGTAGAACTGGTCAATGCGGCGGTCGCTCTGGCCGTAGGAGGTGAAGAGGGTGTCGGGCCGCCCGCCCTCGTCGCCAGTGGAGCCGTCGGAGGGGCAGAAGAGCACCGAGCCCTCTCTTTGCATGAAGTCGCGGCAGTCGCTCGTGTTGAAGCCCGGCTGGATCGGCTTGCGCCCGGCGCGGTCCACCACCGCCTCCAGGTAGCCGAGGTAGAGCATCTGGGTGAGCCAGCAGGGCATGTACTTGTCCTCACCGCTGTTCACCATGTAGCGCTGGGTGGCCTTGTAGAGGTCGGAAATCTGGGCGATGCAGCGCTTCTGCCGGCCCCCCTCGCGGGCCGAGTAGATGGCCGGGAGGAGCATGCCGGCCAGCACCGCGATGATGGCGATGACGACCAGGAGCTCGATCAGGGTGAAGCCCGATTTCGGATTTCGGATTTCGGATTTCGGATTTTCAGATCCGCTCAATCCGCAATCCGCAATCCGCAATCCGCAATGGCGAGGTCGGCGAGGACTCATTGCACTACTCCTTAGCTCCGGGTAGAGGTTCATGCCCGCCTTCCAGGGCGCGGGCGGCGAGGGGGCGGGGCCAGTCGTTGCCCCGCGAGAGCGCCACGCAGCGCTGGAGCCACCTGCGCGCGCGCTCGGGCCGCCCGGCCAACTCCTGCTCCACGGCCAGGAAGTACGCCACGTCGTTCCCGAACTCGTCGTCGGGCAGCTTCACCTTGTCGTTCGGCCCGGCCTGCCCCAGCAGGCGGGCCGCGATTGCCAACAGGTCGGCGTAGCCGGGCTCGTTGAACTCCTCGAGCACGCGCCGCCAGGTGGCCTGCGCGTCGGCCGTCTTGCCCGCCACGCGGAAGGCGTCGCCCATCCACAGGTTCGCCCAGATGGCCTGGGCGAGCTGGCCGGGGTAGTCCCGCTCCACCGCGCGGTAGGCCTCGACGGCCTCAGGGAGTCGGCCGCGCAGGCGCTGGACCTCTGCGATGCCGAGCTGGGCCCAGGCGCCCACGCCCTTGGCCTCGGGGAAGTCCTCCTGCACCTTGCGGTAGGCCGCGATCGCCTCGTCGAAGCGTGCCGCCGCCGCGTAGATGTCCCCGATGTCCTTTTGCGCGAACGCGCTCCGCTCGATCTGGCGCAGGTATGTGCTGATGGCGATGGCCTTGCGGAGCGCCGGGATGCTCGCCAGGGGAGCCGTCGCGCGCCGCTCGTGCGCCTGCGCGTAGCACCACTCGCAGATGCTGTGGACCACCGCGACGTCGAGGTCGCTCAGGAACCGCACGATGGCCCGTGCCGCGCTCGCGGCGTCGGCGACGTTGAACGCCTCGTCGAGCTGCTTGTCGAGCACCTCGAGCCTGTGTGTTGGGAAGTGCTTCATCTCCTCGGGGAAGCGGCGGCGGGCCTCGAGCTCCGCGCGGCTCGCGCCCTCGGGGTCGCCCAGCTCGCGGCGGCACGCCCCCAGCCGCAGGAGCGCCTTGGCCGCGAGCGACGGCTCCACCGCGCCCGCCGTAGCCACCGAGCGGTACAGCTCCGCGGCCTGCCCCAGATCGTGCAGCCCGTTCTCCTGATACCAGGCATCCTGGTAGCGCGCGGCGAGCGTGGCCCCCGAGGCCCACCCCCCGGCCGCGCAAAAGCCCAACACGATTGCCGCGCCAAACAGCACCCTCACGAGCGCGAAGGGGCGAGGGGCGAGGGACGAGGGGCGAGCGACGCGTGCCGCCTGCCGCGTGCCGCGTGCCGACTGGTCGGGCCAGCCGCAGGGCCGCTCAGAAAGCCCTCTGCCCTCTTTCGCCTGCCACTTGCCGCTCGACACTTGCCACTCCTGGCCTGCCACGGGCCGGACTCTTGCCGCGGATTCGCGCCTTGCCGCGCACCCACCATACTACATTGGCGCCCACGGCATGTCAACGGCGGGTAAGATTTTGTAAGGACTTGTAAGGCCCCGCGGCTCTTGGATGGTTGGATGAATGGATGATTGGATGATTGTCAGACACCCATCCACCCATCCATTCATCCATTCATCCCCTCTCGCACGCGGAAGGCGCGAGCAACGCGGGAGACGGCTAATGCTCTCTCGTCTGGCCGGGCAGGGGTGCCGCGTAGAGGCCGTCGGGGCCGGCCTTCAGCGGCGGCTCGCTCTCGAAGGTCATAGTGTCTATGTTCTTCACCAGGGCGAAGTCGCTCTTGAGGGCTTCGTCCCACGTCACGTAGGCGCCGGAGTGGGCGGCCATGCGGCCCAGCAGCCCCGCGAAGTTGGCCTCGGCGGCGCGCCGCGCCTCGTTGTGGGGCTTGTTCTCCCTGATTGCGCCCAGCAGCACCCGCCACTCCTCGTGGTAGGGGTTCACATCGCCGCCCTCGTAGCGCCACACGAGGTTGTCCTTCTCCATCAGTTGGCTCTTGTAGATTTTCGGGCTGGGCTGGGCCAGGTTGGTCATGATGACGGCGGAGCCCTTGGTGCCGTGGGCGTAGTCGGCGTACTCGCCCCAGCAGTTGTTCATGTGGCGGGCGAAGTCGAAGCACTTTGTGCCGTCGGCGAAGGTGAACTCGACGGCGTAGTGGTCGAAGAGGTTGCCGGCGGAGGGGTAGCAGCGGCCGCCCATCGCCTGGGCCTTCACCGGCCAGGCGCCCTTCGTCCAGCAGGCAACGTCTATGTTGTGGCAGTGCCAGTCCAGCAGGAAGCCGCCACTCGTCCAGTTGAAGCAGGCCGGGTGCTGAAGCTGAAACACCAACTCGTTTGCCCCCTTGGGCACGGGCGGGCAGCCGACCGGGCCGTGGACTCGGTAGATGCGGAGGGTGTGTAGGTCGCCGATTTCGCCGCCCTGGATGCGCTTGATGACCTCCTGGCGGGCCTTGGAGTGTCGCCACATGAAGCCCGTGCCTACTTTGAGGCCCTTCTTCTCGGAGGCCTCGGCCGCGGCGAGCAGCCGACGGGTCGAGGGCGAGTCCACGGCGAACGACTTCTCCATGAAGACGTTCACGCCCTTCGACACCGCGTATTCGAAGTGGAGCGGTCGGAACGCGGCGTGGGTCGTCAGCAGCGCAACGTCGCCGGGGGCAAGGCAGTCAATGGCCTTCTTGTAGGCGTCG
>Ga0194110_10008509_pt1 | contig 11651 bp, 12 predicted proteins | sample TA2Kig1200mmetaG_FD_146192 | JGI IMG/M metagenome (GOLD analysis project Ga0194110, IMG submission 146192) | Freshwater microbial communities from Lake Tanganyika, Tanzania - TA2015032 Kigoma Deep Cast 1200m | ecosystem: Environmental > Aquatic > Freshwater > Lake | place: Tanzania: Lake... | reverse complement strand
CAGGAGTTGTTTGAGGTGTATGCCCATGGCAACCTGCTGCCCCAGAACAGCGAGTTGGGGCAACAGTTCAACCGGCTGACGGTGAAGATCGCGGGAGTCGAGGCCCCTAAGAGCCGGGCCCGTTTGACGCTTTCATTATGAGGAGGGAGTAAGCGGAAATGGCGACCGACACTGTGCCCAGTCCCCCAATGGGAACCGAAGCCGGCTGGGTGAACCGGTTGACCAGCCACGGCGTCCCCACGCCCGAGTACCAGGAGCTGAAGTTCACCCTGCACCGCAAGCTGCTCGAGCGGATCAACCTGGAGGTCCTCTCCTCCATCGCCGGCGAGCGGGTGCGGGCCGAGATCCGGGGTGCTCTGGCCAGGCTGGTCAACGAGGAGCGGACGCCGCTCAGCCTGCTGGAGAAGGAGCGGGTCACCGAGGAGGTGCTCAACGAGGTCTTTGGCCTGGGGCCGCTGGAGCCGCTGTTGCAGGACCCCACTATCTCGGACATCCTGGTGACCACGCCGCGCCTGGTCTACGTGGAGCGCAACGGCCGGCTCCAGCGCACGCCCGTGATGTTCAAGGACGACCAGCATTTGCTCCGCATCATCGAGAAGATTGTCTCCCGCGTGGGCCGTCGCGTGGACGAGTCCTCGCCGCTGGTGGACGCGCGCCTGCCGGACGGCTCCCGCGTGAACGCGGTCATTCCGCCGGTGGCGGTGGATGGGCCGCTGCTGTCCATCCGCCGGTTCCGCCGCGACCCCATCCAGGCCGAGGAGCTGGTCCGCAACCTAACCCTGACCGAGGGCATGCTCCGCATCGCCCAGTCCAGCGTCAAGGCGCGGCTCAACATGATCATCTCGGGTGGCACTGGCGCGGGCAAGACCACCCTGCTCAACGTGATGTCCGGCTACATTCCCGAAGACGAGCGCATCGTCACCATCGAGGACGCGGCCGAATTGCAGATGCGCCAGGTGCACGTGGCGCGGATGGAGGCGCGCCCTCCCAACATCGAAGGTCAGGGCGCCATCCGCATCCGGCAACTGGTGATCAACGCGCTGCGCATGCGCCCCGACCGTGTCATCGTGGGCGAGGTGCGCGGCGAGGAAGCCCTGGACATGCTCCAGGCCATGAACACCGGCCACGACGGCTCCCTGACCACCATTCACGCCAACAGCCCGCGCGACGCCATCGGGCGCCTCGAGGTGATGGTGGGCATGGCCAACGCCAATATGGGGGTGCGCGCCATCCGCCAGCAGGTCAGCTCCGCCGTGGACCTGTTCGTCCAGATTGCCCGCTTCTCCGACGGGACGCGGCGGGTCACCCACCTCACCGAGTGCGTGGGCATGGAAGGCGACCAAGTGACCACCCAGGACATCTGCGTGTTCGAGAAGACCGGGGTGGCCGAGGACGGGCGGGTACTGGGCCGCTTCCGGCCCACCGGCGTGCGCCCGAAATTCTCCGAGCGGCTGAAGGCGGCGGGCATCCAGTTGCCCCAGTCCGTCTTCCAGACCTCCGTCGAGATCAGTTGAGGATTCGACCATGTTGGTTTACGTTCTGGTGTTCCTAGTCATCCTCGCCCTGGTGGCGCTGAGTATCAGCTTGGGAACCCGCGTGCTGGAGGCGCAGCGCAAGAAGCGCGTCCAGCAGATGCTCCAGACCGCCGACGGCGGAGCGCCGGTCAGCGAGACCAAGGTGCTGGTGGAGCAGGCCAAGCCCTCCGCGGAGGTCCTGGCCCGGCTGGTGGCGCGCTTCAACCTCGGACGGCAGATGGCCGCCCACATCCAGCAGGCCGGCCTGACCATGTCTTTGAACGGGCTGCTGACCCTGATGCTGGCGCTGGGTGCGCTGGGCGCGCTGCTGGGTTCACGGTTCCCCCTGCTGATCTCGCGGCCGGCCAGCATCGCCGTCGGCGCCGTGATTCTAGGCATGATGCCCTACCTGTACGTAATGAACACGCGCCGGAAGCGGCTGATGGCCTTCGAGGAGCAGTTCCCCGAGGCGCTGGACTTCCTGGCGCGTGCCATGCGCGCCGGGCACGCTTTCACCATCAGCCTGGAGATGCTGGCTGACGAGTCGCACCCCCCGCTGTCGCCGGAGATCCGCAAGGTGTTCAACGAGCACAACCTGGGCTTGCCCATCGAGACCGCGCTGAAGAACCTGGTCGGCAGAGTGCCCCTGCTGGACGTCAGGTTCTTCGTCTCCTCGGTGCTCTTGCAGCGGGAGACCGGCGGCAACCTGGCCGAGGTGCTGACCAAGCTGGCCCACGTCATCCGCGAGCGGTTCAAACTCAAGGGCCAGGTTCGGGCGGCCTCCGCGCACGGCCGCATCACCGGCGCGGTGCTGACCATCATGCCGGTGGTGCTGATGCTGGGCCTGCTGGCCATCGCCCCGGGCTACCTTCAGGGCCTGGCCAACGATCCCGACGGCAAGTACATCATCCTGGGCGCGGTGGTGGGCCTGCTGCTGGGCCACTTCACCATTCGCAAGATCGTGAACATTAAGGTGTGAAGCCATGGAGATCGGAATTGCGATCGGCCTCTTCTGCCTGCTGATGGCCGTGATTTCTGTCTTCGGCTACCGGCTCTACGTCCGCCCGGTGCGCATCACCGAGCGGCTGGGCGGTCCGGTGGGCGTGCCGGAAACCGAGCCGGTGGCGGCGGCTCAGGCGCCGCAGAGGCGCTTTCTGGTGCGGGTGATCGAGTACATCGGGGAGAAGGTCCCCCTCTCGCCCGAGGACGCCTCGGCCGCGCGTCGCCGGCTGATGGCGGCGGGTTTCCGCTCCGATCTGGCCTTGCGCTTCTACTTCGGGATGAAGATCATCCTGGGAGCGGCTCTGCTCATCGCGGCCTTCTTCCTCAAGGACTTCATCACCGCCAACCCGGTGCTGCGCATCGTCGTGCTGGTGGCGGGCGGAGCCGTGGGTTTCTTCGGCCCCAACCTGGGCCTGGACCACTTGGTGGGCCGGCGGCAGGAGAAGATCCGCCTCTCGCTGCCGGACGCACTGGATCTGATGGTGGTCTGCATGGAGGCCGGTCTGGGCTTGGACCAGGCCATGGTGAACGTGGCGCGGGAACTGGAGATTACGCACCCGGAAATCTGCCAGGAGTTCAACCTGGTGTCCCTGGAGATGCGGGCCGGCAAGCGCCGCGTGGAGTCACTGAAGAACCTGGCCTCGCGAACGGGCGAGCCGGAGTTGCGTAAACTGGTGGCGACGATGGTGCAGGCGGATCGCTTCGGAGCGAGCATTGCCGACTCGCTGCGCACCCACTCCGACTTCATGCGGGTGCGCCGGCGGCAGGACGCCGAGGAGCGGGCCGCCAAAGTGGGCGTGAAGCTGGTGTTCCCGATTTTCTTTTTTATCCTCCCCTCGATGCTGGTCGTGGCGGCGGGCCCCGGCCTGTTACAGTTGTTCAAGAACCTCTTCCCGCTGATGCGGTCGTTCCAGGGGTAGTCGGGAGGATCCGGGCGCACGGTGGTTTCTTTTGAAGTGCAGTAGATCAAGGAGCAAGGAGACGAGACGATGGACAACACGGTTTTGTCGGTGATCCTGTGGGTCGGGGCGGCGGCCGTTCTGGTGCTGCTGATCATGCGGCGCCGCAAGCGCAAGTTGCAGAGCTGACGGGACACCGGGGCAGGCCGCGGGGTCTGCCCTGCCCGGCAGCAATATGCCTTTCACCGAAGGCGAGCCGAAGCGGCTGCTGGCCTGGCAAGGCCGCGATGGCGGCTGGGGCTATCTGGGCGGTGGATCCTGGACGGAGCCCACCGCCTTCGCCCTGCTGGCCCTCTCGGCGGTGGGGAACACCGGCCCGGAGTGGCGGCGTGGCCAGGCTTGGCTGAGCAATCACCAACGCCCCGACGGGGGCTGGCCTCCCCATCCCGCAGTGACGGAGAGCACCGGGGTGACGTGTCTCCCGCTGCTATTGCCTCCTTCCCAGCCGGGCTGGGGAGATTCCCCCAAGGCGGTCCAGTGGCTGCTGGCGCAGAGCGGAAGGGAGTCCGGTTGGTGGTACCGGCTGCGGCAGCGCCTCCTGGGAGTGCCCGCGGACCGTCTGACGGGCCACGCCGGCTGGCCGTTCTACCCGGGCGCCGCCGCTTGGGTGGCGCCCACCGCGTTGAGCATCCTGGCGCTCGAGAAGTGCGAGCGCAGCCATCCTTCTCCCTCCCTCCGCCAGCGGCTCGAGGCCGGGCGGGAGCACCTGCTGGCCCGGCGCTGCCAGGACGGCGGCTGGAATCACGGCTCCTCGCGGGCCTTGGGATACGAGGCCGGCTCCTACCCCGAGACCACGGGCCTGGCGCTGCTGGCGCTCCACGGTATGCACGACGCGCGGTTGACGCCCACCCTCCGCCTCGCCGAGGAGAGCTACCTTCAGTGCCGCTCCATGGAGGGGCTGGCCTGGTTGCGCCTGGCTCTGTTGGTCCACGGCCGCAGCCCGGCGCCGTTTCCATCGGGCGTCCGCTGCCGCACCGTAATCGAGCTGGCGCTGCGGATCATAGCTGAGGCGGCCGCGAGTGGCCGGAATGTGATGGTGAGCTGACCCATGCGGCGGCGTGACCTGCTGGCAGCTTCGGGAGCCGCGGCGGCGCTGGCCGGCTGCCGGCGCGCCCCGTCAGGTCCCCGCCCCCGCGTGCTGATCGCCCGCGCCCCGGACTACGGCCAGAAACTCCACGACCTGGTGCGCCGCATGCTGGCCGAACTGAAGGTGGACGTGCGCGGCCGGCGCGTCGTGCTCAAGCCCAACCTGGTCGAGTACGAGGCGGGGGCCGCCATCAACACGCACCCGCTGGTGGTCGGCGCCGCGCTGGAAGCCTTCCGCTCCCTGGGCGCCGCGGAGGTCCGCATCGCCGAGGGACCCGGACACCGGCGCATCACCCTGGATCTGGCCGAGGCTGCCGGCTACTTCCATTTCGTTCCCCGCTTCGAGGAGATCTTCACCGACCTGAACCTGGACGAGTTCAGCCCGGTGCTCCTGTCCCGGCCTCGCTCCCGCCTCCAGCGGCTCTACCTGCCGCGCACTGTGCTACAGGCCGACTTGCTGGTGTCGCTGGCCAAGATGAAGACGCACCACTGGGCCGGCGCCACCCTGGGCATGAAGAACCTGTTCGGGGTCGTCCCCGGTGGCATCTATGGCTGGCCCAAGAACCTGCTCCACTGGGCCGGCATCCATGAGTGCATCGCCGACTTGCACGCGCTGTTCCCGCGCCAGTTCATACTCGTGGACGGCGTGGTGGGGATGGAAGGCAACGGGCCGATACAGGGGCGGCCGAAAGCCGCGGGCGTCCTGGTGGCCGGCGCCGACCCGGTCGCCGTGGACGCCACTTGCTGCCGGGTGATGGGCATCGACCCCGGCAAGGTCGAATACCTGAGGCTGGCGGAGAGCGCGGGCCAGACGCTCGAAGCGCACGTCGAGCAGATCGGAGAACCGGTGCGGGCCGTGGCTACGCGCTTCGAGCTGCTCAAGGAGTTCGCCGCCCTCCGGCTATGAAGCGGACCTGCGCAGTTCTGGTCCTGATCGCGGCGCTGGCGCCCTCGGCCTGGGTGGCCTGGCAGGCGCGCGACATGCCGCAGTTGGGGCTGTTCCACGACGACAGTCTCTACTGGGTATGCGCCAAGTCGCTGGCCGAGGGCAGCGGGTACCGCATCCTGAGCCTGCCCGAGCAACCCCACCAAACCAAGTACCCGCCGCTGTACTCCCTGCTGCTGGCCGCCGTCTGGAAGGTTACCCCCAGCTTCCCTGACAACCTGGCCCTCGCCACGCTGATGTCCTGGTTGTGGCTGCCGCTGTGCCTGCTGGTTGGTCAGCCGGTCCTGGCCGGCCTGGGCCTGGGACCAACGCACCGCCTCGTCGTGACCGTCCTGCTGGCGCTCAATCCCTACGTGATCCTGTACAGCGTCAGCCTGATGTCGGAGGTGCCGTTCACCTGTCTCCTGCTGGGCTGTCTGGCCCTGACGCAACGGGCGGAGCAGCCCGGCGGGCCGCGCTGGGTGGCGGCGGCGGCCGGCGCCGTCGGCGGTGTTGCCTTCCTGATGCGGACCGCCGCGCTGCCCCTGCTGGTGACCGCCCCGCTGGTGCTCTGGCGGAGAAAGCAGCGGCCAGCGGCGCTGTGGTTCGTGGCCGCCATGCTGCCCGCCGTCGGGGCCTGGGGTCTGTGGGCACGGGCGCACCAGGTGCGGACTGGCGACCCGGTGCTGATGTACTACACCGACTACCTGGGGTATCAGAAGGCGAGTTTCTCCTGGAGCGATGCGCCCCTGGTGATCTGGACCAACCTGGCTGGCATCTTGGAGGGTTCGGGCAGCCTGCTGATGGTCTTCGGCGAGGGCATTCCGGCCATGGTGGTGGGAGCGGTGGCGTTGCTCGGGGTGATCCGGCTGGCGCGGCGCGGGGGCCTGAGCCAGTACCCGGTGTATGCCGCGGCCTGCGTGTTGATGCTGCTCACCTGGCACCTGGGGCTGCGGGACCGCTATCTGCGCCTGGTGCTGCCCCTGGCGCCGCTGGCCGTGGCGGGTCTGACTGATGTGTGGCGGTGGCTGGCGGTGCTGGCGCGAACCTGGCTGGGTCGCGGGGGCTGGCGCTTGGCTGCGGCGGGCCTGGTGGCGCTGGTCATGGCCGTCCCGGCCCTGCTGGGCGGAGCCAACACGGCGGCGATGCTGCTACAGTTCCCTGCCTACTGGGAGCGGCAACGCGCGGCACGGGAGGATGCGCGCCCGGCTTTGACGTGGCTGGCTCAGAATGCGCCGCCCGAGGCCGCCATCCTGGCGGAACAGGATCCCATGGTGTACCTGTACACCGGCCGGCGCGGCTACCGGTTCATTGTCCCTCCACAGTTGCTCTACCGCGGACGGCCCGAGGAGATCGCGCGATTTTACCGGGAGGTGGGAGCGTACGCGCGCCGGCGCGGAGTGAGCCTAATCCTGGCGGTGGGGGAGCCGGGCCGGGAGCAGGTGGGCGACCCGCTCGGCGATTTCAGTGCGGCGGCCTCGAGCCCGGACCTGGAACTGCTCCGCCTTTGGCCCCGCGCCGCCCTCTACCGGGTGAGGGGTGAGGGATCATGAGGGTGCGGCTGGCTGACCGCCAGCCTGGCGCCGCGGCGCGATTTGCACATGCAGGCAGGCGAGCAGACTAAGACACGTCGCCAAAGGAGATGGCTGATAGCCGCGGCGGCCCTGGCCGCGCTGCTGTGGCCCTCCGCGGATCTGGCCTGGCATCTGCGCGATCTTCCACACCTGGGGATGCACTGGGACGACACGATCTACTGGTTGTGTGGGAAGTCGCTCGCCGAGGGCCGAGGGTATCGCATTCTGAGCCTGCCCGAGGAGCCCTGCCAGACCAAGTACCCGCCCCTGTTTCCGGCCATGCTCTCGCTGATCTGGCGTCTCCACCCGGAGTTCCCCACGAACCTGCCCTGGGCGATGCTGCTTGCCTGGTCGATGTTGCCACTCAACCTGTTGCTGGCCGCACGGCTGTTTCGCGAATGGGGCTTCCGCCCCGTGGAGACTTGGGGGCTCTGCGCACTGCTGGCGCTGAACTTCTACCTGATCCTGTATAGCATCAGCCTGATGACGGAGGTGGCCTTTGCGAACTTGGTGCTGACGGCGCTGCTTCTGGCGATGAGGGGCGCCCGCCCGACCGCGGCCCCATGGTGGGCGGGGCTGGCCGGGCTGGCCTCAGCGATGGCCTTCCTGACCCGAAGCTCCGGGATTGTGCTGCTGGGGCTGGCAGTCGTGCTTTTCTGGCCACGCAGGCAGCGCCGGCAGGCCGTCTGGTTTTGTCTGGGCATGTTGCCGACGGTGGCGGGCTGGACATGGTGGGTCAAGACGCATCAGGTGGTGACCTCGGACTACAACCTGCTGTACTACGTGGACTACGTGCGATTCCACCTCCTCAGCTTCACCTGGCGCGACGTGCCGGTGTTGGTGTGGCGCAACCTCGGAAGCATTCTTACGGCCTTGGGCGGAATGCACCTGTTGGGGATCAGCACGCAGTGGCACGGCGTGGGGTTCCGCATCCTGCTTTCGGCAGCCACAATCGGCGGATGGGTGACGCTGATGCGCCGAGTGGGCATGTTCCCGGTGGGGTGGTTTCTGATCGGACATATCGGCGCACTGACCTTGTTTCACGTGCTGCCGGGAGATCCGCACGAGAGGCACCTGCTGCCCCTGCTGGCGCCTGCCAGTGCGGGCCTTTGGGTCGCGGCTCGTGGCACGCTCCGGGTTGCCCTCCGCTGGCTGCGAGGGGCCGCTCTCACCCAAACCGTGGTGGGGGCGCTGCTGTTGGCAGGGTTGGGCTGCCTGCTTTGGGTCGGGTTGCTCTCCAACGTCGCCGTGGCATCCCACTCGCGGCGAATGCTGCCGGAATCGCGCCGAGATCGGGATGAGTTCCGCGCCGCTGCGTACTGGATCCGGGACCACACGCCGGCCGACTCCAGGGTGCTATGGGCCTACAGCGACGCGATGGGGTATCTGCTTTCCCAGCGGAAGGGACGGTCGATGTTCGTACCGCCGCGGCTACACTACTACGACGACCGCGAAGGGGCGCTGAGGCTGTCCGAGTCGGCGGTTGACTTTATGCGGCGGTACGGGTTGACGTACCTGGTGTTGAGGCTGCCCAGGACTCCCAGTGCGACGCTGGACGGCGTCGCGATGCTCCGCCTCTGTGCGGTGGCGGAACAAGCCCCCGAGTTGCGTCTCGCTTTCCAGGCGGGAACAACTTCCGTTTACGTCCGGACGAGCCACTGAAGCGCGCGAGTCTGCATCCGCACGACCTACATCCGCGGCCAGCCCGCCAGGATGATGCACAGGTTCCAGGCCACCAGCCCGGCGTACCAGTAGTTGATCCAACTGATCAGCCGGTGCCGGTTCGCCCATAGGCAGTAGCCGCCCAGCCCGATGGCCAGCAGCTTCGCCGCCAGCAAGCCCAGGGTTGGATCCAGACGCATGAGCTGGCGTACGAAGGGGCTCATTTCCTGGAGGCCCAGCCGCAATCCCACCATGGTGGTGAGCAGGTCCAGAACCTGGAGGTAGAGAAATAGCTGATATGTGGCCTGCACCACTGTGCTCATCGGCAGCAGGGCGTTACCGGCGTATCGGTCAAACACCTTAGGACGGCAGAAAGCGGGCTACCATCAGCAAGGTGACTACTCCCACGGCGATCACCGTCCCGTGTGGCAGGGTCACGGCCTTGGGGTTCCCCACATCGAGTTCCTCACGGGCGATATACGGGGAGCGGAAGCGCATGAGCTGCGCCAGGATGAACCCGACGTTCCACAGCGTTCGGCGCAGCCGCCCCTTGGCCAGCGTCAGGATCACCGCCAGAATCCCGCCCAGAATGGCGCTGACGATGAAAATGCCCAGCCACAGCCGCCAGCCGGCGATCGCGCCCAGTGCGGCCATGAGCTTCACATCGCCGCCGCCCATGCCGCGCAGCACGTACATGGGCAGGTAGATCAACAGCGCCAGCCCCATGCCGCCGGCTGAGCGCAGCACTCCCTGGCCGTAGAACAGGAATCCGTTCAGCAGGAATCCCAGCAGCAGGCCGGTCAGCACCAGCCAGTTGGGGATCCGCCGCGTGCGCAGGTCCCAGATGCCCGCGGTCACGGCCACCGCGGCCAGCACCGCTTGGAGGATGAGGGGAAAGTCCGTCATGGCTAAGTCACTATCCTATCTCGACCAGCTTGGAGCGGGAGGCCGCGCCCGAACGTATTCGCAGCCGGGACTTGGGCACCGAAAAATACTCGGCCAGCCGCTCGAGCAGCTCCTGGTTGGCGCGGCCCTCCACCGGTGGCGCACTCAGGTGCGCGATCAGGGAACCGTCCGGCGCCGCCTCGACGCGCGGACGGCGCGAGCGGGGCTTCACCCGCACCGCCACCACTGTGCCGCTTGCGAGCATACTCATATCAGGATACAGTGGGCGCCTATGCAGCTCCGCTGGACGCGGCGGCAGTGCGCCTGTGCGGCGCAGTTGCTAAGATCGTAGAGACATGACCAGGCAGCAGATTCTCTCTTCCATTCTCGATATCGGAATCGTGCCGGTGGTGCGAACCACCAGCGCCGAGAGCGCCATTCAGGCGGTTGAGGCCATTTACCAGGGCGGCATCCGCGCGGCCGAGATCACCATGACCGTGCCGGGCGCCATCCGCGCCCTCGAGAAGGTGGCCGACGCGCTGGGCGACAAGATCGTGCTGGGCGCCGGCACCGTGCTGGATGCGGAGACCGCCCGTATCGCCATGCTGGCCGGGGCGGAGTTCTTTGTCTCGCCCGGTCTGAAGCTGGCCACTATCGAGATGGCCAGGCGCTACTCGAAAGTGGTGGTGCCCGGCGCCCTCACCCCCACCGAGGTGCTGGCGGCCTGGGACGCCGGCGCCGACATCGTCAAGATCTTCCCCTGCGGCAACCTGGGCGGCGCCAAGTACATCAAGGCCCTCAAGGCGCCCTATCCGCACATCGAGATGATCCCCACCGGCGGGGTGAACCTCGAGACTGCGGGCGACTTCCTCAAGGCCGGCGCCTGCGCCGTGGCCGTGGGCGCCGAGCTGGTGGATGCCAGGGCGGTCAAGGAAGGCCGCTTCGAGGTGATCGTCGAAAAAGCGCGGCAGTACCTGGCGGTGGTGGCCAAGGCGCGCGCCGAGATGGCCGGAGCCTGAGGCCGGCGGAGGCCGCGCTCAGCCCGTGTAACGCCGGAAGATCAGGCAGCCGTTGGTGCCGCCGAAGCCGAAGGAGTTCGACAGAGCGCATTCGATACGCATCGCGCGGGCCTGGTTGGGCACCCAGTCCAGGTCGCACTCCGGATCCGGCACTTCGTAGTTGATGGTGGGCGGCGCGATCTGGTCGCGAATGGCCAGCACCGTCACACCCGCCTCGAAGCCCCCGGCGCCGCCCAGCAGGTGGCCGCTCATCGACTTGGTGGAGCTGACCGCCAGCTTGTAGGCGTGCTCGCCGAAGCACTTCTTCAGGGCCTGGGTTTCGATGCGGTCCCCCACTTCCGTGGAGGTGCCGTGGGCGTTGACGTAGTCGATGGCCGCGGGTTCCAGGCCCGCGTCGCGCAGGGCGTTCTGCATCACCCGCCGGGCGCCGTCGCCGTCCTCCGACGGCGCGGTGATGTGGTAGGCATCGCCGCTCATGCCGTAGCCGACGATCTCCGCCACAATCGGGGCCCCGCGCCGCAAGGCGCTCTCCAGCTCCTCCAGGATGAGGACGCCGGCGCCCTCCCCCACCACGAAGCCGTCGCGGTTTTTGTCCCACGGCCGGCTGGCGCGCTCGGGCTCGTCGTTGCGCGTGGACAGGGCGCGCATGGCGGCAAAGCCGCCAATGCCCAGCCGGCACACGGGGGCTTCCGCCCCGCCGCACACCATGGCGTCGGCGTCTCCGTGCTGGATGATTCTGTAGGAATCCCCGATGGCGTGGGCCCCGGTGGTGCACGCCGTGGCGGTGGCCGAGTTGGGCCCCTTGGCCCCCACCCGGATGGAGACCTGGCCGGCCGCCAGATTGACCACCGTGGCCGGGATGAAGAAGGGCGATAGGCGCTTGGGGCCGTGGCCTAGCAGGACCTCGAACTCACGTTCAATCACCTCGAAGCCGCCCACGCCGCTGCCGATAAACACCCCCACGCGCTCGGCGTTGTCCGCGGTCACCTCGAGTTCGGCGGAGCGGAGCGCGAAATCGCTGGCCG
>Ga0194110_10008506_pt1 | contig 11654 bp, 11 predicted proteins | sample TA2Kig1200mmetaG_FD_146192 | JGI IMG/M metagenome (GOLD analysis project Ga0194110, IMG submission 146192) | Freshwater microbial communities from Lake Tanganyika, Tanzania - TA2015032 Kigoma Deep Cast 1200m | ecosystem: Environmental > Aquatic > Freshwater > Lake | place: Tanzania: Lake... | reverse complement strand
GAGCCGGGTCCATCTGGTGGATCAACTGATAGATTCTCTGAGACTTAAACTGAGGGGTCATTCGCAGAAGCGTCTCCCGATGAGTAGGATCTTCAATCTTTTCCTTTCGGCCAAAACTTCTTCGATGGAAAGCAATCCGGTTTGCTTTGATCATTACTTCGAGGTGGTCAGGGTAGGCAAAGATCTCACAAGACCTCTCGGCATAGGAGGAAGGGACAGAATAGCGGTTGGTCTCAAACTCGACAAAACCCGTCTTCGTGACGGAGCCTAAGAGGACTCGATAAGGGCGGTAGGGGATGGCTGGAAGGGCCTTGAGCTTTTCTTCCTTTAACGCTTCGAGGGGAGCCTTTTGGGTAGTGCGATGAGTCCTTTGATTCCTCTCGACCCGCCAAAGGCTGACTTTGCGGTTTAGATCGTTCAGATCCTGGAAGGTGTTGACCCGGAGGAAATCTCGCAGATCCCGCAGCGCCCGTTCAATCCTTCCCTTCTCATTGGCCCGGTAAGGGTTGCATAGGTGAATAGAAAAACCAAAGTGTCTTGCGAAGTCCAAAAACTGGGCATTGAACTTCACTTCAGGACTTCGTTCAATCACGACGGTTTTGATGTTGTCATACCGGTGTCGATGGGCGACCCCTGCCATCTCTCGGTAAGCCTCCATATGACCTTCCAGGAAAAACTCCAGGTTCTGGCGGGGATAAAACCGCACATAGAGGTATCGGGAGTAGGCCAAAATCATCCCAAATCCGTAAGCCACTCCCCAGGGCAAACGCTCCTCAATCCAATCGATTTGGGCCTCCTCTGCGGGCAGAAATGTCAGCTCATGGTAAGCTCGCTTCTTCTTCTGACGGTACCTCTGTGTCCAGACGGAAACCGTCACATAACTGCCCTTAAACCCATAACTTTTGAGCCGTCCGTAAACTTGGGAAGCCTTCAGGAAGGGATACTCTTGATACCACTGGTCGATCAGGCGCTCATAGGGCCGAAGCATTGAATCCGGGAAAGATCGCATCACTCGTTCATTGTGAATCACTCTGGCTACCGTTTTACGGGCTCTTCGGAGTTTTTGGGCAATCTGCCGAATACTCAACTTCTCCACGTCATACAGATGCTTGATCTGGTTCCAAAGCATGGGTTCCATGAGTCTCCTCCTTGTGTTCCACCTCGCTCTCGATGGTCCCACTTTAAGGAAACTCCCTGCCCATGTCGATCTTGTCTTGTATCAGGCTCTATCCATACCCATCGGCCACAAAGGTGCGCCGGCTCTGCCTCCTCAGCCGAATCTCGTCTTGTATCATCCCGTCTTTGTCCCCCGGGATCACCAGAATCAGCCTCAGACAAGGCTTGGGCAGGGGTATCTTGTCTTGTATCATGCCCAGATCAGATCCCCCAAAGGATAACTTCTTTTGCTCACGCCACTGCTTGACATAAGGATAACGCCCCTGAAAATACCCTGGATTGTCCTCACACCATCGACGCTGAGCCGCCGCTTTACGCTTCTTCTTACACGGCTCCCGATGACACGCTTTCTGCCGCTCTCCCACTCTCGGATTCGTTATAAAAAATTGCCCGCAAAACAAACACCTCTTCCCCAACGGATGTCCTCCCTCTTTAATCTCAAAAGGATCATCCTATCACAACGGAGGGTCATGCTATCTCTTGAAGAATTAAATGAACGAAGATTACCAGGAAAGAATATTAGGCGGGAACCACCCTACTATCTTTGGTACCTCTTTGGCTGTTGCTAACAGCCGAGAGAAAAGTTCATTTATTTGGTTCTTCCGGGTTTTTAATGGGTGATAGTTTAGGGTAAAATGGCTCCAAGGAGGACTGGAGCCATGCAAGATACCGAACTTTACCGTTACTTGTTGGGCATTGAAGAACCTTGGACGGTGAAACGAGTGACGTTGGATATGGAACGTCAGAGGGTGGATGTATGGGTGACTCATCCGCAAGAGATCCGTTGGCCCTGTCCGGAGTGTGGAGCGATGGGATCTGTGTATGATCATCCTCCTTAGCGGGCGTGGCCTCATCTGGACAGTTGTCAGTTCAAGACGTTGCTTCATGCCCGTCCTCCCCGGATAAACTGCAGAGAGCATGGAGTACGGCATGTGCGATTGTCTTGGGCGGAGGAAAGTTCGCGGTTCACGTTGTTGTTTGAGCGGTTGGCCATCGATGTGCTTCGGGAGTGTGACATTTTGAAGAAAAAGGGGACGTTGGTTCTAAAACAATTTAAGATACTTTGTCAAGTTTGTTACTTCGTCCAAAACAGCCGACCGATTAACCGATGAGGTCGTCACTCCAAGGTAACGAGCCACCTCTGCCCCGGGATACCCCATCTTCCCTATGGCCAACTGACAAAACACTCTCCTTGCCCTCACCACTTCTCTCTTTCGATTCCCTGAACGTAACTCCCGCTCCTCTATCCCTTCTCCCTCCATCACCCTCTTTGCCAACCCCTGTAAATCCGGCACTTTACGATTTATCCTCAGTGTCTCCCTTTCCCTCTCATCTACTTCACGAAGGAGCTTTTCAATAAATTCATCCCCTCCTAATACCCTCTCATCAAAGGCCACCTTGATCCCTTTCCTCCTCAACGACAAGACCTGAGACCACCCCCCTAAACTCCTCATTAATCCCCCTCCGACTAATTCCGGCCTCTTCCCACGCCTTATCCCTTCCTCTACATACCGCTCATATTTTTCAACAGCCTTATCCCCCTTGCCAAAATACTCAAGCACCGTGTCCACCTCCTGCCATCCTCGCTTCACTCTCCCCACAATGGCCGAGTGTCCTGACCAACGGTATTGGCCCAATCCTCTCATGTCGCCCACCATCCCTGCTCTCAACGGATTCAAGTGAATGTAACGTGTCAGCTCCAGCAGATAGGGGTCGTCCTCACAGAGGATCGATTTATACCTGTTTTGAAACAGATGGCCACGCCTCTTGTGTCGCAGGTTGAAATTGACCACATAACCCGTAAGGAGTTTCCGCATGCTCTTGGAAATGGGCTGCCGAGCGGTACGAACCAATAGGTGAAAGTGGTTCGAAAGGAGAGACCACGCATAGACCTTGAGGTTTCCATCCAGGCATAAACCTGACAACCTGTTCAGAAAGTCTTCTCGGTCTTGGTCTGTGCGAAAGATGTTTGTCCTTTCAACGCCCCGGCCCATGATATGATGTAAAGCCCCGGGAGCATCGAGTCTGGGTTGTCTTGGCATATGGGCTCATTACTCCTTTTTGCCCCGTTTGTCAAGTTGTTTTAGAACCAACGTCCCCTCTGGTCTTCATAGTTTATAAAATACACAATTTGATTTTTTTGTCAATATTTTTTTGTATATGTCCTTTTCCAAGGATAAAATTAAGAAAAAAATATTCAGGAAAAAATTATTGACAAACGGAGTTATTTCGGCTAAAAAAAAGCATTTGTGAAAAATATCATTTGTTAGAGGAGACCAATATGAAAGAAGTTGTTATCGTCAGTGGAACAAGGACGGCCATTGGCAATTTTGGTGGTTCCCTCAAGGATGTTCAGGTCGTGAAATTGGGCGCTACTGTTATCAGAGAAGTCCTGAGAAAAGCAGGTCTTAAACCCATCCCTAGAAAGGAATATTCGGAGATTGGCCCGGATATGCTGAAAGGGGCAGGGATGACAGATTTGGAGAAGACCCATTATCAGTGGGAAGGGCCCTTCAAAGAGGTAGAAGTGGATGAAATCATTATGGGCAATGTGCTTCAGGCCGGACAGGGACAGAACCCGGCCCGGCAAGCTGTCATTCAGGGTGGTGTTCCTAAGGAAACCCCTGCTTTTACCATCAATAAAGTATGCGCATCAGGTCTGAAGGCGGTTGCCCTTGGAGCCCAGACCATTCAGGCAGGGGAGGCGGACGTGATCATTGCTGGGGGGATGGAGAATATGAGCCAGGTTCCCTATGCCTTTCCGCAGGGTCGCTGGGGCGCCAGGATGTTCAACCAGGAGATGGTGGACCTCATGGTCTTTGATGGTCTCTTTGAGATCTTTTACGGATATCATATGGGAGTCACCGCTGAAAATATCGCTGAAAAGTACGGGATCACGAGAAAAGATCAGGATGAGATAGGATTACTCAGTCACCAGAGGGCAAGAGCTGCCATCCAGAAGGGCATTCTAAAAGAGGAGATCATTCCGGTTGTTATCCCACAGAAGAAAGGAGAACCTATCTCCTTTGATACGGACGAGAGGCCCATGGACACTTCCTTAGAAAAGATGGGCAAGCTTCCTACGGCCTTCAAGAAAGGAGGAACGGTCACAGCAGGCAATGCCTCCGGAATCAATGATGCGGCTGCAGCGGTTCTTCTGATGTCAAAAGAGAAAGCCAAAGAACTTGGCCTTGAGCCTCTGGGAAAGATCAAGGTTTATGCCTCAGCCGGAATCGATCCAGCTTACATGGGACTGGGCCCCATTCCTGCAGTGAGAAAAGTTCTTAAGAAAGCGGGCCTCTCTTTGAGTGATATCGGACTGATTGAACTAAACGAGGCTTTTGCCTCTCAGGCGGTTGCATGCATTCGGGAGTTGAAATTCGATCTCGAGAAGACGAATGTTAATGGAAGCGGAATCTCCTTAGGCCACCCCATTGGCTGCACAGGCTCGAGATTGATTGTCTCACTTCTTTACGAGATGAGAAGAAGAAAAGTGAATCTCGGGCTGGCCACGCTCTGTATTGGCGGCGGCCAGGGCATGGCGATGGTTGTGGAAAGGAGTTAAATTCAAAGCACGAAATCCGAAATTCGAAACAATTTCAAAATTCAAATGTTCTAAACTTGTTTAAATTTCTGTCATTCGGTATTCGAATTTGTTTCGAATTGGTCCGAGACGGACGCTTCGCCCGATATTCGGATTTCGGATTTGTGAAACGTAAGAAGGAGGCAAGATGGAATATAAAAACATTATGGTGTCTTTCGAAGGCGAGATCGGGATCCTGACGATTAACCGTCCAAAGGCCCTCAATGCCCTGAATATTGAAACGCTTCAAGATATTCAAGCAGGCATTGGCGAGGCAAAGGATCAACCGGGGTTGAAGATCCTCATTGTCACCGGAGCTGGTGAGAAAGCCTTTGTGGCTGGAGCCGATATCCTTCAGATGAAGGAGATGAATTCGATCGAAGCACTCAACTTTTCAAAGACGGGCCACCATACCCTGAAGATGCTCCAGGATTTTCACTGCCCTGTCATTGCAGCAGTCAATGGGTTTGCCCTGGGAGGAGGAACGGAGATCGCGCTTGCCTGCGACTTTGTCTATGCCTCCGAAAATGCGAAGTTCGGACTTCCCGAGACGACCTTGGGTATCTTTCCGGGTTTTGGAGGAACTCAGAGGCTTCCCCGCCTGATAGGAAAGGGTAAAGCCAAAGAACTGATCTTCACCGGAAAGATGATCAGCGCTCAGGAAGCATTTCAGATGGGGATCGTCAATAAGATTTTTCCCCAGGCCTCACTGATGGAGGAGACAAAGAAGACGGCCTTCCAGATCGCCGGCAATGGAGCGGTTGGCATCAGGCTGGCGAAGATGGTGATGGAGAGCGGCTTTAATATGGATCTGACAGAGGCCTGCAACCTTGAATCTTATGCCTTTGGCATCGGGTTTGCGTCGGAGGATCAGAAAGAAGGGATGCGGGCTTTTATCGAGAAGAGAAAACCCGATTTTAAGGGAAGATAAGAGGGCCCGGAGAAATTCTTAAGGCTCTCGATAAGGAGGAGCAAGGTGAAGATCGTTGTCTGTATCAAACAGGTTCCTGATACTACGGATGTGAAGATCAACCCAGAGACCAACACCCTGGTTCGTGAAGGGGTGGCCAGCATTACCAATCCCTTTGATGAGTTTGCCATTGAAGAGGGACTCCGCACAAAGGAGAAATATGGCGGCGAGGTTCATGTGATCACGATGGGGCCTCCGCAGGCGATCGAAGTTCTGAAGAATGCGCTGGCGGTGGGATGCGATAAGGTCTATCTCGTATCGGACAAAGCGTTTGCAGGGGCGGATACCTTAGCCACTGCCTATGCTGTGTCAAAGACGATTGAACATATTGGAGGCGCAGACCTCATCTTCTGCGGAAAACAGGCGATTGACGGAGATACAGCGCAGGTGGGCCCTGGCGTTGCTACCCGGCTGGGCTTACCACAACTGACCTATGTCTGCAAGGTACGGGAGATCAATCCCGAGCAGAAGAAGATCGTGGTGGAACGATTGATGGAGAATGGTAAAGAGGTCGTCGAATCCTCGCTTCCCGCAGTCGTCACCGTGGTCAAGGATATCAATGAGCCCAGACTTCCTTCCTTGTTGGGAATTAAGAAGGCAGCGAAAGCCCAGATCCCTACTCTCTCTGCAAAGGATGTTGGGGCAGATGAGAACCGCATCGGATTGAAAGGCTCGCCCACCTGGGTGACGAAAGTTTTTACACCAGAACCCAGAGGCGGAGGAGAGGTTTTAAAAGGGGAGTTGACGGATGTGGTTCCGCTGCTGATCAATAAATTGATGGATTCAAAATTTATAAAGTAATTTAAAAAAATTTGGAATGATGGAATAATGGAACATTGGAATCATGTTAAAACAGGAAGCCAAAATCGTTTTCAACCCAACCTTCCACCTTTCCATTATTCCAGTTTTCCATTCGACGTAGGAGGAGAGAAGAATGGCGACATTATTGATTGATAAAGAGACCTGCACAGGATGCGAAGCCTGTATCCCTTCATGTCCCTTCGGCGCATTGAGCATGAAGGATAAGATTGCCGTTGTTGACGAGAAATGCACCTTCTGCGGAGCTTGCGTGGACGTCTGTCCGGTGAGCGCGATCACTCTACAGAAGGATGAAAAAGCGGTGACCATTGATCCAGGCGCCTACAAAAATGTCTGGGTTTTTATCGAACATGAACATGGAAAGGTCTCCAGTGTCTCCTTTGAACTTCTCGGAGAGGGAAGGAAATTAGCGGATACGCTCGGATGTCAATTATGTGGGTTCGTTTTCGGGAAAGAGGTGGAAGGGTTTATTAAAGAAGCGTTCGCTTACGGGGCGGAAAAGGTCTATGTGACTGAAAGCCCTCTGCTTGAGCCTTATCGGACCGACCCATATGCCTTCGCTGCAGCCAACCTCATCCGGAAATATAAACCTGAGATCGTTCTCTTCGGAGCCACGGTTCAGGGTAGAGATTTTGCCGGCACGGTTGCCACCACCCTGGAAGCGGGATTGACCGCTGACTGCACGGGCCTTGATATCGATCCCGAGACGAAATATCTCAAACAGACCCGGCCTGCGTTTGGCGGGAACATCATGGCGACCATTCTTGATTACCCCAATTACCGGCCCCAGATGTCAACCGTCCGTCCGAAGGTTTTTCCTATGCCTGCGAGGGATGACTCAAGAAAAGGAGAGGTCATCCGTGAGCCTCTGCCCATGACCGAGGATCAGATTCGGACAAAAGTCCTCGAATTCATCAAAGGAGCAGAGGCAGTCAACCTGGCTGACGCCGAGATCATCGTTTCAGGAGGAAGAGGGATCGGAAGCCCAGAAAACTTCAAGGTGATTCGCGAACTGGCAGCTATCTTAGGAGCGGCTGTGGGAGCCTCCCGTGCCGCTGTGGATGCTGGCTGGATCCCTTATGAACATCAGGTGGGGCAGACTGGCCGGACGGTCAGACCGAAGATCTATTTTGCCTGCGGGATTTCGGGTTCCATTCAACACCAGGCAGGCATGAAGACCTCGGATATCATCGTGGCCATCAATAAGGACCCGGAAGCCCCCATCTTTAAGATTGCAACCTATGGTGTGGTAGGCGACCTCTTCACCATCATCCCCATGATCCAGGAGGAGTTCAAGAAAAGGCTGGGACGTTAATTTTTAATTTAAGTTCAAATGTCAAAACCCAAATGACAAAGGAATGTCAAATTTCAAAATCCTTCCTTATAATAGGAAGGCAAACGGGAAATGGACTTAATTCTTTAAGCATTGTGCTTTGACATTCTCTTTGCTTGAATTGAACTTTGGACTTTGACATTTGCCATTTCTCCTCCTCTTTTTTCCTCTTGCTTTTTCCTTTCCCTTTCATCATAATTGAAAAAAATGAGATTTCTGAAAAAAATCAGAACTCTCTGATGAAAGAGCGAAAAGTAGTTTTTTAGAGCTCTCAAAAAATCACTCAAAGGGGGTTCCCCATCCATGATCGTTACTTGCGCCTCCTGTTTGACAAAGTATCAACTCGATGATTCGAGAATATCAGAAAAGGGGGCAAAGGTTCGCTGCTCAAGGTGCAAGCATGTCTTCTATGTTGTCCCGCCTCCGGAGACAAAAGAAGAGATAGCCGAGAATTTTGAGTCTTTTGCTAAGTTTCATGAGGAGTTGATCGTAAAAGATCAGAAAGTAACTGGACTCCCTTCTTTAGAGGATGAGGAAAAAGAGGAGGTGAAGAAGACAGAGGCACCACCTGTGAAGGCGGAGGAAGAAGAAAAATATCTTTTTTCCGATCAACCTCCTCAGGAACAGATGGAATCCTTCACTCTTCCGGAATTGGAGGAGCCAAAGGAGATCGAAATCAAAGAGACCAGGCCGAAGAAAGTCCCCATCGATGAGAGGAAAATCAGAGGGGAGAGGAGAAAAACTCCTCGCGTGTTTGCCCTTGTGGCTGTCATTGTCATCCTGGTGTTTGGCCTTTTCTATTTATGGACGGAGATGGAATCAGGTGGGAAGTTTTCCTCTTATTTAGAGAACCCTCTGAAAAAAGTGACCCAACTGTGGGAAAAGATTTGGGGAACAGAAAAGGAGGGCTTGGTCGTAAAAGACTTGTCCGGTTATGAGGAAAAGGTGGGAGAATTTTCCCTTTATATGATTGAGGGCAAGGTGGATAACCAATCCCAAAAAGGAAAAAAACATATCAAAGTCAAAGTGATCATCTTTGATCAGAACAGAATGAAGGTCGCTGAAAAAGAAACCCTGTGTGGCCGTACCATCGGCCGTGGAGAGTTGAAAACCCTCCCATCCGACTTCCTTTCGGGAGAAATGATCATTCAGCCCAAAGCGGAAAATGAGATGACCGTCCCTTCGGGTAAGACCATTCCCTTTGTAATCGTCTTCAAGGATTTGCCTGCTCAGGCCAAAGAATTCAAAGTCGAGATCGTCGAAGCCCCTAACCTCTAATAATAGTTCGGAGTTCGGAGTCAGGAGTTCGGAGTTTTAAAAAATGTCTCATATTGGCTCCGAACTACGAACTCATCACTCCGAACTTTTAATCCCTTGGATATAGATTTCCACGAGGGTGAGAAAGAGGGTGACGATCAAGGGGCCTCCCACCAGGCCGATTATCCCAAAAGCCTGAATTCCTCCAAGAACAGAGAAGAAAAGAAGAAGAGGATGGATCTTTGTTTTGGTGCTGACCAAGAAGGGACGAAGAAGATTGTCGACCATACCGATGAGTAAAATCCCCAATCCCAGAAGAATGATTCCTTTTAAAAAAGCTCCCTGAAGAAATAAGAAGAGCGCTGCTGGACCCCAGATGAGAGCTGTTCCCCCCATTGGTATAAAGGAAAGAAAAGCCATTGTTGTCCCCCAGAAGACAGGAGACGAAATCCCCAGAATCCAGAAAGATACTCCTCCTAAAATCCCCTGAAGTATGGCAATCAGTATCCCCCCATAGAGAGTTGCGGAGATCATTGCTTTAAACCGCTCAATGATCATTTCGCTCTCCTTTGCAGGGAAGGGAACAATCTCTTTGATCCATGTGAGGAGACGATCTCCATCTTTGAAAAGGTAGTAGAGGGAGAGAAGGGTGAAGAAGAAACCGGCAACAAACGTAGATACACCCTTCAGGAGATTGGATGTCTGGTTGAAGAGAAAGACGCTGATCTGCTGGACATTCTTAAGCAGGAAGTTAAGCGGGTCTACACTGGAGAGATCGACATATCTATTAAGCCTTTCCATTACCCCTTTGAGCAGAGGGAGTTCCCTTATCTGGCTTAATGAGGATTGGAGCTGACCTGTTTTGATCATCTCATCGAGATGGTGATAGAAATCCATGACCTCATTAGCAAGGGAGACCATCAGAAGACTTACTGGAAGAACGATCACCAGGAAAGTGAAGAGGGTTATTGCCAATGCAGCGAGAACCCTCCTTTTTCTCAAGAGGCGCTGAAATTTTAAAAAGAGAGGGTAGAAGGCAATGGCTAAAAGAATCGCCCATACGATCGACGCTAAAAAAGGAGAGAAGACCTGGTAGAGGTAGTAAAACGTAAAAAAAGCGAGAAGAAGAATAAAGAGGAAAAAAATATACTTTTTTTTCATAAATCACTTAAGTAAGGGTTATCGGAATATCAGGTAATCAGGGTGCAGATATCAGTATAACAGGATATCAGGTCATCTTTTTACTTTTTTCTTTTGCCTAATATAGCGGGTGTAGCCATTGATGCCCCGTATCACTTCCTCATATTCCTCTACCCATGTTTGGGATTGGTTTGAATCTAAATATCCCTTCCCTGACAACTTACGTATTTGGTTTTGTGTCTCTCCTGCTTCCTTTCTTGCGATTAGAAAACCTTTAATTTTCTCATTATAATAATATGCAGTGTACCCCTCTGCAATATTGTCGCAGACGGACGATGAACAACGTTCAATTTGATCTCTTAACTTGAAACTTTCTTTTGCAGGGATTTTTTTGGAGAATTTATGAATTTCCAGCATCAATTTATAGGCTTTTTGCCACACCCAAAGTTTCTCAAATCCTGCCACAAATCTTTCCTGATCACCTGATACCCTGATATCCTGCATCCTGATCTCCTGATTACCCGATCACCTTCTTTGCCTCCTCTTTCCAGCTTTTCACCAGATAGATGAGAGGAAGGCTTATAAGAGTGATGGCCATCTTGACGACATACTGGCCTTCGATGAGGGGCCAGATTGGCATGATGCCATAGAAAGCCAGAGTGATGAAGATGATACTGTCCAGGCCGGTTGAAATGGTATTGCTCACCAGAACCCTCAACCCCTTTGGGCCACGGATCCGGGATCTCCAGAAGGCGAAGATTTCTGCATCGATGAGCGAACTGATCAAGTATGCCGTAAGACTGGCAAAGACGATCCTCGGAGTGCTTCCTAAGACAGAAGCAAAGCCTTCCTGCCCTTTATAGAAAGAGGCAGAAGGAAGTGCAACAGCAAATTGGGCATAAGCGGCCAGCAAGATGTTGGCAATGAAAGCGGCCAAGATGACCTTCCGGGCTCCCTGCTTGCCCATGGATTCATTGATCAGGTCGATGAGAGTGAAGGTGAGCGTATAGATGAAGATGGCCGCTGGAACAACCAGACCTCCGATCTGGACAGGTTTAGAGGCTGTTACGTTGGCGATCAACTCACAGGCGATGTAGAGGCCGATCAGGATTGTATCCATTTCGCAGGGATCAACCCTTTGAACGCAGAAGAAGAATAGGCGTCTCCGCCCGGGTTAAGAGTTTCAGGGCAGTGCTTCCCAGCACCCACCGGGTGATTCCGGATCGGCCATGGGTGGACATAATGATCAGATCAACTCCATTCTCTTTAGCAAAGTCGATGATTTCCACCGCCACCTGCTGGCCTGTTTTCACAGCAGAGGAGACCTTGAGCCCTTTCTGCTTCAATTCCTCTGCCTGACTCTGGAGATACTTTTC
>Ga0194110_10008482_pt1 | contig 11677 bp, 10 predicted proteins | sample TA2Kig1200mmetaG_FD_146192 | JGI IMG/M metagenome (GOLD analysis project Ga0194110, IMG submission 146192) | Freshwater microbial communities from Lake Tanganyika, Tanzania - TA2015032 Kigoma Deep Cast 1200m | ecosystem: Environmental > Aquatic > Freshwater > Lake | place: Tanzania: Lake... | reverse complement strand
GCCGGGGAGGAACTGGACCTCTGGGCTCCAAACCGCGAGGGAACTGCTCCGCAGCACTTCGATCTTGGCCTGGAGCACCTCTCTGGCCTCCAGCTTGTAAGCAGTAAAGGCCAGTTCGCCATCGGGGAAGCGCCTCTCCTCCACCAGTCGGGCGTTCTGGAAAAACTCCTCTTTCAGCCCCGGGTGAAGAGGAGTGGAGGCAGGGAAGATGTAAAGGGCCTTCTCGCCTTCATCTGGGAAGATCAAACCGTAGGGACCGTCGTACCATTTGACCTTCCGTTGCTTCTTCAGCGTGAAATCGAAGATGAAGGGATCCAGGTCGTGGGGGCTGGAGGAGGAGATGCAGGCCGGGCCAGCGATGTCGCTGTCGTCGAGATAATGGGCCGCCTCGGTCAGGTCGGTCTGGTAGACGAAGCGCACTTCGGGGTGTTGCGCCCAAACGGTGAAGTAGTCGCGATAGGTCCACCAGGCGTTGCCGGCCAGGAGGAGCAGCAAGGCGGCGGCCAGGCCATAGTCCGCCTTCTTACTGAATCGCTCGACAAGCCAGCGCCAGGCGGCCTGGATGCCCAGGGCGGGGAAGACGTAGACCACGGGCAAGGCGCCGCTGGCTCGCAGGAAAGAAGGAGCGCAGTCGGTGATCATGCTGGGCACCAGGGCCAGGGGCAGCCAGAGCAGCAGGAAAGCGTATCGTGGCCGCCGCCAGCGGAGCAGAACCAGGGCCAGGCCCAGGTAGAACAGGGCGCCGCCGAGGGGCTCGAAGACGGGCCGCCCCGCCAGGTTGTAGCGCCAGACGGGATCGCCCCGCAAGGTGAACATCCTCAGGGTGTCCAGGGTGAATCGTATGACCAGGCGGGGATCGCCCTGGGCCAGCATAGCCAGGGGCTGGCTGAGCTGCTGCACGCGCACGTCGGCCCGCGGATGAGTCCAGATGGCTACCCCTATGGGCACAGCGACGAGAGCGGCGAGGGCAAAGAAGAGCAAAATGCCTTTCCATCGCTCTAACAGCAGGAGGCGGTTAAACAACGCCAGGTAAACCATAAAGACGACGAAGACCACGGGGATCATCCGACTGGCAGGGTAGGTGTAGAGGGTTCCTCCCAGGAAGACCCCGGCCAGGCCAAAGCAGATCCACTCCCACTTCCGCTTGCATCCTGCATCCTGCTTCTTGCACAGTCCCGCCCAGAAGAAATAAGCGGTAGCAGCGGCCAGGGGCGGCAGGCTGGCCGCCCGCAGCCCCACCCGGCTCACGAACACCGGCCAGAAGGAGACGGCCAGGCCAGCGCTCGTCAGCAGGGCCACCCGATAGCCGAAAGCCTTTCGCGCCAGCAGGTAGGTGAAGATGATGGTGGCCAGACCACACAGCACGGCGGCCAGGCGGATGCCCAGGTAGTTAGTGCCGAACAGGGCGATGGTGCCGGCCACCAGGTAGACGAACAGTGGCTCGTTGCCGGCGTTGGATTCAAAGTAGATGAGGTGATTACCTTGCAGCACTACAGAGGCATCGTGGCCGTGGAAGACCTCGTCGTGCTGAAGGCCCGGCGGTGCTGCCTCCAGGCGATAGAGTCGAAAGAAGGCTGCTACGAGGAGGATCGCCACCGACAGAACGATCTCCCCTCGTCCTGGTGAGTAGGACTCCCCAACGCCCCGAACAAGTTCGGGACTCCGACGCTTCGGATCGTTTACTCCAACCTCCAACCTCTAACCTCCAACTTCCAGCCCCAAAATCGCCAGCAGGAGCTCGGCGCATTTGACCAGGTCAGCCACCGCGATGCGTTCCTCGGTCGTGTGTACCTTCTCCATACCCGTGCTGACGTTGATGGCCGTTATGCCCCCGGCGTTGAGGATGTTGGCGTCGCTCCCCCCGCCGCTGGGCACCAGAGCTGGCGTCAGGCCCAGGTTTCTGGCTGCGGCCATGGCCCTGCGCACGATGCCTTCCTCCTCGCTGAGCTTAAAGGTGGAATAGGAGCGCTCCACGTCTAAGTCCACCGTAGCCCCGTGTCGCGTTGCTGCCTTCTCCAAGGCTTCGGTCATGGCCTGGACCTGGGCCTCCAGCTTCCTCTCGTCGTGGCTGCGGGCCTCGCCTGCTATCTCGACCCGGTCGGGGACGATGTTGGTCGCCGTGCCGCCCTGGATGCGTCCGACGTTGGCCGTAGTCTCCTCGTCAATCCGCCCCAGGGGCATGGCGGCGATGGCCTCGGACGCCACCACGATGGCGTTGATGCCCTTCTCTGGCTCGCCGCCGGCGTGGGCGGCCTTGCCGTGCACGACGGCCCCGATCTTATCATGGGAGGGGGCGGAGACGACGACGGTGCCGATTTCGCCTCCGCTATCGAGGACGATGCCCTCCCCGGCGCGAAGGGTGGTCAAATCCAGCCCCTTGGCACCCGTCAGCCCCTGTTCCTCGCTCACCGTCAGGGCCACTTCCAGGGGCGGGTGGGGTAAATCCTGCTCCACCAATACCCGCAGGACCTCCAGGATGACCACCACGCCCGATTTGTCGTCGGCGCCCAGGATGGTGGTGCCATCGCTGGTGATGATCCCATCCTTGAGAGCGGGCTTCACCCCCCGCCCCGGCCCGACGGTGTCCATGTGCGCGCTGAGGAGGATGGGCGGCCCTACCCCTGCCAGGCGGGCGATGACGTTGCCCGTGGCGTCGCGTTCGACGGTCAGGCCCAGACTTCTCAACTCAGCCATCAGGTGCCGTGCTATCTCTGCCTCCTGGCCGCTGGGGCTGTCAATCTGAACCAGCTTCAGGAAAGTTGAAACCAGTCTATCGCGGTTGATCATTCTCTGCATCCTCCGTTTTCGATTCCTCCACCCGTCTTATCTCGAAGACCACGGGATTGGAAGCGTCGGGGCAGGCGTGGGTAGCCACGTCTTTGTCTTCCAGCCAGGGGAACTCGGCCCCGTAGCGCATGGCGAACACCTTGGGCAGGAAGCTGTAGAGCGCGCTGAGGCAGACTCGCCCCTGCACCGTCTGGCCGTCGAACACGACCTGGTCCCCCACTCGATGGCCGAAACCGCAGTGTCCCTTCACCGATTGAACGGTGGCTATGACCTTGTAAACTTTGTTCATTTTACCTCCTCCTTCGATTGGTGAGGGCAACCGCAAGGTTGGTGAGGGCAACCGCAAGGGTTGCCCCTACAGTCGCCCTTACGCGGCCGACACGCGAGGCAGCTCCTCCGGCTCGTCCATCTCGCCGGTCATGTAGACGTAGGTGGTTCCTTCCCGGTTGCTGAAGGCCGCGTGGTGGCCGTCCTTGTCCAGGGCCACAATGCTCAGCGCTCCCTGGTAGAGGTCGGCCAGGGCGTGGAAATCCTCCATAGCCTGGCGTCCGGCTTCCTCCAGAGACAGCCCCATCTTCAGGTAGAGGACCACGCTGTGGGCTGTGCCGGTCAGGATGGCCATCTCGCCCAGGCCGGTGCAGGCGGCAGCGCCGTAGCGGTTGTCGGCGTAGTTGCCAGCTCCGATGAGGGGCGAATCGCCCACCCGGCCTGGGTACTTCCAACCCTGGCCGCTGGTGCTCACCCCGGCGCAGATGTTACCGTCGGCGTCCTGGGCCAGGAAGTTGACCGTGCCCCCGCCCCGCCGTGACTCTCGCACCCGTTGCACCCACTGGCGCAAGGCCGGCTCTCCCTCCAGATTCGCCAGCACTGTCTCTGGCATCGCCTTGCGCAACTGCTCTTCCCAAGTCTGCCTGGCCTTCTCGGTCAATAGCTCACGCCGCTCGAATCCCATCTCGGCGGCGAAACGCTCGGCGCCGGGACCGGCGAGCAGGACGTGGGGCAGTTCCTCCATCACCTTGCGGGCGATGGAGATGGGGTGCTCGTAGCCCCGCAGCGCGGCCACCGCGCCGGCGGCCAGGGTCCGCCCATCCATGATGCTGGCATCCAGCTCCACTTCGCCCAGCAGGTTGGGAATCCCTCCCAGCCCGACAGTGGTATCTTCGGGGTTGCTCTCCACCAGGCGAATGCCGGCTTCTACGGCGTCAATGGCCGTGCCGCCCTTTCTCAGCACCTTCATCGCTGCCGAGATCCCCACCTTGCCGTTGGTGCTGGCGACAATTATCATTTGTCCCCTCCCGCGATTAGAAGTTGGAAGTTGGAGGTTAGAAGTTGGAGGTTGTGCGCTGCCTTCGCCCGGTGGCTGATCCTGTTCTTGGTCTCCGGCGGCAGCTCGGCCATGGTCATCCCGTGTTCTGGAAAATAGAAGACGGGGTCGTAGCCGAAGCCGTGCTCTCCCTGGGGCGCGAAAGCGATGATTCCCTCACAGGTGCCCTCGGCGGTGTGAACCTGCCCCGCTGGCGTGGCCACGGCGATGACGCAGCGGAAGCGTGCCGTTCGCTCCTCCCAGGGCACCCCTGGCAGCTTCTCCAGAAGCAGGCGATAGCGCTCCTCGTCGCTGGCCCCGTTGCCGGCGTAGCGGGCCGAGTGGATCCCCGGCTCGCCGCCCAGGGCATCCACCTCCAGTCCTGAGTCGTCGGCCAGGGTCAGGAGGCCGCTGGCCCTGGCGTAAGCGGCGGCCTTCAGTCTGGCGTTCTCGGCGAAGCTCTCCCCCGTTTCGGTCACTTCGATGTCCAGGCCCTCCTGGGCGGGGTAAGTCAGCTCCAGGGGCAGGCCGGCCAGCAGTGCCTGGTATTCTTTTACCTTGCCGGGGTTATGGGTGGCTATCAGCAGTTTCATCATCCTGGTTGACAAATCTCTCCAAGCGTAGTATATTTACAGCGTACAGTGACTACTCAGGCTGTCATTGCGAGGAGGCGGTTTTTGCCGACGAAGCAATCCCCGAGCCACGAGCAGGAGATTGCTTCGCAAAAACCGCTACCCAGAAACTTCCACCTGTCATTGCGAGCGAAGCGAAGCAATCCCCTACGTCGCAAGCTGGAGATTGCTTCAGGCGCAAACCCCGCGCCTTCGCAATGACAGGATGGGCGGTGGTTTCTGTCCCCTACGGATGGCGCGATGCGTCATGGAAAACTCGCAATGACAACAGTGGCTGAGCAGTTACAGCGTCCAAATTATCTCCAAGGAGGAACTAGCCGTGTCTGTGTTCAAGAGAAACAAATTCAAGCCTCCCCCGCCGGGCCAGGTGGAGACGGTGATCGGCCCCACCACCAATTTCAATGGCACCGTCCAGAACGACGGTGGGCTGCGTGTTGACGGCGTCTTCGAGGGCTCGGTGGAGACGGGCGGCAACTTTATCGTCGGTGAAGAGGCCAGGGTCATGGCCGACGTCGTCGCCTACAACGTTTCGGTGGCGGGGGCGGTCAAAGGCAACGTCAAGGCCAATCGGGTGGAGATCCTGTCCACCGGCCGCGTCTGGGGCGACATCACCGTGAAATCCTTCCTGGTTGATGAGGGAGGTTTCGTCCGTGGTGAGATCATCATGGAGGGTGCCGAGTTCAAGCCTCCTCTCACAAAGGCCCCTAAGCCAACACCAGAAACCGCCGATGTCGAGAAAGACGAGAGCGTTTGAATCCTAACTGGACATTGGCGATTTTGTTCGTAGTGACGACTTGAGTCGTCCGTAACAGGACCAGGGCGACTGAAGTCGCCACTACGAACCCCATATTGTGGCTCGCCGTCTGTCATGCCCAGATATAGGGAAGGCGGGCTACGAGCCCAATCGAGAAAGCCTGGGGCTAAACCGTTCGGCTGAGCTCACGGCGAAGCCCCCAGGCCGAGAGAACGAAGCCCTGCGGGCTATAATTTAGCCCCGACGGGGCTTTGTTTTTTTAAGCGCGGGGATTCATTCCCGCGCCCTCTTTTACCTGGCCAGCCGAGGCCCAGAGCGGCCACGTAGCCGAACCCTCCCAGGTACAGGAGCAAGAAGGGCACCGCGTAGTGGTCGCCTTTGGCCAAAGCCGCGATCACGGCGATCAGGGAATATAGGCCCAGGAGAGCCTCGCCCAACGTCATCCAGTTGAGGGGCAAGGCGTAGCGGCTCTCGGCCCAGTGGTCGGTGCGCTGTTCCAGGCCGAACTTGGGCGTGCGTTGGAAACGGTTGGGCCGTCTGGTCAGGGCCTCGCCAACGGCCAGAGCGTTGTTCAAAGCTATCCCTGTGCCCAGCAGAGCCAGGAAGGGAAAATAGGCCAGCCTCCGACGCCAGTCAGGATAGATGTCCCACTGGGAGAGGGCGAAAAGCAGGGGTGGTCCCAGGCTGCCCAGGCCGAGATAAAATAGCGGAAGGCGCACCATGCCTTGCCCAAGCAGCAGAGGCAGGGTCATGAGCAGCAGGATCAGCATCAGCGGGTGGATCAGGTAGTTGCTCAAATGGAACAGCCCTTGCAGGCGCACAAAGGTCGGCCGTCGTACTCTCACCAGGGCACGCCAGTGTTTCAGGAGGCACTGGATGGAGCCTTTGGCCCAGCGAAACTGCTGGCGCTTGAAGGCGTTGATCTGCGGTGGGATCTCGGCCGGGGAGACCACGTTGGGCAGATAGAGAGACTCCCAACCGGCGAGCTGGGCGCGGTAGCTCAGGTCCAAGTCCTCGGACAGGGTATCGCCCTGCCAGCCCCCTGCTTCCTGGATGCAGATCTTTCGCCACACACCCGAGGCGCCGTTGAAGTTCATGAGGAGTCCTGACCGCTGGCGGGCCGTCTGTTCCACCACGAAGTGGCCGTCCAGGGCCAGGGCCTGGGCCCTGGTCAGGGGTGAGTAGTCGGCGTTGAGGTGGCCCCAGCGGGCCTGGACCAGCCCCAGGCGGGGGTGGTCCTGAAAGCAGGGGATGATCCGCGGCAGGAAATCCGTCTTCGGCACGAAGTCGGCGTCGAAGATAGCGATGAACTCCCCCCTGGCCGTTTCCAGGCCTCGTTGCAGCGCCCCGGCCTTGAAGCCCGTCCGTTCCGGGCGGTGGATCAGGGCGATGTCGAATCCCTGCTGGCGGTAATAATCCACGCGCGCTTGAGCCAGCCTCGTCGTCTCGTCGGTGGAATCGTCCAGCACCTGAATCTGGAGCCTGTCTTTGGGATAATCCAGGTGCGTCACGGCGTCAATCAGGCGTTCCACCACGTGGAGCTCGTTGTAGACAGGCAGTTGCACCGTCACGGGAGGTGCGTTCGTCAGTGGGGGAGGGGGTTGGTGATGGTGACGATGGCGCAGGTAGAGCAGCACCATAATCAGAGAGTTGAATCCGTAAGTAGCCAACAGCACCGCCGTGAGCCCGTAGACGATCGCCAGAACCGACAAAGTATGCCTCCCGTGTTGTCTTCCACGCGGTTCGTTAGTATACCATCATTTAGAGATTGTGACAAACTTTGGCGGCAGATTGCCATTTGGTCTAAAAGCTGATATACTATCCTTTAGCACAGGAGGCGTACGATGGCGCGAAAGGCAAGTGAATTGCAGACGACAGCTTCTGTCGCCACCCTGTGGTATAATAGAGGCAAGATGCAATCGGAGGAGGAGCGATGGCGGAAGATAAGATCATGAGCAAGGCGGCCAGGCTGCAAAAGATCGTTCATCTGCTGTACCGCAACCCGCATGGGCTAACCACCCAGGAGTTGGCCACGTTCTGCGGAGTTACGGCTCGGACCATTCAGCGCGACCTGAAGGATCTGGAGGCAGCGGGCATCCCGGTCTGGGGAGACGAGAAGGATGGGCGGCATGGCATCATCAAAGGCTACTATCTGCCGCCCATCCATTTTGACCTGTACGAGGCCAGTGCGCTTTACCTGGCTGCCCGGCTGTTGGCTCGCTACAGCGATGAGCACAATCCGATCATCGTGCGCGCCCTGGCCAAGCTGGCCGGAGCCATGCCCGAGGCCATCGCTGCCTACATCCATCACACCATCCGCTCTCTGGCCTATCGTACCGAGAACCGAACCTTTGCCCGCGTGCTGGAGATCGTTGCTCTGGGCTGGGCCACCGGGCGCAAGGTGCGCATCTGGCATCAGGCGGCGGGCAGCGACAACGTGCACCAGTACCTGTTCTCGCCCTACTTCCTGGAGCCTTCCAGTGTCGGTTATGCCACCTATGCCATCGGCTACAGCAGTTGGTTCAACGATGTGCAGACCTTCAAGCTGGAGCGGATTCGCAACGCTGAGTTGACCGAGGAGACCTTCGAGATTCCCCAGGACTTCGACGGGGCGGAGCTTTTAGGCAGCGCCTGGGGAGTGATGTTTGGGGATGAGGTAGAGGAGGTAGTGCTGCGTTTCTCGCCGGAGGTCACGCGGCGGGTGAAGGAGAGCATCTGGCATTCCTCGCAGAAGCGAGAGGACTGCGACGATGGCGGCTGCATCCTGCGGGTGCAGGTGGCCCACCCCCTGGAGATGAAGCCCTGGATCCGGGGGTGGGGGCCGGACTGCGAGGTGCTGTCGCCGCAGTGGTTGCGGCGGGAGGTTGCGGAGGAGATGCGCCGGGCGGCGGAGGTGTATGATCAGAGAGGGAAGGCAAACGGGTGAGCCGTGATGGGAGATTCAAGCCTGGAGCAGCGGTTGCGCAGGGCAGAAGAAAGAGTGCGGGAGTATCTGGACCGGTATGGGGGTGAGCTCCCTTCGCTCGACATCCTCCTCGATCCTGAGTTGGACGAGGAGACGATGGCGACAAATCGCTACCCTGGGACAGTGGTTGTGCGGGAGACCTCAGTGCCCGAGTCAGTCATCGCCCACGAGCTGGTGCACATCGCCCAGGGGACGTTGGAGCAATTCCGGGGCTTCCGCCTGCTCTACACGCTCCTGGGAGAAGGGTTGGCCGATTGGGTGACGAAGGCGCTTTACCCGGAGCACGAGGTGAAGTACCAGGCCGGCTATCGGCTGATAGAGTTGCTGAGGGCGGCTGATGAGGGGGCCATTGGCGACCTCTTGCGGCTGAACCACCTGCCGCTGGTGCCAGAGGACGTAGACATCATCCTGGCCAGCCCCCACCTGGCAGCCTATTCCCGCGACCTGCTGAGCCGCATGGCCGGCCGCATCCGAGATAGCATTCGCACCGCCATCGAAGCCGGCATCACCGACCCCACCTTCGTCACCCTGGGCGAGGAGGTGCGGGCCTGGAAGTTCGTGTTGGATGGGCGGTTTGATGGGGTGAGGGGAGAAAGTAGACAGGGTGGTGGGGGAGTGGTTTGGATATAAGGAGACGGACGATGGATGAATCCTTTGCCACCATCTTCAATGCACTTAGCCCTTACGGGCGTTTTCAAACAGAGCCTGCAGAGCATCTTCTGGCCGGGCAAAATGTGATCCTGCAAGCCCCGACCGGTTCAGGCAAAACCAAGGCAGCGCTATTCCCGTATCTCTTGGCCCGGAGAGAAAGGATTGATTTCCCTCGCAAGCTGCTCTACTGCGTGCCTATGCGGGTGCTGGCCCGAAGCTTCTGGGATGACCTGAAAAAGGATGAGCGGCACGCTGGCCTGGACGCTCGCCTGCAAACTGGAGAGCAGCAAGATGATCGGCGGCTGGAAGGCGAGATTACCTTTGCCACCATTGACCAGATTCTCTCCAGCTTCCTGAATATCCCTTACTCCTTGAGCCTACGCCAGGGCAACGTGAATGCAGGGGCATTGGTCTCCTCCTACCTGGTCTTTGACGAGTTCCACTTGCTGGATCCAGATTCAACCCTACCCACCACCTTGGAGATGCTGCGCACACTAAAGGGGGTCACGCCCTTTGTCCTGATGACAGCTACCTTTTCCAGGGAGATGCTCAACCGGCTGGCCTCTTTACTGGATGCCGAAGTGGTCACCGTCAGCGATGACGAGCTTCAAAGAATCCCCACACAAAAGGAGAAGAAGCGATGGTTTCATCGGGTAGATGCGCCACTTACAGCCGGGGCTGTGTTACAGCATCATCGCACCCGCTCCATTGCCATCTGCAACACGGTGGAGCGGGCCCAGAACCTCTTCGAAGAACTAAGCACCCAGGCCGACTCAGGCATCCAGGTTATTCTGCTTCATTCCCGATTCCTTAGAGAACATCGGCGGGAAAAGGAAGACAATGTACGTCGTCTCTTTGGCAAGGACAGAGAGAAGGCCGGCAATGTCATCCTGGTGGCTACGCAGGTCATTGAGGTGGGGCTGGATATTACCTGTGAGGTCATGCACACCGAGGTGGCTCCTGCCAGTGCAATCCTGCAACGAGCTGGCCGCTGTGCCCGCTTCGAGAACGAGAAGGGCGATATCTACGTTTACCAGGTGCCTCTGAACCGAAAAGGTGAGCTGAATTATGCCCCCTACCTTGGCGAACAGGCAACTTTATCGAGGAAGACTTGGGAAGCTTTGCCCTCGTTTGCCGGAGAGAACATGGATTTCATGGCCGAGCAACGCCTAGTGAACCTGGTCCACGCTGAGGCCGATGGCCGGATGTTGGATGGTCTGGAACAGGCCCGCTATGCCCATCGCAATGAGATGAATAAAGCCATTGGGCAACAAGAGATGGGATTGGCTCGAGAACTGATCCGTAAAGACGATTCCGTCACTGTGCTGGTGCATCCGAACCCAACGGTGATTGAAAATCCCTATGACCTAGAAGGCTTTTCACTATTCTTTGGCACGCTGCATGGGCAGTTCAAGGAATGGCAAGAAGCAGAACTGCCCAACGACGAGATTACCTGGCTGCTCAAGTATCCCAGGGAGAAAGATAGTGAGGAAGGTGAAGACCGCCCGGTTCGCTATGAATGGATTTCCGTGGATGATCAGCGGAGTCTGAGCTATTCGCCTCTTCACGTGGTCAACCCCCGTCTGGCCCGATACGACAGCAATGTCGGCTTCCGTTTCGCCCCCGGTGGAGACTTTTGCTCGCCGACCCTGAAAGGCCAGCCAGCCAGCGTAAGTGCAGAGCGGCAACGGGGGTATCGTCGGGAAAGCTACCAGGAACACATCCAAAAGATGCTGGACTTTCACCAGGATCGGTTGTCCTGGGAGCTTGCCTATCCCGCTGCCCGGCTGGAGCAACAAATGGGCCTGCCGGCAGGCTCGTTGGAACGCGCCGTTCGTCTGGCCATCGCCTTGCACGATGTGGGCAAGATGGATCGGCGTTGGCAGGGATGGGCTCACGAGTGGCAACAGCGGATCGGGTCGCCTGTGGCGGGCGATTACATGGTGGCCCACACGGATTACAACCCTGACGACCCCCGTCACCAGGCCGCCGAAGCCAAGATGCCCGGCTCTCGTCCACCACACGCCGCCGAGAGCGCAGTGGCCGTGCTCAAAGTGTTGCACCAACTCTTGGGAGCGCCAGGGCCGGGCGATCCTGCGTTGAAGCTGCTGAAAGCCATCTTCACCGCCATTGCCCGGCACCACTCACCACAGGCGGACAGCTATAAGGATTTCTCTTTGCATCACGCCGCCCGGCCCACACTGGCCCAGGTTCTGGTAGGCGTGAAGGGAAGCGAGCAGGTCAGCCAGGCGCTAGAGCCGAGCAAGAAACACCAACCGATCACTGGCCTTCTGGTGCAACCGGATAGCAGGGACGAACTACTGGCTTACTTTCTCATCGTGCGGGCTCTCCGACTGGCAGACCAGGGTTCATTGAGAAGATAAAAAGGAGAGAATCGGAAAGGCGGAAAAGAAAAACCGAGGCAAGTATCCTTGAACGGATCGAAAGGCCTCGGTTAATTGAGAAATACGCTGTCTATCTTTCAGTACCCTAGCTGCGGGTCATGTGCTGTGGCAGAAGGTAGTGAAAGCACATTTGACAAATTGCCTGTCTTGTGTTATACTGTAAATACGCTATCTATAGGT
>Ga0194110_10008461_pt1 | contig 11690 bp, 10 predicted proteins | sample TA2Kig1200mmetaG_FD_146192 | JGI IMG/M metagenome (GOLD analysis project Ga0194110, IMG submission 146192) | Freshwater microbial communities from Lake Tanganyika, Tanzania - TA2015032 Kigoma Deep Cast 1200m | ecosystem: Environmental > Aquatic > Freshwater > Lake | place: Tanzania: Lake... | reverse complement strand
AAGCGAACAGATTCATCTATTTGTCGGTCAGGAAAGTCATCGTTCGATGAGACGGGAATTCTCAAATAAGGAATTTTCACCCCCATAATCTCATGCGGTTCGTCCATTGAGAACCTCCCGGTTTCCCCGGTAACATCATGGGTTCGCTCAAGCTGCACCATGAGACTTACCTTCGTTTCCTCGAGTATTCTTTCCTCACCGAACATCTCTCTCGCTGAGACAATGCCCCTTCCATCTTTCTCGAGAAGTCCTCTGCTTGCACCGTAAGCACGGCCCCACAACACAGTCCCATCCCTTTTCTCTATTTCAATGAAATCGTCAGCGATCCACATGTGGCCCTTTGCCACCAAGCGAACCGCACATTCAGTTTTTCCCACACCGCTATCCCCGGTAATTATCAGCCCCAGGCCATACACATTGAGGAGCACACCGTGGATTGTAACGATGTTTTCAATCCTTTCCCTCAAGATGCCGGTCAGGCGGCTCTCTAAGAGAAATTCGTCATATATCGATGAAATAACGGGAACAGAACGAGACTCCGAAAAAGAAAGGAGAAACTCAGGTGGACGGATAGTTTTGGAAAGCGCGACACAGGGGATTCGTGATGAGATGATAGCCTGACAAAATTTCTCTTGCGTCGCCGGGGATGCAACTAAATGTTTTGAAATGTCCTCAGGGGTGATGATAAGAATATTCTCCGGCAGAATTTCATCCGGGAAAGTATCATTCTCTCCAGGACGCTGCGGATGCACATGAGTTATTTCTCTGACAAGACCGGCTTTACCCGTAATATGTGCCAGACCTAATTCATCCTCGCGGCCTTCAAGCAGATCTTTGATTTTCAATGCATACATGAAAGCTCACATGCCGCGCAACTCATCACTCTCAACACGCATCATCTCTCTCAGCAATTACACTGAGCAATTCTTCGGCCGATTTTGATTCCATGAGGTTCTTTCTAAATCCGTTGTTCTTCAGCATCCGTGACAGTTTTGCCAGAACTTTCAGGTGCTGCCCGGCGGCATCCTCCGGTGCCATTAACAGAAAAAAGAGGTGAACCGGTCTCCCGTCCATAGCGTCGAACTCGACCCCTTTTTTGCTTCTGCCGAAGGAAACAATCAAATCAGTTATGTCGGCGGCCTTGCCGTGGGGAATTGCTATCCCCTCACCGATGCCGGTACTGCCGAGTTTTTCTCTCTCCAGCAGGGAGCCCACCATTGCATCATGATCAAATTGCAGATTGCCACGAAGAAATACACCTGACAACTCCGCAAGAACTTCTTGCTTGGTCTTTGATTTCAATTCCTCAATGATGTATTCCTTCCTGAAAATATCCGTGATTTTCATTCACCCCACCTCGTAGCTCAGCTGCTGGTTTCTATGAGCACATACTTCCCATCATCCCGGGCATAAATGACACTGATATTCTCTGTATACGAATCCCGGTAAATAACAAAGCGATTCCTTGTTGAATCAATCTCCATAATGGCGTCATCAAGGGACATGGGTTTCAACACAACTCTTCTTGTTTCAACGACTTTCGCTTCCTGAATCTCCTCACTTTCTTCCAGTGATTCCTCCAGTTCAGCAATTTTCCCGCTTCGTAATGAGTTTGCTTTGTGACCTCTGATTTTTTCTTTATGTTTTTTCAGTTGCCGCTCAATTTTTTCAATTGCCGTATCAATGGCAAGATGCATGTCCTTGGCTTCTTCTTTCGCATTCATGTTCAAACCGTTTGCCATCAAACTCACTTCCGCCACATTCCTAAACTTTTCTACAGAGAGAACAACTCGAGCCTCAACCGGATTGTCTACATATTTTCTCAGTTTATTGAGTCGTTTGTCGATATATTCCTTATGCCATTCTTCGCCGTCTTTATTCCTGAAGGTTATCGAAATTTTCATGCCTTTATCCTCCTCTAAATCCATTCATATGATTCAAAGCATATCTGCTCGTTTCTTGAAAGCGGGGGATACTAATCCTAAATCGCATTGAGGTCAATCTGTTTTTTGAGAGACTAAAAATATTTTTTCCTTTTCGAAGAGGGAAGAATGCCGATCATTTCCCTGTACTTTGCAACCGTCCTTCTCGCAATAGATATCCCTGTCTTCTTTAATAGTTCAACAATGTCACTGTCACTGTAAGGTTTTTTGGGATTTTCACCGCTGACTATTTTCTTTATTGCTTCTTTCACGCTCTTCGATGCAACTGCATCCCCACCGGTTTTCTGGATCTTGCTGCTGAAAAAATATTTTAATTCAAATATCCCCCGTGGAGTGTGCATGTATTTATTCGTCACAACCCTGCTGATTGTCGATTCGTGCATTTCCACGTCATCAGCAATATCCCGCAGAACCAATGGCCTGAGATAACTGATTCCTTTATCGAAAAAGTCCCTCTGAAATTTGACGATACTTTCCGATACCCTGTAAATCGTCTTCTGTCTTTGCTGGATACTCTTGATAAGCCATGTCGCCGACTGCATTCGCTCTCTGATATACTTTTTACTTTTTTCGGCACCGGGACTTGTACTTACCCCTCCCATAATTTCTCTATAAAAATTGCTGATTCTCAATCGCGGCAGGCCATCATCATTGAGCACGATTTTATATTCGTCCCCTGTCTTTAACAAATATACGTCAGGGATTATGGTTTCGATCCTCTCCTCATTATAAATACTCCCCGGTCTGGGATCCATGTTGCTTATCAATAACACTGCCCGTAAGACATCCGCAAGGGGCACTTTCAGCTTCTTGGATATACCGCTGTAGTTCTTTATTTCCAGATCCTTGAGATGATGATTTATTATCGCTTCGATGAGCGGATTCAATACACCCAGTACCCTCGCCTGAATGAACAGGCATTCATGGATATCCCTCGCGGCAATTCCAGGTGGATCAAATTCCTGAACTTTTTTTAGAACAGTCTCCACCAGTTCTGACTCTCTGCCCACCTGCGACGCAATTTCTTCAACAGACGCAACCAAATATCCATTATTATCAAGGTTACCAATAATCTGTTCACCGATAATCATTTCCGCCTCTGTGAGCCGGGATAACCGGAGCTGCCAGATGAGATGCTCGGTAAGAGTCGGCTTTACGGTAATGACGTTGTCCCAGGAAGGAGCTTCATCGTCCATTCTGTCATATCTGAGCCCCATAGGACCGTAGTCTTCCAGATAACCATTCCAGTCGAATTCCTCCTTGCCGTCACCTTCTCCTGTAAGCTCTACGGTACGGTCGATAACTTTACCCTCTTCCCTTTGTATGGTTTCCATTTCACTCATTTCGGGAAGAGGCTCTTCCTCCTGGAAATCATCTGAAACCACTTCCTCAAGTAATGGATTCTCTTCCATTTCCTGGTTGATCATGCCAACCAGTTCAAGTCTTGAGAGCTGAAGAAGCTTTATTGCCTGCTGCAGCTGCGGTGTCATTACCAGCTGCTGGGTTAATTTCAGATTCTGTTTGAGTTCAAACGCCATTATTCCAAGTCCCGATCGTAACTTCTTGCTCGCTCATCAACCCTTCAGAGAGAAATCTTCCCCGAAGTATATCTTCCTGGCAATTTCACAGTTCGCGATGGTGTCAGGATCCCCTTCCACTAAAATGGTACCCTCATTTACAATATACGCCCTGTCACACACAGAGAGTGTCTCCCTCACATTATGATCCGAGATGACTATGCCGATATTCTTGGACCTGAGTTTCTCAATGATCCTCTGAATATCTGCAACCGCAAGCGGATCTATGCCCGCAAAAGGCTCATCCAAGAGAATATACTTGGGAGACGTGACGAGAGCCCTTGTTATCTCCACCCGTCGTCTTTCACCTCCCGAGAGGGAATACGCATACGATTTTGCCAGATGGGATATGTCCAGTTCGCTCAACAATTGTTCCAGCCTTATCTTCTTTTCACCGTTATCGATATTGAGTGTTTCAAGAACAGCCATGATGTTTTGCTCCACACTGAGCTTCCTGAATATGGATGGTTCCTGCGGGAGGTAATTGAGTCCCTTTCTGGCCCGAATATACATGGGGCATCTGCTGATGTCCTCACCGTCCAGAATGATCCTCCCCCAATCCGGCCATATCAGGCCGACAATAATATAAAACGTAGTCGTCTTGCCGGCACCGTTAGGTCCCAAGAGACCCACAACCTCACCGGGATTGATCGCCAGATCAACCTTGTTCACGACGGTTCTGTTGCCGTACATCTTAACCAGCCCATCAGCCAGCAGCTTGCCCATCGGTCCTGAACACCCGTTCTATGCGTCTCTCATATCCATTGCAATTGCACGTTATCATTTTTTTATTTCTTTCTTGTCTTCGGGATAAATAGTCGCTTTCACCTTCTTACTGCCGCCGCTTTCGACAATACCCCTGTTCTCGTTGAGTAAGACCACAATTCTTTCACCTTGAATCACGTTCCGGCCCTCACGCATCGCGGCATTCCCCGTCACGACTATCTTCTGCATCTCCTGGTAAAAAACAGCATCATCCCCTGTGACTATTCTTTCTCCCTGCGTTACGGTGACGTTTCCCTTCGCCTCAATCTTCTCAATATCCCCTGCCCTACCGGCACCTCCGGCACCTATCCTGTCGGCCTCACGTGAATCCTTTTTATAATACAGCATAATGCGGTCAGATTTGATAATTCTGTCGCCCTGTGTCGCGATTGCATTCCCCGAAAATACTACCAATCGTTTTTCGCTATATGCATCGAGACGATTCGAAACGATCTCTATCGGCTGGTTTTTCTCAGCCTTAATCGTTTTCTGAGCACTTGCCTCTTTCGCATCCACGATGATGGATGATAATATAATCACCACTGATAAAAGTACAGAACATTTCATTTTGAAGTTTTCAGTCACGGATTATCCCTACTCCACAATCGCTTTTACTTTTGACAGTAACGTCACATCTCTGTCCTTTATCGATAGTGACATACCCACTCCCTTAATCCGCAGCCGAGCATTTTCGAGTTTCACAGGTGAGTCCGTATAGAATCGTTGTTCCGATCCTGAGTATTTGATAATGTCCGTGGTAAGTCTATCTCCCCTGTCAGAGACAATTTCCACATTACCCGTGATCTCCATATCCTTTGTATCCGTATGTAATTTCCCTTTATCTCCCACCATGGAAATCGTCTTTCCGTCTGCCAGCACGAGCTTTACCCTGATTTTATCAAACTGCGCAAGCTTCTCGCTTTTCATATACTGCGCACTGTCAGCCCGCACCTCCCATTTCAACCCCGATTCCCCCACATCCGTATACAACACGTCTTTGACCTGAAGATCGACATTATCTGTCACAATTTTAAGCAGCTTTTTCCCTGACGTCTTATCACCTTCCGCAACGAAATATGCGGCAACCACAACTACCGTTACAAGTACAGTACTAAAAATGATCACGAGCTTTCTGCTCATCTTCATAAACGTTCTCGCTATTGATTCTCCGCAGGTATGGTAAGGGGCATCTTTGATTTTGAAGGAAATGAGTCTTTCTCTCCTGATGACTGTGTACCACGTGAAAAGATGTTCGGAGAATATACATGAAAGATTCGTTGACAACCTTTTTGGGCGAATCGAAACGACCACACGCAGAGAATTCGTACGTACGATCATTTGATTTCTTTTAAACCCGCCTTGCAGACTATCTGAGTTTATACCACCAGTTATTTTGACTGTAAAGATCAAATACATTCACAAACCATTACGGCATGTCATCGAAATCATATTTTTTTGCAATCTCAGACCATTTATTCTGCCCTATGAGAATGAGTTCGCAGACTTCCCGGACTGCTCCCTTTCCCCCCTTCATTTCCGTAACATAATCCACTGCCTTTTTTACATGATCCGCGGCATCAGCTACGGCAACTGAAAACCCAACCCTTTTCAGCAGGGGAATGTCCACAATATCATCGCCAATGAAGGCAATGTGATCATAATCAATTGATCTCTTCTGAATAATCTCGTCACAAACCTCGAGCTTGTTAAATACCGCCTGGTGGACTTCGCTGATACCCAGATCACGGGCACGATGTTCGACAACGGCAGACCTCCTTCCCGTCAGAAGTATCACGTCGATACCGTATCTCATCAGCATTTTTATGCCGTGTCCATCCCGCACATTGAAGTTTTTAATCTCCCTGCCCTCATCATCCATGATGATCCTTCCATCGGTCATCACCCCATCAACATCCATCACCAAAATGCGAACCGATTTAATCTTTTTTTTCAAATTCCTGCTCAACTCATACCTCATGATCCGCTACCCCGCTGATATGTGAATCATTCCTCATCAATTGCCTTCCTCTTTACAATCCTGTCAATCCGTACAAGGGTACTGAGTAAATCGAAAAGGTTATCCAGATGCATAGAATTAGGCCCGTCACATTTCGCGTTGTCCGGATCCGGATGTACTTCCAGGAAGAGACCGTCTATTCCGACGGCAACAGCTGCTCTCGCAAGGAAGGGAATCATCTCACGCTGCCCTCCGGAGGCCGTACCCATCCCTCCCGGAAGTTGAACACTGTGTGTCGCATCGAACACAACGGGGCAACCAAGCCCTCTTATTATGGGGAGTGAGCGGAAATCAGCCACGAGATTGTTATACCCGAACGTGGTTCCCCTTTCCGTGATAATGATATTGTGATTCCCCGCCGCATACATCTTCTCCAGGATGTTGGAGACTTCCCAGGGAGAGAGGAACTGCCCCTTTTTGATATTGACGATCCTGGCTTTTCCGGCCACCTCCATGATGAAGTCAGTCTGCCTGCAGAGAAACGCCGGCACCTGCACGATATCAAGGATCTCTGAAGCCTGTTCAATTTCTTCAAAGCGATGGACATCCGATAATATATGAATACCTATTTCCTTTTTGATACGTTCTAGAATCTGTAGCCCCCGGATGAGACCCGGCCCTCTGTAGGAGTGTACGGAACTGCGGTTTGCCTTATCATAGGAAGCCTTGAAAATGAATGGAATCTCAAGACGTGTGGTTATGTCCTTCAGGGTCAAGGCAATATCCCTCGCTGTTTCTTCAGTTTCGATCACACAGGGGCCGGCAATGAGTACGAACGGCGCACCCTCCCCTATCCTTACATCGTTGAGAATAATCTGTCTCATTTTCTCTCCATTCCCCTTTCCCATAGGACTTCCTCACCCGGTTCACTATACTCTCAAATATTTTTCATTCACGGTGTTTCTGTTGCAGAATCCTGATTTTCATTTCCGGTATCTTTTTCGCGGCCTCAACCGATTCAGGATTTATTTCATACGCCTTCGAATAGGCCCTGTGAGCTTCCTGATACATCCCCTTTTTCTCATAGGCAGCACCCATATTCAGATAGACAACATCGTCTTCCGCCTCCAGTTCTGTCGACATTATGTAATATTCCAACTCCCTGTCAGTTTCATTCTTGAGACCATGTACGTACGCAATACTTGAGTATATGGCCGCCTTTTTTCGTGCATCAACATTAAGCATTCTCTTGTAGGTCCTTATCGCGGCGTCATACTGTTTCTCCTTCACATAATGATCAGCTAAAATGTCCAGGATTTCCATCGTCGGATGCGACGAAGCGTATCTCTCATATTCGCGGATCGCGTCTTTCGCCCGTCCCAGTTTATCATACGTATACGCGAGATTATAGTGGATTTGAGGATCTTTAATCCCGTACTTTAATGACTTCTCGTAATGATCGGAAGATTGATTGTATTTTTTGAGTTCCCCGTACGCAAACCCGAGATTCGCGTGAATTGCCGCCTTTCTGGGAGAAGTTTTCACTATTTTTTCATACAGTCTGATTGCTTCACCGTATTTTTTAATTTTAAACTCAATATCTGCCAAGCGAACAATCGCCTCAGCATCATTGGGGCTGAGTTTCAACACCTTTGAGTATTCTCCTATTGCATCCTGAAGCCGGTTGCCCTTTTCGTAAGCCATGGCGAGATTGAAGTGAATGACCGGGTCTTTCCCATTCAGCGAGAGTGCTTTCTGATAACTTTCGATTTCCTCAGCCAGCATGCCCTTGCCCCCGTAAGCAACCCCAAGATTGGCATAGAGCGAGGCATTCCGGGGGTGTCTGCGTATCATTTCCTTGTACAACCTTATCGCTTCATCAAAACCGTTCATCTTGAGATATGCACCCGCCAAAGCCATCATCACATGTTCCGACTGCGGTTCTCTTGCCAGGACGAGCTTATACTGTTCAATGGCAGTCCTTACATCTCTCATCCTCTCATGAGCCTCTCCCAGCTTGAAGCGAACCATGGAATCATCCGGATTCAGCCGCAGGGATTCCCTGTAATTGACAATAGCTTTGTCCCACGCCCCCTTACCGGCATAGGCAAGGGCAACACCGGCGAATGCGGAAGCGTCCTGCGGATTGAGGGTAGAGAGTTTTATGCCCGTCTTGAGAGCCTTATCGTATTTTCGAGCATCTATGTAGCATTTGAGAAGTTCCGCCAGAACAGTCACATCATCAGGCTTTACGGAGAGAATCTCATTATATTGGGCGATTGCTTTCTCAAGAGCACCTGAACGGGTGTACACCGCCGCAAGCATCTTGCGTACACCGATATCGGCCCTGTTCATCTCGCTGGCCTTTTTGAGATAGTCAATCTGATTTTGCACACTTCCGGAATCCCGGGCATGCCGCAACAAATCCTGCGGGGTTATCGTAACTCTCACGGGGATCGCAGCAATGAGCTCGCCTCGATACGACACGTTTATGCTGCCGGCGATTATGGGACCGGATTGAATAACACTTGTCGTGGAAAGAACTCTATCAACCAATTCAACCCCCCGGAGCGTGATTCCTGCATCATCAGGACCGCCTATGCCTTCAATATCCACAGATACCCCGCGGGCTCCTATGGCATCCGTGGAAACACTCCTGATCACGAATTCATCACGGTAGGTGACATCAAAGACATCCTGCAGTGACAACCTGTAATCTTTGCCGTTCATTTCTAAATCAAGGAAGTAAAATACCGGCTTCTGACCCAGGAACACGAAGGAAAACATGTTCTTCAGCCTAATGATTCGCGAAGATGACCGCTGTGTTCCATCGACAAGGAGAGCATGAGTTATCACCAGAACAGCGATTAAGACCGCTATCCCGGCTGTAATCATTCCGACAGTTTTATATCTCCGGAGGGTCCGTTTTTCCGTGTTTTTCCCCTTCCTCTCTAAGAAACCGTCATCCATCGTATCACACCAGTCTTTCAGCCTCTGGGATGGTACTTCTTATGGATAGCCTTCAGGCGGTCGCGCGTTACATGAGTATAAATCTGTGTTGTTGATATGTCCGAATGTCCCAGCATCATCTGCACGGAGCGAAGATCAGCCCCACCCTCCAGAAGATGGGTCGCAAAAGAATGCCGGAATGTATGGGGATGTATCTTTTTGTGCAGTCCTGATTTCGTTGCATATTTTTTTAAAATCTTCCAGAACCCCTGCCGCGTCAAACCTTCGCCTGCCCTGTTGAGGAAAAGCAGGTTTGTCTGACGACCCTTCAGGAATTTCGGCCGGGAGGAATCCACGTACGCACGCACACAGTGATATGCCGATTTTCCCATGGGTACAATCCGTTCTTTTCCGCCTTTCCCCATCACAACGAGATAGCCGACCTGCCAGTTGACGCTGTTTATTGTCAACGAAAGCAGCTCGGACACACGAATTCCCGTAGCGTACATAAGTTCCAGCATCGCCGTGTCCCTTGTTGCAGCGGGACTCACGTTGCCTGGCTGTGCGAGCAATAAATTCATTTCACCCTGACTCAGGGTATCGGGAAGGATCATCCAGGTCTTTGCACGTTCAATATTCACCACAGGGTTTTCATCGACCATTCTTTCACGTATGAGGAATTGAGTGAAACCTCTGATGGCCGAAAGGGTTCTGTTCACAGACCTTGCGTTGAGTCCGTCACCACGAACCTTAGCCAGGAAAGATACGATATCCTCGGGAGATATACCCTTGATACTTTGAACACCCCGCCCTTTAATAAAACCGATGTACTTGTTCAGATCCCTGCTATATGCATCTATCGTATGACGTGATACTCCCTTCTCCACGGCAAGAAAATTGAGATATTGATCAACGAAGCCTTCCATGACATTTTTTTAACGCAAATATCCGAACGACGCAAAGACTTTTTACTGACTATTTGGTGGAGGAGAGGTTAGAATGAGTGAAGAAGAAAATATCGGAAATCGCATCTACTTCAGCACACGGGACAGTGTCTCTTTCATGGTATCCATATCATACGGGATGTTGACCATCCCGGAAAACCCATACTTCCCGAATTCTGAAACAACAGGATCATCCGCGTATCCGCACGAAATGATGGCTTTCACGGAGGGATCCATTGTCAACAACTCCTTTATGGTTTCCTTGGCCCCCATCCCGCCCGGAACATGCAAATCAAGAATCACCGCAGAAAACGGCCGTTCTCTGGCTTTCGCATTTTTATAGAGATCTATTGCCTCAACACCATCTTTCGCATATTCGACTTCGTATCCGAGATAATTAAGGACTATCCCCGTGGCGTTACGTACAGATTCTGCATCATCCATCACCAGGATCTTCCCCTCTCGCAGACCAGTCTTCTCAGCCTCATCTTTCATTACGCTTTCAGAGGAAGCGGGCAGATACACGGTAAATGTAGTCCCCATTTCCGGTTCAGAATCCACGGCAATGAAACCATCGTGCTTTGTAACAATCGAGTAACAAATGGCCAGCCCCAGACCCACCCCTTTTGATATACCTGACGTCTTCGTCGTAAAATAGGGATCGAATATTCTTGGAAGATTATCTTTTGGTATTCCCCTTCCATGATCTTTCACAGACCACTTGACATACCTCCCTTCTTTTAAGGGAAGACCGGAGCCTGCTGTTATACCCACATTTTCAGCGCGTATGATAACTTTCCCACCAGCGGGCATCGCCTCCTGTGCGTTAATCAGCAGATTATCAACAACCTGACGCATCTGCACATCATCGACTTCAACGGACCAGAGATCATCAGGCAGTAAAAACTTGCATGTGACATTTGTTCCTTCGAAAGAAAGATCAGCTGTGTCTCTTAACAACTGAGAAATAGAGCCTACCCTCCTGGTCGGTTCACCCCCTTTCGCGAATGTAACCAGCCGATAGGCCAATTCTTTTGCCTGAAGGCCCACCTTTTCGGCCATCGCCAGTTCATCCTCCAGAACCTTATCCCCCTCGGTAAGGGTTAACTTCGCTGAAAAGATGTTCCTTAGCATGGCTGACAATAAAAGACTGAAGTCATGAGCAATTCCACTCGCAAATACGCCGAGTGACTCCAGTTTTCTAACTTTAATAAGTTCTTCTTCTGCTTTTTTCCGATCGGTGACATCTTCGAGGGTCTCTATCGCGCCGACCACCTCACCTGAAGACCCTCTGATCACGGCAGCAGTAAAACGCAACCATTTCCCTTCATTACCCAAGTCAGGGAAGAAGTCCGTCGCTTCATAGGCCTCATCAATCAATTTTGAACTTGTATAGATGCCCTCATACCACTTCGGTATGTCACCAAGCGCTCCATCCACCAGGAGATCTGCCATGCAGGGCCTCTCTTCAGCATAGAATGCCCTCCATTGCTGTGTTGTTCCCATTACGTCTCGTGTTTTTATCCCGGTGAGTTCCTCCAAGGCTCTGTTCCAG
>Ga0194110_10008455_pt1 | contig 11696 bp, 13 predicted proteins | sample TA2Kig1200mmetaG_FD_146192 | JGI IMG/M metagenome (GOLD analysis project Ga0194110, IMG submission 146192) | Freshwater microbial communities from Lake Tanganyika, Tanzania - TA2015032 Kigoma Deep Cast 1200m | ecosystem: Environmental > Aquatic > Freshwater > Lake | place: Tanzania: Lake... | reverse complement strand
CTCTCTTACCCTGTCGCTGTAAGGAAGTTTTCCCAGTATGACAAAATCACCCAGATTATCTTCAATCAATTTTTCTTCTTCATCAGTTCTTACTTTATTTACCACGATAAAAAGATCCCTGATTCCCAGATCCAGAGACATCTTTCTAACCGTCCAGGCAGTCTGGACACTTCTAAGTCCCGGTTCCACTACAATAATCAAAGCATCCATATTCTCGCAGGTTCCCCTGCCCAGGTGTTCTATTCCTGCTTCCATGTCCAGGATTACAATCTCCTCCCGATTGACAACAAGATGCCTGAATAGACTTTTAAGCAGGACATTTTCAGGACAATAACATCCACTGCCGCCGGCTTTTATTGTTCCGGCAACAAGCATCCTTACACCATCGATATCTATCCCAAATTTCTGGGGAATATCGTCCACCTTTGGATTTAATTTGAAGAACGCTCCATATCCCCCGGGCTTTGCTCCTGTTCTCTCTTCAATTAATTTTTTCATTTCTATAAGTGGTGTAATTTTTAAAGCCTCCTCATAATCTATCCCCAGAGCAGAAGCCAGATTGGCATCAGGATCAGCGTCAACAGCAATTACCTTATGATTTTTATTGGCATAATACTTGGAAAGGCATGCTGCCAGAGTGGTCTTACCCACTCCACCTTTGCCGGATATTGCAATTTTCATTTAGATATAACTCCTGTTTAATACCAGGGTGGATGTATAAGTTTCTGTTTTAAAAATCGTTGCTTTAGCTTTTAAACTCTTCTTACTTTTTTTTACAGACTTTTACCACTGCTGGCCTTATTAAAAAATTATCTATCATATAACCTTTTCTTATAACATCCAGTACTTTACCTTCATCTACATCCTTTACAGCTTCAGTTGCAGCTGCCTCACAAACTTCTGGATTAAACTCTTCACCTTTAGGATCAATAACTTTGACATTCTCTTTCTTCAGAAGCTCCATTAAATTTTCATAAATCATTTCTATGCCTTTAAAAAAATTATCCCCTTCTTTTTTTAATTTCTTTCCGGTTTCAAGAGCTATTTCAAAATTATCAATTACAGGAAGAAGCTTTTCTATTAAATCTTTATTTGCCCTCTTAATATGCTCCAGATGTTCTTTTAAAGCCCTCTTTCTGTAATTATCATAATCTGCCTGCAATCTTTTGATTCTATCTAAATACTCTTCTTCAACCTTTTTATAATTTTCTAATTCTTGCCTTAAAAGCTCTATTTCTTCCTCAAGTTCCTCTGCTTTAATTTCTTCTTTTATCTCTCTTTTAAAAGTACCTTCCGGTACTTTCTTACCAGGCTTTTTATATTCCACCATTTCTTCCATATCCTGCCCATTACCAGAACCTTCTTCCACCTGTTTATATTTCTTATAATTATCTTTACCTCTTTTGCTCATAATTTTTGGCACATCACTTTCATAGAAAATTCCAATCTTTATTTTATGTTATATAAAAGTTTTTTCAAAAATTATTTTCCACTTATTGTTTTCTTCTGTCAAATAAATATACTTTTTATACTGTTTTACCTCACCATTTTTATATTTAACTTCAAACTCTGCTACCACTTTACTCATATTATTCTCATATCCCAGATACACAGTTCTTTTAACATCTATACTTTCTACATCGGAAAGTATGTTATTAAATTCATCTACGTACTTTTCCCTGCTAATACTATTCCTATCTTTATCGGGCAGTAAATTTGTATAAATAAAATCCGGATCCTTATTGGCAAGAGATTGGAAAAAATCCAGAACAGCTTTTTCTGGTTCAGTTTTGAAAAAATAGGTTACATCAAACTTTCCATCATAACTACTGCAAGCTGGCAGAGCAATCATAATAATCAAAAATAAAAATAATAACCTGTAAAAACTTCTTTTAACCAACTTCTTAAAAGTAGCACTTATAATTAATACAATAAACACTTATACCTATTATAATATCACGGTTACTGCCTTGAACACATCCTTAAATTAACCTTTATTAAACTTTAAAGATTTCCCTGATAGCGTCCAGAATTTCTATGTTTTTTACTTTTTGAATCTTGAAGCTTTCATCTATTTTCAGCTTATTTTCCAGATCAATACTTGTATTTATATCCGGAAAATCCTCTTTATTAAAGCACCCTCTTATAGTCTCAAGAACGCTTTTTGCGGTAGAATTATATTCATAACCACCTTCCAGCAATATTCCGGTTCTGCCCTGGCAGTGTTTGTAACTTAGATATGAAATAATATACATTATCTTGTAATATGATTCTTCTACCAGACCAAGAGAAGAAAGGGAATCCGAAAAATGGGAATCATATCCTGCGCTTACCAGAATTAGCCCGGGATCAAATCTTTCCATAACCGGTATAATTATGTCTATCATTGCAGTTAAATAATCTGGATCCCTGGTATAGGGCATAAAAGGAAAATTCATGTTAAAGCCTTCTCCCTTGCCCCTTCCGATTTCATTATAATATCCAGTCCCCGGATAGTGAGGGTATTGGTGGAAAGATATATAGAAAATACTACTGTCATCATAAAAGATCTCCTGTGTCCCGTTTCCATGATGAGCATCAAAATCTAATATAGCAATCTTTTCCACTCCAAAATTTTCCTGGGCATATCTGGCAGTCAGGGCTATATTATTAAAAATACAGAATCCACTACCGGCATCCCTAAAAGCATGATGGCCTGGTGGACGGACAGCAGCAAAAAATTTATCAAACTTAGTTCTCTTGCTAAAAATCAAGTCCAAACCCACAAAACAGCCACCTGCAGCCAGGAGCGCACAGTCATAGGTGTATTTTGTTACTGCTGTGTCTGAGTCCAGATAAGAAAGACCTCCCATTCTTGATAGATTTTTTATCTTCTGGATATAGTTTTTATCATGAACCATCTCAACTTGCCTGTCAGTAGCAGTACTGGGTTTCTTAATGGCTATCTTATCTTTAAATTTCCAGTTATTTAATGCTTCCTTAATAGCAGTAAGCCTATCTGCATTTTCAGGATGATTGGGAGCATTATGGTGTTTTAAATAAAAATCATCATATATTATATACATAAAATATATTATTTTTCTCCTGTTACATTTTTTATTCACTTAGATACTCTAAAATGGCTTTAACTATGCTTTCACTTATCTTCATCTGATAACTTGATTTCTTTAACCTTTCTCTTTCCCTATAATTTGAAATAAAAGCAGGTTCTATCAATACCGATGTCATATTTGTTGCTTTCAGGATAGCGTAGTTTGCACCATGAACCCTGCAATCTAAAACTTTTAAGTTACTGGTGATTTTATCCTGAATCAGATTCGCAATTTTATATCCAGGAATTGAATACGACTTAAGGCCTTTAAAATAAAAACAGCTGCAGCCATTTGCATTCTGATCCGCTGAATAATTTAAATCTACACTAATCAACAGATCCGCATCACTCTTATTTGCATATTCAATTCTGTCATACAAAAAAACATTCTGCTTCTTATCATCACTAATGGAAAGTAATGTCTCGATACCGTTTTTAGATAATATATCCCTGCAAAAATTTACTATACTTTTACAAATATATATTTTTTCATTAATATATTTTTTGCTGCTTCTAATATCTTCTATGTTTTCACTATAATCCAGAATAATTTTATTTTCCCGCAGCTTTTTTCTTTTATCCAAATTTCTGATTATGGGAAAATTTGAAGTTTTTTTAGATACTATGATTCTTTTTAAACTTTTCAGATGTTGCAATGTCTCTTCCCCAACTATTCCATCATCAGCAATGTTCATATTTTTCTGGAATTCTATAAGTGCCTTATTGGTTCTTTCACAAAATATACCATTCTCATTATAAGGATAAAAACCAAGTGTTTTTAACCAGAGCTGGAGAGTTCTCACATCGTCGCCTCTGAAAGGAGGATGCTTTAGATATAGCATCCTTTCACCAATTTTATACCCGGCATCAACTAATTCCTGCCAGGTCTCCTGATCTATAACACCTGTTACCAAAAGGTCTCTATCCTGTTGGAATTTTCTGACTGCATTTTCGGTCTCGATACCAAAAATTCCATCAATATCCGTTACTCCAAGATTGTATCCGAGCATTTTTAATCTTCTCTGCAGATCTGTAACTTTTTCCCCTGAAGAATTTCTCCTTATTATTTCCATTCTGTTAACATAAACTCAATTTTTTTAATTCTCTCACTTTTACCCCTAAAATAATGGTCCGTTATAAACTCTTACTATATCAGTTCTGTTAATCATTCTTGAATTTTTTTAAATAAATAAAAAAATTACAGCCCAGCGTGTCTGTTATTGTGAGCTGTATAAAAATTTATCAACATATATAGCAGCTATTGCCCCATCTGCAACTGCAGTTATGACCTGCCGGAGAGGCGTATTTCTAACATCACCGACCGCAAATATACCGGGCAGAGAAGTTTCCATTTTAAAATTGGTAATTATAAAATTTTTCTCATCAAGTTCCACTAAATCTTTTACCAATTCAGAATTAGGTTTCCAGCCAATATATTCAAAGACTCCATCAACCTTAATTTTATATGTTTTATTTTCTTTTTTGTTTCTTATTAAAATTCCCTCCAGTTTATTCTTACCTATAAATTTCTCTACTACAGAGTTCCATAAAAATTCTATTTTTTTATTCTTAAATACCCTATCCTTTAGAATTTCTACCGCACGAAGTTCATTTCTTCTATGAATTATATATACCTTTTTTGCAAATTTCGTGAGAAAAATTGCCTCTTCAATAGCTGTATCTCCACCTCCCACAACAGCAACTTCTCTATCCCTGTATAAAGCTCCGTCGCAGGTTGCGCAAAAAGAAATACCCTTGCCAATAAATCCACTTTCTCCCTCAACATTCAGCCTATCAGGACTGGCTCCTGTAGCCATTATTACTGATTTTGTCCATATTAGCTTTTCATCGCCAGGACACTTAAAATGATAAGATTTATCTTTTTTTGTGGTGTTAACTGACTCAATAGAGTTTACAGCAAAATATTCCCTTACTTCGATATCAAACCTTTTACAATGCTCCAATAAATTTTGTGCAAGTTCATAACCTGAAATATCATCTTTAAAGCCGGGATAGTTTTCGACAGACGCTGTATTTATTATTTGTCCACCTGCCATTTTTTTTTCTACAATTTCAAAATCAAGCCCTGCTCTTCTGGCATACAATGCCGCACTCAGTCCTCCCGGACCAGCACCAATAATCAGTAGATCAGTTTTTACTTCCTGCATATCGGTTAAGCTCCCATCTTTTAAAACAATTCAATACGGATATAAAAAGATATAAAAAGCGTATGCTATATCTACTATTATAAATAATTAGAATTTAAAATAAATGAGTAATTGAAAGCATGCTAAAAAATATTATGATTACAGCAATAAATTACCTGCAGAATATCAATATTGCCAAAGTTTAGGATAGAAGCTGATATTATTATTTCCTAATATCTCTTTGCAGCTTCTTTTATTCTATCCTCAAGTTCTTCTTCTGATTTTATACCTGAAATATTCAGATCTAAATCCATCAGGAGTTTTATCGCGCTTCTAACAATCACAGTATTAGCTATTTTATGACCACCAGATTTTTTGCATTCAATACCTAGATTCTCCAGGAATGACACCATATTTGAAGGCATAGTTATAGGAACCCTAAAATAATCCTGCTTTCTTTCTACCATGTTTTAACCTCTTGCTATAATTGTATTGTAGTTTTACGTATATGAGTATATCTATTAAAAATCAAATTGTCAAATAACCAGTTATTCTTAAGAAAATCAAGATTTGACTTTCCCTTACCGGCTTGTTAAACTTCAATATTAAATTGGAAATGAAAAATACGAAGAAAAAAGAAAATATTATGAAAATCTCAGTAATCGGCGGAAGTCAGGTAGATAGTGAAATTTACAACCTGGCTTATGAAGTGGGAAAGGAAATAGCCAGAAATGGCGCAGTGCTTGTTTGCGGAGGTTTGGGTGGAACAATGGAAGCATCGTGTAAAGGAGCAAAAGAAGAAGGAGGACTAACTATCGGTATACTCCCTACTGCAAATGAAAATGATGCAAATAAATATGTTGACATAAAAATACCTACCGGAATGGGTTACGCCAGAAACGTACCAATAATACTTTCATCTCATGCTGTGATTGCTGTTGACGGAAGCTACGGTACCCTTTCCGAAATCGGTTATACATTGACTTTTGATAAACCTATCATCGCACTAAAATCCTGGGAGGTTCGCCCATATTATAGTGAAAACACTCCATATATAATTAGAGCCAAGACTGCAAAAGAGGCTGTAAAGATAGCCATAAGAGAAGCCAGAGATTATATCAGGAAAAACAAGACGGGTTAATTATCAATTAATTATTCGTTTTAATACCTGTCCAAATTTAACTACTAAGAAAAAGTTTTAACGAAATTTATCTGTAAATTAGATAGGGAAGATTTCAGATTTTCCCTCTCCTCGGCACTCACCTCATCCATTATAACTTTCAGCAGTGCATCAAAACCATCTACGGCAAGCTTCGCCTGCTGTCTGTCTTTATATTTATCATTTACTCCAACAGGAAGCCCCATTTTTTTATAAGCAAGGCTGGAAAGGGACATCATCATCTGAGTTATAATATCTCTGGTAGTTAATTTATCAATCTCCTCCTGGAGCTTTTTCATCATTTCTTCTTCACTCTCTTTGGTTTCCCCTTTCTTTCCGCCCAGACCTTCTCCCATGAATTTATCTTTTAATTCTTTATCTTCTCCATCTCCTCTGCTAACTCTTTTCTTCTTTTCTTTTTTAGCCATATATAATCACCTCTCTCCATTTCAATCTTTTTTTATTCCGATTCATATTTTATTAGTGAAAATATGTCATAATTCTTTAAAATTTTTCTTGGATTTAAAAACTCCAGCTCAATCAAAAAACAGAATCCAACAACTTCGCCACCCATTTTTTCAACAAGCTCGGCTTCCGCTTTCGCAGTACCGCCAGTCGCAACCAGATCATCTATAATTAAAATCTTATCGCCTTTTTTTATAGCATCAGTATGCATCTGTAAAATATTCTTCCCGTACTCAAGATCATATGAAGCCTGGCATGTTTTATAAGGAAGCTTTCCTGGTTTTCTTACAGGAATAAGACCCACACCTAACTTATAAGCCATTACTGATCCAAATATAAAGCCTCTTGCCTCAGGACATAATATCGCGTCTATCTTTTTACCCTTGCAATATTCAACCATCCTGTCTACTGAATACTTAAATGCTTCTGCGTCTCCCAGAAGAGTGGTGATGTCTCTGAATACTACTCCCTTCTTGGGAAAATCCGGAATATTTCTTATCTTTTGTTTTAAGTCCAATTGCAATCCTTTCTATAACCTTTTACCTATTTTAAAAATATTTTATAATATATAAATGAATAATAAAATCAATCATTCTTAAAAACTTCTGATTTCATCTATAAGTGAGTCTATTAAGTAGCCAATATCCAGCTTTTTAAAATCCAATTGTGATAAAACTTCAGATGCAGAATACTTCTGCCCATAGCTCCAGAACTCTCTCAGGAAAAAGCCGGTTTTTTTCTTTTTATACCAATTGTAACCAAATTTTCTATATATATATTCTTTAAGTTGTGATTGGAAAATCCATGCCCTTATATAATTTGTACAATAAAAACCATCATCTACATCTTTCAAATAATTTTCTTTCGTGTATTCTATTAAATTTACAGCAGATAAAATTTCTTTATAACTGGATTCTTTACCATCTATAGGCTGACCGTCATGAAGAATTAATTCATATTTCAGCTTACCTGCATATCTTCTGCAAAACCAGAGCTTTATTAAGTTTGAAAAGTATACAAATTCCCTTGCTTCGTCAGGGCTCATCTTTAAAAAATCAACCAGCCACTCGCGGTTCTGCATAAGCTGTTCCATACAAAAAGCATATCCTTCTGTTAATGCATTATCACCCAGATATCTGTACTCGAAATCAAGCTTCGAACTGATATTTCCAAAATGCAGTGAGTGACCGCCTTCATGAAGCATAGCTTCATAATCATCCTGGCCTCCACTTGGCATAATTACCAGATATATCTCTTCCGGTACTTTAGGGGTGCAACAAAATGCTCTTGGTGATTTGTTTTCTCTTTCCTCCATATCTAAATGAATATTACCATATCTACTTATATCTATCCCCATCTCAAATAAAGTACCTGTGAATATGGGGATAAGACTATCCTTTTTAAAGAACTTATCATATTTTTTTGCTCTTTTTATAAATGCAAAATCGCTTCTCCGGGAATCTTTCAGGAGTATTCCCAGCTCCCTCTCTAGTAGATCAGTGAAATGTTTTTCATACAAATCTTGAGTTTCATTCAAGAGCCTTTCCATTTCAGCCTGCAGACTACAGAAATCTTCTTCCTTCAAGTATGAAAAAAGTTCACTGTAACTCGAAAATCCTAAATCTACTGCCTGCCTGTGGAGAGTATCCCAATATGTATATAAAGTATCATTAAAAGATTCTGCTATCTTTTTACTTCTCTTATCCTCAATCCTGTCTCTTTTAACCTTGTCTGGTTCATTTGCCAGCAGGATCTCAGAATACCTGAAAGGCACTTTCCTGCCTTCTATATTAATCTTTGCCTGCGCCTCATCTTCTGCAATTTTATCAATCAAGTCTTCTACCTGTCTCTCAATATAACCTTCGGTACAGAATTTTAGCAGATATGCAGCTTTTTTCTTTTCTTCCCCAGCACTTTTATCTCTTATATTTTTAATATATTCAATGTTCTTCCTGCCAAATAAATATTTATATTCATCATAAATACCGCTTATATTAATGCTGTCCTTCTGTCCTGAAAAATGAAGGTAATACTCTTTATCTACCTTATACAGGAATGATTCCGCATCTTCTCTGTATTTTATAATATCCATGTCCCGTTCCACAGAACTTACCCAAATATTCCCGAGGAAAACTTGGCGTCTGTTTCCTGCTTCAACGACACATGGCTCGTAGACTCCCGTTTTATCGGGATTCCGCCGCCAGAGGTATCTCTACAGGCGTAACTTCCCGGAGAACTTCCGGTAGCTAAGTATTTACAATTTATTGCAGCATTTACATCGCGGTCAATCACTAACCCACACTCCTCGCACTGAAATATTAAAAACTAAAATTTTTAAGAAGCTCTATATTCTCAAATTCTCTGCAGCTATCATATAGCTTTTTATCAGCAGTAATAAATTTTAATTTAAAAAACCTTGCAACTGCCAGATAAGAAGAGTCATAAAATGTTATATCAAATTCATGCCTGATTTTATTAGCATCCAATATTAAACTCTTAAAAAGCTTTATAAACTCTATTCCCAGGTTAAGAAACTGTTCCAGAGCAATTTTAGTCTTTTCAAAATCAAGATCAGGTTTGTAGTAAAGCACATTTGCAAGCTCATATATGGCAATTTCGGGACACACTATAATTACGTCACTACTGGTCAGTGATTTTAATATACTGATGGCATCTGACATATCATCTTCTTCATCTTTCGAAAACCATTTTATAAACACGGAAGAGTCCAATACAAGAGTTCTTGGCTGTTCTCTTATTCTATGAAAAATTTCTTCCTCTAGTGTCCCTAAACTTTCTAATCTCTTTAACTCCATCCCACACACCTGTACTTTCCCTGATTTCATTTATTTTACTTACGGCTTTGAGTACCTTTTCTTCTCTAATTCTCTCTTTTAATCTTTTATCAAATTCATTCTTATACAGGATAATGGCTCTCCTTATTAATTCACTTCTGTTTAACTTTTCTGATTCTTTCAGATATTCCAAATCTTTAAGTATCTCATCACTTATAGTTATATTAAGCCTCTTCATATTAATCACCAGTTAGATAATCACAAATAATACTAATATGTACGTATAATTAAAATTATACATCTATTTTTAAAATATTTTGTGTATATCATAACACATTATTTCTTAATAATAAACCTAAAATAGCTGATAAAAAAATAAAGTAGAAAAAAAATATTTTTATATGAATTAAAGATTAAATGAACTAAAACAATTCTTCCTGCTGTTTTTCTTCCCTGCAAGTCTTCGTATTATCTCTATCCAGTTTACCATCCACCACTCTTTTAATATCCTCACTATCTTCATCGCCTGGCAGCTCAAGTTTTTTTAAAAAAACTGATCTTTCAAAGTTCTTAACGTAATCTGACCAGTCACTGCCGCCTTTATTTTCTTCCAATATAATATTATATCCGCCTATATCAGCATCCATATGATCTACATAATAGACTATAAAAGCCTCCAATATCTTCGGTCTTTTAGGAGAGCCAAATTCCTTATGGCCATGATGGCTCAGTATTATATGAAGAAGTCTATCCCTTAAATCCCCGGGGAAACCATCTATCTGTTTTATTTTTTCCAAAACCCATCCATACCCGATGGTGATATGGCCAAGAAGTTTCCCTTCATCAGTTACTTCAGTAGTTGCTACTGTCTTGTATTCCCTGATTTTACCAATATCATGAAGGATTGCTCCACTAATCAGCAGGTCATAATTTAAATTATGATAGACCCTGGAGATAGCATCACAGATTTCAGTTACTGCCAGTGTATGCTCGAGCAGTCCACCTTTAAAGGCGTGATGATAACGGACTGCTGCAGCAGCATTTTTAAAATCCTTAACAAACTCTTTATCCTCAAAATACGAATCAATTAGTTTCTTCAGATGAGGATTTTTAATTCTGGCAGCGTATTCTTTAATCCCGGCAAACATTTCATCGATATCTCTTCTGGAAGTCTTTATGTAATCTGAATATTCTATATCTTCTTTATTTTCGATCTTTTTTATAGAGTTAATAACAAGTTGTTTGACTTGCTTATATTCTTTTACATCTCCTTCTACTGAAACTAAATCTCCCTCAGTAAAATTTCCAGCACTACGATAAATTTCCGTCCACGCTACTCCCTCAATACTTCCTTCCTTATCCTGAAGAGTAACCGCACAATAATCATCACCGTTTTTCTTTTTTCTAACCTGTTTCTTTGCTACCATAAATATAGAGTCTGCTCTTGCGCCAGCCTCCAAATCTGATATAAATTGTTTCTTACCAGTTTCCATTTCTATTATATCTTTAAACTTACAATAAGCTCGTCATAATGTCTTCGTTATTATTTTTTAATGTTCCATTTTTTAAAATAATCCAGTGTCCTGTAGTCAGTCATATCATAATGAATGGGGGTAATTGACACATAATTACTCTTTACCACATTATAATCAAAATTCTTACCTTTTGTCTTCCCTATAAATTCTCCATCCATCCAGTAGTAATCTCTTCCTCTGGGGTCAACTCTCTTTATGAAGTTATCTTTAAACTTAGCATCACTTTGGGTAGTTATTTTCACGCCCTTTATCTCTTTTTCACAAACATCAGGAATATTAATATTCAGAAGCGTCCCTTTAGGAAGTCCTTCATTCTCTATTATTTGTCTGGCAATTCTTTTTGTAAAATTGACTGCGTAGCTATAATCAGGATCGACCAGATTATCTATTGAAACAGCTATAGAAGCCACACCATAAGCTGTTCCCTCAGTCGCAGCTGAAACTGTGCCCGAGTAGATAATATTTTCTCCTAAATTTGCCCCTCTGTTGATACCGGATATAAGC
>Ga0194110_10008448_pt1 | contig 11702 bp, 14 predicted proteins | sample TA2Kig1200mmetaG_FD_146192 | JGI IMG/M metagenome (GOLD analysis project Ga0194110, IMG submission 146192) | Freshwater microbial communities from Lake Tanganyika, Tanzania - TA2015032 Kigoma Deep Cast 1200m | ecosystem: Environmental > Aquatic > Freshwater > Lake | place: Tanzania: Lake... | reverse complement strand
AGAGTCTACGTGGATCAGGATTGGCCGGTTGGAACGAGTTTCGAAAAACTTAACGATGATGCCAGGGTAACTATTAAACACCCTGAAACCCAGATCTACCTTTATGGTTATTACCGGACTGACCCACCAAGGTTGCAGTTTGGATTTCTGAACTGTAAAACGGGTATTGCCGTTATTTACGATATGGAAGCGGATTTGATAGCAACCGTGTTCAGACCCGAAGAGGGAGAGGATTTCTTCTTGCATCAAATCGGAACCCTGAGGATTAATCGGAAGGAGTGGGGAATATGAGCATCGAGGAATTGGAGCGGCTGGTCAGAAAGTATTATGGTTATGTCATTGATTTAGAAGGCTCTGGTGTGGAAATACTGGATATGCTTTTCGTACGGGATAAGATTCAACAAATCTTGGATCAAAGCCTGCCGGAGGATGAAATTCCAGCCTCTCACTATGATCACATTTATGAGTTAGATCGATTGCTTTGGGAGGAAATAGATACCTTCTTGAAGGTAATAGGAAAACAAGAGCTTAAAAATGCCCGTCAGCAAAGAAAAAGCCCGCGGTCTCATTGGTGGTGGTACCTTGATGAATTGAAGGCATTACCTCAACCCGTAAAGGAGAGGGTTAACCGCCTTACAAAGGATTTGCAAATATGACTTCTTGACCAGTGCCGTGACTTGCTCGGATATACACCTATAACTTCCCTCGAATATGGGCTGACAGGGTTCCGTGATAACTGGGACAAAATTGAAGCCTCCGCCCGCTTTGCCTCGGCCGTGTCATCCGCTGTCTGCGAGGTCTTCCAGAAATAATAAGAGTTGGGAAGACAGGAAGATGAGAAATTGAGACTATGAGAAAAAATGCTATAAGGTTATAAGTGACTCCCATAAGTCCCGGAAACCAAGAGCCAGAGATCAGAGGTCGGAGCTCAGAGGTGGGAAACCAGAAAGACCAGACAAACCAAAGAAACCATATGGGCCAGACCTTCTGACTCAATTTTTGAGTCAACTTACCTAAATAGACCAGGTAGACCAAAGAAATGAAATAAACTCAGTCATCCCAAATAAATCAGACAGACCGGACAAACTAAATAAACCAAAAAATCGAAAAGGAGCGAATCTATGATAGATACAACTCAGAAGCGTGGGATGGGTTGGATTCCGGATTATCCTGATTTCAGGGATTATACGGAGGAGACGGAGGAGGTGAGATCGGTTCTTGGCTCTGCAGCGGTGGTCAAGGCAAAGGGGCTTCCAGTTTCAATGGATCTTAGGGAGCACTGTTCTTCTGTAGAGGATCAGGGAGCCCTTGGTTCCTGCACAGCCCATGCAGGGGTTGGGATCATCGAGTATTATGAGAGAAAGGCTTTTGGGAGGCACATTGATGCTTCAAGGCTTTTTCTCTATAAGGTCACTCGCAATCTCATGAAGATGAAGGGGGATACAGGGGCATATCTTCGGACGACGATGGGTGGGATGGTTCTTTTTGGAGTTCCTCCTGAGGATTACTGGCCTTATACCGATGATGAGAAGGGGTTTGATAAGGAGCCTCCTGCTTTCTGTTATGCCTTTGCCCAGAATTACCAGACTCTCAAATATTTCAGGCATGATCCTCCGGGATTAAAGTTGGAGGAGGTTTTGACAAAGCTGAAGGGCTATCTATCCAAGGGTCATCCTGCGATGTTTGGTTTTTCGGTTTACAGCTCGATCGAGCAGTCGGAGAAGACGGGAAGGATTCCTTTTCCGTCACCCAAGGAGAGAATAGAGGGGGGACATGCCATCGTAGCTGTTGGCTATGATGATAAAATGAAGATTAAGAACCAATATGGGAAGGTCGAGACGACAGGGGCTCTTCTCATTCGTAATTCATGGGGAAAAGGTTGGGGAGAGGAAGGTTATGGATGGCTTCCCTATGAGTATATAATGAGAGGGCTTGCCGAGGATTTCTGGTCGATTCTGAAGAAGGAGTGGATCGATACCGGGCAATTCAAAGAGTGATTTGGGAAAATTTGAAAACCTACCCTACAATTGCAAAGAACCTATCCAGATCTAAATCCAATCGAAATTGGGTACGGGTTCAGATTTTTTGAAAGGCATTTAACTAACCCCTATGTAGATGGCCTGTCCAGCCATAGAATTGTGGCAACCCTTCTGGGGGAACCGGTTGAGCCCTTTGTCCCACAAAAACTTCAGATTTGATTTGAAATCCTGACTGGCCGTCAATGGGCGTTGTCAAGCGCCCAATATAAAATGAAGTTAACCTCTCCGGGAAACACATTTTTGAGGTGCTTCCATTTTTCAGTCGACAAAGAATAAGACGAAAAGACAGCTCAACCAATAAAGAGGACTGATGTATTAGAATTGAGAGATCAGGTAGTTAAACCGAGGCGTTTGAGATCGTCTTCATTCCATCTTGTCCCGGCAAGGAAATTCTGGAGAGTACCAAGAGGAAGTGTATCTTTAGGATGATGGTAATGAATGACCACGCGTCGACCATCGGAGTGGCGATAAACTCTTTGACTCCCTTTACGCCTTGTGTATCGGAATCCGTCTTTTTCGAGGGCTCGGATAAGATCTCTGATTGGGGTATTTTTGAGTTTTTGAATCATAAAGAAACTGCCACGGCAGGCTCATCTATTACCTCTATTTTATCTGAGGAAACCGGAATACCTTCTCCTGCATCGATCATATCTTCTATATATATCTCAGCCGCATCTTTTATATTATCCAGTGCTTCCTGTTTGTTATACCCCCAACTGGAGCAACCGGGAAGTGCAGGGATAGATGCACTCCATCTCCCGTCCTCCTCTTCTTTTAGACTAACCTTTAGAACAAAAGTTTTCATTTCTAATCTCCTCTCTTTTATTTCTTTATGATTGACAAATGTTATTTAAAAATTATCATAAAATCATTTCTCTGTCAAAATGTACGATGAGATGATGTGTCCCTTATAAAATTCAAGGTTTAACCTTCTAACTAAATTTTTGATTCGCTACTCTTTTTTTTCAACAAAATAAACAAGATGAACTAGACAGACTAAAGAAACTAAAAAGACGATTATGAGACTTCCACTTCGTTTTTCTGAGAGACGTTTAATTCTCATTCTTTTCGATCTTTTTGGCCTGAATGGGGGGCTCCTTGTATCTCTTTCACTCCGGCCTGAATATCGGCTGACATGGATGATAGTTTTTCAGTATCCGCAATGGTTTTTATTGATCAGTATCTTATGGTTATTCATAGGATTTGCCTTTGATGTTTATGATCTGAAAGTGGCCGGAAGATTTTCCACCGCTTCGAGAGCTATTGTTAAGGCAGGCTTGATTACCGGTGGAATCTATCTTCTCATTCCTTATATTCCTCCCGCCCTTCCGGGTTCCAGATTTACCCTTTTTTCTTTTTTCATCCTCGTCCTTGGCTTCCTTCTAACAGGAAGGGCTATTTATCTTCTGGCTCTGACACAGCCGATCTTCAATCGTCGTGCCTTAATCATTGGAACTGGTCCTTCGGCTCAAACTATTGCTCAGGCTATTTCAGAGAATACTAACGGCATTTATCATCTGGTCGGATTTACCCATGAGAGGAAAGAAAAAAAGAATCCAATTGCGTCAATGGACCCTCTCAATGTTGACCCCGTAGTTGCATTGAATTGGGAGCATACATTTGATTCGATCGCATCTTTATGCAACAACGGGGTTAAGTCCTCTGACAGGTCTGTATCTCAGATATTGGGAGGCCGGGAGGCCCTTTTAGATTTCGTTAAAGAAAATCAGGTCAATACCCTTATTCTGGCAACAGACCAGAATTTGGATGGAAAGCTCTTCCAGACACTATGGGACTCACTGGAGCAGGGGGTTGAGATCATCCCCATGCCCTTACTCTATGAAGAATTAACTGGACGTGTTCCTGTGGAGCATATTGGTGAGAGCTGGCAGGCGGTAGCCATGCCCATCGATCATCCCCTCACAAGGCCGTTTAATCGATTTATTAAGAGGGTCTCCGATGTGATTTTAGCCTCCCTGGGTAGCCTTTGTCTGGTCCCTTTTCTTCCTTTTATTGCATTGGGAATCTATTTAGAATCACCTGGCCCAATTTTTTATACTCAGGAGCGTGTTGGTAGGGGTGGAAAGATCTTCAGGGCTTATAAATTTCGATCCATGATTCCAGATGCAGAGAAGGGCGAGGCTGTCTGGGCAAAGAGGGATGATGAGCGGGTTACCCGTGTTGGCCGATTGTTGCGAAAGACCCATGTGGATGAATTTCCGCAATTCCTCAACATTCTCAGAGGTGAGATGAGCGCAGTAGGACCGAGGCCTGAGAGGCCGGAGTTCGTGGAAAAGCTCAAACGTGAGATACCATTCTACCGTGTTCGTCATGCTGTCAAACCAGGTATGGCCGGTTGGGGGCTAGTCAAACAAGGCTATGGTGCTTCTAAAGAAGATGCCGTCGTTAAGCTCCAGTATGATCTCTACTACATTAAACACCAATCCTTCTTTTTTGATTTCGTTATCCTGTTAAAAACGATTATCGATACGGTTACTTTTCGCGGCCGCGCCTAACCCCCTCCACCTTGGAGGTGTAAATTTCACCCCAGCGATGGCCTGAATAAATTCAAGGGCTTTCTGGCTAAATTAGAAAGGATTTAAATGAGAAAGCAAGTTCTTTTCCTAAAAAGTTTCATGCCCTACTCCTGGTGGATAGCCATGCTCACTTTCGTGGGATATGTTCGCCTTCGCCTGGGCAGGTATGAAGGTATTAGACATTCCTGGATTTGGGATAATGAAGATGGCATACTAAGCCATAAGGTGTGTGAGCGCATACTTGAGAAAGAATTCTTTCCTTTTTTTGAAAGAGCTACCCGAGGCGTTCCTCAACTCTTATGGGATAAACCGTCTCTTCACCCTGATTACCATCCATTCTCCAGAATTGGAGCTCATAAGCAAAAAGGAATTCTTCTTCAAGGTTGAACAACTGGACGAAGTAAAACAAGGGGTGTTCGATTTCCTTCTTACCCAAACACCCCTGAACATTCGCTAAGGAACGTTTATAGGCTTTAAGGTCTCTAGCCTAACTGAATTGACGCTATTAGATTTTGCTTTGGAACGGCCTTGGTCGATTCGGCCAATTTCTAAACTTCTCTAAATTTTTCAACCTTCGTTTTTTAAATTATGGTTATTGCATTCTTTGACTTAGATAGAACGATTACCAGATTTGATACATTTATTCCTTATTGTCTTCTTTCTTTGCTTTACCGTCCCCATCGGGTATTTACTCTAAAGCCACTTCTAAAAGCATGCGTTAATTTTTTTAGGAAGAGGAAGGAAAGACAAGAGTTGGAAGAGGCTTTCTTAGCTGCTTTTCTAGAGGGGGCAAGAAAAAAAGATATAGAACGATTGAATATAAGGTTCTTCCGATTCATCCTGCCTTTAATAGTAAAAGAAGAAATGCTTAAGAAAGTGCGGCTTCACCAGCAGAATGGTGACCAAGTTTACATTGTTTCTGCTTCGCCAGACATCTATCTTGAGCCGCTGGTTAGTCAGTGGAAACTTGACGGAGTTATCTGCACAGTCCTTGAGTGGAAGGATGGGTATCTCACAGGAAAAATCATGGGCCGAAACTGCCAAGGAGAGGAAAAAGCAAGGCGAATTCAGGCCCTTTTTAATGAAAGTGAATTAAAGGGGTCCTTTGCTTATGGTAATTCCGATGGGGATCAACAGTTATTAGAGCTTGTCACTTTTGCCTTTAAAATCTGACATTTTCCCCCAAAGTTACGTGACGAGGTTATAAGTAACAGATGACTTTTACCCCGTTAGAAATAATGCATGTTTCTCTGCAGCGGGGTCACATTTTAGAATAAATCCGGCAAGGTTTAATGCCCCGCTGGAATTTCTAACGTTTCTAACGGGATTTACTTGATTTAAACCTGAATTTATGTCATTTTAAAAAAGTTTTAGGTAAAATGGAAGAGGTACTGGGAGTAAATTTGAGTTAGGAAAGGCAAAAGTTATGAAGGTAACGATTATTGGAGCATCGATATCTGGTCTTTTTTCAGCATATTTATTAGCCAAAGAGGGGGTTGAGGTTGAGGTTTATGAGAGGGTAGATGCCCTTGACCGGCTTTCACGAACTCTTATCGTCACAAGCAAACTAAATGAGGTTCTCGGTTTCGTCCCGGAAGAGGCAATCACCAATAAAGTGAGATATCTTGAGATTTTCTCAAAATCAAGATCTGCAAGACTCGAGCTGACTTGCCCGGATCTGGTTATTGAAAGGAAGAAGCTCTTAAAGTTGCTGGCTCGTTTGGCCGAAGGAGCAGGTGCGAAGATAAGCCTCAAGAATCAGTTTGAGGGATTTGCTCAGTTTGGAAGGAAGATTGTTGTTGTCCTCAGAAATCTGGAGAGTTATGAAGTTCAGAAAGTTAGCACTGATATTCTTATCGGCGCGGATGGAGCCCTGAGCTCTGTGGCTCAAACCGTATCACAGAATGGGCATTATCTCACTGCATTACTTCAGGCAAAAGTACTTTTACCTGAGGGTATAGACTCAAGCACCTGCCAGGTCTGGTTCGATTCGAATCAAACAAAGTATTTTTACTGGCTGATCCCCGAATCCAGAGATACGGCCACTGCGGGTCTTATCGCAGATGATGAGGATCAAGCGAAGGCAAGTTTGGGGGCGTTTCTTAAAGAAAGGAAGTTAAAGCCTTTGGAATTTCAAGAAGCGATGGTCCCCCTTCACCGGTTTGGATATATAAGTGACGGTCAGATTGATAGAAATGTCTTTCTCGTGGGCGATGCAGCTGCTCAGGTGAAGGTGACGACAGTAGGTGGAGTTGTGACGGGGTTATACGGAGCAAGAGCTCTTGCCAATGCACTTCTAAACGGTAGAAATTACATTAAGGAACTCCGTGGGTTAAAATTTGAACTCGACCTTCATCTTTTGATGAGGCATGTGCTAAATCGTTTTAAAGAGGAGGATTACGATAAATTGATTGCGATGATTGATGGTGGATTGCGGGGTATCCTCGTAAGATGGACACGGGATGAACTCAGGCAGAGTTTTTTCAGATTGATTTTCACTAAACCTCAATTGGTTTCCCTTGGGACGAGGGCTTTTCTGAGATCATTGTTATAGGGTCTCATCTGGAATCCATTACCTTTTTACATATCCATTTCCAAACCCGCCTCGAAGGTATCCTGCCTACTAAAGATCCCAGAGACGCTGGTACATAACTTTCGGGTTTCAGGTAAGGTTGTAAGATTTGCTGTCGATGGCGGCTGTATCCAGTGCTAAGGTGGAATTGACCTTTGATACTCCCCCAATCATTTTTTAATACATCTCTGACTTAATTTTTAAGTTATACCAACCTAGCTCTACTCCATCTTCTGAAAAGAACTTTCTGACTTAATTATTAAGTCGTTATCTTCTGAAAAGAGACGCAATGAAAAATCGGGCATGTCATCAAGAGGTTTTAATAAAGCTTTTCGGGTCCATCCCCAGGTGAAGAATTCTGGGACTCCTGATCGATCGGCAGGGTAAGCCCCTTTTTCAAAGAGAGATCATGTACGAGATCGGCTTCTCTCTTCAACCAGTGCAACGAGAATTAAAAAATCTGGTAGATCTTGACATTGTCAAGAAGGCAGAGACCCGCAACCGGGTCTATTACGAGATTAACGAAAATTCTCATTTCTACAATCCTTTAAAGAAATCTACAGGATTACGATTAAATAAGAACTCGAAATTAAACTTTTTAGAGAAGTTCAGGTCAATACCATTCCAATTCCACTTCACTTCATAAGAAATACTGACTTAATTTTTAAGTCAGGTTTTCGAGCCCTAGATTGCGGGCTTTTCAAGTCAACTGCCTCCCATTAGAGATTTAAAATTTCCCTACTTGAATCTGATTTTTCGGAGTCATTCTTAAAGAAGAGTATTTTAATTTGAACGTAAGTGTGGAATCAAAAAACAAGGATCTGCTGGAAACCTTTATCCGCGAAGTCTTGGTCTACCGAGAACCACTGTTTTTGGCTTTAAAAGAGATACTGGGGGATCAGGATAGCCGGAATATTATGAGCAATCTAATAGCTCTCGAAGGGAAGGGAGGCTATATTTCTGATCCTGAAATCGCCGGGCGACTGGGAGCTTTTTTTGTGGGTCGTGAAGAGGATCTCGGGTTTTATGTTTTGTCCTCCTACGATTCTCAAATTAGGTTGGAAATCAGAGAAAATGGTGAAATCAACCATACGATGTTGAAACTATTTTCTCGGCCTATTTTCTTATACTGGCCCAAAGCGATTGCCCATAAGTCTTCGGAACTTAAGAAGCTTGCACTTCCTCCCCATTTTACCCCCTGGGTTCATGAGTTCGGCCATTTTCTGTGTTATTGGTTTCAAAAGCAACCAATCATGGTTGCCATGAATATCTTGGTAGGGGCCATTTCTCAAAGTGGCTATGTGTTCAAAAATACTAAGGACTTACTCCGCTTATCGCAGGAAAAAGTAACTCCCTCCATTTGGGAATCGGCTCGCCTTTTGGTTCAGTTGAGTGCAATAAATGAAGCTATGGCCATCTGGTGGGAAGATCATTTACTTAAGACGATGGGGTTCAATGCCACCGTTTATGTTGATCGAAAAAAGGATGGTAACCCTTATGTAGCCCAGTTAGAGGTTTGTAGTAAGGCAAAAGTCATAGAGTATGTACAAAATTGGTACAGTCCTGCCTTTTATCCTGAAATCTTTACAATAAACTTCCTCAACACTTTTTCAAAAATGGCAATAGACAAATGGTCATTCTTGGACAGTTAAAAAGGAATATTCATATTTTTCTGAAGCTTCTAATTCGCACCGTCAATAAAGATTGGGGGAAATTTAATCCGAGTCGTTTTAGCACTCATTACTTTTCCGTACCTGAGCTTGGTAAATTGCTCCAGTATAATGTATTTAATGCCGAATTTTACGGTGCATTTTCAACATTGCCCAATGGTTTAAAAGAAGAGGCTATTGCCACTATTAAAAGAATTGCTGTTACCCTTCATCTCATTCCTAAAACCATGAAAGGCAAAGAATTTTTAAAAAGGATCTTTTTCGGTAAATTAATACCATTGCCACCTGAAATCACTGATGGAATGGCTGATTATACTCCACCCGTCCCCATTCCTGATGATAGCCCCAATTACAAATACAAAGTCATCTACGCCGTCGCACGACTATAAAAGCTCAAAGTTCAAAACTTTCTATCCTTTCTGACCGAATTTCTCAGTCAGGATTCAATCTGGTTCGATCGGCCTCTAATTCGACTTGGTTGATTATTTTTAAGGTACATCTTTTTAATGCTTTAGGACCCATTAACCCGTGGCAATAAGATGCAGGGTCAATTGAAAAATAATCTGACCAGTTGCATTAAAATTTGCGTTGCCTCATAATAAGCCTAAGAATTCATGAGGGATAGGTGCTTCGAAAGATAACCTTAGATAATCTAAAGTCAAGGGCAAGGGAGATATGAAGCTCTTTATTCTTGAAGAGAGAGAAGAGTTACTGAAGGATGAGTTAAGGCGCATTATCGAGATCCTCAAGAGGGAGTATGATCCGGAGAAGATCATCCTCTTCGGGTCGATGGCCGTAAACAACGTTCGGGAATGGAGTGATATTGACCTACTTATCATAAAGAGAACTTCGAAGCGCCTTATAGAAAGAACTCTTGAGGTGGGGCGGTTGGTTCAACCGAAGGTCGGTATTGATCTGTTCATTTACACGCCGGAAGAATACGATTTTCTTTTAAAAGAGAGGTTTTCTTTTATACTGTCGGTGCTCAAGACCGGAGAGATAGTGTATGAGAAGAGAGACCGAGGAATGGCTGAAGCTCGCGGATGAGGATCTTCAGTCTGCAGAATACCTATTCGAAAAAGGATTGTTTAGGATGGTTTGTTTTCATGCCCAGCAGTCTGTAGAAAAAGTCTTGAAATCTGTTCTGGCGGAGAGGGAAGTAGAAATTCCACGAATTCATAACCTTTTAGACTTGAACAACTCTGCCAAAAAATTGGGTTATGTGACGAGTCTGACAGATGAGGAGGCGATTTTTCTTAATACTATTTATCGATGGCGATATCCTCCAGACCTGGGCCTCTTGCCATCAGGTGAGCCGACGGAACTGGATTCGCAAAGAGCATTGAATATTGCACGAGTAATAGTAGATTGGTCGAGCAATTTAAAGTAATTTCCTGAATCCGAATTAATTCTGACTCAATTTTTTAGCCAATCTCTGCTCCCTTAATATTTACCTTTCTATGAAGAATAGAGAGAAAGCAGAAGAAGCGCTGGCCAAGCTATTTGGGTCTATGTCGTGGGCCTAAATGCTTACGACCTAACAAGGTGCCCTGAAGTTTGACAATCTCTTTTCTTAGGGATATATTTTGTATTGGAGGTGCTGGAAATGGCTAGAAGTATAGAAGCCGTGTATGAGGATGGCGTTTTAAAGCCCCTATCCCCTCTGAATCTGAAGGAGCATGAAAGGGTGAAATTGACTGTAGAAGAGGGAAAAAATACTGTCAGAGCAACGAGTGGTATGTTCAGCGGTGTAAGTGATAGTGTTATTGAAGAGGTCGCTCTTTCACCGGAATTTGTTCCTGATGAGGCTTAAGGTGTTTCTCTCGGACCTTGAGGATGGATTATCCATTTTCATTGATGCCAATATCTTTATCTATCATTTCTGCAAGGAATCCTTATTTAACCCGGCCAGTTCGGATTTTTTAGACCGAGCGGAAAGGAGAAGGGTTCGCGGGGTTACTTCCACGGCAGTTATACAAGAGGCCACACATCGGATGATGATTCTGGAGGCGGCGACCATCCTTCCGGATGGGAAGCTGAGAGATTTGGTTAAATATTTAAAGGCGAACCCAGAGGTGGTTAAGAAACTGGTGAACCACCAAAGCATACCCTCTAAGATAGCGTGCTTCAATTTGAAAATTATATCACCGGACATTGATACAGTGGCAAGAAGTCAGCAAATGAAAAGCCGATACGGTTTACTCTCCAATGATAGTTTATCTGTTCAGATAATGGAAGATATGAGAATTAACAATCTCGCCTCGAATGATTCTGATTTTGAGAGGGTAGATTTCATTCAATTTTACAAACCCTCTCCCACCTCACCGAATTCGTTCTGACTCCCTTCTTGAGTGAAGGCAATTATCAATGTGAGGAACAAATATCGTACCTGAGCTTGGTAAATTGCTCCAGAATAATGGATTCAAAGTAGAATTTTATGGCGCATTTTCGACTTTGCCCAATGGTTTGAAAGAAGAGGCTATTGCCACTATTAAAAGAATTGCTGTTACCCTTCACCTCATTCCCAAGACGATGAAAGGTAAAGAATTCTTAAAGAGGACCTTTTTCGGTAAATTAATACCGTTGCCCCCAGAAATTACCGATGGAATGGGTGAATACAACCCACCCGTCCCCATTCCTGATGATGAACCTAACTTTGAATACAAAGTTATTTATGCCGTCGCCCGCCTTCGATAAAACCAGGGAAGTTGACTGAATTTTTAAGTCAAATTTGTAAGTAATTTAGAGAAACAAAAACTAATAAGGGAGCCTCTGTTTTTGGAATCAGAAGACATTGAATCTCGGCCCATGAGGAAACCAATTCATCCTCAGTCAGTTTTTAGAGACTACCGTGTTCGTGGGGGACGGGGGGCGAAGATTTGTT